>Ga0193725_1000317_pt1 | contig 14898 bp, 14 predicted proteins | sample H2a2metaG_FD_143058 | JGI IMG/M metagenome (GOLD analysis project Ga0193725, IMG submission 143058) | Soil microbial communities from a riparian zone of the East river system, Colorado, United States - H2a2 | ecosystem: Environmental > Terrestrial > Soil > Riparian zone | place: USA: East River... | reverse complement strand
TCAGTCCGGCACGCCTCAATTCGGTCGGCCCGCGCAGCATTCTGCATTGCCACCCGCGTCGGCCGACGCGATGCCGGCCTGGCGGTCGCGCCCAAACACCGCTGAGATATATCAGCCTCCCAGCGTTACGGAAAACACTACGCGCCTCCTGAACAAAGACGAGAAGAAAAACGAGTAGCCAGTTCTGAGTCGGTGGGGAATACGGAACCGAAGACTATTACCCGCGGATTAACGCGGAGAGACGCGGATCCGGATTAAAAACAATCACGCATTGCTTAATCAGACCCCCGTTTCCCCGCGTTAATCCGCGGCTAATATTTTCGCTTGGCCGATGATCGAAACCCTCGCAAATACTTCAACGCTCGCTACTCGCCTTCGTGAACGCATCAAGCGGGAAGGCCCGCTCACTTTTTGCGATTGGATGAACGCAGCCCTTTACGATTCGCGCGACGGTTACTACTGCCGCAGCGATCGCAGCCCCTGGGGCAGGGAAGGCGACTACCGCACCAGCCCGGAGCGCTCCCCACTTTTTGCAGCGACCTTCGCTCGCTATTTTGCCGGCCTTCACCAGGAGCTTGGCCGTCCAGCTGCGTGGACAATTTTTGAAGCCGGCGCCGGCGAGGGACGTTTTACCGAAGGCCTGCTGCAAACGCTACAGAAGTCTTTTCCAGAAATATTCGCAGCAACATCGTGTGTCATTGATGAAGTTAGTTCGGTTTCGCGCGCGCGCGCCGAGGAGCGCTTGCGGCCGTTTGCCGATCGGGTTCAATTCCGCAGCCTTGATGAAGTGGAAATAAATGCCGGTGTAGTTTTCTCAAACGAGTTGCTGGACTCTTTCCCGGTTCACCGAATTGTTCTGCAGGGCGGAGAGTTCAAGGAGTTTTATGTAACCGTTAACGAAGACGAAAGCTTTGCCTGGCTGCCTCAGGCGCTAAGCCCGGCCTTGTCATCCCGGCTCGAAGAATATTTTGATGAGGTAGGCAGCCGGTCAGGTGAAGGGCAGGTTGTTGAAGTTAGCCTTGAGATCGAGGATTGGCTCCGGAGAGTCGCGGCCAGGATGCATTCCGGCTACGTGGTTACCGTCGATTACGGAGCGTTGGCCGAACAACTGTATTCGCCGGGAGCGAACAGAGACGGGACGCTACGCGGATTTCAACGACACAAATTCGTGAGCGACTTGTTGGCGCAACCGGGTGAGCACGACTTGACCACGACGGTAAATTGGAGTTTTGTGAAAGCCGTTGGGGCGAACGCAGGGCTTGAGTTTGCAGAATTGAGTGGCCAGGATCAGTTCCTGCTGACCAACGGTTTTCTCGAACAGTTGGAAATTGAATCGCGGCAAGCCAAAGACGACGTTGAACGACTTCAGCTCAGCAGCGGTGCGCGCGAGATGATCTTGCCTGATGGGATGGCTGCAAGTTTTCAAGTGCTAGTGCAAAAGAAAACTTCATAGCTCGTGGAAGAGTTCTCGCTCCAGAGGAGCGAGATGTTTATAGCTAAGAGCGTATAGCCGATGGTCTCGCTCCTTTAGGAGCGAAATGTACGACGTCAGGTAGCCACAGGACATTGCGCTCCTAAAGGAGCACTTCGTTCAATTAGGGAATCGCGGGGCTATAAACATTCGCCCCGCTGGGGCGAAGACCCAAACAGCGTGCTGTTGTACGTCCAGGTGAGATCCGCTGAATAATCATGAAACGCGACTACAAAATAATTGATGTTTGCCACACCGTTGAAGACGGGATGATCACTTACAAAGGTTTGCCGGCTCCGGTGATCAGCGATCACCTTACCCGCGACGCGTCGAAACAAGTCTATGCAGCTGGGACTGAGTTTCAGATCGGCAAGATTGAAATGGTCGCTAACACGGGGACCTATATCGACAGTCCGTTTCATCGCTACGCAGCCGGCGCCGACCTGGCCGGCCTCGACCTTTATTCATTAGCGAACCTTGACGGCATCGTGGTCAGACGCGTTGATTCTCCCGCTCGTGATATTTCTTTAGATGCAATTCGGGGTTTGGATCTAAAGGCCAAGGCCGTGCTTTTTCACACCGGCTGGGACCGGCGCTGGCGAACCGAAGCCTATTCTGATGGCAATCATCCGTTCCTGACCGCTGAGGCGGCGGAATATCTGGCGCAGGCCGGGGCCGCGCTGGTGGGCATCGATTCATACAACATCGACAACACTAAAGACGGTAATCGTCCGGCGCATTCAATCCTGTTGCGCGAGGGAATTCCAATCGTCGAACATCTATGCGGTTTGGGCGAACTGCCTGATGACGGTTTCAAGTTTTTTGCTGTGCCGGTGAAGGTGAAGGGTATGGGCACTTTCCCCGTTCGGGCGTTCGGCGTTGTGACAAGTAGGTAACGAATTTGAAACGGGTAAGTGCAACCGAGCCTGCGGAGCAGGCGAAAGCGTAAAGCCTGGGGTGGAGCGGAGCGGAACCCCAGGGACGCAACAGCCCAAAAGTTCCGGAGCCCGCGAAGCGGCCGAAACTGGTCGCGATTACGAAACCGTCAATCGTGACGATTCGACTGTCGGCCGCTTCGCGGACTCTGAATAATTTCAACGACGGTTCCTGGGGTTCCGCTCCGCTCCACCCCAGGCTTTACGCTATCACCTGCTCCGCAGGTTAAGAATCTTGAAAACTAAACAAAACAGGGAGAAATCAAAATGGCGCTAAGTGAATCACTGCTACCGGAATTTGATAACGAAATGGCAAACACGCGTAAGACGCTGGAGCGCGTGCCGCATGACAAGTCAGACTGGAAGCCGCACGAGAAGTCGACCGCGATGGGTGGACTGGCGACGCATTTGGGCAATATTCCGACCTGGGCCGTTTACACAATCGATCAGGATTCGCTGGACCTCGCACCGGGAGGAAAGCCACTGCCTCCCACGGAACGCGCGAAGTCGACTGAGGAACTTCTCGCAACCTTCGATGCGAACGTCGCCAAAGCGCGGGCCGCAATTGCCGGCGCCAGTGATTCAGAGTTCTTTAAGCCCTGGAGCTTGATGATGAATGGCAATACTCTCCTGACAATGCCGAAGGTTGCCGTGCTCCGAAATTTTGTGATGAACCACCTGATTCATCACCGCGCACAACTCGGCGTCTACCTGAGATTGAACGACATACCGGTGCCTTCAATCTACGGTCCTTCAGCAGACGAAAGTCCGTTCTGAGAGGAATAACCGATGGCGTTCGAGGAGGTAAAAATAGTTGACCCTTATGTTGAGAAAGGATGGACGCCGGAACTCAAGTTAACGCTTGCCTCATTAGACGAGGTCGATGCAGTCGAGGCTGAATTGGATGTGGTTTTTCCCGAGGGCTACAGAGAATTCGTCACTACGCTTGGTCTGGGGCAATATTGCAACTTCATCAGGATCGATATGCCATCGAGGATATTGTCCGAATACGAAGAACATCAAAGGTCCCTGAATGAGTATTGGTTTTGGGATCTAAGCAAAGATGTTCTTTCCCAGGAGAGGGCGATGGAATCAATTAAGATTGGTGACACTGATCATGGAGACGTAATTATCTTCCATCCAGAGAACAACAGGGAACTTTTTGTCCTCCCGAGAGATGACGACTTGCTTCACCGAATCGGCAGCAATCTTTACGAGGCAATAGACTGGCTGTGTACCTCGAGAGATAATCCTCACAGCGGAAGCGTTGGAGAAACCCACAAGCGAAGATATTTTGTTCCATCTAACCCGCTTGCACGGACGCACGGGGTTCTTGTCCCGGAAGAGTTTCGAACCTGAACAGGCTATCCGGTCTATTTTGCATACAGTATGAATTTCAAGATTCTATTGGTCATACTTCTACTTACGGTAAGTGCTGCAGCGCGGACTAATAAGCCTTCCCGAAGGATGGTGATCACATTTGATGATCTGCCTTACGTTGATACCGAGCAACGTAGTTTGCCGAATGCGCGACGTGCTACGGAAAAAATCCTGCGTGCCCTGCGGGCGCGAGGCGTTCCTGTCGTCGCGTTCGTGAATGAAGGCAATTTGCAAGTGGTGGGTGAAGTGGACGCGCGGATTGCTTTGTTGCAGCAGTGGGTTGATGCAGGAATGACTTTGGGCAACCACACGTATTCGCACGCTGATTTCAACAAGCTCACTATAGAACAGTATGAGGATGAGATTATCAAAGGCGAAGTCGTCACCCGTCGCCTCATGCAACGACATCCTTCGTACCAACTCTATTTTCGCCACCCGTATACACACACTGGCGATACTCAGGCGAAGAAAGAAGCTATTGAGAACTTCCTGGCGGCGCGAGGCTATAAAGTCACGCCTCACACGATTGACGGTCAGGACTATGTCTTCAACGGTTGTTATGTGCGCGCACTCCGCAAGGGTGATCAGGCAACGGCCAAGCGGCTACGCGAGGCATATTTGGAGTTCACCGTAGCTGCGACTGAATTTGCCGAACGCATTTCACTCCCGATCTTCGGTCGTGAAATCCCCCAGACCCTGTTGGTGCACGCCAATGACATCAATGCGGATTCGTTTGATGAACTACTGAAGCGCCTGGCCGCGCGCGAGTATCGTTTTGTGAGCCTGGACGAAGCAATGAGCGATCCCGCCTATCAAACGAACGATACTTATGTAACCAAGTTCGGGCCCAGCTGGCTCTGGCGATGGATGAACAGCAAGGGAATGAAGGTGCGCTTCCAGGACGATCCGGAGCCACCTCAATGGGTCACGGAGTTGTGCAGTCAGAAGTGACAAGAAAACCTGCGACCTGACCTTGGAAGACATGCATAAAATTTCCAGGTTCGGGCCAGTTTGCAGTTCGTCGAACTGGGGAGGACGACAATAAAGTGACCCAACACATTGGCATCGTGGCCGGTAGCGCCGAGGGCGCTGCCCTGTGTTACCGCACGATTTGTTTGGAGGCGCCGGCCATCATGGGTGAGCACAATCACCCTGAGATAACTATGAACTCGGTGCCCATGGCCGAGCACATGCCGCTCATTCGCGCGAACGACTGGGAGGGGGTGGCCGGGCTGCTGGCTGCTTCCGCGCATAAGATCGCGAAGGCCGGGGCCGACTTCGCCATCTGTCCTGATAACACCTATCACCAGTCGTTTAAGTATCTAATCCCGCAGTCTCCAATCCCTTGGCTGCATATCGCCGGAGCGGTCGCTGAAGAGGCCCACGGTTTGGGCTACGCGCGGCTCGGCATTTTAGGGACGAAGTATTTGATGGAAGGGGGTGTCTACCCGGAAGCATTAGCGGAATTCAAAATAGAAAGGGAAATACCTGACGAGGCGGACAGGGAAAGGATCAACGAGATCATCTTCAAGGAGTTAGTCAACGGTATTTTCCCGGAAACATCCCGGCTATACTTCAATGAGGTGACGGACAAGTTAAAAGCGCGTGGATGCGACGCAGTCGTTCTCGGCTGCACTGAGATACCGCTAATCGTGCGTCCGGACGACTGTCCGCTACCCACTTTGGATTCGACGCGTTTGCTCGCGAGAGCTGCCCTCAGGAGAGCGCTTGAGTGACTGAGAAAGGCAATACCTAACAACTCAATTCGATGTAAACTTACCGGTGTTGTATTGGCGGAACAAATTGACCCGATACAGACTCAAACATCGTTATGAGAAGAAAAAAGAAACCTATCGCTGTTAACCACGAGCTACTCCTTTCAAACTTGAAATCGCCTTACGCACTCGTGCGCGCCCGAACGGTCGGCTCGTTATGCCCTTGTGATAAGGGTTGGGAGCTGTTTGAGCAGTACGCTCACATCGTGTCTCAGTTAACAAAAGACAGTTCTGCCGCAGTTCGCGCCAGTGCCTTGCACGTATTTAACGATGCAGCAGGTATGCAAAGCATCGGAGACGCTGAGTATCGCTTTCAGTCTGTCGAAGATAGGCTTCGCAAAAAACGCAGGCCAAGGTTGGGAAGTGAAGAGGCTGAGCTGGAGGTGAGGCGCAGCGGCAGTTTCAAGAAGCGCAAAGGCAGTTTCGTCTTACGATAACTGCGCCGCAATCAATCATACGTTAGGCCAACTTCCGGAGGACGTGCGATGAACAGTGAAGGTAAACTCGCGCCCGGGCGCTCAAGAGCACTACCGATGCAATTAGCACCATGGCTCTTGTTGGCCGCGCTGACTGCAATGCCGGGTGTGGCACAGACTCGGCCGCGTGGCCGAGACTTAGGAATTCCGTTCCCGGGGCAGACTGGTCCAGCCAACGCAATCACGGACGTTGCCGGCGTTGCCGTCGGGCACGTGACACTCGTCGAGGGCGAAGGGAAACTCGTGCCCGGTAAGGGGCCGATTCGGACCGGTGTCACAGCGATCCTTCCGCGGCCGCGCGGCAACTGGGATCCCGTATTCGCAGCTACCTTCAACCAGAACGGTAATGGCGACATGACAGGCATCAACTGGATCAAGGAGTCCGGATTTCTCGAGGGGCCGATACTTTTGACTGGAACGCACAGCGTGGGCACGGTGCGCGACGCCGCGATTCAATGGCAGTTAAAGAACGGCCGCGAGTTCGTTTTCACCTACCCCATCGTCGCCGAGACGTTTGATTTTCTGAATGACGCAAACGGGGAGCACGTGAAGGCGACCCACGCATTTGCGGCTCTTGATCAGGCTAAACCCGGGCGCGTCGAAGAAGGTGCCGTGGGCGGCGGTACTGGAATGGGCTGCAACGGATTCAAAGGCGGGATCGGCACTGCTTCGCGGGTGCTGACCGCCGCGCAAGGTGGGTACACCATCGGCGTTTTGGTGCAATGCAACTACGGTGGCGACCTGCGAATCCTTGGAGTCCCGATTCGTTCCGAGATCACTGATCTTCCAACTTGCACAGTACTGCCGCAACCGCTGAGCAGGCCCTGGACAGCCGGCATTCCCCCATGCTCCGCAGCCAAGCGTAGCGCGGTCGAGGCGAGTGACTCTGAACACGAAGGCCGCGGGTCCATCATCGTGATCGTTGCCACTGACGCGCCATTGTTGCCACATCAACTGGAGCGCATCGCGCGGCGCGTTAGCCTGGGACTCGGACGTTTGGGTAGTTTTGCGGGCAATTCATCCGGTGATCTCTTTCTCGCTTTTTCGACCGCCAACGCTGGCGCCGCAAAGCCCGAGGGCACACCGGCTCTTGTCATGCTTCCGAATGATCGGATCGATCCGCTCTTTCGAGCGACGATCGAGGCGACCGAAGAAGCTGTTGTCAACGCGATGTTGGCGGCACAAACGATGACTGGTGCTGACGGTATCCGCGTCTTTGGTTTGCCTGGCGAACGCGTCGTCGAGATTTTGCGGAAGTACAACCGAATGAAGTAGCAGGTGCGCCGGCCTTAGGAGGGCTACAACCACCCAAATAGAGGTGCGGATGAAGAAAGCTCTTCTTTTACCATTGTGGATTGTGCTTGTCGTACTAACGCTCGGACCCTCTGCATTCACCCAGCGGCAGCGAGTTTCCGCACCCACCCAAAATCTATCCGGAGTCAAGAAGTACGTAAACGCGCAACAGAGCGAAAAGATCGCCGACGCATTTCGCGAGGCAAATAAAGCATTTGAAAAGGAGGACTATAAGGCAGGAGCAGAGAGCTTGAAGCTTGCTTATGCCATTAACCCTGAGGATGACCTGATAATAAATTTCATAGCTGAGAGCTATGCAATGGTCGGCGACCGGTCCGCGTTATTCACCTGGTTGCGAAGGCTACTGACAGTTAGCCCGTGTTTCTTCCACTTTCCCGAAACTGCCGCCTCTGTTCTCAACTCCAGGGAATATCGAGAACTGGCTCTGGCTGCCAAAGCAAAAGGACCCGGTGTGCACGGAAGCACGCTCGCCTTCATGCTCTCTGAGACAGACCTCATTCCTGAGGGCATCGCCTACGATCCGCTGGACAGAGTCTTCTTTCTGAGCAGTCTTCATAAACGCAAAATCGTTCGCGTCCGCCTGCGAACCCGCCGCCCGCCGATTGTTGAAGATTTTGTCTCTGAGGGTCAGGACGGACTCTTTAGTACGCTGGGCATGAAGGTAGACGCCGCACGAAGGATCTTGTGGGTGTGTAGTTCAGCCGAATCGTTTATGAAGGACTATTCTGAAGCGGATGCCGGTAAGGCTGCACTCTTCAAGTATGACCTCAAAACGAGAAAGCTGATTCGCAAATATGAGGTTGGCCCAAATCCGAGGCACTTGCTGAATGATCTAGCGCTTAATGCGGAGGGCGACGTCTTTGTAACGGATACAGCCACGGGAGAGATATTTACGGTGCGGCGTGACAAGGACGAATTGGAAATCTTCATTCCGGCGGGCAGGTTTAATTCTCCCAATGGCATCGCCATTTCCAACGACGGCCGGAAGCTCTTCATCTCAGAGGTGCCATTGGGAGTGTACGTAGTGGACTTGCAGACGAAGCGGAGCGAGCGGTTAACGCAGAGCGTCGGCATCTCACCATCCGGGAGCGACGGGCTCTATTTTTACGATAACAGCCTGATCGGGATTATTAACATTGTCAGCGAGCGCAACGGCAGGGTCGCACGCTTTTACCTGGATGGCCCCGGGAAGTCAGTTACACACTCCGCTGTGCTTGATTGCAACCGGCGCCTCTATCAATGGCCAACAACAGGCGTGGTTGTCGGAAACTCATTCTTCTACATCGCCAACAGTCAATATGGCAGCTTCAATAGCGAGCAACGAACCTTTCCACAAGAATCTCTTCACAAGGTGGCAGTGATGAGGTTGAAGTTGTAACTCAATGCGTGCTTTGAGGCAGCCACAGCGCCGCAGGGGATCCTTTTCGTCGCTGGTGAAGTGCGTGACCCTGTACCGCTCAATCTACTCCAGCGGCTCTGCCGCCGCACAGTACGGCGGCAGAGCCGCGAAGCGAGTTGGTCGATACTATGGGATTGGCCCAGATCGCGGTTCCTCTTTTTTCTGCCCTGTTGGAATCAGCGGGTTCGGCCCGATTCGCTTCGTGTTAGGGTGCTTCGATGCGAACACGGCAATCAGATTGAACGGCTTATTGCCGGCGTTGATGAATGTGTGCTGCACTCCTGCCGGCACTCTTGCCACGTAAGGCGCTTGAACCGTAAACGTCTTGTCCCCGATCCGGTATTCGGCGGTGCCTTCCAGTAGAACGTGCGCCTCTTCAGTGTCATGCACATGCAATCCCGGACCACCACCCGGGTGCGTCTCGCTGATAATGAAGGAGAGAGACGCGAATCCGTATTGGTCACCGTTTAGTCGGTGTGTGAACTCGCCCGGCACGCGGTAGTAATAGTCGAGCTGATCAAAACTGAAAACTAAGTCGGTTGGGTCGTGAAGTTTCTCTGGCGGGTGCGTGAACTCCTTGTCAGGTAGTTTCTCTTGCGCCGCCGGTGGGGGAACGCCGCTTTGCTTTTGAGAAGTAGCAGCACTTCCAAAAAGTACCACGGCTGAAATAGTAAGGACTACCAGGTAGATCAGAAATCTTCGAGGCGGCCTCTTCAACTCAGGGTTTCCGTACCAGGGTTTGTTTCTCATTCGTGAAGAGTAGCTCATTTGACCCGCCCGCCATACTGCTGCCGTCGTATTATTCTTAAGCTACACTAAGCTTACAAAGCAGGACGTCTTAATGCGCACAGCAATATTCCAGATCGACGCCTTCACCACTCGCCGGTTTGCAGGTAACCCGGCCGCGGTGATGCCGATGGATGTCTATCTTGAGGACGCTCAGCTGCAGGCAATCGCCGCCGAGAACAACCTCGCCGAGACTGCTTTTCTGGTCCCCGAGGGCGGCGACTATCGTCTGCGCTGGTTCACACCTACTACCGAGGTACCACTTTGCGGCCACGCTACGTTGGCAAGCGCAGCGGTGGTCATGGAACGGTTAGAGCCAGGGCGCGAGGCAGTGGTGTTTCACTCAGCCAGTGGCCCCCTCACTGTGAAACGTACGGCGACTGGTTACGTTATGGACTTCCCGGTCCGGCCGTCCGAGCCGGTGTCGATACCGGCCGGGCTCGCTGAGGCGCTGGGCGTCGTTCCAGTTGAGGTTTATGCCAACTCCTTCAACTACCTGGTTGTGGTTGAGAGCAGCCAACTCTTGCGTTCGCTTGCTCCCGACATGGCGGCGCTCATCGCTATGGACCGTACCGGCGTGATTGTGACCGCGCCGGGAGACGGAACCTACGACTTCGTCAGCCGCTACTTCGCACCGGCCAAGGGCATCCCGGAAGATCCTGTGACGGGCGCTGCACACTGCATGCTGGCACCTTATTGGGCCCGGCGACTGGGCAAGACTGAGTTTCACGCGTTCCAGGCTTCGCAGCGCGGCGGAGAGATCATTTGCCGGCTCGTCCGCGATCGAATCGAGCTGGAAGGCAATTGCGTTTTCTACCTTGAAGGCCACGTCGAGATTTGAGTAAGGAGTTTCGCATGATGAGCACGGCAAGAGATCTGGCATTTCGGTTCAGTCGCGATCTGACGAGACTGGGTCAACAAATCGAGGCTTTTCCGGATGATGAAAGACTATGGGAGACGCTTCCGGGCGTGCTCAATCCGGCAGGCAACCTGGCGCTTCACATCGAGGGCAATCTCCGGGAGTTCGTGGGAAGACAGCTGGGCAAGCTACCCTACAAAAGAAATCGGGAGCTTGAATTCAGTTTAAGAGGAATGTCGAGAAATGAAATCGTGAGGCGCATAGCTGAGTTGAGACAATCTATCCCAGCGGTCATCCAGGAGCTTTCGGCGGAGCAGATGGAGATGGAATACCCAGAAGTGGTGCTTGAAGTCGCTACAACAACCCGGCAGTTGCTAATTCATCTATATGGACACCTGAACTGGCATCTCGGCCAGATAGATTATCTCCGCCGCATCCTGGTTGCCAATCGCTAGCTTTTCGCAGACTCTTCAACCTCCACCCAGGTCCCATTGAACGCCGCTGTCCCACAGAGCGCATCGATTGCCAGATCATCCGTTACGTCATTGATGCTCCCGCCGGCGTGTTGCTGCGCCACGGCTATTTGAATTCCCAGGCGATCATGCCCCCACCCGTGCGGGATACTAACCACACCCGGCATCATCTCTTCAGATATCTCGACTGGCACGACTACGCTTCCTACCCTTGAGCGCACTGAGACTTGCTGACCCGGCATTAAGTGGCGGTGCGCTGCATCCGCCGGGTGCATAAGAATTGTGCATTGAGGCTCGCCCCTAACTAATCTTTGACTGTTATGCATCCAGGAGTTGTTGCTGCGAAGCTGTCGTCGTCCAATCAATAACAGATTGCCGTTCCGGGGAAGAGAAGCCGCATCAAGCAATTTCGCTTTCACACGTTCGACATCTTTGACGAGGACTGCCGGCGCTAACTCAATCTGTTTGTCAGCAGTACGCAGACGCGCAGGCAGGCAGGGACGCAAGGGTCCAAGATCTATTCCGTGTACTGCTTTCTTAAGCTTGCGCAAACTCAAACCCTTGGAGAACGGATTAAGCCTCGCGCCGTAGGGTCCGAAACGCAAACCCAGGTCCAGAATTCTTTCCGGTCCGAAGAATCGTTTGATGAGCTTACGTTTCACACTTCCGAAAAGACCATCGTGTTCCATGCGTGTTTGCAGCTCGACAAATATCTCCCAGTCATGTCGTGTCTCCGCCTCCGTCTGGAACAAAGCCGGTGAAAACTTGGCGGTGTTACGGACTGCAAGCACATGAAAGGCTACGTCATAGTGTGCACGCTCAAGCGATGAGCTTGGCGGCAGAATAATGTGCGCGTGCCTGGTCGTTTCGTTGATATAAGGATCGATTGAGACCATGAATTCGAGACTGCCGAGTGCCTCATCCAGCCGCCGGCCGTTGGGCGTCGAAAGCACGGGGTTTCCCGCAGCGGTTACCAGCGCCTTAATCTGCCCCGGACCTTCGGTCAAGATTTCTTCTGCAAGCGTAACTACCGGAAGCTCTCCGGAAAACTCCGGTAGCTTTCGCACGCGGCTATGCCAGCGGGCATAACTACCTCGCGGCGCCAATGATTCAGGTGCGGTCATGGGATCGAACGCCGGAGCGGTAAACATGGCACCGCCCGGCCGATCCAAATTCCCGGTCACCGTATTCAAGACATTAATCAGCCACTGGCAGACGCCTCCGAACTCCTGAGTGCTGACACCGATCCTTCCGTAGCAGACAGCACCGTCGGCGGCCGCAAACTCTCTCGCCAGCAGGCATATTTGATCGGAGTCAATTCCGGTAATTGAGGCCACTTTCTCGGGTGGAAAATCAGCGACAAGCCTGCCGATAGTTTCGACGCCTTTAGTGAACGGAGCGAGAGGCCCCAGGGCCGTCAAACGTTCGTCGAAGACAACGTGCAGCAGCGCCAGCAGCAAAAGCACGTCGGTGCCGGGCCTGATAAACAGATGGCGATCGGCCAGGCGCGCAGTTTCCGTGCGGCGCGGGTCGATGAGTATTACCTTGCCGCCGCGTCCGCGAATTTCTTGTAACCTTCGACCGACGCCGGGAGCAGTCATCAGGCTGCCATTCGAGACGGCCGGATTCGCGCCGAGGATCAGAAAAAAGTTGGTGCGATCGAGATCCGGAATGGGAAGCAGGAGTTGGTGACCAAACATCAGGTAACCTGCAAGGTGATGGGCCAGCTGGTCAACAGAAGTTGCGGAAAACCTGTTCCGCGTGTGCAGGCTTCGGATAAACCCTGGTGCGAACAGCAGAGCGCCATAGTTATGAACGGTGGGATTGCCAAGGTACGTGGCGATGGAACCCCTGCCGTGGACGGCATGAATGCGCTTGAGGTTCTGCGCCACCTCCTCAAAAGCTTCGTCCCACCCGAGCCGTTGCCAACCGTTAGGAGTGCGGCGAACCGGATATTTCAGGCGGTCCTTATCGTAGTGAAGGTCTCCCAGGGCAGCGGCTTTCGGGCAGATGTAACCGCGGCTGAACGGGTCGTCTTTGTCACCGCGTATATCGAGCCAGTCTCCAGTTTCGAGTTTCGAGTTTCGAGTTCCGAATTCCTGCCCCTGACTCCTGATCTCGATTCCACACATCGCCTCGCAGAGATTGCAGGTGCGGTAATGAACAATTTTGTCGGCTGTCTTCATCACGCTTTCGCAGTTTGGAAAGTACGTTGAGAGCTTAGCAGAGTTAGCTAACCTTTGCGCGCCGTTTTCCGACTCAGCCGTCGTTAGGCCTCTTCATTGGCTGAGATTGAAATTTGCCGCCCCGAATCGCACTTGATATTCCTCTGAGACTAGAAAGGACTTGACCATGTCCGCCTGAACGAAGTTGCCGTTGAATTCGTTGAGTTTGTTCAACCAGAATTGCCAACCGTCAAAGTTCGTGTCGGGTGCATCATTCGGGTTGCGTCGCAAATAGCCGAAGTACTGTGTCAAAACAAATGCCTTGTTCAGTTCAGCGTTCCGTAGGTCCTGGTCGTCAGCCACTGCACGCGTTACGGCCGCTCGCTGGGTCACGTCTGCGGGTGTAGTTAGCGTCGCTATGAGCGTGTCTCGCTCACCAGGAGACAACGCACCGCCAGCATTTGTGTTCAATTGATCTACAAACTGCGTTGCTGTCATTGTGTTTGGAAACGCCGACAGAAACTCACTTCGCTGCACAAACGCCAGCGTAAACGCTTGCTTGTTCGCTTCCAGTTGCGCCTGCCAGTTGCCGATGCCCACCTGTACCCCCTGTGCGATCTGTTGCGAGTCCCGCAGAAAGTCGGTGAAGCGAACCGGGACCGGAGCTCCCGGAAGATTGCCAAACCCGGCTTTGTTCATCCGGTAAACGAAATAGCCCGTTTCTTGAAACTCAATCGCTAGGAAGAAAGCCGCCGAGACATTAATTCGTCTGATCTCACGGCACTGAGAATCCGGGCACGAAGTTATCTGGTCCATCCAAAAGGCCAGGCCGGGTGCGTCGGGCTCGCGATTAAGAAAATCGGTGTAATGCTGTCGGACGAAAAAGGCTACATCGTTAAGTGGATTCAGAGCACCCGGTTGTGTGTCATTATCGGTAATGTTAACGGTGATGGTTGAAAAACCTGACGTGAGCACTCCTTCTGAAGGATCTTTTAGGATCACAGTGAATGCTTCAGGGCCTTCCACGAGGGTGTCATTGTTCAGGAGGACTGTGATGAACTTCGAAAGCTCGCCCGTGGCGAATTGTAAGGTTCCCAGAGTCGTGTTGAAGTCAGATCGATCTGAAGCTGTACCCACCGCCGTTTCGTAATTCACGGTGGTAGCGGAGTTCGAGAAATTTCGGGTCACGAGGAGCGAAATTTTTGTTGCTGACTCCGAAACAGTTGTGGAGTTTTGTTGAAATGCTACAGTTTTCAGCGTAGCGGTGAAGTTAACATTGGGACTAGTGGAGATGTTGTTTACAGTGATGCTTGTGGGATTGAACGTGTAGTTCGGTTTTGAGGGCGTGAATGTAAAACCTCCGCACGGCGGAAGCCCCGTAAATGTTATTCGACCCGCGCTGTCGGTGGTGCCGGAAGTCGTCGTTGAACCCGTTACGTTGATCGTCACACCGCCGGGGTCACCGTTAAACGAGGAGACGTTTACGGTGAGACTTGCTGTCGCCGGAGACTCTATTGGAGCGGGAGTAAACCCGGGGTCTGTTCCCCCGATCAAGCTGTTCTGGAGAAGATACACAGTAGTGGGGCTCCGGAATGCAATGCCGTTCGCTCCCCATCGAACCAGGCCGCGCAATGTGCCGCTTACGCCTGGCAGGCTCACTTCTCCTAGTTTCAGGAAAGTTTTGCTGTCAAACACGCGCAAGAAAACTGCGCCCTGGTCGTCCAGAACAAAATAAATTCGACCGGCCTGAGGATCCGGCAACACCAGCGGAGAGTTAAAAGAAAAGTTATTGGGGTCTCGCAGCAGAAAAGTTCCTAAAATCGAGGCAGCCTCCGGATTGATCACCCTACCGCCGTTCGAGTAAG
>Ga0193725_1000316_pt1 | contig 14916 bp, 13 predicted proteins | sample H2a2metaG_FD_143058 | JGI IMG/M metagenome (GOLD analysis project Ga0193725, IMG submission 143058) | Soil microbial communities from a riparian zone of the East river system, Colorado, United States - H2a2 | ecosystem: Environmental > Terrestrial > Soil > Riparian zone | place: USA: East River... | reverse complement strand
GCGGCCGAGGTGCGCGACCTGCTCGGCGCCGCCGACGGGCTCGTGAGGGTGCGCGGCCAGTGGGTCGAGCTGGACAGCCATCGGCTCCGCGAAGTGCTCGATCACTGGAAGCGCGTGGAGCGCGAGGCCGGCTCCGACGGCGTCTCGTTTCTCGAGGGCATGCGGCTCCTCTCGGGCGCCGCCGCTGTCGAGGCTGACGGTGACACGCTCGCCGATGAAGGCCAGTGGTCGCGCGTGGAAGCGGGCGAGTGGTTCGCGGAGACGCTGGCGGGACTGCGCGGGCCGGCGGAGCTGGGCGACGCCGATCCCGGCACCGATCTGCGCGGCGTGCTGCGTCCCTACCAGAAGGTCGGCGTCTCCTGGCTGCGCTTCGCCTCGTCGCTTCGGCTCGGCGTGTGCCTGGCCGACGACATGGGACTGGGCAAGACCGTCCAGGTGATCGCGCTCCTGCTCCTGCACAAGCGACACCGCCGCGACGAAGATCCACCGCATCTGCTGGTCGTGCCGGCCTCGCTGATCGCCAACTGGCAGGCCGAGCTGGAGCGCTTCGCGCCGTCGCTCGCGTCGGTGATCGCTCATCCCTCGGCGATGTCCGCTCAGGAGCTGGCCGAGCTGCACGATGCGCCACTCGCGGGCGTCGATCTGGTGATCACGACCTATGGAACGTTGTCGCGCAGCGAGGCGCTGCGATCGCGCGCGTGGTGGCTGGCCATCCTCGACGAGGCCCAGGCCATCAAGAATCCCGGCACCCGGCAGACGCGCGCGGTCAAGGCGCTGCGGGCCCGCGCCCGCGTCGCGCTCACCGGCACGCCCGTGGAGAACCGCCTCGGCGACCTCTGGTCGATCTTCGACTTCCTCGATCCCGGCCTGCTCGGCTCGAGCAAGGAGTTCTCGACGTTCGTGAAGGGCTTGGCCGAGCGCCGAACGGAGCCGTTCGCGCCGCTCCGTCGCCTGGTCCAGCCGTACATCCTGCGCCGGCTCAAGACCGACCGCGCGATCGTGGCCGACTTGCCGGACAAGACCGAATTGAAGGCGTTCTGCCTGCTCTCGAACGTGCAGGCCGCGCTCTATCAGCAGGCCGTGAACGAGCTGGAGCAGGCGATCGTCAACGAGCGCCAGGGGATGAAGCGGCGCGGCCTCATCCTCTCGTACCTGATGCGCTTCAAGCAGATCTGCAATCACCCGTCGCACTGGCTCGGCGACGGGTGGTGGGACGAGCCGAGCAGCGGCAAGCTCGCCCGGCTGCGTGAGATCGTCGAGGCCGTGGCCGCCACCAACGACAAGGTGCTCGTCTTCACCCAGTTCCGCGAGGCCACCGAGCCGCTGGCCGCGTTCCTGACCGACATTTTCGGACGGCCGGGTTTGATCCTGCACGGCTCCACGCCGGTCGCTGCGCGCGGTGCGCTCGTGAAACAGTTCCAGAACGACCCGGCCGTGCCGTTCTTCGTGCTGTCGCTCAAAGCGGGCGGCGTCGGGCTCAACCTGACCGCGGCCGCGCACGTCGTGCACTTCGATCGGTGGTGGAACCCCGCGGTCGAGGATCAGGCGACCGACCGCGCGTACCGCATCGGCCAGCACCGCAACGTGCTCGTCCACAAGCTCGTCTGCCGCGGCACCGTGGAAGAGCGCATCGACCGGATGATCGAGGACAAGCAGGCCCTCGCCCGCGGCGTGCTCGCCGGGGGCGCCGAGACCCTGCTGACCGAGCTGAGCAACGAGGCGCTGATGTCACTGGTGAGCCTCGACCTCACGCGCGCCACCGTCGAGGACGCGTGATGGCGTGGTACGGCTTCGACGGCTATTTCCGGCCGTACGTGTCGGTGGCGGAGCGGAAAGCGCTCGGGGCCCAAGAGCTCGCCAGGCTCCTGAAGAAGTCCAAGCGATCGCCCGAGCCGGTCGTGCTCACGAGCGGGCGGCGCCACGTGGCGACAACCTTCTGGGGCAAGGCGTGGTGCGAGAACCTCGAGCGCTACGCCGACCTCGCCAATCGCCTACCGCGCGGCCGCACCTACGTCCGCAACGGCTCGGTCCTCGATCTCGCGATCAGCCGGGGCAAGGTCGAGGCGTACGTGGCGGGCAGCGAGCTGTACACGGTCGAGATCGGGATCAGCCCGCTCGCGAAGCTGCGCTGGCGACGTGTCGTTCGCCAGTGCACCGGTCGAATCGCTTCACTGGTCGGGTTGCTGCGGGGCGAGCTGAGCGCCGACGTCCTGAACGTGCTGTGCGACGCGAAGGAAGGCTTGTTCCCGGAGCCGCGGGAGATCTCGCTCGCGTGCTCGTGCCCGGACCAGGCCGAGGTGTGCAAGCACATCGCGGCCGTGCTCTACGGCGTGGGCAGCCGCCTCGATCAGAAGCCCGAGCTGTTCTTCGTGCTGCGCCAGGTCGACCAGGGCGAGCTGATCGGCTCCGCCGCGTCGGGCGCGGTCGCACCCCGGCGCAAGGGCACCGCCAAGCGGCTCGCCGCCGACAAGCTCGCCGACGTGTTCGGCATCGACATCGTCGACGCGCCGGTCGCGCCGCGCCGCCGAAAATCGTGATCGTTCAGGAGGCAGACATGTCGGACTTCCGCCGCTATCTCGACGCGCTGGAGCAGGCGGGCCAGCTCGTGCACGTCCACAAGCCCGTCAGCCCGGAGTTCGAGGTCGCGGCGTACGTGCGCAAGTCGTCCGACACGGACGGTCCCGCGTTCGTCTTCACGAACGTGAGCGGTCATGGGGGCTGGAAGCTCGCGGCGGGCCTGTACGGCACGATGGCGCGGCTGCCCATCGCGCTCGGTTGCCCCATCGGCGAGGTCGTCGATCGCTACGGCGCGGCCGTCGCGCGCCCCATCGCGCCCCGTTTGGTGTCGAGCGGCCCGTGTCAGGAGATCGTGCTCACCGGCGAGGACGTCGATTGCGCGTCGCTGCCCATCGTCGTGCACTCCGAGCTGGACGCCGGCCGCTACGTCACCGCTGGGGTGATGTTCGCCCGCGATCCCGAGACCGGCGTCCTCGGCGTCGGCGTAAACCGCATGCAGCTCAAGGGACCGCGGCGCTTCGGCGTGAACATGCCGGCGGAGCGTCGAGTGGGACGCGCCGCGCTGAAGGCGGAGGATCGAGGCCAGCGCCTCGGCGCGGCCGTGGTGCTCGGAGTCGGCCCCTTCGTCGATCTGGGCTCGCAGGCCAAGATCCCTCACACCCAGGAAAAGCTGGGCGTGGCTGGCGCCCTCGCGGGCCGGCCCATCGAGCTGGTGCGTTGCCGGACCGTCGACGCCCAGGTGCCGGCCGACGCCGAGATCGTGATCGAGGGACATTTCGTTCCCGGAGTGCGCGAGTCCGAGGGACCGTTCGGCGAGGTGGCGGGGACGTATGGTCTCGAGGGCAAGCGCCACGTCTTCGAGGTGAGCGCGCTCACCATGCGCCGCGACGCGATCTACCAGACGGCGCTGACCGGGATGCCCACCACCGACAACCACGTGCAGGGCTGGCCGGCCATCTGCGAGTCGATCAAGCGGCTGGCCCAGCAGGCGTGCCCGGAGGTGGTCGACGTGCACGCGATCGGCCCGTACTACATCGCCGTCGTGTCGATCAGGAAGCGCCTGGTCCACGAAGCGCGCAACGTGATCCTCAGCGTGCTGGGACCGACCGCGGGGGCGCCGCAATCGAAGTACTGCATCGTGGTCGATCCCGACGTGAACGTGCGAGACATCAATCAGGTGCTGTGGGCGATCTACACGCGGTGCCAGCCCAGCGATGACGCCATGATCTTCCCGGCCATGGTCGGCGCACCCCTCGATCCGTCGGCGCCCGTCCACCGTCACACCTCCAAGATGGGCTTCGACGCGACGGTGCCGCTCGGCGCCTCGGCCGAGCGCTACAACCGGGTCATCGTCCCCGGCGTCGATCAGGTCTCGTGGTGAGCGCGACTATCCGATCAGATCGATCTCGACGAGGGTGTCTTCGACGAGCAAGCCCGTGCAGCCGATGGTGGTCCGCGGCGGCGGCGTCTTGAAGTGGCGCTTCCACACCTTGTCGAAGCCGTGGAAATTGTCGAGGTCGGTGAGGAACACCTGGGCCTTCACGACCCGGTCGAGCGACGAGCCGGCGGCCGCGAACGTCTGCTCGAGATTGCCGAGGATGTACTCGGTCTGTAGCTCGATGTCCGAGCCGTAGTAGGGGAAGCTCGGGTGGCGCCGCGCCTGCGGCGGCACGCCGGTCTTGTAGTCGCTGGCGATCTGGCCGGCGGCGAACACGCGGTCGCCGAGGGTGAAGCCCTCGCTGTAGTGGGCCAGCGGCCGCGGCGCTCCCGACGCGACGACCTTCCGGGTCAGTCCCTTGCGGGGGACGTAACCGACGAGATCGATCTCGACCAGCGTGTCCGTCACCAGCAGCTCCGTGCAGCCGATGGTGGTCCGCGGCGGCGGGACCTTGAAGTGTCGCTTCCACGCCGAATCGAAGCCGGGGAAGAGGTTCAGGTCGGTGAGGAAGACCTGCGCCTTCACCACGTGCTCGAGGGACGAGCCCGCGGCCGCGAAGGTCCTGGCGAGATTGCCGAGGATGTATTCGGTCTGGAGCTCGATGTCCGACCCGTAGAACGGGAAGTTCTCGCGCCGCCGCGCTGAGGCCGGAACGCCGGTCTTGAAGTCGCTGGCGAGCTGACCGGCGGCGAACACGAGGTCGCCGATCCTGAACGCCTCGCTGTAGTTCGCCAGTGGCCGCGGGGCCCCCGACGTCACCACCTGATGCCGGAGCCCCGCGCGCGGCACGTAGCCGATCAGATCGATCTCGACCAGCGTGTCCTTCACGAGCAGTCCCGTGCAGCCGATGGTGGTCCGCGGCGGCGGGACCTTGAAGTGGCGCTTCCACACCGAATCGAAGCCGTGAAACAGCTCCAGGTCGGTGAGGAACACTTGCGCCTTCACCACGTGGTCGAGCGACGAGCCAGCGGCGCGGAACGTCTTGGCAAGATTACCCAGCACGTACTCGGTTTGCAGCTCGATGTCGGAGCCGTAGTAGGGAAAGCTCGGATGTCGCCGCGCCTCCGCCGGCACGCCGGTCTTGAAATCGCTGGCCAGCTGTCCCGCCGCGAACACCAGATCGCCGCTGACCACGGCCTCCGAGTAGTGGGCCAGCGGCCGCGGCGCACCGGACTTGATGATTCGAATACTCACCCTCGTCTCCCTATCCCCTGTTCACTTCGTCACACCTCGCCGACAATGTACACGACCGTGGCATACGGCGGGACATCACTGGCGCTCAGGGGCCAGAAGTCTTGCAATTATGAAATCTGAATGCATAATTGCACGAAATGGCGGAGACCTACGTTCCCCGCACCCTGACGCGGGCCCTGGCCAATGCGCGGCGCTCGTTTCCGGCCGTGGTCCTGACCGGGCCGCGGCAATCGGGGAAAACGACGCTCCTTCGGCGGCAGTTCGGCGGCATGCGCTACGTATCCCTGGAAGCGCCGGACGTGCGGGCAGCGGCGCTGGCCGATCCCCGCGGGTTCCTCGGTCAATGGGCGCCTCCGGTGATCCTGGACGAGATCCAGTACGCCCCGGAACTCCTGCCCTACATCAAGGAGGAGATCGACGAGCGCCGCTCCCGGGCCGGACAGTATCTGCTCAGCGGCTCGCAGAACCTGCTCCTGATGCAAAGCGTCAGCGAGTCGCTCGCCGGTCGCGCGGCGGTGCTGCGCTTGCTGCCGCTCTCGCGCCGGGAGATGGACGCGCAGCCGGACGCGCTGCTGCCGTGGGAACGACGATCCTCGCGCAGAGACGGGACGCCGAGATCCCCCGGCGCGTTCTGGCGTTCGGCCCTGCGCGGAGGGTATCCGGAAATCGCCGCGCACCCCCGCCGCGACGTCGGCCTGTGGCTTGCGAGCTATGTGCAGACCTATCTCGAGCGTGACGTGCGTGCGCTGCGCCAGGTCGGCGACCTCGGGCAGTTCCAGGTGTTCCTGCGCGCGTTGGCCGCGCGCAGCGCTCAGCTGCTCAACCTGGCCGACCTCGGGCGGGATCTCGGCCTGGCCCTCAACACGGTCAAGGCCTGGCTGTCGGTTCTCGAAGCCTCCCATCAGGTCATCATCCTGAGGCCGTATTTCGCGAACATCGGCAAGCGGCTTGTGAAGACGCCCAAGGTTTACTTTACCGACACCGGGATGCTTTGCTACCTGACCGGGCTGAAGGACCCGGAGCATGCGGCGTCAGGTCCGCTGGCGGGCGCCATCGTCGAAACCGCCGTGGTGGTCGAAGTCGCGAAGGCGTACTGGCATCGCGGGCAGGAACCGCGGCTGTGGTTCTTGCGTACCGCCACCGGCGAGGAGGTTGACCTGTTCGTCGAAACGGTCGGTGGCATCGTGGCCGTGGAAGCCAAGGCCACTGCGACGCCCACGCCTTCGATCGCGCAGGGAATCGTCCGCGCCCGCGGCCTGGTCTCCGCGATCGCGAGCCCCGGCTACGTCGTCCACCTCGGCGACGCCGAGTTACCCCTCGCTCCGGGCGTGCTCGCACTGCCGCTGCGGATGCTGTGAGCGGACGCAGGACCAACGCGAGGCCGATGGTCCGAAAGGGTTCCGCTGCTCAAAGGGTATCCGAGTGGACTCCGGCCTCGGGCAGCAGGGACAACGGCGGGCGTCAGCCGGGGGGCCGGTGATCCCGAGGCCGGAGTCGAGCGAAGAGCGAAAGAGACATAACCCTCCAGGCCCACCGGGCCCGGGTGGCTCCGCTCTGCCCCTCCGGATACAGCTGGATGGGTCCGGGGCTCCAGGAAACGTGGCACACCCCGGACATCCTGTCGAGGAAGGCCTGGAGTACGTCGCGGACTGGGTGAACGACGACGAGCCGTACCCCCTTCAGGTGAAGACGGGCTCGCTGATCGCGCTGCCCTACACGGTGGAACTGAACGACATCCCGGTGCACCTCGTGCGCAACCAGGGATCATTGGGCTTCCACGACATGATCCGCGCCGAGTTCGAGACGCTGTACGAGGAAGGCAAGACGCGGGCGAAGATCCTGACGATGAGCATGCATCCGTACATCAGCGGGGTGGCGCATCGCGCGGGGTATCTCGACAAGGCGCTCGCGTACCTGAAGGGGCAGCCCGGCGTCATCTTCATGCGCGGCGTGGACATCCTGGACGGGTATCGGACGGTCGCGAAGTCGAGGAAAGCCTGAGATACCGAGGCCCCATCCCGAAGCAGCTGTTCAGAGTGGGCCTGCGCTGCCGGCTGGGACATCGTCAACATCGGGGGCGAAGACACTATGCGCTGAGGCTTACTTCGTGCCCAGCAGTTCTCGCGTAAGACTCTTTGCGATGTCCCACAGGAGCCTCGCGTCCTGCTCGACGAGGTTGACTTGCTGGGCATACTCCGCCTGGGGGTGGACGAAGTTCCTGTAGTCGCGCAGTACGACACCGACCCGCTTGGCGGTTTCGCCGATCCAGCCAAGTTCGTTGCCGACCTCGATGTAATGGTTGAGCGTCCAATCCTGCAGCGGAAGTGTCTTGCCTTTGAAGCGAGGAGCCCGCGCCGCGTTGATAAGCGGCGCCTTGTCCGTGAGCCTGTTCTGCTTCGAAACGAACAGCGACTCGACGAGCCCGCCCATCATGACGACCGATGCGAGATACGCCCCACCCTGCAGGCAGGCGACGCACTCCGCCCACCGTCGTTCCATGATCTGCTGCATCCGCGGGTCGGAGGCGAGCGGCGCGAAGCTGGGAGGTGCATCCGTCGTGGGGGCTAGCGGCACAGGTGCGGCGGGGGCCGCGGGGAGGGACTCCCGCAGCTTGAGCAGCGCCTTGCGAGCGGCCTTGAGCGAGGTGACGTAGGTGAGTCTCGACGCGGACTTCGCCGCCGAGTCGAACACGCGCTTGAGCGGAGCATCGACCGTAGCAAGAACGGACGAGTCGGCAGAGGCCACGATCGCGAGCCGGTGCTTCTGGAACCACAGGGAAGCGACTGTCTTCATGTGATCCCGCTCCTCAGCGGACTGCACCTGCACCGACGACCCCGCAGCAACCGCCTTCCGGGCCCGGGCAACAGCATTGATCGTGTCGTCGATGCGCGAGTGCAGGTCCACTGAGCTACTCGCCGCGGTCCTTGCGGGTCCTCTTGCCAGCCTTCTTAGCCACCTTCTTGGCGGCCTTCCTCCGGCCGCTGCGGTTCCGCGCCGGAGAGCCTCCGTTGTCGCCTCCGCCCGGCAGGGTCATGGCGACGAGGTTCTCGCCGACGGTGTTGATTCGGTACTCGCCGCGGTCGGTGCGATCGAGGTAACCCTGGACCATCGCGTTGCTGAGTGTCACGCGTGGTGCGGCCAGCCGCTTCCACCCCGACTGGCGGGTGGATTCCTGCAGCACCTCCGCATTGACCGTGTCCCGACGCTGGCCCTCCGGTGCCTCGAAGCGGTAGTAGTACGCAACGACCGCAGCGTACTGATTGTCGCTCTTGGGCTGCTTCTCGTCCTTGAAGCTCCTGATATCCTTCGGGCGGTCCGTCGGAGGAGGGGGTGGCGTTCCGCCGCCCGGCGAAGGAGGCGGCGCCTCGTGGGACAGTCGGTGCGCGGGCGCGGGTGTCGCGAGCTGGATGCCGAGGCTCTCGGCGACCCAGCGAAGGACACGCTCTTGCTCCGGGTTCTGCATCCCCGCCAGGGTGTCGGCGATGTTCTTGGCTGCCTCGAAGAGGCTAAGCTTAGGCGGTGGTGGCGTCGGGTCGTGCGGTGTCGTCATTTTGCCTCCGCGTTGCCAATCGGTTGGCGTGTTCGTTGCGGCTCCCCGATTGCTCGCATACTACGGCCGGAATGCATGACGCAACACAGGAACTCGCCGTGGACTTCGACACGACAGCTTCAACCCGCTCCAGGCCGCCCATGCCTGCGTATTCCACCACAGACAAGACGACGAAAATTGATCGAGAACTCAGGTCTGCGAGGAACTCGCGCGTCCTCTGCGAGAGGCACGCTCGTCGGCGCACCTCGATGGCATCAAACCCAGATCCACCCTCCTTCATGCCCGACCCGGGTTGTGTACTCGACGTGAATCGAATCGCAACTTGGTACCGAGGCACTTGCCGCGTCGCTCGCTGAGGTGTACAAACGCGCGAGGGGACGCTGGAGGATCGGATGACGAAACGCTGGACAAGCTACGCAGTGACATGACCCACCTCCGCCGCAGGGACTACGCGTGAGCCGTCGGGTGGCTAGTGACTGTCGCTGTTGTCCTCGTAACCGGCACGGTTTTCACCCAGTCGCGTAGTATCACCGCCGTGGCCTACCCGACGAACGAGCGTCGTGTGGCCCTCGTCATCGGCAACGATGCCTACCGCGACAACCCCTTTCCGAAGATCGCGGGCCCAGCATCGGCGCGCGAGCCGCGGCCTCACGATTCCGGCGACCCCAGCCGGGCTGATGGTGGTGTATTCGGCGGGGATCAACGAGCGCGCCCTCGACAAGCTGTCGGCTCGGGACGCCGACCCGAACGGGCTCTTCACGCGTGAGTTCCTGAAGCACTTAGAGGGGTCCCGGGGTTGCGCGTCAATGAGATGGTCGGGCGCGTACGAGCAGCACCGACGTCGGCCGGCGATGCGTTCCCGCCCGAGCGCGGGCGGGATGCGCGGCGGCCTCGCACAGTCGTCACGTTTCTGGGAAAATGACGGCCGGGCCGGCGCCGTCGACGGTCAGCAATGCCGGCCCGGCCGATGCCTGGAGGCACCCCTTGCACGTCGCCATGCTGAGTCCCATCTCCTGGAGGACGCCGCCTCGGCACTACGGCCCGTGGGAGCTCGTCGTCTCGAATCTGACCGAGGAGCTCGTCCGCTCCGGTGTGGACGTCACGCTGTTCGCTTCGCGTGATTCCCTGACCGGAGCGGTGCTCCGGGGGATCGCTCCGACGGGCTACTCCGAGAATCCGAGACTCGATCGCTGGGTGTGGACGGGGCTGCACATCTCCGAGGTCTTCGAGAGGGCCGCGGAGTTCGACGTCATCCACAACCACCTCGACTTTCTCCCACTCACCTACAGCCGTCTCGTCGGCACACCGATGGTGACGACTGTCCACGGCTTCTCTTCCGCGGCGGTGCTGCCCGTCTACGAGAAGTACGCGGAGCTCCCCTATGTTTCCATCAGCTTCGCCAGCCGGCGCCCCGGCCTGAACTATGTCGGCAACGTTTATCACGGGATCGATCCGACGCTCTACCCCTTCAACGATCGGCCAGGGGACTATCTGGTGTTCCTCGGCCGCATCTGCGAGGAAAAGGGCGTGGACGAGGCGATCCGGCTCGCCCAGCGGGTCGGCCGGCCGCTGCGCGTCGCCGGGATCATTCAGGATGCCGCCTACTTCCGGGAGCGCGTGGAGCCGTTCCTCGACGGACGAGACGTGAAGTTCCTGGGGCCGGTCGGGGGGCTGGCGAAGACGGATCTCCTGGCCGGCGCCTTCGCCGCAGTGCATCTCTGCCGGGGCGAGGAGGCATTCGGCCTCTCCATCGTCGAGGCGTTGGCATGCGGGACACCCGTCATCGCCAGCCGGCGTGGCGCGATTCCGGAGATTCTCGACGAGCGCTGTGGGCTGGTCGTGGACTCCGTGGACGAGGCGGAGGCCTGCTTCGACCGCGTGGAACAGATCAGCCGCGCCGCCTGCCGCCAGATCGTCGAGGAGCGGTTCACGGCCGAGCGCATGGCTAGGGAGTACCTCGACATCTATCGCCAGATTCACGGGCTTCGAGAGGACGTCCGGTAGGACGAGCGCGGGATGGCCGACGAGCGGGAGGGTCCGGCGCGAAAAGCGCTGTTGGAGGAGTACCGGCAGCTCAAGGCGGAGATGGCCGAGTGGAGCCGTCTCCGGAACCAATTCATCGGAATCACGTTGACGGCCACCGCGGCCCTGTTCGGCCTCGGCTTCCAGTGGAAGAACGCGTTCGTGTTCCTGGCGACGTTGGTCGTTCAGCTCCCCACCATGGCCATTTGCATCGCTGAGCGGTCGTCCATCCTGACGATTTCCGGTTACATCCAGCTGATGATCGAGTCGAAGATCCCGGGGCTGAACTGGGAGACCATGATCGGCGCGAGGTTGCGCGCGACCAGGTGGAGCTGGATCCAGAGCCTCACCGTCGGGATCGGCGGCTTCGTGGCGCTGCCGCCGCTCCTGTCCCTGGCGTTCGCCGCCGTCTACTGGCCGTGGGCCCGGGATGCCGCCGGCCGGCTGCGGTGGGACTCGGCTGGGAACTGGGGTTACGTGCTGGTGACGCTCGTTGTCCTCGTGTCCGTCGGCGGCTTCCTCCTGGCCTATCTCCGGGAGCCTCGACTTCGAAAGGAGAGCCTCGAGGCATGGCGCGCGCTAATCGATTCGACGGAGACTGGAGTTTCGAGGGTGCCGTAGGCGATGGGCCGTGTGGTGGGCAGAAGCCGATCGCGGTCGTCAGCACGTTCCCGCCGACGCGCTGCGGCCTCGCCACCTACGCCGAGGACCTGATCGCCGCACTCGAGACCGTCCGCTCGGACACTCGGATCCTGCGTGTGGCGGTCGCTGCCCCGGGGAACCGCGCCCCGCTGCCCCAGGACGTGGTCGTGCGGCGCGGGGACACGAAGGGCTGGGAGGCCGTGGCGCGGAGGCTCGAGGAACGGGGCGTCGGGGTGCTCGTCGTCCAGCACGAGTTCAAGATCTTCGGCGGGGTTCACGGCGCCAGCATCCTGAGCCTAATGGAGTCGCGTCCCTGTCCCATCGTGACCACGCTGCACACGGTGTCCCGACCAGTACCGGGGCCCCGCCTGGAGGTGCTGCGGCGCGTCTGCGCCGCGAGCGACCTCATCGTCGTGCATACGTCGAAGTCCATGGACACGCTCCGGCGCGCGGGCGTGAACCCGGCGAAGATTCACGTGATCCCTCACGGCGTTCCCGCGGTGGCCTTCGAACTGCCCGGGGACCCGAAAGGACCAGCGCCTCGCCGTCGCCCCCTGTTCCTGTCCTACGGGCACTTGCGCGAGAGCAAAGGATACGAACTGACCATCGCCGCCCTAGCGCGGCTTCGCCGTGACGGAGTGCCTTTCGAGTACTGGATCTACGGCAAGGACCACCCTCGCCGCAAGACGGCCGCGCGCTACCGCGCGCGGCTCGTCGAACAGGTGCGCGAGGCCGGCCTGGGAGATCGCGTCCAGTTCGTCGATGAGTACCTGGCGGCCGCGGAGCTCATCCGGGTCGTAAAAGCCTGTGACGCCGGGCTCCTGCCGTACCGGCGCCTCGAGCAGGGATCGAGCGGGACTCTCGCCCTCTTCCTGGCGTGTGGGCGCCCGGTGGTCGCGAGCGCGTTTCGCGCAGCCCGCGAGATCGTCGGCCTGGACTGTGGCCGGCTGTTTCCGGTCGGCGATGCGGCGCAGCTCTATGAGGCTGTGAAGACGATCGCCACGTGCAGCGAGTTGCGCGCCGGCATGATGCGCTCCGCGCACGCCAGGGCGAAGGCCTGGCGCTGGGAGTTCGTAGGACGTCGCTATCTGAAAGTCATGGCCAGTGCCCGCGAGGACCTCCGGGTCGGCACGACCTCCTTCACCGGTCCTGGGTAATGGGCCACGGCCCACTTGCACCCTTGCCCGGTCGAAGACATCGAATGGGCTGAGCCGAAGCCCAAGTGCTCAAATGCCGCACGGTATCTTCTTCCGGGTGACGCGGTGCTTCTTCGAACTGCTCCCCCCGGACAAGGACATCTACGACAGCCCTGGCGCCGTGCGCCGGACCTCCGAGGGCGGGATGCTCGTCATCGCCATTGAGACGGACACTCGCTTGGAGAAGTCACATCCCTCGAACGGTATCCCTGCGCTCATTCTAGTTGCTCGCGAGCCTACGGCAAGACACCCGAGCTCCTGGACGATCTGCGTCGCGGAGGTCGAGGTCTTATGGCGAAAATGACCAGCGGCGACCACCACGACACTCCTTCGAAGCTCTGGCCGACAGCTCGCCTCTCGAGCTTGTTTGGCGCTGGGGCCGACTTCAATTTGGCGCATGCAATCCGAAACGCATCCCACGTCCGAGTCGCCAGCGCGCTCATGCACCCAGGCGGGCTCGACACGCTCCTTCCAAGAAGTGAAGAGCTCCGGCCTCGTGTTGCCGTTCTCATCGGTGTCGATTTTCACGCGACGCACCCGAAAGCGCTCCAACGGCTGCTGTCTCTTGCGAAGTCGACGCAGGGCCGGGTGCGGGCAGCGGTGTGCCAGCCATCAGGTGGGAACTTCCATCCCAAAATCATCATCGTGGACTCGCCATCCGCATCGGTTGCCATCGTCGGGTCTTCCAACTGCACCTCCGGAGGATACCTCCACAACGTGGAGGCCAACGTCCTCGTGCGCGACCCACCTCGTCGACCAGGCGGGCGGCGCCCTCCGTCATGCGCCGGCCTCCGCAGCTCGGGCAGAAGCCCCGGCCCTTGCAGGAAAACGGCACGAGCCGCTCCAACGCGCAGTCGGTGCATCGCAGGCGCGCGAAGCCGTGCGCCAGCACTCCGCAGGTCAGGAGGTCCCGGAACTCTTGTTCCACGAACCCCGGCAGCGCTGCGCCGTCGGCGTGACGCTTGGCCGTCTCGAGCAAGGCGTCGAGGTGCTCGGCGATCACGCGGTACAGCACGGCGTGCTCGGCGTCGCGCGGCCGGTAGTCCGCGGCGCTGAGGGGCATGGCGGCGACATAGCCTCAGCCGGAGACCGCCGACAATGCCCAAAGATCAATGGAGACGCCCCAGCTATTGGGGCGCCGGCGTAGGCCCTGGTGCCGACTGTGCCCTTCGGCCGCCGCGAGCGACCACCGAGGATGTTCCTTAAACTTCGACGAGACCCAGGCTCACGAGGAGAGCTGTGTCGAGCTCCCGCATCCGCTCTCGCCCCAACGCGCCGAGCCGGCGGACGAGGCGATCCCTGTCGACGGAGCGGATCTGATTCAGGAGCACCACGGAGTCAACGGTCAGGCCTCCCTCCGGCGCTCGGACGAGCACCTCCGTCGGATAGAGCGGCATCTCGAATTGCGACGTGATTGCCGCCACGATCGTAATCGGGCTTCGGCGGTTCGCGGGGTCGTTCTGGATGACGACGGCCGGTCGGGTCTTCTTGATCTCGGCGCCCACGGTGGGGTCGAGGCTCACGAGAAACACGTCGCCGCGTCGAGGAACTACCCCCGCTGCTTTCGCCATGCCGCGTCGTCGGCAGGGAACCACTCCCCGGCGATGGCGAGATCCCGCTCCGCTCGTCGGGCCGCTCCCTCCTCCAGCAGTCGCCGGAGATTGGCTCGACCGTGCTCGCGCACGAAGTACCGTACCGCTTCATTGATGAAGCGACTGCGGTTCCCGTTGCTTGCCGACCGATCGATGAGTCGGATCGTTCCTTCCGGGAGCGTGATGTTCACCCGCCTGTGCATCACAGTCGACCGCTTCTTCGGCATGCCCTGAATGTACACACTGACAATGTGTACGGCAATCGCCCGTGCCCGTTCCGCCCAAGCGCCGCCGGCTCGGAGAATATCAGGACTTTCCTCTGTCTCGGGGAACGTAGCCGAGCGTGCGGTCGCGCTCGATGAGCTTCTTGTCGCGCGCCCGTGGTGGGCCGTACCCACCGCCACCCGGCGTGCGAAGCAGGATCGTGTCGCCTTGCTTGAGCAGGTACTGCTTGCGGTTGTCGATGCGCTTGCCGTTGAGGCGTACGTCGCCGCGGCCGCCCGGACGGCCGCCGGCCAGCCCCGGTGCCGGATACGTCGTGCGCTCGGCCATGAAGCTCATCACGATCGGGGTGGGCGATTCGTTCTCGATGCGGATCTCCTGACCGAGCCCACCCCGGAATTTGCCGGCGCCGCCCGAGCCCGGGATCATGCGCTTCTCGTGGAAGAACAGTGGGCTGTTGCGCTCGGCGATCTCCACCGGCGTGGACGAGATGTTGCTCGGCCACGAGAGCACGGGCTCGCCGTCGCCCCCGGCCGTCGCCCC
>Ga0193725_1000314_pt1 | contig 14965 bp, 15 predicted proteins | sample H2a2metaG_FD_143058 | JGI IMG/M metagenome (GOLD analysis project Ga0193725, IMG submission 143058) | Soil microbial communities from a riparian zone of the East river system, Colorado, United States - H2a2 | ecosystem: Environmental > Terrestrial > Soil > Riparian zone | place: USA: East River... | reverse complement strand
TGACGGTCTCACGTCGGGGGTCGAGCGCCGATTTCGCAGAAAAGAGGAGCGAAGCTCCGCTTTTCGAGGACCCAGGCCAGCCGACCCCCGACGTGAGACCGTCAACCAATTCCGCGAGCTCCATTAGACTTTGCCGATCACGCCCTCGACGAGATAGTTCATCTGCTCCAGCACGACGTCGGTCTGCTTCTGGGCGACGCCGGCGGCGATCACGGTCTTGCCGGTGTTGTCCTTCAGCGGCCCCTTGAAGATCACGAAGTCCCCCTTCATCATCTGGGCCTTCGCCGCGTCCGCCTGCTTGCGCGCGGCCTCCGACACCGCCTTGCCGTACGCCGAGGGCTTCACGAAGCCGTCCTTCAGCCCGCCGCGCAGGAAGTTGACGAGGGGCTTGCCGGCCTGGGCGTCCTTGACGTGCATGGTGTAGGGCGTGAGCCAGTTCCACTCGGCGCCGGTGAGATAGCCCTTGGGCGCCAGCGTGGCCTGGTTGGCGTGATAGCCGCAGACGAACGCGCCGCGGCGCTCCGCCGTTTCCACCACGACCTTGGGACTGTCGACGTGGCAGGTGAGCACGTCGGCGCCCTGATCGACGAGGCTGTTGGCCGCTTCCGCTTCCTTCACCGGCAGCGCCCAGTCGCCGGTGACGATCAGCGAGACCGTGATCTTGGGATCGACGCTGCGCGCCCCCATCGTGAACGCGTTGATGTTGCGCAGCACCTGAGGAATCGGCTTGGCCGCGATGAACCCGAGCTTCTTGCTCTTGCTCGCGTGGCCGGCCACCACGCCGTTGAGATACTGGCACTCGTCGATGTAGCCGAAGTAGCTGCCCGCGTTCTTGGGGTGCTTGCCCTCGGTCCAGAGCCCGCCGCAGTGGGCGAATCTGACTTTCGGGTACTTCTCGGCCGATCGAAGAATGTGGGGATCGAAGTAGCCGAACGACGTCGGGAACAGCAGGGTGGCGCCGTCCTGCTCGATCATCGCGCCCATCGTCTTCTGCACGTCGTTGGTCTCGGGCACCTTCTCCTGCTCGACGACGGTCACGCCGGGCATCGCCTTGATCGCCGCCGCGGCTTGGGCCTGGGCCTGGTTGTAGCCGTAGTCGTCGCGCGGCCCGACGTAGATCACCCCGACCACCAGCTTGTCGGCCGCGAACGCCTGGTGGCCGACGAACGAGACGGTCGCGCCGCCGATCCCCGCGGCTCCGAACAGCTTCAACACGTCACGACGGCTCACGTCTGACCTGGACTGTCTCATCGCTCCTCCTTGGACTGGGACGCCGAACGAAGCCTGGCGCAGCAACGCAAGGTCCGCTCCAAGCCCGCGCCGCGAGAAAGCCCGACTTTCCGCGAGGCCGCGGCGGCAGCATCGCGCGGCCTGCTCACTCGGCGAGCAACAGGCGCGTGATGCCCAATCGACGGGCATGGGGTGGTTTGGCGTCGGGCGGCGGCGAACATCGCGCGCGGGTCTCGTCAGCGCGCGGCGTCAGGCGAGCGACGGCGGCGCCGGCAGCACGCGGATCAGCTCGTCGAGCTGCAGCGACACGGCTTTCGCACCGTCACCGGCGTCGACGTCGATGCCCACGTGCGTGTGACCGGCCAGCAGGCATCGCCGGTCGGCCGCGTGGTCTGCCGTGAGGTCGCGATACCAGGCCACGTGGTACGCCATGTATTCGGAGAGGAAGCTCCCCACGTCGCCGGTGGCGTTGATCGAGGCCACCAGGCGACCGTCGCCGAAGTGCTGATCGACGGCGCTCCGGATGGCGGCCATCGGAAGGTTGCTCTCACGCGTTCGCTCGGCGTCACGGGTCGGGTCGGGCGGATCTCCAGGCCTCGGCCTCGTGTTGGCGTAGGGCGAGCAGTCGGACGCGCTCCCCCCGACGAGCGGCTGGTCGCCGTCCGGATCGGCGATCCAGGCCGTACGTCTCAGGTTCCGGGCCGCCGCCTCCAGGAGCCAGGCGTTGCCGGCCTGGCCGCGGCTGAAGCTCATGATCGCGATCGGCGCCCGATGGGGGACGATCCGCCAGAACGCTTCCGACGTCCCGCGATAGCTCACCGTCGGCTCGCCCTCGCCCTTGCCCCAGTCACCCCCGGCCGAGCGCTCGAGAAAGCGCGGCGAGAGGGCCAGCACGTCATACCCCCTGTAGCTGATCTGCCCCCGCCATTCCCACAAGATGCCGGGCCGCGTTTCGACGCCGATGTCCGTCGGCGGCCAGTACCCGAACAGCAAAATGAGTCGCGGCACCGGATCGGCGCTTTCAGACGCTTCGAAGCACGCCGGTGCGACCGGCACGACAAGTCTCCGTCACCAGAGCATCGATCGCGCGCGGGTTCTGTGTGCTGGGCACAGTGCAGAGGATCTTCGTGACCGGCGGCCCTACCGACCGCTCTTGCTCGCAGACTTGACGATCTGCCGTAAGCTTTCGAAGTAACGTCGATGCGTCTTTCGTAACGCCTCGACGCTCTTAGCTTGCAGCAAGACAACTTCGTGTTCCACGCCTTTACGGTGCAGATCAAGCTCCAAATCCAGCCGAGCATTCTCAGCGGCTTCTCGGTCATCGTCGTCGAAAGTGCGTAGCGTGATCAATTGGCCTTCACGTCTGCTGTATTCGACCAGGAAGATCAACGCAAGCCCCCCTTCTGACTCATAGCACGAGCGATGTTGGCATTCAGCAACGCGCCGAGTTCCTTCTTGAGGTTGAGCACCTCACGACGTTGGGGACGGAGCTTGCGCCGGACACTGTCAATTGACCGGATGGCTTCGCGAACCTTTTTCGCATCAACGGCCGGGATTGTCTCCCGTGCCGCCTTCAGCTTTGAAAACAGGGCCGTGATCTCTGCTTCCTGCTTCGCAACCGTTGCTTCGAGATCTTCGAGGGAAGTTATGGTTCGCGAGGCCGAGATTAGCGCGTATCGGACTTGCTCGTTGCCGCCGCCATACTTTATGGCCGGGTCAAACGAGTCGGACAGTTTCTCCGAAAGCTCTGCCCAAAGATGCTGCAGTTCGCTTCGCACTTGTATCTCGACCAAGTTCACCGAAACACGGACAACGACATGCACCGCCCGGTAACCGTAGCTGGGATTCGCCCGACGGTCGATGATTGACGCGTCTGAGAAGAGAGAGCGTAGCGATTCAACGACGCGATCTTGCTCCGCAAGATCGGCAACAATGACTCGGCACCCCGCGATATCCTGGACCTGCGTAAGGCGGATACTCTCTCGTCGCAGCTTGTCTCTGAGAGAGGCGGTCGATTTTGCCGACCGGCCGGTCGGTTCCAGGCCGAGTCGTCCTCGGAGCAGTTCAACGACGGCCTGGTATGCTTCCCCGAAAGAGCGGCGATATTCATCGAGCAGTCGGAGATCGTCTTCGACAAGCCCTCCCTGCCTCAAGCGATCTCCGAGCCGGTCGATTTGCGTCTTGGTGAGTTTGTTCGCCACCTTGCTTCATGATACGGCAGCGGTAGTGACGCCGGCGATCTTACTCTTGAGCCGCGGGACCATTCCCGCACGCTGGGTGACGGCGTTCGAGGAAGATCGAATTCCCTGCGTTCTGACGCCGATCGCTCGAACGCGCCCGAGCGTCAGACTCTTAACGGCCGCGTCAACCATGGTCGGGACGGCTGGGGTCTGCGAGATTCAGAAAGTACCGGCCGGAGAGGACGAACCGCGGGAACGTCACCCACTGCTCGACGAAGAAGCGCTTGACGAAGTCGCCGAAGCTCGCGAACGGCGCCGGCCGTTCGGACTCGAAGCGATGACCGATCCCTTCCAGCAGCACGGATACGATCATCGCGACGAAACCGGAGACGATTCTGAACGGGACTACGCGCAGGATGCCGACGGCGACGGCGGCGCATCCGAGCATGAAGAGCGGGACCGCGACGATGTGGATGGCCAGGTTGACCCGGCTGCGATGCTTGACCGGGTAGTCGCTCCACTGCCAGGCCAGGAATTCCGCGAACGTCATGGTCCCCTCCGCCGAGCGCCGCCGCTCCGCCGGGATTCCCGGCTACTTCTTCCGCGGATCGTCGGCCGGGTTGACGTACGTCACGCCCCAGGGGCCGATCCCGTGCACCTGCACGATCGTCTCGTCCTTGGTCCACGCGAAGTGATTGGTCTTGGGCTGCATGATGGCCATGCTCCCCGTGGGCAGCGCCATGGTCTTCGCCTCGTCGAGCTTGTCGCCGGTGCCCATGTTCAACGTGCCGGAGATGACCGTGACGTGCTCGACGGCGGGATGCCAGTGGGACGGGACCTGGTAGCCCGCGGGGAACTTCAGCCGGAACGTGATCGGCCCCGCCTCGGTGAGGGGACCCTCGATGACCGCGATCTTCGCGCCCGGCGGCAGCGAGGGCACGTCGGCCCACTTCAAATCGTTCGGCGTCACCATGACGTGGCCGGCCCCCTGGGCCCAGGCCATGGACGAGGCGAAGCAGGCAACGATGAGAGCGATGAACGGCAGGGCGAGCTTGGTGTTCATCACGGACCTCCCTGAGCAGTCGTGGCGGGACTGCCCGCTGTGGTGCCGCCGAAGGACAGGATGTAGCCGTCGGGATCCTCGAGGTAGAAGTCCTTGGTCCCCCACGGGGTGGCGGCGAGCGGCTTGAGGATCTTGGCGCCGTGGGCGACGCAGTGGTCGTAGAACGCGTCGATCCCGTCCACGTCCGCGTAGGCGTCGAGGTGCTCGTGCTCATGCCGATGCCGGCGCTCCGCCGGGTTCTTCGGGGCCTCCTTCAAGTGCACGTCGAATCCGTCGCGCGAGCCGATCACGTAGAACCCTCCCCACGGCTCGCCGAACGTGAAGCCCAGCACGTCGCAGTAGTACGCGATGGAGCGCACGAGATCGTCGACGAGGAACTGGGGGGCGAACGACGTCAGGCGCGGTGGCATGCGCACAGCCTACCACCGCGCCTGCAGCGGGTCAGCGGCGCCGCGCTACCCCTTGCGCCGAAGCTTCGGGTCGAGCGCGTCGCGCAGAGAATCGCCGAAGAGGTTGAAGCCGAAGACGCCGAGGCTGATCGCGATGCCGGGGAAGATCGCGATCCACGGCGCCTTCTCGGCGTACGAGAGCGCGGAGCCCGAGAGCATCAGCCCCCACGACGGCGTGGGCTCGGCGGCGCCGAGGCCGAGATAGCTCAGCGCGGCCTCGGCGAGGATGGCGCCACCGAGCTGCGCGGTCACGATGATGATGTAGGGCGCCACCACGTTGGGGACGAGGTGCCGGAGGACGACGCGGCGCTGGGAGGCGCCGAGGGCCTGCACGGCCTCGACGTAGATGTGCTCCTTCACCGACAGCGCGGCCGCCCGCACGATCCGCGCCGCGCGCGGGATGATCGGGATCGAGATCGCGATCACCACGTTCTGGACGGCGGGGCCGAGGATCGAGGCGATGGCGAGGGCCAGGATCAGCTGGGGGAACGCGAGCAGGATGTCCATCAGCCGTTCGAGGAAGAGATCGATCTTCCCGCCGGCGTAGGCGCTGATCACCCCGAGCAGGCCGCCCAGCGTGCAGCCCACGAACGACGCGGTGAAGCCCACGAACAGCGCGATACGGGCGCCGTACATGATCCGGCTCATCAGGTCGCGCCCGAACTCGTCGGTGCCGAACCAGTGGTCGAGGTTGGGCCGCGCGAACTGGGCCGCGTAGTCGGCCTGGTACGGATCGTACGGGGCCAGCGTCCCCGAGGAGGCGGCCACGACCATCATGCCCAGGATGATCGCCGCCCCCGCGGCGCCGAGCGGCTTGGTGCGGACGAACTTCACCACCGTCTTGACGGCGTTGAGGCGCGGGGCGAGGGCAGCCGTCGCCCTGCCGTGGACGAGCGTGGTCTCGGTCGTGGCCATGGCTAGCGGTACCGGATGCGCGGGTCGAACCACGCGTAGGTCAGGTCGACCAGGAGGTTCACGATCACGAAGCTGAACGCGGTGAGGAAGATCAGGGCCTGCACCACGGGATAGTCACGGTGGGCGACGGCGTCGACCACGAAGCGGCCGACCCCGTTCAGCGTGAAGACCGTCTCGGTGACCACGAGGCCGCCGATGAGGAACGCGAACTCGGTGCCCACCAGAGTGATCACCGGCAGCATCGAGTTCTTGAGCGCGTGGCGGATGACCACGGCGCGCTCCCGCAGGCCCTTGGCCCAGGCGGTGCGGATATAGTCCTCGCGCAGCACCTCGAGCATGGTCGAGCGGGTCATCCGCGTGGTGACGGCGGCGTAGCGATAACCCACCGTGAGCACCGGCCACACCATCATCTGGAAGTTCGCCCACGGGTTGATCCACGGCGGCGTGAACTCCAGCGGCGGCCCCCAGCCGAACACGATGACCAGGAACAGGATGCAGAGGATCCCCACCCAGAAGCCGGGGATGGCCAGGCCGCCGATGCTGATCACGCGGACCAGGTAGTCCACCCAGCTGTCCTGGCGGACGGCGGCGAGCATGCCGAGCGGGATCGAGATGATGACCGAGACCATCGTGGCCAGGAGCGCCAGCTCCAGCGACAGCGGCAGACGGATGGCCAGCTCGTCGATGACGGGCTGGCCGGTCCACAGCGATTTGCCGAAGTCGAAGCGCAGCACGCCCCACAGCCACGTCCCGAACTGCACGTACAGCGGCTGGTCCAGCCCGAGCTGCTGGCGCATGGCCACGAGCTGCTTCTGGTCGATCTGACCCTGGTCGCCGCCGAGGATGAGCAGGGCGACGTCCCCGGGAATCACGCGCATGATGAGGAACACCAGTGTGGCGGCTCCCAGCAGGGTGGGAATGATCAGGAGCAGCCGTTTGAATATGTAGGTCCACATGAGTCGGTATCCCTTCCCCGGCTCAATCTTCTGCGAGCCAGACGTCCTGGAGCTTCTGGTTCGTGTAGTGGCTGGGCGGCGCCACGTAGTTCTTCACCTTGGTCCAGTGCACGACGTTGCGCGTCCACCAGAGTCCCGGCATGTAGTAGGCCTGCTCCAGCACGCGCTTCTGCATGTCGACGATCAGCTTCTTGCGTTCGGCCGGGTCGAGCGCCCGGCCCTGGCGCGCGAACAGGTCGTCGAGGATGGGGTCCGAGTAGCGCCCGACGTTGTTGGGATCGCCGGTCGTGTAGCGGCGCAGGAACACGTCGGGGTCGTCGATGTACTCCACGGTGGCGCTGACGCTCAGCTCGAAGTTGCCGTGGTCTCGTACGTCGGACAGCAGGGCCGCCGTCTCCAGCGGCCGGTTCTCGGCCTCGACGCCGATCTTGCGCCACTCCTGGATGACGTACACCGCGAAGTCCTGGTACGGCAGCTTCACGTTCCGGTTCTTGAGCACGACCTTGAACCCGTTGGGATAGCCCGCCTCGGCGAGCAGCTTCTTGGCCTCGGCCCGGTTGCGCTCGGCGTCGCGCCCGAACCCCGGCAGCTTCTCCAGCTCCGCCGGCGGCACCGCCCACTCCGTGCCGGGTCGCATCAAAGCGCCGACGTGCCGCAGGCCCGTGAGCGGGAACAGCACGCGGCCCGCCGTGTACCGGTCGAAGCCCAGCGTGAGGGCCCGGCGCACGCGGACGTCGGTGAACGGCTTGATCGTGTTCTGGATGGCGACGCCCCACTGCCCGATCAGCGGCGTGTGCTGCACGGTCACCTTGTCGCCGAGCTGCCGCTTGATCGCCTCCACCTCGCTGAGCGGAAGATCGCGGAACTCGATGTAGGCGCGGCCGGAACGGATCGCCGCGGCCCGCACGGAGGTCTCGGGGCTGATGAAGAACTTGTAACCGTTCAGGTACGGCCGATCCTTCAGAAAGTAGTCCGGGTTGCGCTCGGCCTCGAACGTCGAGCCCCGCGTGTACGCCTTGAACTTGAACGGGCCGGACCCCATCACGTTCTTGAGGAAGTAGTTCGGGTCCTTGTCGAGATACTTCTTGGGATAGATCACGTTCCACGGCGAGGCGAGGTTATCCAGCAGCGAGGCCGAGGGATGCTTGAGCTTGAACACCACCGTGGACGCGTCCGGCGCCTCCACGCTGGCCACCATGGTGTAGGTGTTCTTGCGCATGCTGCGCGTTCCCGCCGGCGGCGACACGATCTTGTCGTAGGACGCCCTCACGTCGGCCGCGGTCAACGGCGTGCCGTCGTGAAAGCGGATGTCGGAGCGGATCTTGAACGTGTAGGTCAGGCCGTCGGACGAGATCTTCCAGTCGGTCGCCACGTCACCGATGATCTTCGGATAATTGTAGGGATCGATCTGCAGGAGCGTGCTGTAGAGCGGGGCCACGACCTGCAGGGTGGCGAAGGTGCCCTCCTGGTGGGGATCGAGGGTCGGCGCATCAGCGCCGATGACGGCCAGCAACACGCCGCCCCGCCTGGGCGTATCCGCCGCGACGGAGGGGCTCGTCATCGCGAGGATCAGCGCGCCGATCACGAGGGCCAGCACCACGACGCCGAACGTCCGCGGAGAGCGTACGGTCATCTCAGTCCTCCGACAGCCACACGTCTTGCAGCTTCTGGTTGGTGAAGTGACTCGGGGGCGCCACGTAGTTCTTCACCTTGGCCAAGTGCACCATGTTCCGGGTCCACCACAGGCCGGGCAGGTGGTACGCGTTGTCGAGCACGATCTTCTGAATCTCGATGACGAGCTTTCGGCGCTCGGCCGGGTCGAGCGCGCGCGCCTGGCGCTGGTACAGGTCGTCGATCCGCGGGTCCGAGAAGCGCCCCCAGTTCCGCGAACCGCCCGTGATGAAGGGGTCCAGCAGCGCATCGGGGTCGTCGACGAAGTGGCCGTAGGGATAGACCATCAGCTCGAAGTTGGGCTTGTCCCGGCCGTCGGCGTACCACGTCGCGGTCTCGAGCGGCCGGTGCTCGGCCTCGATCCCGATCTTGCGCCACTCCTGGATCACGTACACCGCCAAGTCCTGGTAGGGGACCTTGACGTTGCGGTTTTTCAGCACCACCTTGAACCCGTTCGGATACCCGGCCTCGGCCAGGAGCTTCTTGGCCTCCGCGCGGCTCCGCTCGGCGTCGCGCCAGAACCCCGGGAACTTCTCGAGCTCGGTCGGCGACATCGCCCACTCCGTGCCCGGCCGGGTGAGTCCGCCGACCTCTTTGAGCCCGGTGAGTGAGAACAGCACTCTGCCCCCGGTGTACCGATCGATCCCGAGCGTCAGGGCCTTGCGAACGCGGACATCGTTGAACGGCTTGGCGGTCTGATTCGGGAAGATGCCGAAGTTGATGACGAACGGCGTGTGCTGGACCACCACCTTGTCGCCGAGCTGTTTCTTGATGGACTCCACCTCCGTGTCGGGCAGGTGGCGGAACTCGGCGTGGGCGCGGCCGGACCGGATCGCCGCCGCCCGCACCGATGTCTCGGTGCTGATGAAGAATTTGTAGCCGTCGAGGTACGGCCGGTCCTTGATGAAGTAGTCGGGGTTGCGTTCTCCCTCGAACGTCGACCCGCGGGTGAACGCCTTGAACTTGAATGGCCCGGACCCGATCGCGTTGTTCTTGAAATAGTTCGGGTCCGTGTCGAGATACTTCTTGGGGAAGATCACGTTCCAGGGGGAGGCGAAGTTGGTCAGCAGCGAGGCCGACGGGTACTTGAGCTTGAAGACCACGGTCCCCGGATTGGGCACCTCGATGCTCGTGACCGCCGCGTAGTGCGGCGCGCGGATGCTACGGACGCCCGGGGGCGGCCAGATGATCTTCTCGTAGCTGCCCTTGACGTCGGTCGACGTCAAGGGCGAGCCGTCGTGGAAACGCACACCTTGACGGAGCTTGAAGGTATAGGTGAGCCCGTCGGGCGAGATGTTCCACTCGGTGGCGAGGTCACCGATTACGTTCGGGTAACTGTACGGATCGATCTGCAGGAGCGTGCTGTACAGCGGCGCCACCGGCTGCAGGGTGGCGAACGTCTGCTCCTGGTGCGGGTCCAGGCTCGGCGCGTCGGCGCCGATGGCCGCCAGCAGCACCCCTCCGCGCCGTGGAGTCTGGCCCGTCTGGGCGGTGACCTCCCCGACCGCGACAACCAAGCAAGCGACGAGGACCGTCAACGCGACGAGCGCGAGTAGCGTTCGGTGATATCGGTTGTCCATCGCCATCTGACACCTCCCGTTGACCTGGGACACTGGACGGTGACGGTGACGGAACGCCGGCGCCTCGCGGGAGCTCGCGAGCCCCCGCGGGGCACCGGCCTACGTTTTGGATCGACGCGACGCGACCGGCTCTCAGTCCTCCGAGAGCCAGACGTCTTGCAGCTTCTGGTTCGTGTAGTGGCTCGGCGGAGCCACGTAGTTCTTCACCTTTGCCCAGTGGACGACCCGACGCGTCCACCAGAGTCCGGGCATGTAGTACGCCTGCTCGAGCACGCGCTTCTGCATCTCGATCACGAGCTTCTTGCGCTCGTTGTGATCGAGGGTGCGCGCCTGCCGGGAGAACAGATCGTCGAGCACGGGATCCGAAACCCGACCGTAGTTGGACGATGCGCCCGTGGTGTAGCGATTCATGAACTGATCGGGGTCGTCCATGGACTCGACGGTGGGCTGCACGCCCAGCTCGAAGTTGCCGGTGTCGCGCAGATCGGCGAACCAGGTCGCCGTCTCCAGCGGCCGGTGCTCGACCTCGATGCCGATCTTCCGCCACTCCTGGATCGCGAAGACCGCCAGGTCCTGGTACGGCGTCTTCACGTTGCGGTTCTTCAGCACCGCCTTGAAGCCGTTGGGATACCCGGCCTCGGCCAGGAGCCGCTTGGCCTCGGCGCGGCTCTTCTCGGCGTCTCGCCAGAACCCTGGGATCTTCTCGAGGTCGGCCTGGGGGATGGCCCACTCCGTCCCCGGCCGCATGGGTCCACCGACGTCGCGGAGCCCGGTGAGCGTGGAGAGGACCTTGCCAGCGGTATAGCGGTCGAACCCGAGCATGATCGCCTTGCGGACCCGGATATCGGTGAACGGCTTCACCGTGTTCTGCATGGCGATGCCGAACTGGCCGATCATCGGCGTTTCCTGCACGACGACCTTGTCGCCGAGCTGCTTCTTGATCGCGTCGACCTCGGAGTGGGGCATGTCGCGGAACTCGATGTACGCCCGTCCGGACCGGATCGCCGTCGCCCGCACCGACGTTTCGGTGCTGACGTAGAACTTGTAGCCGTTGAGATAGGGCCGGTCCTTGACGTGGTATTCGGGATTGCGCTCGCCCTCGAACGTCGATCCCCTGACGTAGTTCTTGAACTTGAATGGCCCCGACCCGACCGCGTTCTTCATGAAGTAGTTCGGGTCCTTGTCCAGGTACTTCTTGGGGTAGATCACGTTCCACGGCGAGGCCAGGTTGTCGAGCAGCGAGGCCGACGGGAACTTGAGCTTGAACACGACCGTGCTCGCGTCGGGCGCCTCGACCTTGTTGATCTCCGTGTAGTGCTCCTTCCGCACGCTGCGGGTGCCCTGGAGCGGGGAGACGATCTTGTCGTAGGTGGCCTTGATGTCGGCGGCGGTCAAGACCGACCCATCGTGAAACTTGACCCCCGACCGGATCTTGAACGTGTAGGTCAGGCCGTCCGGGGAGATCTTCCACTCGGTGGCCAGGTCGCCGATGACCTTGGGATAGTTGTACGGGTCGACCTGAATCAGCAGGTTGTAGAGCGGAGCGACCAACTGAATGCAAGCGAACGTGCTTTCCTGATGACAGTCGAGGCTCGGCGCGTCTGCCCCGATCACCGCCAGCAGGACGCCGCCTCGGCGTGGTGTGTCAGCGGCGCGGGCCGTCTGTGGGTTTGCGGCGATGAGCGAGCCGGCCAGGCCGGCGAGGACGATGAGGGTGAACGCGATTCGTGGACGCAAGGCGGGTGCCGCCATCTGGTTCCTCCCGTGGACGAGGGAAATGAAGCCTGATCGATCAGGCCATCGAGTGTGCATCTGGAGTTGCTGGACGCTACCAAGCAGCGGGAAACCTGTCAACCTGCGCGTGCTGTCAGGGTTCGAGGCGGCTATTGGTCGAGGAGCATCAGGCGAAACGCTTCGGCGGCGGCGAGCCGGCGCGGCGTGCCCTGCATGCGGGCCCAACCGGTGATCATCTCCGTCGGATCCCACTCGCCGAGCTGGCTCCGGTGCTCGCGCAGGGCCGCCAGCTTGACGGGCAGCGTGTCCGCGATGTCGATGAAGGCGTCCGGTTTCTCGGCGCCGTGCACGAACACGCGCGTGACCTTGTGAGGGGCCAGCCCCTCGTCGAGCAGCTCGGGGAAGATGAAGCGAGTCTCGGCCGACGGGAACACCGCGTCGAGGGCCACGTCGGCGGCCACCCGATGGTCCGGATGGTTGAGATAGCGATTGCCGTAGAACCGCACGGTGGGATCGCCGCACACGACCGCGTCGGGCCGGAAGCGGCGGATCACGCGGGTCACCTCGCGTCGCAGGGCGAGCGTGGGCTGCAGCATGCCGTCCTCCGCGTCGAGGAACACGGCTTCCTTGATCCCGAGCACCTGACACGCCCGGCGCTGCTCTTCCTGTCGGATCGGAATCAGCTTGGCGCGGGTCATGTCCGCCGGCGTCGATTCGTTCGAGCCGGCCTCGCCGCTGGTGAGGCAGAGCGTGACGACCTCGCTGCCCGCGCGCGCCCACTTGGCGAGCGTGCCGCCGACCGTGAACTCCTGATCGTCGGGGTGCGCGTGAATGCTCATCACGCGCTCGGGTCGCGCCGGTTCCTTGGCTCGTCTAGCGGCCACGGCGGATCATCGACACGGTCAGGGAGCCAGCACCAGCACGAGGTCGGCCTCGAGCTGGATATCGTTCGAGACCTTGAGGATCAAGAGCTGAGGGACCTGCATGCCGTGGTTGGTGAAGGTGGTCGCGAACTTCGCGTTCACCCGCAGGCTCTCGGCGGTGAGCCCGAAGCGCTTCTGATTTTCCACCTGTTCCGGCGTGAGCCGCATGTAGTACACCGTGGAGTCGGCGGCGGTCTCCACGGGCTTGCCCCGGATCGTCAACGTGCCGCGCACCTTGGCGGGCATCGTCTTGCCGGCCTCGAGCGGTCCCCCGATCTCGATCCCCTTGACCTCGAATACCGCCCAGCGGTTGGCCTCACTGGTCTCGGAGTCCAGGAAGGTATTGCTCCGCATCTGTGCGTCGCGCCGGTCGATGCCGGTCTTGACGGCGTTCAGATCGACGCGGATCGTGCCCTTGGCGTCCTGGGGCCGCGCGGGATCGAGCCTGACGCTGCCGGTGACCGTGCCCTGGCCGCCCGTGGTCCCGACGATGGTCTCGAGCGGCGCCTCGGTCTTGAACGTGGCCCGCGACGTGTAGTTCACGTTGAACGTCCGCGTCTGAGCCTCGGCGACACTCCATCCCGTCAACGCCAGCGCCATGCAAGCCGCGTTCACCAGCGCTCGATTCATCGGTGCCCCCTTCTGCGCGAATCGCGGCAGTATACTCCGATGTCGAACCCATGAGCCGTCTCGACGACTCGCCCTCCGCGGACGCCGCGCCCCTCGCGGTCACGGTCGTGTTCTTCGCGGACCTCCGCCGGTTCCTTCCGCGCGGTGAAAGCGGCCCCCAGCGCTATCGCGTCAAGTCGGGCGCCGCCGTCTCGGACTTGCTCGACACCATCGGGGTCGACGCCGACGCCGACATCACGATCGCCGTGGACGGCGAACTCGCCTCCCGCGACACGGCGTTGCGCGACGGCGCCGAGGTCATGCTGCTGAGCCCGATGGAAGGCGGAGCTTACGGTCGATGCCTCGGAGCAGCTGCGTGTGAAGGTTCAGGGTCTTCACGATCGACAGGCCGACCACCCGGATGTCCTTGAACATTTTCCGAGTGTCCGCGGCCTGGCGAGCTGAGTCCTGCCGAAATTCGCGCAACGCTTGCTGAAAGCGCGCATCCGAACGCTGCATCACCTGCCGTGTGAGCGCTTCGCTCTGCTTTCGCCGTTGCGCCCATCGCGCTTCGGCCCGCATGCGCTCCTGCCGCCACGGTTCAATGTCCACTGTTGGATACATCGCGCGGCTACGGGTTGATGGGCTCCAGCGCCATGTCGAGGAGGGCGAACTGGCCCTTGGCGACGGCGTCCAGACCACGGAGCAGGGCGGCCCTCACCTGGTCAGCCTTTTCGACCTTCTCGCCGTAGCCGTTGTAGGCGCGGGCGACGGCCGCGTAGTCCGGCGGCGGCGTGATCGACGTCCCCACGAACGTCTTCGACGTCACCGCGAAGCCCTGGGGGTAGTGCTCCGGGATGCCCCGCTTCTGCGAGAGGTAGCCGGAGTTGTTGAACATCACGACCAGGAACGGAAGCCCATGCTCCTGGGCACAGCCGAACGCGGCGAGCACCGGATTGTAATTGAACGAACCGTCGCCGATGAGCTGGACCACCGTGCGGTCGGGCGCCGCCGCCTTCACGCCGAGCGCGGTGCCGAGCCCGGTCCCGAGCCCGCCGTAGCTGCCCTCGATGAACTGTCCCGGGCGGAGGCTTTCGAGACCGCGATTGATCTCGAGCCGGTGAGTGATGGTCTCGTCGACCACGATCGCGTTCGGCGGCAGCACCTGGTTCAGCTCGTGAACCACCCATCGCGTCTCCACGACCGGCCGCTTCCCCGCCGCCGCCGCTCCGTCGCGCCGCGCCTGCCGATCCTTGTCGTGGCGTGCGCGCCAGGCCTCGATGCGATCCGCGCGCGTGCCCGGGGCGATCTCACGTCGCACGCGCTCGACGAGCAGGGCCAGCGACGTCTCCACGTCGCCCGTGGCGATGGTGTCCGCGCGGTAACCCCAGAACGGTAGGTGCGGGTGCAGCGGTGAGTCGTCGAGCACCGCGACCTTCGTCGACGGCCCGGGTGCCGCGGACGGCGGATGCCACGGCGCCACCGCGGCGGCGAAGAACAGCACGTCGGCGTCCTTCAGATAGGGCGCCAGGTGAGCGAGGGGACCGACGCCGCCGTAGAGCGGATGATCGCGCGGGAAGTTCACGTAGCTCGGATGCCAGCCCTCGAGGACCGGCGCGCCCAGCAGCTCGGCCAGCTCGACCAGGTGCTCGACC
>Ga0193725_1000312_pt1 | contig 15034 bp, 13 predicted proteins | sample H2a2metaG_FD_143058 | JGI IMG/M metagenome (GOLD analysis project Ga0193725, IMG submission 143058) | Soil microbial communities from a riparian zone of the East river system, Colorado, United States - H2a2 | ecosystem: Environmental > Terrestrial > Soil > Riparian zone | place: USA: East River... | reverse complement strand
GCTAATCAGGATTCCCTCGCCCGAAACCCGAGAGGGCACACGCCCAAAGATGCCCCACGCCAACGCAGCCGCGACCGCGACCAAGACCACCAGGACAATGATCCAGTCCGCCGGCCTGCTGACAACCACGAGATCGTCAAGCTGCTCCGGAGAGACTGCCCCCTCCAGAGCTGCGGCGCGATAAGTCCGTTGCGGCGCAGTGGTCATCCTTCTATTCTCGGGTTGTCCGGAGACCCAGATGTCTGCGAGCAATGAGATCAGGCTGAGGGCATATTCGCACAGAACGGACGATCTAACAATAAGCGCCGGCAACTGGAGAACAAAGGCTGGATATCGCATGACGCTCGAGAAGGGCAGGCACGTGCATGCAACGCACGAACGAAAAGCGATGCTTACGGCAGGCCTCGTGCTGGGTCTCCTCTGTGCTGGTAATTCGGCAGCCGGCGTGCTTTCTGAGACCGACTTCAAACAGGCCGAGAGCTTGAAGCCGCTATTTACGAACCTCATGACCAATCTCGTCGAGACGGCAAAGCGGCCCGAAGTGCCCAGCGGAGACGCAGGCTGTATCAACTCGACTATTCGAGAGCTTCTCCAGATCTCGGACGAGCTCGCCAGCTACGAATATCTGATCACGATGCAGAAGGATCTGACCGAGGTTGGCGATGACAATGCCACGCGCAGCGTAGTGAAGTTTGCGGTCGACAAGACCAGTAGCATTCTCTCAAACGAAAGAAAACGGCTGGTTGCATTGTCCGAGCAGTGTGCCAAATACCCGGTGGGATTGGGGAAGGCGCAGGAGGCGCTGAAAGTAATAGATGCAACGACCGGCATTTTAAATTCTATTCGCGAGGGGCTTTAATTCCCTGCGTTTGCTAATTCAGCCGTTCGTCGGACCACCGCCTTGCGCGTCTGATGTCGTTCTTGCTGCGGGCGGGCGAAGTAGCCTTTGCTTTTGCAGTCCTTTGTAGCCAGAACCGGTGTTTTGCACGCGCGAGCATTATGGACCCTAAGCCGACCTTCTCAGATGCAGGAGAATAGACCGGTGCCTGCCCTGGATCGCTCCGCTATTCCGTAGCTTGGTGATCTCCGTTGCTGATCGAAGGCTCAATGAATCTGGACGCCGATGAGGGGTCAAATTTGCGAGGTGATTGACACTTCGGCGGCTGAAGCGTTTCTTCGGCGCGCGCGTCCTCGCTAGTTCTCGATCCAAACAGTCATGCCCGGCTCAAGGCCCGCCGGCTCTCCCTCCGGGTCGAGGCGTAAGCGAAGCGTGTTGCGGTCATGATCCCCAATTACCCGCTCGGCCTGCCAGGTGGCGAACGTTCCGAGCGGTCGCAGTTCGGTGATGACGGCTTTGGTCGCGCCATCGGTGCCGTCCCGCATTACGCTCGCCGTTTCTCCCATTGAGAGACGATTGAGATGATCTTCGCGCACATTGAACGAGAGCCATTGCTTGCCTGTCGCCTCGACCATCAGTATCGGTTGACCCGCGCGAACATTCTCGCCCACCTCTGCGGCGATGACGCTGACCACACCGTCGGCCGGAGCACGCAAGACCATTTTGTCAAGACGGCGATCGAGCGTTCCTCCCGGGTCGGGCCTGCCGCGGCCGCATCGTAATTCGCCTGGGCCCCCGCGAGGTCGGCACGTGCGCTTGCAACGTCGTTTTCGGCCTGGTCCAGCGACTGTTGGGACTCAAAGCTCTGACGTGCCAGCGTGCTGGTTCTTGTGAGCTGGGCCTGCACGTAGTCAAGGCGGGCGCTTGCCTTGGCGATCGCAGCTTTCAGCGAGTCGACCTGTTCGCGACGGACTCCGGCATAGACGTTGTTGCGGTTCGCGGCTGCCGATGCGAGCGCCGCACGCGCCTGGTCCGCCTGCGCCGTCAACTCCACCGCAGAGAGCTTCGCAAGGATGTCGCCCGCGCGCACGTGGGTGCCCTTCTCGACCGCAATCGACACGAGTTGCCCGTTCACCTCCGGGTCCACCCTGACTTCGGTCGCCCGCACGACGCCAACGATTGCGGTCGACGAATCGGGGCGACGCGCGGAGTAGATCAAGACGCCCGCGACGAGCACGAACGCGAGAGCAACGATGGCGGGCCGCCTAATTTTCTGCATGTCCCTGTCCTCTCTTGGCGGCAAGTGCCGAGATCACGGCGAGCGCGAAATAGCCCAGCGCCAGACACCACAGTCCGAGCCAATCATGTGCGACCTCCCAGATGCCGGCACCCAGCTGGTTGACGCGCACAAGGCCGTCAATCGCGGAGTCGGCGGGGAACATCCGACCCAGCGCGATGGCCACGTCGGGGATTGCTTCGCGCGGCCATGCGAAGCCAGCGGTGAAAAACTGAGGCAGGCTGGTTGCAAGAAGGAGGAGGGTTGCGTTCTCCGGCCGCGTGAACCAGGCCCCGATGGCCTGCCCCATAAAGCTGGTCGCAAGCAAGAAGACCGTAGCGAGGGCGAAGAGTTGTGGAAGATGCCCGAGTGTCGAAAAGCCGTAGAAACGCGGCAGCACGATGAGATAAAGCGCGAGCGCTGGAAGATAAATGGTCAGATGGGCGATGCCGCGGCCGAACACGCCGGCAAACGCGCCGCCGGCCTTCGCCAGCGCACTACCTGTCAACATCGCAGCACCGATCAGGAGTGTTTGCTGCAGGATCAGCACAAACGCCGCCGGGACGATGTAGCTCGCATAGCCGCCCACCGGGTTGAAGATCGGTTGCAGCAGGACGTCGGCTGGGCTCGAGCTCGCCAATTTCGCTTTGACAATGCTTCCATCAGCGCGTGCGCCGCGCGAAACGAGATCGGACGTCAATGCTCCGACGGCTGTGGCGACGCCGCTTGCGGTCGATCTGAATATGAACAGGTAGGTGCCATCCGCGTAGATCGGGATGTGAGCGGTAATACCCTTGAGCACGTCGCGCTCGGTGCCTGCCGGGATTTCGACGGCGGCAAAAGCCTTCCCACGATCGATCGCGGTGCGTGCCTCGGCAAGTGTGCGGGCGCGAACCGCAACGCTCAATGATTCAGAGAGGGTTGCGGATAATATATTCCGTAAATCAAGGGAGCCAGGAACAGCAGGCTGAAGGCGCTCCGCGTTCCGAGCACGCGCCGCCACTCCGCCATGAAGGCGCCGCCGATGCCCCGCGATGTCCCGCCGGTCTCGGGTTGGCCGGATGGTCCCGCCATCTCAAATCGGCCTTTGCGCTTGAGGCTGGTCATGCGCAGCAATGCGAGGCCAGCATAGAGCACCGTCAGGCCCGCGAGCGCCGCGAAGGGAGCGGCGGATTCCGAGACCGGCAATCCCCGCGCCGCTTGTCCCAGCAAGACGGCCATGTACCAGCGCAGCGGCAGGATAGCGCTCCAGGCTTGCGCAAACGCATTCATGCCGACGGTGGGAAAGCCGACGCCGGCGTAGCCGAATGCGGGAGAGGCGAAGAGGCCCGCAAGTCCGAGCCCGGTCGGCAAGTCGCCGGTCAGGAGCTGCAGCAAGGCGCCTAGCGACAAACAGGCAATAATAAGGAGGGAGGCCGCGGCGACCATCAACGGCAGGTCTCCCCTAAAGGGGATTTGCAGCACGCCCTCCAGGAACAGCGGCTCGGCCAACATGATGAGGAAGAAGATGCCGAACAGCGGCGCGAGCTTGCCGACCAGCGCGACGATCGGATCGCCTCCGGCGCTTTGGAGCCAGGCCCGAGCGTCGCGACGGCGGAATTCGGATCCGACGGAATAGCCTGCGGCGAGCGTGATCACCACATGGATGATCGTCGGCAGCAGTGCACGCAGCAGGAACTGTGCATAGTTCTTTTGGGGATTGACAAGCGCGATGGTCTCCCCGGCCAGCGTTCCCATCGACGTCGGCGCAGGCGCAGCGCGCTTGGCGGGGGCCGCCACGGCCGCCGCTGCGGACAGCGCATCGCTCAGGCCCGAGGACGCAATGCCGGCCGCCGTCAGGAACTGCTGGTTATAGAACCCGACGACCTGCGGGCGGCGTTGGGCCTTCAGGTCGCGCTCGAAATCCGGCGGGATATGGATTGCCGAGATCGCCTTACCCGACCGTATGTCCTGCACGGCCGTGGACAGCGTACCAGAGCGGTCGACGATTTTCAGGCTCGGAGACGCCGCGACGTATTCCACCAGGGCACGCGAAGCGTCCGACCTGTCCTCGTCGACGACCGTCACCCCGAGCCCCCGTATGACCGGACGGCTAAATACGGTTGTGAGAACCACGAACGCAAAGAGAGGTACGCCGAAGATCAAAAGCAGCGCCACACGATCGTGAAACAGCCAGTGGCACTCGCGCCGCGCGACCAGCAGAAACCCGGGCTTCGACGCCAGCCTCATTGCCGTGACCGCCAGTCGAGATAGGCGCTCATCCCCGGTCGCAGCTCGGGCACCGGCTGGACCGGGTAGGCGCGGATCGAAAACGTCCGCAAGTCGAAATCGCCCGAAGCACGCGTGGCGCGCCAGCTCGCATACTCGCCCTTGGTTGCAACAAGCTTGACCTCGACCGTGATACGGCGGTCATCAAGGGCCGGAATACGGACATCAAATCGATCGCCGATCTTCAAACCCTTGACGAGATCCTCGCGAAGATCGAAATGAATCCAGACGTCGGCCAAATCGATCAAGGTAACGAGCGGTACGCCCGGCGATACATACTCGCCCGGCTCCACATTGCGCTGGTAGACCTGCGAGGCTACGGGAGCATAGACCTGGAGTTGATCGATGATCGATTGAACGCTCTGGATATCCGCGTTGGCCTTCTCAACATTGGCCTTGGCAATAGCCCGCTCTTCCTTTGTGTAGCCATTGACAGCCTGGTCGTAGGCCGACTTGGCCTGATCGACTGCGCGTTCGCTTTCGTGCAGTGCATCGGTCATCTGGTCGAGGCGGGCTTGCGGCGAATTGCCCTGCTCGGTCAAAGTGTGAGTTCGGTCGAAGGTCTTCTGCGCCAGTACCAGAGCCGCTTGCGCGCGCTCCAGCTCCGCCTTCCGCGCGGCAATGGTCTCCACCCGCGTTCCGACGAGTACGTTGGCGAGCTGCGCCTCGGCAACAGCCATCGCCGCTCTCATTTGTTCGAGCTTGGCGACGGTCTCCGGATTGTCGATTCTTACGAGCACAGCGTTCGCAGGAACGTTCTGACCACGTTCGACGGGTATTTCCTTCACCCGTCCGTCGACACGCGCGGCCATATCGAGGCGTGTTGCATCGACCTCACCCTGTACGAGAAGTGGTTCCGGTCGCAAGAGATAGAAGACGGATAACGCCACAACGACAGCTGCAACGATACCGACGATAATGGAAGGAGCGCGCGTCGCCGTGCGCGTGTTCTTGTCCTGCCTGTCACTTGGTCCGTCGGACGTACTTTGAACTTCCTCATCAGAGGTCGGCATGTCCATGCCTGACTCCACTTGGTTCATGACAGTCTTGGTTGTTAGGCCTCGCCGGACCTGCATGCACCTTGTCTGACTTGGCGGCACCGTGACTTAGCCAGCGCGCGAATTTCGCCGCTTGTCTGGACGCGCTCCGATTTGCATGTTCGTGCGCTCAATTCCACGCTGACCAGCGCAATGACATAGAGCGAGCAATAGCCTAACCTATAGGGCGTCAATTTTGGACGCCGATCCCTCGGCCTAAGGAGCCGATATTGCAGGCTGAATGAAGGCCCAATCCGGCATGCGCACAATTGTACAATACGAGCAGTTATCGGGCAGCTATGCTCAGAGCGACCACGTCGAAATGCCGGGGGCAGGCTCTAGCGAGAGCATGATCCGGAAAAGCATGCCCTCGGGCCACGACCCGATGGGTGGGTACCGGTTTTCCCTCGGGACAAACGCGAAGCGTTTGCCCGGAGATCATGCTCAAACAAAAAGATAGAACGGGATGACGATTCGAAGAAAAGTCATGGCGTTCTAGACGCCGTAACGGTGGGCGCTGCGCAGGCAGTAGTCGGCGGAAGAGATACCGCGTGTTAAAGCTTCGGTGCATTAACGATGAAGATTCTCGCTACGCTTCCGGCGAAAGGCCGAGATCTCCGACTTGACCTATTCCGAGGTGTGGCAAATTGGGGAATCTTCCTGGACCATATCCCCAACAACATCGTGAACTGGGTGACAACGCGGAACTACGGCTTTAGCGATGCGGCGGATCTCTTCATCTTCATTTCCGGTTACACTGTCGCCTTTGTCTTCGCGCGGATGATGCTCGAACGTGGATTTATCGTCGGCGCGTCGAGGCTTCTGAAGCGTGTCTGGCAGATCTACGTCGCCCACGTCTTCCTTTTCGTGCTCTACCTCGCCGAAATCGGATATCTCGCGCAGAGGTATGGTAACTCTGGTTTCACCGATGAATTCAACATACGGGGCTTTCTAGCAAATCCGGCGCAGTTCTTGTTCGAGGGGCTGATACTTCGCTTCAAGCCGGTGAACATGGATGTGCTGCCGCTCTACATCGTGCTGATGGGTGTTTTCCCGCCGATACTATGGCTGATGCTGCGCAGACCCAATATGACCCTGGTCGCTTCGGGGTTGCTTTATTTGATGGCCAGGCACTTCGGCTGGAACGTCCCGGCCTATCCAAGTGGCGTCTGGTATTTCAATCCATTCGCATGGCAATTTCTGTTCACGTTCGGGGCCTGGTTTGCGCTTGGTGGATCGGCACAGGCGATGCCACTCATTCGATCGCGTACCGCGTTGGTGCTTGGCACCGCCTATCTTCTGTTCGCTCTGATGATGACAATGGCGGCCCGGTTTGACGAACTGCGGTCACTGATCCCACCGGAGATCTACGACGCCTTCAATCCGAACGACAAAACCAACCTCGCGCCTTATCGCTTGTTACACTTTGTTGTGTTCGCTTTCTTTGTCGTTCGTCTGCTGCCACGCGATTGGCCGGGGCTAGAATGGCGGATCTTTCGGCCCGCAATCAAATGCGGTCAGCAGTCGCTCGAAGTCTTTTGCGCCGGCATATTCCTATCCTTTGCTGCACATTTCGTGTTGGTCGAGATTTCCGGCGCTATCTGGATGCAGATCGTGGTCAGCATTGTCGGTATCTTGATGATGACCGCGCTGGCGTACTACCGGTCTTGGTCGAAGAACGCTGACAAAGCACCGGCGAAGATCAAGCCGATCGTCGCATCAGCAGGCTGAGAGGCACCTGGGCGGCAGCTTTGAAAACATTGTCTCTTGGACAAACCTGCTTCGAATCGTCTTTGCGGAAATGCTGATCATGATCGTCGAGCGGACATATGTGTCAGCCTGCCTAAGCGTTTCGACAAGGGGGTTCCAAACGCCAGGGACGTTCGCGGGTCCATTTCAGCTAAGTTATCCCAGCCGCGAAGGAGGCCGCCATTTGGAGCCCTCGAAGCTATTTCGTTCTGATCTCGCTGGGTGACTTGTTGGTCCAGCGGCGAAATGCGCGGCGGAAATTTGTGGCGTCGCTGAATCCAAGCGCCAGCGCAATATCATCGTTTGCAAGCCTTGTCGTGCGCAGGTATTTCAGCGCGATTTGCATTCGAAGTTCATCCAGCAAGCCACGGAAAGAAATGCCTTGCTCCCGTAGCTGACGCCGCAGCGAGCGATCGCTCACTTCAAGGAGCTTCGCTATGGCGGCGAGGGTCGGAGGGTCGGTGATATTCCGAAGCAGAAGTGCACGAATCTCTCCGGCTACTCCAATTCGCGATTTCAGATCGTTGAGCAGCTCGTCGCAGAGGGCCACGACCGCTGGGTATGTCGTCTTGTTGCCGAGACTTGCAGCCTGATCGAGCCATGCCGACCGAAACATGATCTGGTTGGTCCTACTCGCGAAGCTTAGGGGGCATCCGATCTGGCCCACTGGCAGGCCAAAGTCATGGGGTTTCGGATAGGCCAGACTTATCTGATCCGGAGTGAACGCAGGTCCCATGATATCCCGCATCAGCGATATGTGAATACCGATCTGCATCTCGGTGATGAAGCGGTAGATTTGCGGATCGGTTGCGGCGCGCGCATTGGGCTCAATGATCCAGCTCGCGAATCCCTCCTCTTCCGTGAATTCGATTGTTGCCAGCGGCGCTGCCAGCGCGTGATACAGCTCGGCAAAAGCCATCGCCTTGCGAAAGTCGGGGCAGCAAAGAATGGCGAACCCGTACATGCCATAAGCGGAGATATGGATCGATGTACCGATGCGATAGGGCAGGTGCGGGTCGCTTGAAAGCCGAATTGCGTTCCTGCAGGCCGTCATCAATTCCGCGAGCGAAATCCTTGACTTCGGAGAGTGCACCTCGTCCACGGTCAGGTTGACGTTTCTCAGTATTTCACCGGCTGGGCAACCCTGGTCGACAAGTATGTCGAATAGCGCGGCAAGTTTGGTCGATTCGTAAACACGCTCACTCAATCCAACGATCGGCCTCTCCTTTGTGTTGTTCGAGATGGAGCGCAAAGCGGAAGACCTGCCGGGCTGCTTGGAGTCGCGCAACTGAACCTGCCTTTGGACACCCACATGGTTCGAAGCTTCTGTCACTTGTCGTCGGGACAGGATAGCAGTTTTTTCCGATCGCCCGCAGGCTTGGCCGGCTGAGGCTCCGGCTCCCCTTGGGTCGTAAAATGCAGCAGTTTTATTCAAGACCTCGCCCCTGATGACGGGCAACTTGTCCGGCTCGGACCCGCTCGTCGTCCGTTTCGGACCTTCACAAGCACGAGGCTGCGCGCGAGGCTCGGGCTGGTGCCGTGCGATCGTCGGGAAGCTGGACGGCAGACCAAGCGATCCGCCCCGCTTAGAATGGCGGACGCCGAAAAGGCCGGAGGAAAGACAATTCGAGGGAGGCCGCCATGGTGGGAAGGCTGATTCAGACCACCAAATCAGCTTATCAATATCCGTTGATCTTCAAGCAATTGTGGCACACGCCGCGCATGCAGGCACCGGATCAGGAGATCGTCTACCGCGATCTGAGGCGCTTCACCTATCTCCAGATCAAGGAGCGGATTGGCCGTCTTGCATCGGCACTGAGCAAAGCGGGTGTCGTGCCCGGTGACACCGTAGGCGTCCTCGATTGGGACAGCCACCGGTTTCTCGAAGCGTTCTTCGCGATCCCCATGATGGGCGCCGTGCTGCAGACGGTGAATGTCCGTCTGTCACCCGAACAGATCGCCTACACAATCGACCACGCTGGCGCCTCGACGCTTCTCGTCAACGATGAGTTCGTCGGATTGCTGGAGGGGCTGAAGGCCCAATTGCCGAAGGTCAAACGGCTGATCGTGATGTCGGACCGACCAGCGCCGCAGACTGGTAGTCTGTCCTTCGTCGGCGAATATGAGAGCCTGCTTGCTGCGGCTGCGCCTGACTACGACTTTCCTGATTTCGACGAGAATACCCAAGCGACCACCTTCTATACGACCGGCACGACCGGACTGCCCAAAGGAGTCTATTACAGCCACCGGCAGCTCGTGCTTCACACGCTGTCCGGGCTGGCACTGTTCGGGATGGCAGGCACACAGGGCCGCTTTTCACGTGACGACGTCTACATGCCGATCACGCCGATGTTTCATGTCCATGCCTGGGGTTTTCCCTGGTCGGCGACACTCGCCGGGGTCAAGCAGGTCTATCCCGGGCGCTACGAGCCGGCGATGCTGGTCAAGCTGATCAAGAGTGAAGGTGTTACCTTCACGCACGGCGTGCCGACCATTCTGCAGATGTTGCTCGACGCCGCCGCCAAGGAGAACGTCGATCTGAAGGGGCTCAAGATGGTGATCGGCGGCTCAGCCTTGCCGAAAGCGCTGGCCAAGCAGGCGCTCGCTGCAGGCATCGACATCTTCGCTGGCTACGGGATGTCGGAGACTGGTCCCCTTGCCGCGGTTTCCCATGTCAGGTCGAAGGACCTCAGCGGTGATGCTGATGGGGAAGTCGAATTCCGCACCAGGGCCGGTATGGCAGCGCCGCTGGTGGATCTGCGTATCGTCGACACCGACATGAAGGACGTGCCGCATGATGGCAAGTCCGCCGGTGAGATTGTCATGCGTGCGCCTTGGCTCACGCAAGGTTACTTCGACAATCCCGAGACCTCGGAGCAGCTCTGGGCCGGGGGCTACCTGCACACCAGTGATATCGCCGTGGTCGACGCGAACTGCTACGTGCACATCACCGACCGAATCAAGGACGTGATCAAGACCGGCGGTGAGTGGGTGTCGTCGCTGCAGATCGAGGACCTGATCTCGCAATGCGCTGGCGTTGCGGAGGCTGCCGTTATCGGCGTCAAGGACGACAAATGGGGCGAACGGCCACTGGCTCTCGTGGTCAAGCAGGCGTCCGATACGGATGGCGTCAGCGACGCGGCCATCAAGGACCACCTCAAGATGTTCGCCGACAAAGGCATCATCTCGAAATACGGCATTCCGGAGAAGATCCTTTTCGTCGAAAGTATTCCCAAGACAAGTGTCGGCAAGATCAACAAGAAGGAGCTGCGCGAGCGGTACGGGAAGATGTAGCTGTCCGAATGCAGCAGCGAATGATCGAGGAGGAAAGCATGAGCAATCTTACCCTTGCCGGTTTGGGCGAAAGAGTTGGGCAGGAACTCGGCGTTTCTGGTTGGGTGACGATCGACCAGGCGCGTATCGATGCCTTTGCGTCCTGTACCGACGATCACCAATGGATCCACGTCGACGTCGAAAGGGCGAAGCAGGAAAGTCCTTTCCGCAGCTCCATCGCCCACGGCTATCTGACGCTCGCGATGGTGGCCCCGCTGGCGATGGAGATCGGTGTCATCCCGAGTGATGCCGCGGCTGGGCTGAACTACGGGATCGACAAGGTTCGTTTCCTTGCACCGGTGCCGGCCGGCGCGCGTGTGAGGTTGCGCGTCGTGCTCACCGGGATCGAGCCGAGAGAAGGCGGGCAGATGATCATGAGGACCCAGAACACTCTGGAAGTGGAGGGATCGGAGAAGCCTGCCCTGATCGCCGAGACGTTAACGCTTTTGATCCCCGCAGCGGGAGCACGCTGGCAATGAATACGGAAAATCGCGAGCAAATCCCGCCAATGGAAGGGGTCCTCGAAGAAGCATCCCGAAATACGCTGGCACTCAATCCCCTTGTCGGCATCCGGGGGCAGGATCTCGCCGACAGCGCCGGCGTCCTGTTCAAGGCTATCGTCAACGAACCGAAGGTCGCCGCCGAGCAATGGTTCTCGTTCCTGGGGGAACTCGGTTCCATCGTCGCCGGCAAGTCTGAGCGTGCGCCGCAGGCGGGCGACAGACGATTTTCAGATGCTGCCTGGAAGGAGAGTACGCTGCACGGCGGGATGCTCAAGGCCTATCTCGCCTGGGGTGATGCTGTCAGCGGCTTCGTCGACAAGACGAGCCTGAGCGACATCGACAAGGCGCGCGCGCATCTGGTCACGGAAATTTTGATCGATGCGGTCGCGCCCACCAATGCAATGCTGACCAATCCGGCGGCGATGCGCAAATTCGTGGATACCGGCGGCCGCAGCGTCTGGCTGGGGTTGAAGAACTACTTCGATGACCTCACCAAGAACGGCGGCATGCCGTCGATGGTGGATCAGAGCGCCTTCAAGGTCGGCGAGACTTTGGCGACCACGCCGGGTGGGGTGGTCTTCCGCAACGAATTGCTGGAGCTGATACAGTATTCGCCGACGACGCCGAATGTGAGAAAGCGGCCGCTGGTCATCACCCCGCCGCAGATCAACAAATATTACGCGTTGGATCTGTCGCCCGACAAGAGCATGGTGCGCTTCCTGCTCGACAGCGGCATTCAGGTATTCTGCGTCAGCTGGCGCAATCCTACAACGGCGCATCGTGAATGGGGCCTCGATACCTATGTCGCAGCGCTTGATGAAGCTGTCGATGTCGCGCGGGACCTGACCGGCAGCGACGATATCTCGATGATGGGATCCTGTTCCGGGGGCATCACCGCGACGGCTTATTTCGCGACACTTGGAAGCGCGGGGCAACAGAAGATCAGGAATATGGTGCTCGCGGTCTGTCTGCTCGATCCGAACACCGCCGACGAGAGCGCATTCGGCTGCCTGATGACGCCGGAGACAATGCGCGCAGCCAAGGAAGCCTCCCGGCTGCGCGGTATGGTCGACGGCCACGAACTGGCACGAATGTTCGCATGGATGAGGCCGAACGACCTGATCTGGAATTACTGGGTCAATAATTACCTGCTCGGCAACCAGCCGCCGGCCTTCGATATCCTGTACTGGAATGCCGACACAACCCGACTTCCAGCCGGGTTGCACGGCGATTACCTGGATCTCTATTTCACCAACCCGTTCGTCAACGCCGGAAAGCTCACGTTGAACGGCAAGACGATCGACATGAGCAGAACCAGGGTCGACAGTTACGTGATCGCTGGCGCGACCGACCACATCACTCCCTGGAAGGGTGTGCACAAGACCGCCCAGATCATGGGCGAGGGGACGACCTTCGTGCTTTCGAACAGCGGCCACCTCCAGAGCCTCATCAACCCGCCGACCAATCCGAAGGCCTCCTTCATGATCGGGGCGGTTAATCCATCCGGTCCAGACGCATTCGTGGCCTCGGCTGAGAAGCGTAAGGGAAGCTGGTGGCTCGACTGGCGCGATTGGCTGCATGCGCGATCGGGCGAAGAGGTTGCGGCAGCCGCGTCGCTAGGTAGCGAACGCCATCCCGTCCTTGCTGCAGCTCCGGGGACTTACGTCTTTGACTAACGACCCTACAGGAGGGAACCGAGTCGCGACGCCGGAGATCGAGGCGCGGCAAATCGCGATCGAGGGGCAGTTGCTCCAGGTCGCCATCAGGCACGGGCGCGGCCAGCAGCCGCCACTGTTGCTGTTCAACGGAATCGGGGCCAACTGGGAGTTGGCGAAGCCCTTCCTGGAAGCGCTCACGAGCACGACGGCAATCATCTTTGACGTGCCCGGCGTCGGCGGTTCGCCCAGGCCGCTCCTGCCGTATCGCCCATCGACGCTGGCTCGGCTTGCCGCCGCTCTCGTCGCGGAGCTCGGCTACACAGAGATCGACGTCGCCGGTGTGTCCTGGGGAGGCGGAATCGCGCAGCAGTTCGCGCATCAATATCCAAAGCTGTGCCGGCGGCTGGTGCTCGCCGCGACCGCGCCCGGGTTCACCATGGTGCCGGCAAGCCCCGCGGTGCTGTGGAAAATGGCGACGCCGCGCCGCTACACCGACAAGAACTACATGAACGGGATAGCGGCGGATATCTACGGAGGAGCCTTTCGCGACGACCCATCCTTGATCGGCGGGCATGCGGCCACGATGCATGGTGCGCGCAAGCTGGGCTACCTGTATCAGCTTCTTGCGATGAGCGGCTGGACCAGCCTGCCGTGGCTGTGGTCGCTGCCGCAGCCGACGCTCGTCCTGATGGGCCGCGACGATCCACTGGTCCCTCCGATCAACGGCCGCATCCTGGCGGGCCTGATCCCGAACGCCGAGCTCCGGATGATCGATGACGGGCACCTGTTCATCGTGACGCGGCCGGTGGAAACCGCCGCCCTGATCGAGGCATTTCTGGCCGACGCGAGCAGGCACGTCGAGCCCTCATCCCTGCTTTCGCGAATGGCCAGCTGGATCGGAGATATCGCTTCGACGCTCGGAGGACGCCGCGATAACCAAGCGCAGCAACAAGGGAGGAAATGATGGCGACTCAGCAGGCAAAATCAACCGGGAAAACGGACTACGCTCCGCCTCCAATCGAAGGTGATTTCTACAGGATAGCCGCCGTATTGAACGACAGCGAGCGGACGCTGCTCAAACGTGTTCGCGAGTTCACCGAAGGCGTCATCGCGCCGGTGATCGAGGATTATTGGAGCCGCGATGCATTTCCCTTCGAGATCATCCCGAAGATGGCGGAAGTCGGTATCGGCGGGGTGGGCTATCAGGGATACGGCGCCGCCGGCGGCAGCTGGCTGCTGAACGGCCTTGTCGCGATGGAGTTGGCGCGTGTCGATGCGTCGGTCGCGACGTTCTGGGGCGTGCACACGGGCCTTTCGGCCGGATCGATCTATCTGTGCGGGGACGAGCAGCAGAAGCAACGCTGGCTGCCGCCCATGATGCGCTTCGACAAGATCGGCTCGTTCGGCTTGACGGAGCCGCTAGTCGGGTCGGCGACATCAGGTGGAATGATGACGACATGCCGCCGCGAGGGCGACAGCTGGATCCTCAACGGTCAGAAGAAATGGATCGGCAACGCCACATTCGCCGACATCAACGTGATCTGGGCACGAGAGGAAGGCTCGAACCAGGTAAAAGGCTTTGTGGTGGGGAAGGACAATCCCGGTTTCTCGGTCGAGAAGATCAAGACCAAGATGGCATTGCGGGTCGTGCAGAACGGGTTGATCACCCTGAGCGAGTGCTGCGTTCCCGAGGCCGACCGCTTGCAGAACGCCAACTCGTTCAAGGACACGGCCAAGGTCTTGAGGATGACGCGCACCGGCGTGGCGTGGTTCGCCGTAGGCTGCCAGATGGGAGCATACGAGCATGCGCTCCGCTATGCGACGGAGCGGACGCAATTCGGGAGACCTATCGGGGGATTTCAGCTCGTCCAGGATCTGCTGGTGCGCATGCTTGGCAACGTCACATCGACCCAGGCGATGATGCTGCGTCTTGCGCAACTTCAAGACGAAGATGTGATGCGCGATGAGCATGCGTCGCTTGCGAAAGCGTTCTGCACGGTCAAATGCCGAGAAACCGTCGGCTATGCGCGCGAGTTGCTCGGCGGCAACGGCATCCTGCTCGAGAACCACATCGGACGCTTCGTGGCCGATGCCGAAGCAATCTACTCCTATGAGGGCACAAGGGAGATGAACACGCTGATCGTCGGCAAGTCCATTACGGGATTGAGTGCCTTCGTATGACGCCAAGCATTGGCCTGATCGACCGACCGCACCACCCTTTTCTTTGGACGTCACCGCGTATCGAGGTCCGCCGGCGATGTCTCGCTCTGTCGATCCGCCGTTACGCCAAGTCCCTCTAACGATTGCTCTGATAAGTCTTCAGGACGATCAGGTCCCCCCGATCGGCTCTTTCCTTCGCCGCCAGGAAGATT
>Ga0193725_1000311_pt1 | contig 15092 bp, 9 predicted proteins | sample H2a2metaG_FD_143058 | JGI IMG/M metagenome (GOLD analysis project Ga0193725, IMG submission 143058) | Soil microbial communities from a riparian zone of the East river system, Colorado, United States - H2a2 | ecosystem: Environmental > Terrestrial > Soil > Riparian zone | place: USA: East River... | reverse complement strand
CAGGGGAGGCACGATCACGTCGGCAACGTGTCGCCCGATGACCTCGCTCGCCGGCCACCCGAAGATGGTCTCCGCCTGAGGGTTCCACGTGACGATCGTGCCGCTGTCGTCCATCGTGACGTGGCCGTCGAGGGCGGCTCGCACGATCGCGGCCAGGCGGCCCTCGGACGCCTGCAACCGCCGCTCAACCAGCCACGCACCAAGGCCACCGACGATGATGAGGCCGAGGGCGATCAGCGCGAGGCGCCGCAGGAGAATCCGATGGGCCGCGTACACCCGTTCGCGGGGGAATTCGACTAGGAGGTGCCACGGCGTACCCCGAATGGGCATCCGCCAGGCGACAAATCTTTTCCCCTCCGGCCGCTGGTATTCGATCAGGCCCGCGCCCGCCCTGGCGGGAACCGGCGGACTCTCGACGCGCCCGAGAAGATCCGTCCACACATCTCCGTCGCTGTTCCCCACGTAGAGGGCGGCGCCCGAGCCGATGAAATCCCGGATCTGTGTCAGGCCCTGGGGTGAACTTCCCAGGCGCCGCCAATTGACGACGGACCCCTGTTTGCGGCCAACCGTGATCGGAGCGATTACCGGAAAAAAGACCGTGTCACCGAGGCGGCGCAGCGGGCCGAACGCGGCACCCGCCACACCGGCGGCCGAGTCGCGCAGGGGACGCGCGGCCGACGGATCGAGAGGAGGTAAGGGGCGACCCACGGCGAGTAAGGGACGGCCGGTACTATCCCAGACCTCGACGGCCGCGTTGACCGAGTCGAGGGTTGTGAATCGCGTCAGATCGTCAACGGCCGCGGCTCGGGTGTTTTGGGTCGGGTTGCTGAGGAAGGCACGGATCGCAGGCCGGGCGGCGAGCTGTTGGGCGTCGGCGAAACGTTGGGGCAGCCCGCTCCGCAAGTTGTCGTGGAGCTGATGCGTCACGCGCTCCAAGCGCTCTGCCGCGGCCTCGCGGGCCGACCGTTGCACGGTCCTGTAGGCCGCCCACCAGAAGCCGCCGATGACGACAAAGAGCAGCCCACTAATGAAGAGTGGTAGCTTGAGTTCGGCAGGAAACTTGAGGCGCAACGTAAGGCCCGCTATGAACGATTCGCTGTACAATGTCGCAAACCCCTGCGAGATGCTGTCAGATAAGTCCTACACGGCCGGCTCCCGGTTCGCATCCTGCGGCAATTCGGCCAGAATCATCCCCGCCACGATCAAAGCGGCCCCGAGCCCCTGCGTGACCGACAGCCGCTCCCCCAGCCACAGCCACGACGTGATCGTCGCGAACACCGGTTCGAAGCAGAGGAGCAGCGCGGCGCGCGCCGTCGACATATGGCGCTGGGCGCGCATCTGCCAGACCAGCGCCAGTGCCGTGGCGACGACGCCCGTATAGAGCAACGCGCCGACAAGCGGCGCCGACCACACGATGCGGCCATGCTCGATCACGCCGGCGAGGAGGGCGGCCGCAATCGCCGTCCCGGCGAGCTGGAACCACACGAGCCGCAGGGCATCGTGACGCTTCGACAGCTCCGCCACGGCCACGATGTGCCCGCCGAACACGGCGGCGGTGATCAGCGTCCACAGGTCGCCGCGGTTCAATCCGCCGCCGTCGGGCGCGGTGAGCAGGTAGATGCCGCCGCCGGCGATCACGACGGCCACGCCCACGATCCAGCGCAGCCGCTGCCGCAGCACGGCAAAGGCCACCACCGGCGCCAGCACTGACGAGATCGCCACGATGAAGGCCGAGCGGGCCGGAGTCGTGTATTGCAGCCCGACCGCTTGTGCCGCGAAGCCGGTGGCGAGCAGGGCGGTGAGCAGGAGCCCGCCGCGCCGCTCGGCCCTGGACGGGGGCGTGGCAAAGTCGGTGAACGGGGCGAGCGCGATCGTCGCGATGGCGAACCGTAGCGCCAGGAAGGTCAGCGGCGGCACCACCGCGATCGATTCCTTGACCACCACGAAGCTGACGCCCCACACCGCCGTCGCGGCGATAAGCAGTGCATCCGCTCGGCGCGGTTTCATGCCAGATCCTTTAAGTATCGGCCCGTCACCGAGGCCGGGTTCTCCGCCACATCCTCGGGCGTTCCCTCGGCGACAATGCGGCCCCCCTGCTCGCCGGGACCAGGCCCAAGGTCGATCACCCAGTCGGCGCGCTTGATCACGTCGAGGTTGTGCTCGATCACTAGCACGGTATGACCTGCGTCGACCAGTCGGTCGAGCACTCGGCATAAGACGCGCACATCGTCGAGATGCAGTCCCGTCGTCGGCTCGTCAAGGATGTAGAGTTTGCGCTTCCCCCGCGTGCGGCCCGCCGCCACCGCCAACTCGCGCGCGATCTTGAGGCGCTGCGCCTCTCCGCCCGAGAGGGTCGTCGCGGGCTGGCCGAGCCGCAGGTAGCCGAGCCCGACCTGCTGCAGGTGCCACAAGGCTCGTCCCAGACGGGGATGGCGGTGCAGGCGCTGAATCGCCTCGTCCACCGTCCACTCGAGCACCTGGTCGATCGACTGCCCCTGCAGCTTCACGTCCCGCACCTCGCGCTTGAAGCGCTTGCCACCGCACGCCTCGCACGGCACAAAAACGTTCGCGAGAAAGACCATCTCCACAAGGACGTGCCCTGCGCCCTCGCACGACTCGCACCGTCCCCCCGCGACGTTGAACGAGAACGTGCTCGGCGTATAGCCGCGCGCCCGCGACAAGGGCTCGGCGGCAAACAGGGCGCGCAGCTCGTCGAACGCCTTCACGTACGTCACGGGGTTCGATCGCGGCGTGCGGCCGATCGGCGCCTGATCGATCAGCACCACGTCCTCGAGGTGCTCCCAGCCCTTCAGCGCCGCGACGGTTCCCACCTGCTCACCGAGGTGCTGCTTGGCGCTGTGCGCCCCCCGGAGTCGCGACTCGAGCTGGCGGTACAGCACGTCGTGGACGAGCGTGGACTTCCCCGATCCCGAGACGCCGGTCACCGCGGTGAGCGTCCCGAACGGAATGCGCGTGTTCACGCCGGTGAGGTTGTGCAGCCGCGCGCCCTGGATCTCGAGCCAGCGGGCGGCGGGACGCCGGGCCGAGGGGACGCCGATGGTTTTCTCGCCGGTCAGATACTGGCCCGTCAGGGTGCCCGCCTCGCGCACGCCGGCGGCGCTGCCTTGGTACACGAGCTGCCCGCCGTTCGTCCCGCTCCCCGGCCCGAGCTCGACCATCCAGTCGGCCGCGCGCATCGCGGCGGGATCGTGCTCCACGACGACGACCGTGTTGCCAGCACTCGAGAGGCGGCGCAGCAAACCGAGCAGGCGGTCCACGTCGGCCGGGTGCAGGCCGATCGACGGCTCGTCGAGGACGTACAGCGTGTCCACGAGGTGGGACCCGAGTGCGTTGGAGAGCGCGATGCGCTGCGCCTCGCCCCCGGACAAGGTGCGGGTCAGTCGATCGAGCGTGAGGTAGCCCAGCCCGACGTCGTGCACGAACCCGACGCGCGCGGTCAGCTCGCCAAGGATGTGAGCGGCCACCTCCTGTTTGAAGGGCGGCAGGTCCAGCGCGCCGAGCCAGACGGCGAGATCGGCGGCGGTGAGCGCCGTGGCTTCGGCGATCGTCTTGCCGGCGATGCGGACCGCGAGCGCCTCGGGCTTGAGCCGCGCGCCGTGACAAGCGGGACAGGTCTTGGCGAGCTGATACTGCCGCAGGAAGACCCGGATGTATTGCTTGTAGCGTTTGTCTTCGAGCGCCCCGAGGAACGGAAAGATTCCGAGGTAGCGGCCTTCGCTGGCACGCAGCAAGAAGCGCCGGTCTTCTTTCGCCAGGTCGCGCCACGGCGCGTCCAACGGAATGCGGCGCGCGCGTGCCGTTTCGCGCAGCAGCCGGCGCCGTCCTTCGTAGCGTGGCTTCGTCCAGGGGTCGAGCGCGCCCGCGGCGAGCGAGCGACTGGGGTCGGGGACGATGAGCGACTCGTCGTACTCGAGCACCGCGCCGAAGCCGTTGCACCCGGGGCATGCGCCGCGCGGATTATTAAAGGAGAAGAGGTTCGGCGCGAGCGCCGGGGCAGGGGTGCCGCATGCCGAGCAGGTGGGGTGCTCCGAGAAGCGCCGCCGGTCGCCGTTGTTGAGGGCGAGTGCGACGCCCTCACCCTCGTTGAACGCCGTGGCGACTGCATCGGCGAGACGAGCACGGTTCTCGATGGCGGCGGTAATCCGATCCACGATGACCAAGACGTCTTTCGCCCCGCGAACGCGCCCTTCAGCGTTCTCCTCATCGAGGCGCACCACCTCACCGTCGATCTGGGCGCGCACGAACCCCGCGGCGCGGAGTTGGGCCGCGATCTCGACGTCGGGACGTTGAGCCGACGCCGGCAATGGGAACGCGATGACAACATTCCCCGTCAGGACGTCCACCACCTCCTGGACCGTGTCTGCCTTCACCTCCTGCCCGCACCGGACGCACGCCTGCGTCCCCGCCCGCGCCCACAGGACCCGCAGGAAATCGTAGATCTCCGTGGCCGTGCCGACCGTGGACCGGCTCGACGTGGTGGGGTTCTTTTGCTCGAATGCGACTGCGGGGGACAACCCCTCCATGGAATCCACGAGGGGCTTCGGCATCCGTTCGAGGAACTGCTTGGCATAGGTCGAGAGCGCCTCGATGTAGCGCCGCTGGCCCTCGGCGTAGAGCGTGTCGAAGGCCAGGGAGCTCTTGCCGGAGCCGGAGGGCCCGGTGACGACCGACAGCGCCCGCCTGGGGAAGACGACGGTGATGCCCTTCAGGTTGTGCTGCCGCACGTTGCGGAGAACGACCTGCTCGGGGGGATGGCGCATAACCTTCTAAAATAACAGCTTTGGCGCTCAGATGGCCCTAGCCCTAACCCCGCGCCTACTGCGCCGCGGCCTCGAGCTCTTTGCCGGGATCTCGGTGGCGGCTGTCGCCATTCTCATCGGCTACTACCTCATTCGGTTCGGCGACCGGATCGACGTCCTCCTCTCTCCCTTTCTGCGGCTCCATTGGGGTTGGGTGGCGGTGGGCCTCTGCCTCGCGTCGATGGACTGGGTCGGGGGGGGCCTGCGGCTGTGGGTCTGCACGCGCCACGTCCACCCCGGCGTCCGGTTGCGCGACATGATTTTGGCGGGCGGGATGGGGGCCTGGGGCGCCTACCTGACGCCGTTCCAGTCTGGGTCCTCCCCCATGACCATCTGGGTCATGCGCCGGGCCGGCGTACAACTCCCCGAGGCCCTGACGTCGGTGTTCATCACCTTTGTGGCGACCGTGGCCTTCTTCGGAATCGCGGGGCCGCTCGCGATCTGGGCCGGCGCCGGCCGATCGCTGGAGCAGCACGGCATGGTCCTGGGCATCTCGCTGTACAGTCTCTTCAAGACCAGCCTCACATTGTTCGGGCTCATCGGTGCGGTCATGCTGGTCGCCATTTTCTTCCCGAGCACGCTGCGCCGCTTGGTGCAGCGCCTGGCCGGAGTGGTGGCGCGTCGCAGCGAACGGGCCGCGGCGCGCATGACGGCCCTGTCGGCGGGTCTCGACCGCGCCCACGAGTGCATGGTGGCATTCGGGAGCCCCACGGGCCTCGTCACGCTGCTGCTGGCGATCCTGATTTCGGCGCCCTCGCACGCCAATAAGCTGCTCGCGGGGTACGTTACGCTGCGCGTGCTCGGCATTCCGGCGGACTTCTCCGACATCCTGCTGCTGCAGACCTTCATCACCTTCATGTTGTACTTCGCCCCGACCCCCGGGGCATCGGGCATCGCCGAGTTGGTGTCGGCGGCCGTGATGTCGCTCTATGTGCCGCGCGAGCTGACGCCGAGCTACACGCTCATCTGGCGGTTCATTAACAGTTACGCGACGGTCATCGTCGGCTCGCTGCTCTTCTGGAACTGGCTGCGGCGCGGGTTGATCGGCCGCGAAGAGTCGGTGCTGGCCACGTAAACCCTGCTTCCTTGCCCGGTTATACCGCCCGGCGTAACTTCTCCGCCGGGCCACAATTCGGTGGGAGGAGCGCGTGCATGGCGTTACTTGAAATGGGCGGGCGCAAGTTCACGATCCCCGCGGGGGACGTGGTCCTGGGCAGCGACCCCGGCAGCGCCATCCATCTCGCCATTGCCGGCGTCCTCCCCCGCCATGCCAGGATCAAGGGTCTTCCAGACGGGCAGGTCGTGATCACCAAGGCGGTCCCAGAAGCGGACGTCCTGATCAACGGGGTCCGGCTGGGCGCGGATCCGACGCCGTTGCTCCACGGCGACAAGGTCGAAGTAGCCGGTCAGGAGCTGACCTTCGTAGACGAGCGCCGCAGTGGCAGTACCCAATACGTCCAGGCGATGAACCTCCCCGAAGCGATGGCGAAGGCCCAATCCGAGGGGCGAGGCGCCGGGAAGGCGACGGCCAGTACCGGGGGCCGCGTCGTATCGCTCACCGACGGGCGCGAATATGCCGTCGCCGGCGCGTCCATCGTGTTCGGGCGCGATGCGACCTGCGACGTGGTGGTTTCGGGGAAGGACGTGTCGCGCCGCCACGCCGAGATCGTGCAGACCCCCAAAGGCTACCTCGTCGTCGATTCCAGCACGAACGGGACGTTCGTGAACGAAGTGCGGGTCGAAGGCCAGCGCCTCCTGGCGCGGGCCGACGTGATCCGCATCGGCGACGAGAACTTTCGTTTCTATGCCGACGCGGCGTCGCAGGCGGCGCCAAACCCTAATCCGGGGCCGACCGCGACGCCGCCGGCCGCGCCCCAGGCACCCAGCGCGCCCCCAGCAGCACCGGCCGGGGCGGGCGAGCGGCTCAAGCAGACGATGCACGGAGCACCCGCACCTGTGCTCGGCAACTTCCTGGTTCGCTCTGGGGCCCTGAAAGGCCAGCGCCTGGTCGTGAAGACTCCCGTGGCCAACATCGGCCGCGCGGACTACAACGACCTGGTGATTCCCGACGAGTCGGTGTCCACCACGCACGCGAAGCTGCAGCGGCGCGAGGGCGTGTGGGTGTTGGTGGACCTCGACTCGACCAACGGAACCTTCGTGGATGGAGACCGCGTACAGGGGGAGATGCCGCTCTCGCCGGGCGTCACGGTCCGCTTCGGCGACGTCGCGCTCGTGTTCGAGCCGACCGACGACGCCGCGGGCATTGCCAAGGGTGGCGGCACCCGGATGATCGAAGCCATGAAGCCTCCACCGAAACCCGCGCCGCCACCCGCGCCGGCCCCGGCACCTGCTCCCGCGCCTGCCAAGACCAAGCCGAAGGCGCGTCCACCGGTGGTCGCGGAGAAGAAGAAGGGGAAGGGGTGTGGGGGCAGCGCGGCCGTGCTGATGTTGGCGTTCGTTGCCGTCATGTACTGGGTGCTCATCTAGGATTCGCGTGCACATCACTTCTGCGGGCCGCACCGATGTCGGCATCATCCGGTCGGGAAATGAGGACAGCTACCTCATGGTTCCCGACCGCGGCATCTTCATCGTCGCCGACGGCATGGGCGGCCACGCGGCAGGTGAGGTGGCCAGCGAGATGGCGGTCCGCTACGTGGCGCGCGAGCTGGATTCGTTGCGGGGCATGAACGACCACCAGGTCGCGGAGCGGATGCGGACGGCGATCCGCACGGCGAACGGCGCGATCTTCCAGCGCACCTTGACCGAGCACGATAAGCGCGGGATGGGCACGACCGTCACGGCGCTCGCGTTGTACGAGACGCGCTTCCTCATCGGCCAGGTCGGGGACAGCCGCGCCTATCTGCTGCGCGACGGCCGCCTCAGCCAGGTCACCAAGGACCACTCGTACGTGCAGGAGCAGGTGGACGCGGGGTACCTGACCCCCGAGCAGGCGCGCTCGCACCCCTACAGCAATGTGATCACGCGTTGCGTCGGGGCGAACAGCGACGTCATGCCCGACACCTACGCGGGGACCGTGAAGCCGAAGGACGTGTTCTTGTTGGCGTCGGACGGCCTGACGGGGATGCTGGAGGATTATCAGATCGCCGAGATCCTCTCGCCCGAGCGGATGCCGCAGGAGGAAGTGGACCTGCTCATCGCCGAGGCCAACCGCCACGGTGGCCTCGACAACATCACGGCGATCATCGTGCGCATCGACTCCGTGGACGTTCCGGCACCCGACCCGAACGACACCACGCAGCAGACCAGCAAACGGCCGCGGACGTCGGGAGAGACGACCGCCCCCACAGTCTAGGGGTTCGGGGCCGTCACGAGATCGATGATCTTCTTCGCTGGGATGTTCACCGGCCGCATCACGAACACGCGCAGGCGCTGAGCCGACCGGTGTAGCTCCGCGGCCACCCGGGGCAACCCGATGTGCTGCGCGGCCCCTCCCGAGCGGCCGACGACCGGAATCGTCACGTCCAGCATGCCCGGCTTCGATGGGAAGTCGAGGAACAACTCGTCGGGACCGAGCCCCACGTCCCGCGCCAACCGCTCTTCCACCTGCTGCAAAAGGTCGGGGTCCGTCGCCGGCCACGTCGCGGTCTCCGCGGGCAGGTCGGTCCCGGCGATATCGAGCGCCCGCTTGGCGAGCCGCCGCTCCCGGAGGGCCGCCGCGAGCCCCGTCGTGTCGTGCTGCGCGAGCTCGTGGGTCAAGCCGTCGTCGGTCGCGACCGCCACTGTCTCCGCCGACATCCGTCCCGCCGCGATCGTGCGCCGCACCAACCGCTTGAACATCGCCGTCGCGCTGCGGACCGCGTGGTGCCAGTAGACGTTGCGATACATCTGATACTTCGCGAACAACAACGACTCGAGCGCGGCGAGACCCTTGGCGTGCAGCGCGACCTGTCCATCGGTCAGCGTGAGCGACGTCAGCAGCCGGTCCACGTCGATCACCCCATAGGGCACGCCGCACATCGTCGCGTCGCGCGACAGATAGTCGAGTTTGTCGACGTCCAGCGACCCGGCCACGATCCCCGCGAGCGGCGCTGGGCTCGTGCCCTGGATCAGCGGCAGGAGCCGCGAGGCGGGAACGCCGAGGCCCTCGAGAACGTCGGCGAGCGGGCCCGTCGTGAGGTGGCGCGCCGCCAGGTCCTCGTGGTGCGGCAACCCCGCTTCCTCGAGCGCGTGCGAGAAGGGATAGTGGCCGATGTCGTGCAGCAGGGCGGCGAGCCGCAGCGGCAGCCCCTCCTCGAGCGCATCCAGCTGCGCGAGCACGCGGCGCGCCAGGTGGTAGGTGCCGAGCGCGTGCTCGAACCGCGTGTGGGTCGCGCCGGGATAGACCAGGAAGGCGTGCCCGAGTTGGCGCACGTAGCGGAGACGTTGGAAGGCCGGCGTGTCCACCACCGCGAGGGCCTCGGGCTCGAGGCGGATGTTGTTCCACAGGGGGTCGCGGACGACCTCGAACTGCGTCAAGACGTGGGACCGGCCTCCCGCACGGCGTCGTGCACCCGCTCGGCGAATTGCTCGAAGTTCTTGCGGAACAGGGCGGCGAGCCGCTTCGCCTGCGCGTCGTAGGCGGACCCGTCGGTCCACGTGCGGCGCGGATCGAGCACGTCGTCGGGAACGCCGCCGGGGATGTGCTGCGGCACGTCGAGCCCGAACACCGGCTCGCGGCGCACCGGCACGCGGTCGAGCCGGCCCGAGAGGGCGGCACGAATCATCGCGCGCGTGTGCGACAGGCGCATGCGGTGCCCGGCGCCAAACGGCCCGCCGGTCCAGCCCGTGTTCACCAGCCAGCACTGCACGCCGTGTTGCGCGATCCGCGCGCCCAGCATGTCGGCGTAGACGTGCGGGTGGAGCGGCAGGAACGGCGCGCCGAAGCACGCCGAGAACGTCTCCTTCGGCTGGGTCACGCCGCGTTCCGTGCCCGCGACCTTGGCGGTGTATCCCGACACGAAGTGATACATCGCCTGCGCGGGCGTGAGGCGCGCGATCGGGGGCATCACCCCGAAGGCGTCGCACGTGAGAAACACGATGTGCGACGGATGCCCCCCGATGCCGCCCGGGATGTGGTTCGGAATGAAGTGGATCGGATACGACGCCCGCGTGTTCTCGGTGATCTCGTCGGCGTCGAGGTCGATCGCGCGCGTCTCGGGGTCCACGACCACGTTCTCGAGCACCGTCCCAAAGCGGCGGGTGGTCGCGAAGATCTCGGGCTCGCCGTCGCGCGACAGCCGGATGACCTTGGCGTAGCAGCCGCCTTCGAAGTTGAACACGCCCTGGTCGGACCAACCGTGCTCGTCGTCGCCGATGAGTTTGCGCTCGGGGTCGGCCGACAGCGTCGTCTTTCCGGTGCCGGACAGCCCGAAGAAGAGCGCGACGTGAAGTCGATCTTCACGATTCTCAACTATCTGCATCGGCAGCACGCCGCGCGCCGGCAGCAGATAGTTGAGAATCGTGAAGATCGACTTCTTCAGCTCGCCGGCGTAGCGCGTCCCGCCGATCAAAATCGTCTTGCGCGTGAAGCTGACGACGATGAACGTGCCCGACTGGGTGCCGTGGACGGCGGGGTCGGCATGGAACTCGGGCGCGTGCAGGACCTGGAAGCCGGGCGCGAAGGTCTGCAGGTCGCCGTCGCCCGGGCGCAGGAACATGTTGTAGACGAACAGCGCGTGCCACGCGTTCGGCGTGACGAACCGAATCGGCAGGCGGTACGCCGGGTCAGCGCCGGCGAAGACGTCCCGCACGAACAGTTCCTGCTCGTTCAGGTGCGTCACGACGTCGGCGTGCAGCCGGTCGAAGTGCTCCGGCGCCAACGGCTGATTGACCTTGCCCCACCAAATGCGCTCGCTCGAGCCGGGCTCCTGAACGAAGAACTTGTCGTTCGGGCTGCGGCCCGTGTGCGGGCTCGTGACCGCGCAGAACGGTCCGTTCAGAGCGATCACACCTTCCCCGCGCCGCACCGCGTGCTCGTAGAGCTCGGGGGGCGAGAGGTTCTGGTGGACCGCCTGCCGGGGCTCGAGTCTGATGGGCGCGGTCAGCGTCACGGCGCCGGGCTCCGGCGGTGTTCCAGGGCGTCGACGGCGGCAATGACCGCCATGTTCACGATCTCGGGCACTTCCGATCCGCGTTGCAAGACGTGGACCGGCTTGTCCATCCCCACGACGATGGGGCCGATGGCCTGCGCCCCGCCCAGCCGGTCGAGCAGCTTGTACGCGATGTTGGCGGCGTCTAAGTTCGGGAAAATCAGCACGTTAGCCGCGCTGCGCAGCTTGGCGAAGGGGTACGTCTTGGTCAGGATCCGCTCCACGACTGCCGTGTCCGCCTGCATCTCGCCGTCCACTTGCAGCGACGGCTCCCGCTCGTGTAGCAGCGCCACGGCGCGCTGCACCTTGTCAGCGGCGGGGTGTTTGACGGACCCGAAGTTGGAGAACGACAGCATGGCAACGCGCGGCTCGACGCCGAGCCGCCATACGAAGCTCGCCGTCGCCGAGGCGATCTCCGCGAGCGTCTCCGCGTCGGGATCGATGTTCACCGTGGTGTCGGCGAAGAAAAACGTCTGCTGCCGAAAGATCATCATGTAGATGCCGCTGACGTGCTTGCGCCCGGGTTCGGCGCCGATGACCTCGAGCGCGGGCCGGATCGCGTCCGGGTAGGACATGTCCTCACCGGCGACGAGCGCATCAGCGCGACCGGCGCGCAGCATCAAGAGGCCGTAGTACATCGGGTCGAGCGCATGGGCGCGCGCCTCGCGCAGCGTGATGCCGCGCCGCTGGCGACGCTGCCACAACTCCTGCGCCATGGTTTCGCGATCCGTGGCGGTCCGCGGATTCGCCAGCTCGATATCCTCGAGCGTGACCGCGGCGTCATCGGCCTGACGGCGGATCACGTCGGGATCACCGAGCAGGATCGGGTGCGCGATCCCTTCGTCGGCCAGGATGCGCGCCGCGCGCAGGATGCGCGGCTCTTCGCCCTCGGGGAAAACGATCCGCTGCGGGTCCTGTTGCGCCCGCGTCATCAGACCGCGCATCACCTGCCGCGCGCGGCCGAGCCGCGCCTCGAGCTCGGCGCGGTACTCCGCCACGTCGATCATCTTGCCCGCCACGCCGGATGCGACCGCCGCCCACGCGACCGCCGGCGCGACCCACAACAGCACGCGCGGGTCGAACGGCTTGGGAATCAGATAGTCGGGGCCGAACTTGAGCCGCTCCAGCCCGTAGGCCCGCATCACCGAGTCGGGCACTTCCTCCTTGGCGAGCGCCGCCAGGGCGCGCGTTGCGGCCATCTCCATCTCGTCGTTGACCTTCTTGGCGCGCACGTCGAGGGCGCCGCGGAAAATGAAAGGAAAGCCGAGGACGTTGTTCACCTGGTTGGGGAAGTCGGATCGGCCCGTGGCGATGATGGCGTCGGGCCGGGCCTGCTTCGCCTCGTCGGGCATGATCTCGGGGTTCGGATTGGCGAGCGCGAAGATGACCGGCTTCTTCGCCATCCCCTTGAGCATGTCGCCCGTGATGATGCCGCCCACGGAGAGTCCCACGAACACGTCCGCGTCCTTCAGCGCGTCGGTGATGACCCGCGCCTTGGTGTCGGACGCGAAACGGCGCTTGTACTGGTCCAGGTCCTGCCGGTCGGTGTGGATCACGCCCTTGTGGTCGCACATCACAATGTGGTCGCGTTTCACGCCGAGCTTGACGTAGTGGTCGGCGGTGGCGATCGCCGCCGCGCCGGCCCCCGAGAAGACCACCCGGACCTTGCCCAAGTCCTTGTTGACGACCTCGAGCGCGTTCAGCAGCGCGGCCCCCGAGATGATCGCGGTGCCGTGCTGGTCGTCGTGGAACACTGGAATGCTGAGCGTCTCGCGCAGCTTCTGCTCGATGACGAAGCAGTCGGGCGAGCGGATGTCCTCGAGGTTGATCCCCCCGACGGTCGGCTCGAGCATCTGGCAGAACCGGATCACGTCCTGCGGATCTTCGGACGCCACTTCGAGGTCGAACACGTCGATATCGGCGAACGACTTGAAGAGGATCCCCTTGCCCTCCATGACCGGCTTTCCGGCCAGGGGCCCGATGTTGCCGAGGCCGAGCACGGCGGTCCCGTTCGACACGACCGCCACGAGGTTTCCCTTGGCGGTGTACAGGTAGGCGTCTTCAGGTCGCTTGGCGATTTCGAGGCACGGCTCCGCCACCCCCGGGGTGTAGGCGAGGGACAGGTCGCGCTGGTCCTTGAAGGGCTTGGTCGGCGAAACCTGGATCTTCCCAGGGCGGCCCTGCGAATGGTAGTCGAGGGCCTCCTGGCGGCGGCTCGTCATCGGAGGACACAAGTCCTTTTTTGGGAAGGGGTTATGCTAGGCGTGGCGCAATGGCCTGTCAAGCCGCTAATATGTCGTCCATGCGGAGCCTGTCCGTCAAGTCGCGCCTTTCGCTGTCCCTGCTCGCCGCCCTGCAGCTGTCGCTGCCCGGGGCGGCGGCCTGGGCCGACGCTCGGCTCGATACGGCGACGGCGGGTCCGGCCCACATCGAGTCGCATTCGACGGCCGGGTGCGTCCGCATCCACCCGGCCGACTGCGCGTTTCACCGCTTCCTCAGCGCGCCACTCGCGACGGGGCGGCCGGTGGTCTTCCGGCTCCGCGACGGAAACAGCACGACCGCGGCCGTCGCCGCTCACGTCATTCCCCGCGCGGGCCGCGCCGCCGGGGTGCATCACTCCCGCGCTCCTCCCACGCTCTCCTGAGTGACGGCGCCGCGATTCCCGCGGCGACCGCGACTTTCGCCATGACTTCGTGCGGCACCACCCCGATGGGGCGTGGTGCGCGCCGGTCATACGACCAGGAGAGCACCAATGCATTTCTCTTTCTTCAAGAGCGCCCTGAGGGCGCTCGCGCTGTCGAGCGTGCTGGCTGTTGGAGTTGTGCCAGCGGTAGCCGCCTCAGATCCACCACCGACCATTTCGGGGCGGGTGACTGATGCCGGCGGCCAGCCGATCGATCAGGTCACGGTCCGCGTCATCGAACTTCGGCGGACGGTGCGCACGGGCAGCGACGGAAAGTTTACGATTGCGGAAGTCCCGCGGGGGACCTACACGGTCTCCTTTGCAGTCATCGGGTACGCGCCCCGGGTCCGCAAGGTTACGGTGGGCGACGCGGCGGCCACTGCGGACATGACGCTGAAGGCGTCGGCCCTCGAGCTTGCCGCGATCCAGGTTTCGGCGTCCGCGGAGGCCACGAGCCCGCTCAACTCCCCACAGCCGATGGTGGTGGCGAGCGGAGAGAATCTCATGAGACTGCGCCCCACCAACCTGGGCGAGGCCCTTGAGGACGTCGCCGGCGTCCGCAACAACAGCAGCGGCGTGGCTGCGGGCAAGCCGGTCATCCGTGGGCTCACGAATAATCGCGTACTGGTGCTCGACAACGGGCAGCGACTGGAGCACAACCAGTGGGGCGACGATCACTTCTCCAGTGTGGAGCCCGCTGCATCATCCCGGATCGAGGTGATCCGCGGTCCCGCGAGCGTGCTGTACGGATCGGATGCGATTGGGGGCGTGATCAACATCATCGCCCCGGACCTTCCTGACGCGATCGGCCGTGCCCCGTTCGTTCAAGGCAGCGTGACTGGGGGGTTCGCGACCGGAAACACGCAGCCCGACGGGTCCCTCACGCTGGAAGGGGCGAGCCGGGGCTTCGGATACCGCTTCTCAGGTACCGGACGGACCGCCGGCAATGTGCACACGCCGACCTACACCCTGTGGAACAGCGGCTATCACAACCTCGGCGGGACCGGGACCTTGGGATACCGCGGGCCGTGGGGCTCGCTCACCGGCCAGTATACGTACAGGAACGATCGCCTCAATCTTACCGACGAGGATCCCGCCGCGACCGGTCGTGCCGGCACCGATGACCACCGGGTGCACGTGGACCTCTCGACTCGCTTGGGGTCGTCGCGGCTGGATTGGGGGGCCGGGTTCGAGCGCAACCAGCGGCACGAGTGGGCAGACGCGGTGACCACGAGCGAGGCCTTCGGTATGCGGCAGAAGTCGTATACGACCGACGCCCGCCTTCACCATGCCGCCATCGGGCCGTTCAGCGGCCTCGTCGGCTTCTCAGGTGAGTATACCAGCGATGCCAACTTCGGGGCGGAGTTTCTCGAGCCCGACAGCAAGGCGAGCGACGCCGCGCTCTACGTCTTCGAGCAGACCGACGTCGGGCGCTGGAACTTCTCGTTCGGGGGGCGCTACGACTACCGGCACCTGAGTGTCGATGCGAACACCGACACT
>Ga0193725_1000310_pt1 | contig 15097 bp, 14 predicted proteins | sample H2a2metaG_FD_143058 | JGI IMG/M metagenome (GOLD analysis project Ga0193725, IMG submission 143058) | Soil microbial communities from a riparian zone of the East river system, Colorado, United States - H2a2 | ecosystem: Environmental > Terrestrial > Soil > Riparian zone | place: USA: East River... | reverse complement strand
GGTGGGAAGTGATCTATTTCCGCACGACGGACATCAGCCCGTCGCGAATGCTCGCCCACAGAAACGCCGGCAGCGTCTCGTCCGGGGCGAGCGTGTGCTGGATCGTCCCGCTGCGAGGCACTGCCTCAGCATCGTCGGGATTGTTGGAGCGCACCTGCGTCCAGTTCCCCACCAGCGACGCGATGCCACGGGCGGCGCCGCCCAGCACCCCGCCGTTGCCCAGGATCCCCCCCGAGCCTCGGCGCGTCACCGCCACCCTCAGGTCGTTGTAGCGCGGCGTGATCGTGCCGAGCGCGACGCCGTTCGTGACCGTCGCCCTGAAGCTCATCCCCACAATCTGGCCCTTCGAGATCCGCAGCGGGAACGTCTCGCGGACGAAGACGTTGAGGCTGGCCGCGGGCATGGCGCCCAGCGTCCCGCGGAACGTCATGTCGAACCGCGGCGCGTCCAGCGGTATCACGAACTGCACGTCGAGCCGCCCCACGTTCTGCAGGTGCGCGTTGGCGCGGAGCGTCAATGCGTCGCCGTTCGTCCGCCGTCCCACAAAATGGCGCACGTTGGCCGCGACCGCGGCGAGGCGCGCGAACGTGATCACCCCCGGCTGAGCATGGTCCCCGCGTCGCTCGCGGTAGACGATCTCCCCATCGCGTAACAGCACCGAGTCCACGCTGATGATGCGGTCGAAGTCGGCCATCCAGCCCTGGGGCGTGCGGTAGCGCTCCCGCCTGGGATTCGCGGGTCGGCGTCGGTCGCTCGTGATCTCCAGCCGCAAGGAATCCAGCTGAATGCGCCTGGCGCGCAGACCCTGGCCCAGCGCGAACGCGCCGACGTCGAGGCCCTGCACAGCGACGCGCCCGATTCTGGTCTTCATCAAGCCGCGGCGGTACCGCTGCGACCGCGCGAAGGCCCGGTCGCTGAGCGTCGGCGCAAAGGCGACACCCTGCATCTCCAGCGTCGAGTCGGTGAGGCTCGCGACGAGGGCGCCGACCCGCACGGCCGTGCCGCTGTCGGGGTGGGCCACGAAGTTGTCCGCCGCGAGCTCGACCGTACGGCTGAACAGCGGTCGCGTCGCCGCCGTCGTATCGGCGGGATCGATCGCGAGGTCGGTCATGCGCCATTGCAGGTGCTCCAGCTCGAGTCGCGAATCGCCGAGTCCGCCGCCGCGCTGCAGGCGGAAGTCGAGCTCCACGTGCGCAAGGTCGATCCGTGCTATCCGCACACGGGGAGCGAACGCGGGGAGCCGCAGACCCTGCTGGAGGACGAGGAACGCGCGCCGCGCGGCATGCGGGTGGGACGGCGCCGTGGAATCAGGGCTGGCGCGGGGCACCGCGACCGACACGCTCACCGCGCGGCAGCCGAACGACTCCGCGACGAGACCGCCGCTCCGGACGAGCGTGATGAGGTGCACGCCGGTGATTTTGCATTGGTGGAACGCCAGGCGCATTGTCGCCAGCGGTCGCGACCGCAGCGTGTTGATCGCGCGATTCGTCGTGACCTGGATGGAATCCACAATGACGCGGCGCAGGGCGAAGTTGAAGCGGACGTGCCCGACGTCGAGCCGATACACGTCGCCCGATTTGGCCGCGACGGTCATGGTGGCCCACGACCCCAACAGCTGGTTGATGATCCAGGCGGCGCGCCACCACAGGGCACCGACGACCAGCACCATGAGGATGGTAGGGGCGATGACCACGGGCTGCCGGACCAAACGGGCGGGCTTCCAACGACGGCGCGCGACGGGCTGCGTCATCCCTGGAGGATGATTCCGCGGGCGCCCCGACCGCTATCGTTCCAAGGGACGGAAAGAGACTTAGTTCCCTACCAGCGCGCGTGCCCTGGGCGAACGTCGACGTGCACGAACGGACCGTGTGCGACCGTCGGCGCGTACTTGCCGATCCCCCCGATCAGGCCCTGCCCCTCCGGTCGCGCCGAGGCGGCATCGATGATCCGATACAGCACTTCCGCATCGCGAATGTCGCTGCGTCCGTCGCCGTTCAAGTCGTCCATCCGGCCGTCCCCGTTTTCGTCGATGAAGATGTCCGCGGCCGAACCCAGCTGGTGCTGGCTGAACTTGACGTTGCCGATCGCCTTGTTGTAGGCCGGCGTGCGGTACCCACTCATGATGTGGAACGTCGTCGCCCGGTAGCCCGCCGCCCGTACGCGTTCGAGGACGTATTCGAGGGTGACGAGCAACCGCTCATTCAGCACCACGTATCTCCGCGACCCCGCCGGCTGTTTGCACAGGAACTGCTTGAGTCTGAAGTGCGGAGAGACAAACACGTCTTCGTTCTGCGCCGTCACTTCGACGAAGCCGACCGGGAGCGTATAGCTCGAAACGCCGCGTGGCTTCTCCGGATACCGGCCGATGCGATAGCCATTCAGTACTTCCCCCTGAAGCCCATTCAAGGGAACTACGACGAACGCCTGGAGCGTGACCGAGTCGCCCCCGTCAGGAGAGACCACCTGGATCGGATAGAGGCCTGGCGTGAGCGGCGCGCTCCATACCCAGCGCCCTCCCGCCGTGCCCACCGAGGCCATCCGGCCCGCCGAGGGCCGCGCCACAAAACCGGATCCCGAGGCGATGCCCGCCACCTCGAGCGTGACGCTCTCGCCCGGCGCCACCGTCAACACTCTCACCCGGTCGGGCGAGACCACGTTGCGGTACCGCACGGCGAACACAGGTTTCGTGGTCGGCGCGGGCGACTCCGGCGGTCGAGCGGCGGTGACGGCCGTCAGGCCACCAAGGGCCAGCGCGGTCGAGGCAAGGCGAATAATCACGGGTCGCTTCCCAAGTGGGTGGTCGGTTTGTAGTGGGTCAGTGCTACGTGATACGGGAGGGCTGCTAATCCTTACGACCTACGAACAAGTATAGCTCCTTTGACGCACCAAAGTTCCCCGTAACCTCTAATTCGTGCTCGGAGGAGGCGCTCGCAGGGCTTTCAAGAGGGGTGCATCTCGACCGTGGATGTCGCGACGGAACTGGATCGTCCCGTCCGCGGCGGCCCACGCGGTCCAGTACAGCAGGTGGATCGGGATCGGCTGCGGCAGCGGTATGGAGCGATCCACCGCGTCGTCCAGCGCCAACAGGACCGCGTCGCGATCCCACAGGGGATCTTGGAGCAGGTACACGGCGAGGTCGATCGGGCGCTGGAGCCGGATGCAGCCATGACTGAAGTCCCGCTGCGCCTCCGCGAACAACGAGCCCGCGGGCGTGTCGTGCAGATAGACGTGGTACTTGTTGAGGAACATGAACTTGATGCGCCCCAGCGCGTTCCGCGGCCCCGGATCCTGGCGCATCTCATAGGGGAAGCGGTTGGGCGGGATCGCCGACCAATCGACGGTCGCGGGGTCGACCTCCCGCGCGTCGCTGCCCGCCGGGAAGATGCGCATCCCATTCTGCGCCAGATACGAGCGGTTCCGCCTGACTTTCGGGACGAGCTCGCCCACCGCGAGGTCGCGGGGCACATGCCAGTAGGGATTGAGCACGAGGTAGCGCATCGTGTCGCTGAGCACCGGAGTACGATCGAACGGACGTCCCACCACGACCCGCATGGACAAGACCACCGAGTCCCCTTCCACGACTTCCAGCTCGTACGCGGCGATGTTCACGATGATGTGGCGGCGTCCCAGATCCTTCGGCAGCCAGCGCCAGCGCTCGAGGTTCAGCTCCAGCTGCTCCACTCGGCGTTCCACCGGCACATTGAGCTCGGCTCGGGTCGTGGCGCTCACGACGCCGTCCGGCTCGAGTCCATGACGCTCCTGGAACATCTTCACGGCGCGCTCCACCGTCTGGTCGAACAGGTCGGCGCCCACTGGCAGCTCTGGATCCTCCGCACCGCCCAAGTCGTCCTCGAGCCGGAGTCGCCGGCGCAGCGCCGCCACCGGCTCGCCGCTGTCGCCCAACTGGAGCGTCACGCCGTCCGGGATCGCGGGCCAGCCACCCGCTGCCGCCACTTCGCGGTCCTTCGCCAGTGCCTCGCGCAAGCGGCGGTACCCGTTCTGCGTCGGGACCAGCGACTCGATCGCGCCCGCGATGTCCCCCGACGCCAACCCTTCCTCCAGAACCGGGACGACATCGGCGGTGCGCCGGTTCGACACCCACTCCGGACTCAGCGTCTCGGGATCCACCCGTCCCGCGGCCAGGTGCGCGCCGTAGACGAGGAATGCGTCCGTGAGCAGGAGATCGAGCTCGGCCCAGCGGTCGGGGGCGAGCGCCGGACCGTGCTTGTCGTCGGCGCGGACGGCCGCAAGGACGGCTTTAATCCCAGCGAGATGGTAGTCCTCGGACCGTAACCCTTCGAGGTCCGCGCGTTGCAGCGCGGCCACCAGGTCGTCGGCCAGCCGAGTCGGCCCGCCCGCGTCGCTCCACGCCGGCCGGTAGAGGCGTCGCTCGTAGAACTTCGGGAGGACCGAGCTGGCGTAGACCGGCTCGCCGGCGGCCCGCAGCTCCGCGACCACGCCGGCGGCTTCGATGCGCGTCCGGATCTGCTCCGCGACGAGCCGTGCCTCCGTGCTCGGCGGCGACGCGCACCCCGCGAGGACGGCGAGCGCGGCACCAACGAGCAGTGCTCGATGGATCACGCCGACCTACCGCCCCCGCGGCAGTTTTCCACGGATGATTTCGGATCGCGCTGCCGCGATCCCGGTGGCCACCGCCGCAATCAGCGCAGCCCGACCGGCCGCCTTCAGTACCCGCCCCGTCTTCGAGAGCGTCTGCTTCAGGCGGCGGCGCCGGTCCTCCGATTTCGCTTCTTTCCGAGCCTCCTCGATCAGGCGATCGGCCTCGCGCGCGGCGGCCACGGCCCACTGTTTGGCGCGACGCGCGGCCCCGACCGCCGCGTTCATGAAACGGTCTGTTCTCGTTGCCATGACTGTTGCCCTCCCTCGCTGTTGTTTCGTCCACCTACGAACCACGTCTGGATGGCGCCCTGGCCCTCCACCGCGAGCGCACCGCGCTCCTCGAGCTGGAACGGTTCGCCCAAGAAGCGCCGGGTGCTCTCCGCTACCTGCACGCGTCCGGCCACGCCGTGCGACTCCATCCGGCTGGCCGTGTTCACGGCGTCGCCCCACACGTCGTAGACGTACATGCGTTTGCCGATGACGCCGGCCACTACCGGGCCGCTCGCGATCCCGATGCGCACCTGCAGCGCGTGGCCGCCGCTCTCATTGAAGTGGGCCAGCGCCTCGAGCATATCGAGCGCGAGGTGCGCCGCCCGCGTCGCGTGATCGCCCGTCATGACGGGCACACCGGCCACCGCCATGTATGAATTCCCGAGCGTCTTGATCTTCTTGAGACCGCGCTCCTTCACGAGGGCGTCGAACACGGTAAAGATCTCCTCGAGCAGGAGCGTCAGGCGCTCGGGGCCTACGGCGGGCGTCAGGTCGCTGAACCCCACGATGTCCGCGATCACGACGGTCACGTCCGCGAAGCTGTCCGCGGTGACGTCCGGACGCGCCTGCAACCGCGCGGCGATCGAATCGGGCGGCACCTGGAGCGCCAGCCGCTCCGACACCTTGCGCTCGGCCACGACCTGATCGAACAGCTTCTTCAGCTCGTCGTTCTGGCGGTGGACCTCGACGTGCAGCAGACGGACCTCGAGCATGTTGTGGACGCGCGTCAACACTTCGGCGACGTCGAACGGCTTGCTGATGAAGTCCTTCGCACCGGCCTTGAGCGCCCGCAGCTTGTGATCCGGCTGGGCCGTGATCACCAGGACCGGCAGGTACCCGTTCTTTTCGACGCTCTTCAAGGCCTCCATCACTTCGAATCCGTCCATGCCAGGCATCTGGAGATCGAGCACGATCAGGTCGTAGTCGTTCTTCGCGTGCAGGTCGCGCACCGCGTGGGGATCGAGCGTCGAGGCGACCGATACATAGCCGGCGCCGCTCAACATGCGCTCGAGCAGCAAGACGTTGGCGGCCAGATCGTCGACGATCAGGATCTTGGCCTGGAGGATGGCGGTGGGCTCAAGCATTGGCGCCCGCGGCGTTCAGCGCGGCATCCAGGGCCGCCATGAACTCGTTCACCTTGATCGGCTTGGTGAGATACGAGAAGAATCCCGCCGCGATGCCCCGCTCGATGTCGCGCGGCATGGCATTCGCGCTCAGCGCTACGATCGGGATCCGGGCCGTTGCCGGATCGTCGCGCAGGATCTTCAGGGCCTCGATGCCGCTGATGCCGGGCAGGTTGATGTCCATCAGGATCACGTCCGGCTGGTGCGCGAGGGCCAATTGGATGCCCTGGTTGCCATCCACCGCGGTCAGCAGGCGAATGGTGGGACGGCGCGTCATCAGCTGCTCGATCAGCTTCAGGTTCGCGGGGTTGTCCTCGACGTAGAGCAGCGTGCGGACGGGTGCCCCCGCCTGTGCCGCCGCGCGGCCCGCGGCCTCGGGCTGGGCCGGTTTCAGGTCGAGTTTGGGGGGGGCCGCGGCCGCCAGCTCCCACCAGAAGACGCTTCCCACGCCGACGCTACTATCCACACCGAGGACGCCACCCATCAGCTCGACGAGGCGCTTGCTCATCACGAGACCGATGCCGGTGCCCTGCTCGGCGCCCCGCTCCTGGCCCAGCCGATTGAACGGCTGGAACAGCTGCGTCAGTTGCTCCGGCGTCAATCCGGCCCCGGTATCGCGCACATTGAGCCGCACTCGTTCGGCCGTACTGCCCTCGCAGTCGATGACCACGGTGCCCCCCGCCTTGTTGTACTTGACGGCGTTGGACAGGAGATTGATCAAGACCTGCTTCAACCGAGTGCGATCCGCGGCGACCCAGCAGGGGACCTCGAACGGCGGGAACGTCATGGTGATGCCGCGGGCTTGCGCCTGCGGTTCGACCATGGCCTGGCATTCGAGGATGACTTCGGCCAGCGACGTCGGCTCCGGCGACAACGACAGTTTCCCGGACTCGATCTGCGCCAGATCGAGGATTTCGTTGATCAGCTGGAGGAGGTACCAGCCCGCGCGCAAGATCTCGTCGATGCTCGTCTTCTGGGAGGGCGTCGGCGGCGTGGCTTCGGACTCCATGAGCTGGGCGAAGCCGAGGATCGCATTGAGCGGCGAGCGCAGCTCGTGGCTCATGCTGGACAGGAATTCCGACTTGGCGAGGTTGGCTTTCTCCGCGGTGCCCTTGGCCAAGGTCAGGGTCTGCTCGACCAGCCGACGCTCGGTCAGGTCGCGGGTCAATTTGGCGAACCCGCGCGCATTGCCCGCCGGATCGCGAATCGCCGTGAACACGACGTTCGCCCAGAACGTGGATCCATCCTTGCGCGTCCGCCACCCTTCGACCTCGAATCGTCCCTGCGCCGCCGCCGAGTCCAGATCGTGCTGCGGTACGCCGTTTTTGATGTCGGCCGCGGGATAGAACCGAGAGAAGTGTTGGCCCACGATCTCTTCCGCGGAGTAGCCCTTGATCCGCTCCGCGCCGGTATTCCAGCTCACCACGCGGCCCTCGGAGTCGAGCATCACAATGGCGGCGTCGGTGACGCTTTCCACCATCAAGCGGAACCCTTCCTCGGTCCAGCGCAGCTTCTCTTCGACTTGCTTGCGGGCGGTGTTATCGGTACCGATCAGCAGATACCCGATGATGGCGTCCTGCGCGTCGCGCAATGCGGTGACCGAGACCACCGCCGGGAAGCGGCTGCCATCTTTGCGGATGTAACTCAGCTCGTAGATGTCCTCGATGCCGCGCGAGGCCTTGAACACCAGCGCCTCGAACCCCGGCGTAATCGCGGTGCGCAGCTCCGCACTGAGCGATTTGGCGCGCGCGATCACTTCCTCCGGATCGGAGATGTCGGCCGGTGTGATCTTGTTCATCACCTCCGCCGCCGTGTAGCCGAGCATCCGCTCGGCACCGACGTTGAAGATCTGGATCACGCCCTTCGCATCGGTCGCGATGCTCGAGAAGTTGGCGCTGTTGAAGATGGCGCGCTGCAACGCCCCGGCCTTGAGCAGCGCTTCTTCCGCCGCCTTCCGCGCAGTGTTGTCGGTGCCGATCAGCAGATAGCCGATGATGTCATCCTGCGCATCGCGCAGGGCCGTCACCGACACGACCGCCGGGAAGCGACTGCCGTCCTTGCGGATGTAGCTCAGCTCGTAGATGTCCTCGATGCCGCGCGAGGCCTTGAAGACCAACGCCTCGAACCCCGGCGTGATCGGCGTGCCCAGCTCGAGGCTGAGCGCCTTGGCGCGGGCGATGACTTCCTGCGGATCGGAAATGTCGGCCGGCGTGATCTTGTTCATCACCTCCGCGGCCGTATAGCCGAGCATGCGCTCGGCGCCGACGTTGAAGATCTGAATCACGCCCTTCGCGTCGGTGGCGATGCTCGAGAAGTTGGCGCTGTTGAAGATCGCGTCCTGGAGGGCGCTGGTCTTCAGCTTGGCGGGCCGCGGGGCGACGGGCGCGGTCGTCATGGCGCGACCTCCGCTGTTTCTTCCTCGCGGATGTCGTGCGCGAGGTTCCGCGCGATCTGCCCCGCCTCCGGCGGCGTCGCGCCGGCACTCATGCGCTCGTACGTGGCCTCGGTCTTCGCGTCCTTGGCGAGCGCGGGCCGATCGTCGCTGTCATCCCCGGGCATCTCCACCCGCAGCTCCTGCAGCGTCATCTGGAGACCTGCCGCAATCGGCAGGGCCAGCAACGCCCCGATCACGCCCTGCAGGATGCCCCCGGCGAGCAGCGCCAGCACGATGGTGGACGGGGAAAGCCGCAGCGTGTGCTCGTAGACCCTCGGGATCAGCACGCGATTCTCGAACTCCTGATAGATGCACAGGGCGACCAACACCACGATGCCGGCGGGCACGCCCACGGACAGAGCGGAGAGTACGGCAGGGGTGGTGGCCAGCAGCCCGCCGATGAGGGGGATCACGTCCACGAGCGCCGCCAACAACGCCAATGACAGCGCGTTGGGCACGTGGAACAGGGCCAAGAGCACAAATGTGAAGACCCCGATCGCCACGGACGTAATGAGCTGGCCACGCATGTAGCCGCCGACGATCGCCTCGAGGTTCTGGAGGATGCGCGCCAGACGCATGTGGTAGTCGCGCGGGACGACGGCATAGAGGGCCCCCTGCGTGCGCTTGCCGTCGGCGAGAAGATAGAACGTCAGGAACAACGTGGTCACGGCCCAGCCCAGCCCGGTGACCACGCGGGGCATGTAGCCCATGAGTCCCGCCTCGAGGTGGGCGAGGCCCTGCTCCAGTCCCGCGTTCTGCACCGCACGGGCGAGCGGGGCCGTGAACTCACGCTGCTGAAGCACAACGATCAGTTGGTCGCGATGGCTGGGGGCGTCGCGCACGATCTGGGCAAGCTGCTCGAGCAGCGGAGGAACGGTGAAGATGATCAGGACCGAGGTAACCAGCAGCAAGGCGACAAAGAGCACGGTGAGCGCGTAGATGCGTCTCATGCCGCGCCCCTCCAGCCATTCGACGAGCGGATTGAAGGTGCCGGCGAAAACGAGGGCGACCACCAGCAACAGCACGATTGCGTGGAGCTGAAGGAACAGCCACACGACCGCGATCGTCGCCAGGACCCACACGATCGATCGTGGCGTGATCTCGAAACGGACAACCGTCTTATCCTGCACAGGCGCTGGCATCGGATCTCCCATGGAGTAGAGGCCGCCTTGCGGCGGCCTCTGACCCTACGAAACCGCTACTATCCATCCTACGACTACGGCTGCACGATCGCGTTGCCCGCCAGAGTGACCTGCGTCTGCGCGAACAGCCTGCCGTTCACCGATGCGCCGGTGCCCAGCGTGATCTGCGTCTTGCCCAGCACGATGCCTTCGATGTGCGAGGTGGTGCCAAGGCTCACGATGCCCGCGACCTGCCAGACAACGTTCTGCGGCAACGCGCCGCCGCTCAGCACAACCCGCTTCGCCGAGGCGATCGACAGGCCGCCGGCAATCTGGAAGATCCAGGTGTCGTTGGCGCTGCCGGCGAGCGTGACGTTGACCGGGATGGTAACGCTGTTCGACCACTTGTAGAGGCCGGGGGGCAGCGTCAGCCCACCAATGTTACCGGCGCCGAGTGCGGTGTGATCAGGCGTCGGGCGTCCGGCGGCATCGGTGTAAGCCGTTTGCATGTTGGAAATCGCCGTGGTCAAGTTCGCCGGGGTCGGCACCGCATAATCGGCGGCGTAGACGCTCCCAGTGACCTGGGCCGACGTCGCGGCTGCCGTGCCGGCAGTATGGACGAGCGCGAATCCCGTGATGAAGCTCGCGGCCGCGGGGCTCAATCCCATATTCCCGGTGATCGCGGAAGTCGGAACGTTCGAGGTGGCGGACTTCGCCAGAATCACGAAGCTGCCCGCTCCCCCAAGAACCACCGGTGCGGGACCATGAGCGCTGGGCTGACCATTGCCTGGGCCTGCGCCTGGGTCGACGGGCGATACAACCGGGCCGACGGGTGAGTCGCTACAACCGACCGCCACAGCGACCAGCATTAGCGCCGTCAACCACGTTTTCCGTTTGGAATCGTTCGTAGTTCTATGCATTTGCTTCTCCTTCACTTCGATATGAACCTGCGGGCGGCTCGGGATCCAACGTCGGAGCTCCCCCACCCACAGCATGGAAGCTGCCATCGCGTACCGCGCGGCAACATCGCTTTCTATGGTGAGATGTGACGTAACGATTGGTGGGGACGGGCGGATTGCGGCGTGCCGAAGGAGCTAGCAAGGAACTAGCTATTAAGGGGCGGGCAGCTCGCATGAGCGGCCCGCCCCGTGCTTCGCTTCAGAACCTATCGGTTGTGTCCCGAGTTCTCACGTTCGCGCTGCTTTCTCTCCGCCTCGCGTGCCCGTGTGCGCTTGTCTTCATCTTTGACGCGCTGCTCGCCGTCCTTTATCCGGCGGTCGGCGGCCTTACGCGCGTCTTTCGCTTCCTTCTTGTTGAGGCCCAGGCTCTGCAGCGTCTCGCCGATGCTGTTCCCGTTTTGCAATCCGGAGAGGATCGCCGCGGTCGTGACATTGGGGCGCCGCGCGCCGAGGTTGTCCGCCAGCACGTTGGCGGCGATGAAGTTCCCGCGGCTGAGCTTCGGGTTCGTTTGGCGGGCGCGCTCGAAGGCGCTCTGGAGCGCTTCGGGCGTCGTGTTCAGCTTCGCCGAGATCCCCCGGAACGCCTTGAGATTCGCTTCCCGGCGCCGATCGGCCCGGGTGCTATCCTCGTGGGCGGCAGCCGATTTCGCGTTGGACGAGCGAGCCAGCTGTTGCGCCGCGAGATTCGCGGACCCCGCCAGCATGGCCAGGGTCGTGAATACCGTGCCTGCGTACCACATGATCCGTGTGACTTTCATGGAATGCCTCCTGATCGCCTCGCGGCGGTGAACCCCTTGGATAGTACAAACCGAATCCGCGTCCCCGACGCGACGCCGACGAGCCCGCCGTTGGGCTGACGCGCCGGCGCCGGTGTCATGTCCACCGATTCGCGCATCGGATACAGCTGACGGCGGACCGTGACGGAGAGCACGGTGAAGGTGATCGTGGGTCGCTTCCAGTTCGCGACCCTCAGCCCCACCGATGATCCTGCGGGAATCACCACCCAATCGCCCACCGTCCGTACGTCGGCGTTCACGATCGCCGTGAGGGTCTCCCCCAGCGGATTCCGGCGCCAAGCACGCGAGCCGTCAATCGTCGCTTCGATCAGGGTGCCCGCAACGAGGGTGCGTTGCAACACCCCATCGCCGAGCGCTCCCGTCCCGTCATCTCGTTTGGCTTCCCTCGCGGCGGCAGTGGAGCACCCCATGAGGCCCAGCATCAGCATTGCCCTGCACACCGTTCTCGACATACTCCTCCGTGACGCGGAGAAGAAAGAGGGCGGACTCTGCGCCCCCCTCCTCCCCACTAGCCGCCAGCGCTGGCTGTACGGCGTACGGCTTATCAGGCGGCCCGACCCCGTCGCGCGGCGCCGGCGCCCACCAACAGCAGCCCCCCGACGATCGCGACCCCACCGACCCAGATGGGAACCGCGCGTCGCGTTTCGACTGAGGCCGAGAATTCGCCGACCCGCATGACGCTGCGGTCGGAGCCATAGTTGAGCCCTCGGAGCACGATGAAGACGCCGATGCCCGCGAGGACGATGCCCAGAATCACCTGCGGCTTCATAGTCAGTTCCCGATGAAAGTGACGCGCTGCTTCAGCGTGAGGACGATGTGCGTCCCCTCGGGGAGCAGAATGTCGCTGTCCTTGGTCGCCGCGGCGTACCCTACGCCCGCTGCCGCGCCCACGACGGCGCCGATCACGGTTCCCTTGGTGTTCTTCCCAATGACTTGCCCAACGATCGCGCCCGCGGCTGCACCCGCGCCCACTTTGGCGGCGTCGCCGGCGGTGATGCCACGCCCCTGGCGCTCAGTGGCCAGGGCATCGATGCTCGCGTCGATCGGATAGCTCTTCCCGCGCACCGTCACGCTCGATACGGCGAGCGTCAGCGTGCCCGAGCTGCTCGGCCCGCGGGCCGCCTTGACGTCCGTCACCGTCCCGCGCACCAACGCGCCGGCCGGAATGGCCACGCGCCCGCGGCTGTCCAGCGCGTCGCTCAGCACGGTACCGCTGAACGAGTCACCCGGCTTCGCGCTGCGCGAGCTGATGGCGTCGCTCGTGACCACGGTGAATTGCCGTCCCGCGTCGAGCGTCCAACTTGCGGGCGCTGCCGGGGCCTTGTTCGCTGCCTTCTCCGCCGCCAGCGCCGCCTTGTCCTGGCACGCACCGAGGGCAACGAGGCTCAGTACCGCGGCCACGTTGATCCAGTATGAACGTTTCAAAGCACACCTCCGTTGTGAGACTTCACGAAACCCTGGTCTACAAGAGTTGAAAGGGACACGCTCGCACTCATCGTCAGATGACCCACTTCACGAGGCGGCCGGACGCGAACGGCGTCTGGAGCCCGACCTGATTGATGAGCGCGATCAAGGCCGCGGCGACCGGTGAGGTCCGGACCCGGGCCATCTGCTCGATCGTCGTGCCCCCGTTGAGGGTCACGATGTCCACGTGGTCGGGTTGGACGTTCAGGGCCGCGGGATCGGTCAGCGACCGGAAACTCCGCTCCGAGCCCTCAGCCGCCGCCTGATAGTTCGCCCAGCGAGCCTCGGGCGCGTAGGCGACGATGCCATACACGGCGCCCCCGTACTCCACGAACAACACGGTGCCGCGGAGCGTGCCGCCGTCGGCCGCAGCCGCGAAAGGCGCGCTGACGCCCGAGAGCCCGCCGTTCAGCGTCACGCGTGCCGACGACCCGCTCGTAATCCCCTGTTGCGACAGGAACGCTCGAGCGGCCGCGTCGGCGCTCGGCTCCGCCGCTTGCGCCAGCTCGATGGCGGCGTCCTTCGCGGGGCTCACCGCAACCACCGCCTGGGCGCCGTTGTTCAACGCCCATCCCTGGGGAAACGCGATCTGGAACCGCAGGTCGGGGTGATAGAATTGGCTGCCCGTGAAGTAGCCCTGGCGCGGGTTGATCCCGAAGACCAGCCCGTCCAACAGCCGTTGATAGGAGTCGCGGTTGACGCTGGTCCCGGAGAAATCCTGCGGCAGCGCTGCGATCTGCCGGTTGATGGCCGCGACGCGGTTCGCCGGGCTGGGGTGCGTCTCGAGCCACGTGGGGAGGCGGCTACCGCCCTCCGCCGCGCCCAGCCGGTCGAGCATGACGAACACTTCGGGCATCTGGCGGGGATCGTAGCCGGCCCGACGCATGTAACGCAGGCCCAGCTCGTCCGCCTGGCTCTCGTTGTCGCGGGAGAACTTGAGGTACAGGATCCCGAGCGCCTGGTTCGCGGCGCCCGCGTATTTCGCGACCTGCTTGTTCGCCATGCTGCCAACCGCGAGACCCAGCCCGATCAGCTGCTGCTTGCTCATCGCGGCGGCCGTGTGCCGCGCCGTGACGTGGCCGATCTCGTGGCCGACGACGGAGGCCAACTCCGCCTCGGACGTGAGATGGGCGAGGAGGCCCCGCGTCACATAGACGAAGCCGCCGGGAACGGCGAACGCGTTCACGGCCGCGTCGTCCACCACGCGGAACGTCCAGGGGAGGTTGGGGCGCTCCGACGTAGCGGCGAGCCGGGCGCCGAATTGCTGGATGTAGCGCTGCCAGCCCGCATCCGCATACAGCCCGATGCTCTGGGCGACGGCCGCATCGGCCTGCCGCCCCATCTCGATCTCCTGCGCCTCGCTGACCAGCATGAGCTCATTGTTGCCCGTTGCTGGGTTGACGGCGCAGTCGCTCGCGGTAAGGCCCACGACGAGCGGTAGGATGGCCCTGATGCTGGTTTTCATCATCTTGGATCTTGCACGGACGGACTGGGGGGGAACATCACTCAGCGGGATGAAAGACTAGTTAGCTCCTTGGGTGCAACCGACCGCGCAGCTCCGACTCGGCCAGGTGAGACGCGATCGCGTAGATCCAGGTCTGGAACTCCCGGCGCCGGTCGAACCACCGCAGGTGCCGGTAGATCCGAATGAAGACGTCGAGCACGAGATCCTCTGCCCGCTCCCGGTCCCCGACGATCCCATTGACGAAGGTGAGCACGTGGGTTTGGTAGCGATCCACCAGGGAGCCGAACGCCTGGGGATCGCCCTCCAGGTGTCGCCGCACCAGATGGGCGTCGTCGAACTCGCGCGCCGCGGCGACCGCAGTCACAGCGACCGGAGGAACTGCACGAGGTCCGTCCGCTCCCGGGGCTGGAGCCTCAGGCCGAGCGCGTGGATGTAGTGATCGACCACCGCCTCGAGCGTCGCCGCGCTGCCGTCGTGGAAGTAGGGCGGATGCTGCCAGAGGGCGCGCAGCGGCGTGGTGCGATACTTCCCGGTCGAGCCTCGCTCCGCCAGCAGCGAATTCGTCCCGGCGTCGGCGGGGGCATGCAACGTCGTGTTCGCGTCGCTGTAGTGCGGCGGCATGTGGCAGCTCGCACAGCGGGCGGCGCCGGTAAACACCGCCGCCCCGCGCTGGGCGGCCGCGGCGTCGTACGAGCCGGCGGGAGGCGCGGGGGCCTCCAGGCTCAGTTGATAGAGCAGCAGCGCCGGCAGTTTGGACGTCACGAGGTCGGGGGTCTGACGGATGTTGTCGCCGATCTTGGGGGCGACAAACGTCCCACGGCCATGCATCTGCGTCACCGCCAC
>Ga0193725_1000309_pt1 | contig 15145 bp, 16 predicted proteins | sample H2a2metaG_FD_143058 | JGI IMG/M metagenome (GOLD analysis project Ga0193725, IMG submission 143058) | Soil microbial communities from a riparian zone of the East river system, Colorado, United States - H2a2 | ecosystem: Environmental > Terrestrial > Soil > Riparian zone | place: USA: East River... | reverse complement strand
CTCGTCCGCTGTATCAACTAGTTGGGGGGTGCGGGACGCACCCCCCAAACCCCCCTGTTTGCGTGGCGATCGAGCCGAGGCTCGATCGCGCCCCCGTAGACCCGTCGCCCATTCGGAGAGACCCACCTCCCAAAGCCCTGTTTGCGGCCGGAGATCGAGCTAGGGCTCGATTGCGTTCCCGGTCGGCAACCATTCACAGATCGCCAGTTGGGTGGCGGGTTGCCCGCAGACGCGATCGAGCCTCAGCTCGATCGCTCGGGCGAGATGGGGGGTTTGGGGGGTGAGTCGCGAACCCCCCAATTTGGTCAATCAGCCCGTGAGGTCGTCTCCCGGGCGGCGGATATTCCACGCTGACAGCTTCGTCAGGACTGTGTTGCGGTGGACGCCGAGGAGGCGGGCGGCGCGGCTGACGTTCCACTGGACGCGTTCGAGGACTCGTAGGACGTACTGACGCTCGAACTGTTCGCAGGCTTCGCGGAGGGGCAGCCGCGTGTCCTCGGCCAGCCGGGTGCCCGTGTCCGGCACCGCCACCTCGGGCGGCACGTCGCGGAGCATCACCACCGGACCGCTGGCCAGCACCACCGCGCGATGGATCACGTTCTCCAGCTCGCGGACGTTGCCCGGCCAGTCGTAGCGGGTCAGGACCGCGAGCGCGCCCGCGGAGACGCCGTCCATCCGGCGCTGGCACTCGCGCGCGAATCGATGGACGAAGTGCTCGACGAGGAACGGAATGTCCTCGCGCCGCTCGCGCAGCGGCGGCACGTGGAGGGGCACCACGTTGAGCCGGTAGTAGAGATCCTCGCGGAACGCACCCTGGCGGACGGCCTGGCGGAGATTCACGTTGGTGGCCGCCAACACGCGCACGTCGATCACCACGGGCCGGAGGCCGCCCAGCCGCTCGATCTCCCGCTCCTGGAGCGCGCGCAGCAGCTTGGTCTGCAGATCGAGCCGCAGCGAGCCGATCTCGTCGAGGAAGATCGTGCCCCCGTGGGCCAGCTCGAACTTGCCGAGCTTGCGCGCGTGCGCGCCCGTGAAGGCCCCCTTCTCGTGACCGAACAGCTCGGACTCCACCAGCGACTCGGGAATCGCGGCCACGTTCACGGCCACGAACGGCTGCCCGGCCCGCGGGCTGCGCTGGTGAATGGCGCGCGCCACCAGCTCCTTGCCGGTCCCGCTCTCCCCGGTGACCAGCACGGTGGCCGGGGTCTCCGCGATCTGGACGATCAGTTGATAGATGCGCGCCATCTCCGGATGACGCCCGACCATGCCGTGGAAGGTGCGGTCGCCCGGCGTAGCGCGTACACGCAAGGCCTGCCGCTCGAGCGCGCGCTTGTCGAGCGCGCGCTGCACCAGCACCAGGATACCGTCGACGTCGAAGGGCTTGACGACGTAGTCGTAGGCACCGAGCCGCATGGCCTCCACCGCGGTGGAGATGTCCCGAACGGCGGTGGCCAGGATGACCACGATGGTGGGATCGAGGGCATGGATACGCGGGAGAATCGTCATGCCGGCTTCCCCCGGCATCCGCTGGTCCAGCATGACGACGTCGACGTCCTGCGACCGCAGGATCTCGATCGCCCCGGCGCCATCGCGCGCCTCCAGGATGTCGCAGTTGTCCTCGAGGATCAGCCGCATGGCGTCCCGCACGCCCTCCTCGTCGTCGACAACGAGCACGCTGCCGCGCCGGCGCGGCACCTCTTCGGTCTGCATTCGGCATCCCTTTCTCGACCGCGTCGGCGGCGACCGCGTCGTTCCCCGCCCCGCGTCCGAGACGCACCGTATCTTCCTGGATACAACCTTTCGAGGGGAGCGCCATTCTACCGATGGCGCCGCGATCACGCCAGAGGAATGAGCAGCAGCTCCACCACGCGATCGGTGCGGGGGGTCACGGGCGCTGCGTCGCCGCGGCGGACGCCCCCGACCCAGAGAATGCGACCGTCCGCCTCGACCAGGGGCAGGCGCGCGCGCTCCCACCGCGGGATCTTCTCGTCGATGAGGAACGTCTTCAGCCGGCGCTCGCCCTGGCCCCCGAACGGCGCGAACCGGTCGCCAGGGCGGCGGGCGCGGACGATCAGGCGTGAGGGCAGGCGCGAGGCGTCGAAGGCGACGCGCACGGCCACGCGGGGGACCACGTAGTCGGCGGCGGTCACCACGCGCGCTTGCACCACGCGGCCGATCTCCGGCAGCTCGACGGTGCCGGGGACGGTCAGCTCCCGCGCGGGCAGACTGGCTCGCTCGCTCGCGGCAAGCCGCACGCGCCCCGAGCTGACTTCGACGACCACGCCGCCCAGCCGGAACGCGCGGCGAGGCGGAGGCGAGGCCAGCACCCGCGCGAGCCCGCGATGCGCCCACGCCCGGAGCGGGGCCCGGCTGCCCAGACGCCCCGCCGCCTGCCGTAACACCTCGGCGGCGACCTGAGCCGGCAGCCCGGCGAGGGCGTCGTGGGCCAGCACGATCGCGTCGTCGTCAGCGATGGCCAGCCGGTCGAGCTCGCGCGACGCCACGCGCTCGATGGCCTCGACGGTGTTGCGACAGAGCCGGGCGATCCGCTCGAGCGTCGCCACGATGTCGGGACGGTAGGAGGCCCTCAGCACCGGCATCAGCTCGTGACGGATGCGGTTGCGCAGAAATCGCGGATCGCGGTTGGACGGATCTTCGATCCACGACAGGCCTGCCGCCTGGAGAAGCGTGACCAGATCCGTCCGGCGCGCCTCGATCAATGGACGGATGACGCGTCCCCGCACGGCCGGGATGCCGGCCAGCCCCCGCACCCCCGCGCCCGCCATCATCCGCATGAGGACGGTCTCGGCTTGATCGTCCACCGTGTGGCCGACCGCGATGCGGTCGGCGCCGACGCGTCGGGCGTGGGCGTCCAGGGCCGCGTAGCGCTCCGCGCGCGCGGCGGCCTCCAGCGAGCCATCGGGCGGAACGGTGACCCGCGCGACCTCGGCCGGCACCCCGAGCCGCGCCGCGAGCTGGCGCACGAACGCCGCGTCGCGATCGGAGTCCGGACGCAGGCCGTGATCGACGTGCAGGACGTGCAGGCTCAGCGCGAATTCGGGGGACAGGGTCAGGAGCAGGTGGAGCAGCGCGACGGAGTCGGCTCCGCCGGAAACGGCGACCAGTACGGTCTCGCCGCCGGCGAGCATCGCGTGGCGACGGATCGTCGCGCGGACGGTCGCCCGAACGGCGTCCTGCAGGGGCGTTACCCTCCCTGCAGGCCCACCCACACTTCGCCGTCCTCGAAGTACTCCTTCTTCCAGACGGGAACGGTGCGCTTGAGGGTGTCGATCGCGTGCCGGCAAGCCTCGAACGCGTCCCCGCGGTGCGCCGCGGACACCGCGATGAGCACGCTCGATTCGCCGATCTCGAGACGCCCGACGCGGTGGAGGATGACCACGCGCTTGACGCCGGCCCACCGCGCGCGGACGTCCTCGCCGATCTCGCGCATCTTGGCCTCGGCCATCGCCGCGTGCGCCTCGTACTCGAGGAACTTCACGGCCCGCCCGCCGGTCTCGTTGCGGACCACGCCCGAGAAGATCACGATGCCGCCCGCGCCGGGGTCGTCGACCTCGGCGGCGATGGCGTCGGGCGAGAGGGCCTCGCCGACCACGCGATAGACGTCACCGCCGCTGCCCCCGCTGACGGGCGGGAACAGACACAGCTCGTCGCTCGGCGCGAGCCGGTGCTCGGCGTCGACGTATTCGTTGCCGACGGCGAACAGCGTGAACGGCCGGTAGGGGCTCAGCTGGGGATGACGGTCGACGACGGCAGACCAAGCGGCCTCGACGGTGCCGCCGTCGGGAAGCTCGACTTCGAGCCGCTCTCGTCCGGCCGCCTCACGGTACCGGGCGAAGAGACGGACTCCGATGCGCACGACAGATGAAGCTTAGAACCGGTGAGACTGGCCGCAGCCGCAGCTCGACTTGACGTTCGGGTTCTTGATCGCGAAGCCGGCGCCCATCATGTTGTTGTCGACGAAGTCGATCTCGCTGCCGCTCAGATACGGCGCGCTCATCTGGTCGATGTAGACCTTGATGCCGCTGGCCTCGACGACGTTGTCATCGGCCGACTGCTCGTCCTCCCACCCCAGCTCGTACGACATGCCGGAGCAGCCGCCGCCGACCACGCGAATGCGCAGCCCCCACTCAGGCTTGCCTTCCTCGAGGCGCAACTCGGCCACTTTCTTCGCCGCCATTTCCGTCATCGTGACCATCGAACCCTCCCTCGACCGTCCTGGCGAATGATCGTGATCGAAACGAAAGATGCCTTCGAATCACGCACAGCGTATCACAGGATGCCGCCGGCCGGGAGCAGCGTCAGGTCCTCCAGGGTGGCCCCCGGCGGGAGCGTGACCATCAGCATGATGGCACGCGCGACCGTGTCGGCCGTGAGCATGCGCGCGCGGGCGGGACCCCCGGGAATGGCGTCCCAGAGCGGGGTGTCGACGGCCCCGGGCGAGATGACGCCGACCCGCACGCCGTCGGCGCGCAGCTCCTCGGCGAGGACGTGGCTCCAGGCCACCACGCCGGCCTTGGTCGCGGCGTAGGCCGCGGCGCCCGCGATCGGGCGCGTGGCCGCGACCGAGGAGACGTTGACGATCGTCCCGCTCCGCTGGCGCAGCATGACGGGCAGGACGGCCCGGCAGCAGCTCATCACCGCGCGCAGGTTGACCGCGAGCATCGGGTCCCAGTCGGTGGGCTTGGCGCCGGCGACGGGACCGAAGGCGGCCACGCCGGCCGCGGTGACCAGGATGTCGACCCGGCCCAGCTCGCCGACCGTCGCGTCGACCAGCGCGTCGACGCGCGCGTCCTGGGTGACGTCGGTAGGAACGGCGAGCGCCCGTCCTCCCGCGTTGCGGATGGCTTCGGCCACGGCCGCGATCTCGGCGCGAGTCCGCGCGGCCAGCGCGACCGCCGCGCCCTGGCGCGCGAGGGCTTCGGCCACGGCGCGGCCGATGCCGCGACCGGCACCGGTGACGATGGCGACCCGATCGGCGAGCGGTAAGCCGTCCATCAGATCTGCAACCCGCGGCCGGCCTTGATCAGCTCCATGAACTCCGCCCGCGTCTCCGGGCGATCCCGGAACGCGCCGAGCATGGCCGAGGTCACCGCTTTCGAGTTCTGCTTCTCGACGCCCCGCATCAGCATGCAGAGATGAATGCCTTCCATCACCACGGCCACCCCCATCGGTTGAAGCACCTCGTTCAGCGTGTTGGCGATCTGCCGGGTCAGCCGCTCCTGCACCTGCAGCCGCCGGCTGTACATCTCGACCAGCCGGGGGATCTTCGAAAGCCCCACGATCTTCCGCTTCGGCATGTACGCCACGTGGCATTTCCCGATGAACGGCAGGAGGTGATGCTCGCACAGGGAGAAGAAGTCGATGTCCTTGACGACGACCATCTCGTCGTAGTCCTCCACGAAGAGCGCGTCGTTGAGGATCGTGTTGACGTCCTGGCCGTACCCGGAGGTCAGGTAGCGAAGCGCCTTCTCGACGCGGTCGGGCGTGCGATCGAGCCCCTCGCGCTTGACGTCCTCTCCGAGCTCCTTCAGCAGTTGCTCGATCAGCTGCGCGATCATCGGCCTTCACCCGCGTACTCGAACCGGTTCTTGGCGGTCTCCACGACGGCCACGCGGGCCAGCGCACCGGCCGGCAGGGCCGGGGCCAGCAGGTCCCAGAACGATCGGGCCAGGCTCTCGCCGGTCGTGATCACGCCGGCGAGCCGCGGCACCGCTTCGAGACTCTGGTGGTCGACGTGATCGAGCACGGTGCTCGCGACGACGGCGTCGACGTGGCCGATGTCGATCAGCATTCCGGTCGTGGGATCTGGCTCGCCGCGCATGGTGACCTCGAGATAGTAGTTGTGGCCATGGGTGCCGGCGCACCGGCCGTATCGCCGCAGGTTCTCGTCGGCGGTGAGCGCCGGGCTCTCCAGCCGGTGGGCGGCGCTGAAATGGTAGACGCGCGTGAGCTCCATCACCTCGCACCGATTTCGGTCATCGAAGGGCACGATTTCGGTCACTGAAGGGCTCCGCCACGGTAGTCGACGTACAGGGTTGGATCCTCCCAGACTCGCACCTGCCACAGCCGGTCGTCGCCGAGCTTGGCGAGGAGCAGATCCCAGACCACGATCGCGATGTTCTCGGTGGTGGGCACGCGGCCGCGAAACGCCGGATCGGCGTTCAGGTCGGCGTGATCGAAGCGCTCGACGATCGTCTCGCCGACGATCGCCTTCAGCTCGCCGAGGTCGATCACCATCCCGGTCTCGGAATCGATGGGCCCGCGCACGGTCACGTCGAGCGTGTAATTGTGGCCGTGGGGCACTCTCAGGCGACCGAAGACGCTCTCGTTCCGCTCGGGCGACCAGGCGTCCACCGCGTAGTGATGGCCGGCGGAAAACGCGAAGCGGCGCGTGCTGTACGCGATCACTCCCCCACGACCTCCATGAAGGCCCGCGCCACCCGATCGAGGCCGTAGGCCTCGACGCGGCGGCGGGCGTGATCAGCCAGTTCCTTGCGCAGTCCGTGATTCATCAACACCGTCTCCATCGCCGTGGCCAGTTCGTCCGGACGCTTCGGCGTCACCAGCACGCCGGTCCGGCCGTCGACGACGATCTCGGGGACGGCGGCGGCCCGGCAGGCCACCACCGGCAATCCGGCCGCCATCGCTTCGGCGAACACGAGCCCGAAGCCCTCCTGGATCGTGGGGAGGCAGAAGCAATCGGCACTCACGTATTCTACCGAGAGTTCGGCGCGACTGACCTCGCCCAGCAGAACGACCGCGTCCGCGAGCCCCAGTTCCGCGTGGAGGCGCTCGAGCCTATTCCGCTCCGGACCATCCCCTACGATGCGCACCTGGACGTCGGGGATTCGACGCCGAAGCGCGGCCGCGGCGCGCAGGAGGTCGTCGAGGCGCTTGCGCGGATACATGCGGGCCACCGCGAGCACGGTTGGACGCGACGACACCCGACGCTCGGCCGCCGCGAAGCGGCGCCGCCATTCGTCGAGATCGATCGGCTCGGAGACCACCGCGACGCGCTCGGGAGCGATCCCGTACAGCGCGGCCGCCACGCCCGCGGAGTAGTGACTCGGCACCACCACGCGGTCCGCGCGATGGACGTTGGCCCGCTCCCATCGCGCCTGCACCCCGAGCAGCGTGCGCACCCATCCGTGCTCGTTGCGCAGCTCGTCGGCGATGATGCCCTTCAGGGCGACCACGAAGGGGACGTGGCGACGTCGCGCCCACAGGAAGCCGTCGAGGTCGACGCCGAGCACGACGTCGGCGCGGGGCGGGCTGACCACGGCGCCGGCGTTGTAGAGCCAGCGGTCCAGCGTGTGAAATCCGGTACGGACGCGGAGCGGACGGAATTCCACGCCATGGCCGAGGTGGGTGAGCCCGCGCATGAGTCCGTCGAGCGCGACGAACGTCCCGCTCCCCTCCGTCGGACTCGGTGGCGTCGAGCTCAGAATCGCGAACCGCATGACGTGAGGCGGCAGTGTACCAGAGCGGCGGACGTGGTGGCGGTGGGAGGAATTGAACCTCCGACACGGGGCTTATGAGACCCCTGCTCTGCCGCTGAGCTACACCGCCGAAATCGGCTTGACCGGTAGGACTTTGCTATACTTCGCCCGAGCAGCACAACGGTAGCGACTCCCGCTACTCAAGTCAAGCCGGGCAACGGCTCGGAGGAGCTCTTCAGATGCAGTACAGGACACAGCCCTGGCGTCGCGACGTCGAACTTCGTCAACCCCAGCCCGACGAGGAAGCGGACACGGACGAAGAGGTCGACGACGACGATGACGATGATGACGACGACTTCGAGGACGACGACGAGTTCGACGACGACGACCTCGAGGACGATGACGACGCCGATGATCCCGACGCCGCCGACGATGACCTCGACACCGATCTCGACGAGGAGGAGGCCGAGGACGATACCGACGAGGACGACGACGCGTAGCTCACGCAGCGACTAGGGGAGGCGGAGAAGATGGCACTGTTCAGCTATGACGGGTGGCTGTTCCTGCTGCGGTGGTTTCATTTTCTCGCCGGCATCACCTGGATCGGGATGCTGTACTACTTCAACTTCGTGCAGGTGCCGTTCTTCGCGAGCGCCGAAGCGCCGGTGCGGATGGGCATGCTGGCCGGCGGCCTCGTCAACCGCGCCCTCTGGTGGTTCCGCTGGGGCGCGATGATCACGTTCCTCACCGGCTGGCTGATGATCGTGCACATGCTGCACGACCTCGGCCTCAAGGGCTTCTTCAACGGATCGTATGGGTGGCTGATCTTCTTCGGCGGCCTCCTGGGCAGCCTGATGTGGTTCAACGTCTGGTTCGTCATCTGGCCCGCGCAGCAGATCCTCATGGCGTCGGCCGCGCAGGTCGTGAAGGGCGGTCAGGCCATCGCCGAGGCGGCCGCGCGCGGTCAGCGCGCCGGCTTCGCGTCCCGGACGAACGTGCTGCTGTCGATCCCCATGCTGTTCTTCATGGGGGCGGCCCGCCACTTGGGCACGATGTCCCAACCCGGCACGCGGGGCGCCAAGATCGGCGCGCTGATCCTGCTCATCCTCGTGCTGGCGGTGGCGGAGTTCAACGCGATGGTGGGGACCACGGGCGCCGGCAAGAAGATGCTCAGCACGCTCAAAGGTACGTTCTGGGGAGGCTTCGTCCTGACCGCGATCATCTACGTGGCGCTGGAAATCCTCTTCCGCCGCTGAGGTTCCGCCCGGCCGTTCGTCGGACGATCCGGCGGTGAGCCGCCGGATCGTCCGACGCCACCACGCCTCTCCCGCCGTCGACGATCAGCGATTGAGAAAGACCGCGAGGTTGTCGGTGTCCCCGGCCAGCGCCGGCTGGGGAGGCATGAGCGTCGTCGGACGCTTGGGCGCGTAGCCGGGTGGATACGTTCCGCGCAGCAGTTTGGCCTCCAGCAACTCGCGGGACGAACCCTTGACCGGCGGCCCGATCGGGCCCGCGCGGGCGGGGTCGGCGTTGTGGCAGGCGATGCATTGCGAGAGGTAGACCTGGCGGCCGCGCTCGGCGGCGGCGCCGCCGGGGGTCGACGGCTCGGAGCACGCGGTGAACGCGAGGGCGGTGGCGAGCACGGCGAGCCCCGCGCGATTTCGGCGGAGAGCTCGCGCCGTTCGCGCGCTCGAAAGGATCGCCATGACCGGCGCAGTCTACCGACGCGCCGGAGAGGCGTCAACGCGGGTCGCCGCTGCGCGGCGACCGGAGGGTTCGCCGCTGCGCGGCGAACCGGGTCGTCAGATCGCTCGAGGGCGCAGGCGCAGGCGCGCGGCTTCGAAGTCGAGGATGGTCGCCGGGCGCGAGGGCTTCCGCCGCCGGCGATCGATCAGCTCGGCCCGGCTGTCACCGAGGACGGAATCGAGCAGCGCGGCGTAGTCGTCGCCTTGACCCCGGCGCGCGCGCCACGACCCGAGGCGGATGTCGGACAGCGAGAGCCGCGCCCGCCAGACGCCGCGGAGCAGGCGACGACGCAGGATGGTCCAGCGTGAAACGGGTGGCGGGGCCTGCACCGGCTCGGCCGCCGGCAAGTAGTAGAGCTTTGCTTTCGTCGTCTCGGCGATCATCGCAGACCACGCTCCTCCATGAGGGCTGTCACTTCACTCAGGGTGCGGCGCAACACGTCGTCCAGGGCCGCCTCCGCGCGATAGGTCTCCGCCATGGCCTCGACGCGAACGCGCTCGTCCGGGGCCGTGCGCACCCGTTCGCGCGCGGCGGCCGCGCGCGCCACGAACCCGTCGCGCGCATCGGCCAGCGTCTGGAGAGCCGAGCGGGCCGCCTCGATGCGGACCGCGGTGGCGTCCGGACGCAGGCCGGGGCCGGCGATCGTCACGCGCGGGCGCGGGACGATGGGCCGCTGCCGGCGGCTGAGCACGATGTCTCCACGGGGAACGACGACCCCGGATGGTCGCACGACCGGACGCTTCGGGACGTCGAACGAGGGCGTCGGCAGCGGCTTGATGATGTCCATGATGGACGTTGCATAGGGCAACGGAAGTGCCACACGCACTGCGCGCTAACTCTCTGATCCGTTTCGGATTGGAGGAACTACCGCACCCGTCGAGGCTGGGAGAACCTCCCTGCCACGGAGCTTCTCCCTGGCAAGGATCGGCGGTCAGGCGGGGCGGCTCAGCCTGAAGTCCCTGATCTTCTTGTTGAGGGTCTTGATGTCGACGTCGAGGATGCGAGCGGCCCGGGCCTTGTTCCATCCGGTGGCCGTGAGCACCTGGTCCACGTGACGGCGCTCGATCTCGGCGAGCGACACGAGCGCATCCTCGACCGGCACCGGGCGCGGACGGGACGCGCGCAGCTCGAGCGGCAGGTCCCCCGGCTGCACCTGGTCACCCCGATGGAGGATCTGAAGCCGCTCGATCACGTTGCGCAGCTCGCGGACGTTGCCGGGCCACTCGTAGTCGACGAGCAGGGTCAGCGCCTCATCTGAAAAGGCCAGCGTGCGGCCGTCACGGCCGGCGCCGGTGGCGAAGTGCCGCACGAGCAGCGGGATGTCGTCGTGCCGGGCGCGCAGGGGCGGGACGGGAACGATCACCGTGCTCACCCGGTAGAACAGGTCCCAGCGGAAGCGGCCCTCGGCGGCCTCGCGGCTCAGGTCCTTGGCGGTGGCGCCGACGATGCGGACGTCGACGTGAAACGCCCGCTCCTCACCGACGCGCCGGACTTCCCCCGAATCGAGCGCGCGCAGCAGTCGCACCTGCATGGCCGGCGACATCTCACCGATCTCGTCGAGGAACAGGGTGCCACCGTCGGCCGCTTCGAAGAGTCCGACACGGGAGGCGACGGCGCCGCTGAAGGCGCCGCGACGGTGGCCGAACAGCTCGGTCTCGAGCAGGGTGTCCGGCAGGGCGCCGCAGTTGACCGAAACGAACGGCCGTCCGGCCCGCGGGCTCTGGAGATGAATCGTGCGCGCGACCAGCTCCTTGCCGGTGCCGCTCTCGCCCTGGATCAGCACGGGGCTGTCGCTGGCCGCGACCCGCTCGCTCATCGCGAGCACCTCGCGCACCACCGCCGACTCGCCCACCAGTCGCGGCAGGCCCTCGCGCCGCATCACTTCCTTGAGGGCCACGTTCTCGCGGCGGAGCGACTTCTTCTCGGCCGCCTTGCCCACGACCTGGAGCAGCTCGGAGTTGCGGCAGGGCTTGGCGAGAAAATCGTAGGCGCCGAGCCGCATCGCTTCCACCGCGGTCTCGACCTCGGCGTGGCCGGTGAGCACGATGAACTCGGTGTCGATCTCGGCCCCGCGGGCCCAGCGCAGCACGTCGAGGCCGGTGGCGTCGAGCAGACGCAGGTCGAGCAGGACGACGTCGAACTCCTCGCGACCCAGCACCGCCATCGCCTCGGCTCCGGAGCCCGCGGTGGCGATGGTGATGCCCTGCTTGGCGAGGACACCGGCGAGAAAGGTCCGGACGTCGTAGTCGTCATCGACGACCAGCGCGCGCATCCGCTCCGGCATCTGGTCTGATGGTACCACTTCCAGTACACTTCACTCCTCAGGAGGACCGTTCGGATGTCGCACGCTGATGCGCTCCGGATCGAGGGAGCGCGGCAGAACAACCTCAAGAACGTCTCGCTCCAGATTCCGCACGATCGGCTCACGGTCGTCACCGGCGTCTCGGGCTCCGGTAAGTCCTCCCTCGCCTTCGACACGCTGTTCGCCGAGGGCCAGTGGCGCTACATCGAGTCGCTGTCGACCTATGCCCGGATGTTCCTCGACCGCATCGACCGTCCCGACGTCGATCGGATCGAGCACGTGCGGCCCGCGGTCGCGCTCGAGCAGAAGAACCCCGTGCGCACCGCGCGGTCCACCGTCGGCACCGCCACCGAGGTCTACGACTACCTCCGCCTGCTCTACGCCAAGATCGGCCGCGTGCACTGTCCGACCTGCGGCGTGGAAGCCACCGCGCACTCGCCCGAAGGCATCGTCGACACGCTCTACGCCGAGCACCCCGGCGCCCGCGCGCTGGTGACGTTCCGGCTGCCGGTCCCGAGCGGGATGGCCGCCGAGGAGCTCTGGGCTGACCTGACCCGACGGGGGTTCGCGCGCGTCCGCATCGCGGGCGCCGTCGTCGATCTCGCCCAGCCGCCGCCGGCGGACGTGACCGGCCTCCGCGAGATCTCGGTGATCCTCGACCGGCTGGTGCTCGACGAGCGCTCGCGCCCGCGCCTGCGTGAATCGGTGGGCACGGCGCTGCGCGAAGGCAACGGGCGCGTGGACGTCCAGATCGTGGACGGTCCCGACCGCGGCTTCGCGGAGGCGCTGCGCTGCCCGAGCTGCTTGCAGGCCCTGGAGCGGCCGCAGCCGCTGCTCTTCTCGTTCAACCATCCGCTCGGCGCCTGCCCGGAGTGCAAGGGCTTCGGCAACGTCCTCAAGTACGACGAGGCGCTGGTCGTGCCCGACCCCACGCGCACGCTGGCCGACGGCGCCGTCGAGCCGTGGACGCATCCGTCCGGTCGCCGGTACCAGCGCGAGCTGGTGAAGGCGGCGCGCCGCCACGGCCTCGACGTCGCGACCCCGTACGAGAAGCTCGGCGAGGACGAGCGCAAGCTGCTCTACGAGGGCGACGGCAAGTTCCCGGGCATCCAGGGCTTCTTCGAGGAAGTGGAGTCATACCGCTACAAGTTGCACGTGCGGGTGTTCCTCTCGCGCTACCGCACGCAGTCGCGGTGTCCCGCGTGTGCGGGAGCCCGCCTGCGGCCCCATGCCCTGGCCGTGCGGGTGGCCGGCCTGACCATCGCGGAGTTCACCGGGCTCACCATCGAGAACGCCGCGCGCACCCTCGCCGAGCTGCCGCTCACCGCGTGGGAAGCCACGGTGGCCCGCGAGATCTCGAGACAGCTCGGCGCCAAGCTGACGTTCCTGCTGCGTGTGGGCCTGGGCTATCTCAGCCTCGGCCGCCAGACGCGCACGCTCTCGGGCGGCGAGGCCCAGCGCATCAACCTGGCCAACTCGCTCGGCTCCCAGCTCGTGGGCACGCTCTACGTGCTCGACGAGCCGTCCATCGGACTGCACGCCCGCGACGTCGCGCGGCTGTCCGACCTCTGCCGCGAGCTGGCCCACGCCGGCAACACGGTGGTGGTCGTCGAGCACGACCGCGCGTTCATCGAGTCGGCCGATCACGTGGTCGAGCTGGGGCCCGGCTCGGGCGAGCGCGGCGGCAACGTGGTGTTCAGCGGGTCGCAGGAAGAGTTCCGGAGCGCGCCGCACTCGCTGACCGCGCGCTACCTCACCGGGCGCGAGACGATCCCGCTGCCCCTGGCCCGCCGCACCGGCCGCCGCCACCTCGTGCTCACGGGCGCGCGCGAGCACAACCTCAAGTCGGTCACCCTCCGGCTGCCGCTGCACACGCTGACCGTGGTGAGCGGCGTCTCGGGCTCGGGCAAGTCGACGCTGGTGCACGACACCCTCTACCGCGCGGTGTCCCGGGCGTTCAAGACCGACTTCGCGCCCCCCGGCGCCCACGACGAGCTGCGCGGGCTCGAGTACCTCAAGGGCATCCGGCTCATCGACCAGGAACCCATCGGGCGCACCCCGCGCTCCAACCCGGTGACCTACGTCAAGGCCTTCGACGAGATCCGCAAGGTGTACGCGGCGCTGCCCCGCGCGCAAACCCTCGGGCTCGACGCGGGGTCGTTCTCGTTCAACGTGCCGGGCGGGCGCTGCGACAAGTGCGAGGGCGACGGCTTCGAGAAGCTCGAGATGTATTTCTTCGAGGACGTGTACGTCTCGTGCGCGGAGTGCGAGGGTCGCCGCTACCGTTCCGACGTGCTGACCGTGAAGCTGCGCGGCCGCAGCATCGCCGACGTGCTGGCCATGACCGTCGACGAGGCCGTGGACTTCTTCGCCGCCCAGACCGGACTGGCCCGGCGCCTGCGCGTGCTCCAGGACGTGGGTCTCGGCTATCTTCGATTGGGCCAGCCGGCGACCACGCTGTCCGGCGGCGAGGCGCAACGCCTGAAGATCGCCGCCGAGCTGGGCGCGCGCGCCACCACCGAGATGCTCTACGTGCTCGACGAGCCGACGACGGGGCTGCACCTCGACGACGTGAAGAAGCTCCTGGTCGTGCTCAACCGTCTCGTCGACGCCGGCAACACCGTGCTGATCGTCGAGCACCACATGGACGTGATCAAGGCGGCCGACCACGTGATCGACCTCGGGCCCGAGGCCGGCGACGAGGGCGGCGAGATCATCGCCGAGGGGCCGCCCGAGGTCGTGGCCCAGACGCCGGGCTCCTACACCGGCAAGTTCCTCGCCGAAGTCCTGCCCAAGCTCAACGGCAAGGCGCGGGTGAGCTACCCTGCGCTATGATTCACTCGCTCGCTCATCCCGCGTCGGCGTGACACGAAAGGGGACCGCGTGAACTCTCTCCGGGACAAGTACTGCATCGTGGGCGTCGGAGAAACGGAATATTCGCACAAGTCCGGGCGGACGACCCGGGCCATGGCCGTGGAGGCGGTGCGCAACGCGCTCAAGGACTCCGGGCTCAAGCCCTCCGATGTCGACGGCATGATGAGCTATCAGAACGGCGACTCGACGCCAAGCACCAACGTGGCGCCCGACCTCGGCATCCGGCTGAACTTCTACATGGACGTGGTGGGCGGGGGCTCGTCGACCGAGGCGCTGGTGGGACTCGCCATGGGCGCCATCGAAGCGGGCATGTGCAACACGGTGGCGCTGTTCCGCTCGATGAACGGCTACACCGAGTTCAGGATCGGCGGCACCGGGGTGCGGGCGGCGGCGCCGGCGCGGGGGATCGACCTGGCCCAGCGCCCGTTCGGCATGACCAGCGCGGGGCAGAACTTCGCGCTGACCTTCATGCGGCACATGTATGAATACGGGACCACTTCCGAGCAGGTCGCCCACGTCAAGGTCGCCCACAGCAAGCACGCCTCCCAGAACCCCAAGGCGTTCCTCAAGGAGCGGGTGACCGTCGCCGACGTGCTCAACTCGCGCTGGATCTGCAAGCCACTGCACCTGCTCGACTGCTGCCTGGAGACCGACAACGCGACCTGCTTGATCGTGACCTCGAAGGAGCGGGCGCGCGACCTGAAGTCCAAGCCCGTCCACATCATGGGCGTGGCCGGGCGCGTCTCGAAGCCGCGCGTCGATT
>Ga0193725_1000308_pt1 | contig 15148 bp, 16 predicted proteins | sample H2a2metaG_FD_143058 | JGI IMG/M metagenome (GOLD analysis project Ga0193725, IMG submission 143058) | Soil microbial communities from a riparian zone of the East river system, Colorado, United States - H2a2 | ecosystem: Environmental > Terrestrial > Soil > Riparian zone | place: USA: East River... | reverse complement strand
GGCGGCGGCCCAGGAGTACCTCGACGAGATCGACGCCGCGGGCGGGACGCTGGCCGCGATCGAGGCCGGCTTCCAGCAGCGCCAGATCCAGGAGTCGGCGTACCGCGTCCAGCAGGCGATCGAGGCCGGCGACCAGGTCGTCGTTGGTGTCAACCGCTTCCGCGACGAAGCCGGCCTGAGCGTCCCGCCGCCGATCCAGAGGATCGACCCGGAGGGCGAGCGGCGCCAGATCGAGCGCGTCCGGCGCGTCCGGGCGGAGCGTGATGGCGCCGCGTGGGAGGCTGCGCTCGGGCGACTGGAGGAGTGCGCCCGCGGCGGCGAGAACCTGATGCCGGCGATGATCGATGCCGTTCGGGCCTACGCGACTGTCGGCGAGATCAGCGATCGACTCCGGACGGCCTGGGGCGAGCACCGCGAGCTGATCACGGTCTGAGCTCCCCGCCCCGAGTCCGACGCGCTACCCTCCGCACCATGACCCCGACGCCCGCTTCCGACCGCGTTCCCGAGGCCGTTCGCCGCCTTGGCCGGATCCACCACGTCGCAGTCATCGTCGAGCACCTGGATCCGGCGCTCGCCTTCTGGCGGGACGCCCTCGGTCTCGAGCTCGAGGTGGTCCAGGAGATGGCCGACGACCGGGTCCGGATCGCCTTCCTGCCGATCGGCGAGTCGAAGATCGAGCTCGTCGAGCCGACCGATGACTCGACCGGCGTTGCCCGGTTCCTCGCGAAAAACGGCGAGGGCTTCCACCACGTCTGCTTCGAGGTCGCCAACCTCGCCGAGACCCTGCTTCGCCTCGAGATCGACGGGATCGAGCTGATCGACACAGCACCCCGCAAGGGCGCGGAGGGCCCGGTCGCCTTTCTCCATCCGCGCTCCTGCCACGGCATCCTCGTCGAGCTGATCGAGGCGCCTGGCGGGCCGGCCTGGGCGGCCCTCGCCTACTGACCTCAGGCCGGGGCTTTCGACGCCAGGATCGAGAAGAAGAGGGGCAGCTCGCCGCGTGTCCCGGGCGGCAGGCGATAGGTGCCGTCGGGTGATTCGACCAGGAAGTCGACCGGCCAGCGGACGAATGGATACTCGCGCAGCGAGTCGATCCTCAGACCCGCGACAATGAGCGCAGTCACGATCTCGCCGAGGCCGTGATCCCAGCCGTACTCCGTCGGCGTCGCGACGGTCGCGGCCCTGTCGGCGTACGTGCCCTGGACCGGGAAGGCGAGCGGCTCCGGGTGTTCCCAGTACGGATAGGTGAGCCGCAACTCGCCGGGCGCGACACCCTCGTTCTCGAAGACCTGCGCCACCGGATGGATCTCCGTGATGTAGAAGCGGCCGCCCGGCCGGACAAAGTGGGCGACGACCTCCGCCCAGCGCTTGATGTCCGGTAGCCAGCCGAGGACGCCGCCTGAGGTGAAGACGAGATCGAACTGCCCGTCGAGGACCGCCGTCAGGTCGTAGAGATCCGACTGGACGAAACGGGCGTCGGCGAAGCCGATCTCGGCCGCAACCGAACGGGCGAGCTCGACCGCCGCGAGGCTGAAGTCGGCGCCGGTCACCTTCGCCCCGAGGCGAGCCCACGACAACGTGTCCATCCCGAAGTGGCACTGGAGATGGAGCAGCTCGAGCCCATCGACCGGCCCGATCTCGTCGAGTTCGTACTGTCGCAGCCGGATGCCGCCGCGCTTGAACCCCTCGAGGTCGTAGAAGTTCGAGGTCTCGTGGATCCGCGTCCACTCGTCCCACAGCTCGTTATTGGCGCGGATCGCCTGTTGCGGATCCACCTTCGATTCGTCGCTCACAGGGCCCAGGCGAAGAGCACGTCAGCCGACCCATCTGACGCCCGGGCGAAGCGCACGATCTCCCCGGCGAGCTCGCGGATCCAGGGCTTCTCCTCGCGTGGCAGCTCCCCGAGGTCCTCCTCGACGAGGTCGATCCAGCGCCCCGCGACGGCATCGACGTCGCGGTCGGCGATGCGGGCGACCGCGCCGAGCCAGGCACGATCGATCCGCTCGACCGACCGCTCGGTCATCTGCGCGCCCTCCAGCTCGTGTCTCGCGTCGATGAAGTCGGTCGGCTCGTTGCCGCCGGTGACCGTCCGGACTGCCTCCGCGAAGAGGTCGAGCCACGTCGGATCCAGGCCGCCGCCGAGCGACAGGTGGGCATCGACCCGGGAGCGATCGGCGAGGCCCGCCCAGTCGTCGAGCGTCACCGCGAGGAGGATCTCGCGGGAATTGCCGGCGACGAGATCCATCTGGGCGCCCATGACGTCAGCCTTTGTAACCGGCGTCCCGAAGGAGCACAGGCAGCTCGGTCGGGGAGGCGGCGACACGGATGCCGGCCGCCTCGAGCGCCGATACCTTCGACTCGGCCGTTCCGCGGCCGCCGGAGATGATCGCCCCAGCATGGCCCATTCGCTTGCCCTCGGGCGCCGTCCGGCCGGCGATGAAGGCTGCCATCGGGGTCCCGCGAAGGTGCTCGGCGGCCCAGGCCGCGGCCTCCTCCTCGGCCGCACCGCCGATCTCGCCTATCAGGACGATCGCGTCGGTTTCGGGGTCCGCGGCGAACAGCTGGAGGATGTCGAGGAACGTCGTGCCGATGACGGGATCGCCACCGATCCCGACGCAAGTCGACTGGCCAAGTCCGGCATCGCTCATCGCCTGGACAGCCTCGTACGTCAGCGTCCCCGAACGCGAGACAACCCCGACGCGACCCTCGCGGTGGATCGAGCCCGGGATGATCCCGACCTTGGCGCTGCCCGGCGACGTCGCGCCCGGGCAGTTCGGCCCGATCAGCCGGCTGCCGACTGACCTGACGAGCTCGACCGCGGGGACCATGTCGAGCGCCGGGATCCCCTCGGTGATGCAGAAGATCGTGGCGATCCCGGCCGAGGCGGCCTCCATGACCGCGTCGGGTGCCCCGGACGCTGGGACGAAGATGCACGAGGCGTTTGCTCCGGTGGCCGCGACCGCGTCGGCTACCGTGTCGTAGACCGGCACCGTGCCGTCGAGGGCCCCCTGGCCGCCCTTGCCCGGCGTCACCCCGGCCACGATCGAGGTGCCGTACGCGGCCATCGCCCTCGAATGGAACTCGCCCTCGCGGCCGGTGATGCCCTGGACGACGAGGCGGGTCTCCGGCCCGATGAGGATGCTCATGCGGGAGCCCGGGCCGACGTGGCGCCCCCGGCGTGCTCGGCGGCCCGGCTTGCCGCAACCGCCTTGGCCGCAGCGTCGTCGAGCGACGAGGCCGTGTCGAACCTCGCTTCCGCCAGCAGACGGCCCGCCTCTTCCGCATTCGTCCCGACGATCCGGACCACCATTGGCACGTCGCGCTCCTGCTGGGCCCGGGCCTCGATCAGTCCGCGGGCGACCTCGTCACCACGCGTGATCCCGCCGAAGATGTTGACGAGGATCGCGTTGACCTTCGGGTCCGCCAGGATGATCCGCATGGCTGCCGCGACCTTGTCGGCCCGGGCGCCGCCACCGATATCGAGGAAGTTGGCCGGCTCGCCACCGGCCCGCTTGACGAGATCCATCGTCGTCATCGCCAGGCCGGCGCCGTTGACCATGCAGCCGATCGTCCCGTCGAGCTTGATGAAGGTGAGGCCCGCCTCGCGCGCCTCACGATCGGCCGGGTCCTCTTCGTCGGGGTCGCGGAGCTCCTCGAGACCCGGGTGGCGGGCGAGAGCTGAGTCGTCGAGGGTGATCTTCGCGTCGAGACAGACCAGTCGTTCTCTGGTTGTCCCGTCCCCGTCCGTCTCGGCGACGATCGCCAGCGGGTTGATCTCAACGAGGTCGGCGTCGTACGCGCGCATCGTCGCGACCAGACCCTTGGCGATGGCGACGGCCGCCCTGAGGTGGCCGCCCAGGCCCATCGCGAAGGCCATCCGGCGAGCCTGGAAGTCGAGCAGGCCGAGGGTCGGATGGGCGTGGACGGTGACGATGGCGTCCGGTCGTTCGGCGGCGACCTGCTCGATCTCCACACCGCCCTCGGCGGAGCCCATGAGGAGGATCCGCCGGGCCGCTCGATCGAGCACCGCCGACAGGTAGAACTCCTTGACGATGTCGGCCGCCGGCCCGACCAGCACCTTCCGAACCGTGATCCCCTTGATGTCCATCCCGAGAATGTCCGATGCGACCAGCTCGGCCTGCTCGGGAGAGCCGGCGAGCTTGACACCGCCCGCCTTGCCCCGGCCGCCGACGAGGACCTGGGCCTTGATGACGACCTGACGGCTGCCGGCGGCGAAGAAGCGATCGGCGGCGGCCCGGGCCTCGTCCGGCGTGCGGGCGACCTCCCAGTCCGGGACGGGCAGACCCTGGGCGACGAGCAGGGTCTTGGCGTCGGCTTCCTGGATCTTCACGCGTCGCAGGCTCCGTTGGGGCGTCGATAACGGGGATCGCGATGGTACCGCGTTCAATAGCGCCGAAACGAATACGGAACGAACCGGTGGCGGTCTCTCGCCATACTCACTGAGCGCAACCACATCGGCCGCGCCGCCGCCGAGGGCGACATGCAGCAGGAACTCGTGGAACGAGCGCGGCGAGGCGATCATGACGCCTTCGCCTCGCTTGCAGCTGCCGCGATCTTCCGGTTGGACGCCGCCGCTCGTTTGATCCTTCGCGACCCCGACCAGGCCAAGGACGCCGTCCAGGAGACGCTCGTCCGGGCGTGGCGAGATCTGCCCACCTTGCGGAGCTCTGCCCGCTTCGACGCCTGGCTACACCGCCTGCTCTATCGCGCCTGCATAGACGAGGCACGCCGCCTCCGGCGTCATCGCCTTGACGTTGACCTGACCCCGATCGATCACCCGGCCTTCGACGACGAGACTGCCGCCATGGCCGACCGCGACCAGCTCGAACGCGGCTTCAGCCGCCTCGAGCCGGAGGCGCGGGCTCTCATCGTCCTTCACCACTATCTCGACCTGCCCTTGCCGGAGGTCGCCATCGCGCTGGAAATCCCGCTCGGAACGGCAAAATCGCGCCTTCATCGAGCGCTCCAAGTCATGCGCGCGGCGCTCGACGCCGATGCCCGACCTCGGGCTGAGCTTGCGGAGGGCCGACTCGCATGACGCTCAACGATGGCTTCGATCGGACCGTCTCGGAGTGGCTCGACGAGCTGGCTGGGCGCGGTGCGCCCGCCTACCTCGACGAGGTCCTCGCCCGGACGATCCGCACCCGACAGCGCCCGGCATGGTCGAGCCTCGAAAGGTGGCTCCCCGTGGCAATTACGTTCCGCGCTCGTACCGCGCCGATGCCGCGCCCGCTCTGGGCCCTCATCCTGATCGCTGTTCTCGCCGTGGCGGCGGCGCTTCTCGTCCTCGCCGGCGTTGGACAGCGACGGCTGCCGCACTTCGGGACGGCTGCCAACGGCGGCATCGCCTTCGTCGACGGGGGCGACCTCAAGGTTGCCGGGCCAGATGGCTCGACGAACCGGTCACTGATCTCGCTGCCCGCGGGAGCTGGTGCCATGAGCTACTCGCCGGACGGCACTCGGCTCGTTTACCGAACGAACGAAGCGGCCCCATCGATCATCGTCGTCGACGCCGACGGCACTCACGCTACATCCGTCGCCAGTGGCGCATCCGTCGCGGCGGACGGTCCGATCACCTGGTCGCCCGACAGCCGCCGCCTGGCCTTCACCGGCTTGATCAATGGCCGCGCAAATGTCGTCCTCGTCAACGCCGACGGGTCGCGGCTCGCGCCGCTCGGCCAGGCGGCCGGCCTCCAACTCCGCGAGCGCTCCCACCCGGCCTGGTCCCCCGACGGCCAATGGATCTCGTTCTTCACGCCGGAAGCCCAGGGCTATGTCGGGCTCTACGTCGTCCATCCTGACGGCACCGATGAGCAGCGGCTGTCCACGTCGCCGATCAACCCGGACATCCTGGAGATGAGCTGGGCACCGGATCCGTCTCAACGCCGCCTGGCCTACGTCAGCGGCGGATTCGTCAAGATGTTCGACCTCGCAACGTCGAAGGAGACTTCGGTCGGCACTGGGTTCTGGGCGACGTGGTCGTCGGACGCGAGCCATATCTCCTGGCTTAGCGGCGGAACCCAGGTCGCGCGTGTCGACGACATCCTTGCCGGTAACGCCCGGTCGATCCATCCATTCGCGCAGTGGACCGGTTACTGCCAAGAGCATCCCGAGCTGGCCGGCAAGGCCATCTGCTCGCCTGCCCAATGGTCGCCGGACAGCGTATGGGTCTACGGACCGGACATCGCGGGCAAGTCGATCGTCCTCGCAAAGGCCGATGGAAGCCAGCCGGCACGAACGATTGCCCTCGACCATCCGATCAATGTCGCCGACCTCTCGGGCTGGGCGGTCGCCTGGCAACCCGTGGCTCCCTGATCCGGCTCACTCCTCTTACGCGGCCGACGCCCAGAACCGCCCTCCCATCCGGGCCTTTGAGGGATAAGAGATGGCTGGCACAACCAGGATCTGGTTCATGCGCCGCTTCACGACGCACCTCTTCAACCCTGGGACCCTGCTGTTCTTCGGCCGGCTGCCCGGGTGCGGCATCCTGACCCACATCGGCCGCACGAGCGGGCGCCGCTATCGGACCCCGATCTTCTTGCTGAAGCGCGGGGACGACTACGTGTTCGCACTGACGTTCGGGTCGAACGCCCACTGGGTGAAGAACATCCTCGCCGCCGGCGGCTGTGAGATCCGCGACCGTGGTCACGACGTCTGGCTCGTCGAGCCTGAGGTGTTCGTCGACCCGACCCGGAAGCTCATGCCTCTCCCCTTCCGCCTTGCCGGCCGGGTGCTTCTTGTCACGGAGTTCCTGCGCATGCACCCGACGTAGCCGGTCAGGTGGACCGGTGACGGGTTCACCGCCGCATCCACGGGATGCCGTCCATAGATTTGAGCGAGGTAAGGGATGGATACCAGGGCATCCACCGTCGGAAGTCATCGCTGAGGAGAACGACCAAATGAACGCGAACGCTACCCACGTAAGCCGCGGACGCCGGTTTGGACGGGCGCATCTCGCCGCCGTCGCGTCCGCAGCCATGCTGGCAATCTCGGTTGCAGCCACGACGAGTGCGGCAGGAACTCCGACGTTCTTCACCAACACGGTAGAAGACACCCAGTTCTTTGCCTTCACGAGCTCTGTCTGTGGCTTCCCCGTCTACGAGCACGACACGGGAACTGTCACGACGATGGTCACGACGCTGTCCGATGGGTCGGTTAAGGCCCACGACGTCGTTGTCAAGATCACCGTCACGTTCTTCTCGACCGATCCTGCGCACCCAGACACGGTCACGACCCGGTCCTCCGGCCCGTTCATCGAGATCGATCACTCCGACGGTACCGTCACGATGAACTCGATCGGGCAGAACGGACACGTGACGATCCCCAGTCAAGGCATCGTTTGGGTCTCATCCGGCATCACAAAGGTCGAGATCGATGCAAGCGGCAACGTGACGGAGGTCCAGCACGGGAACTTCTCGGGGGACCACGTCGGTATTTGTCCGTTGCTCTAGACCGAATCCGCCGTGGCGTAACTTGGTCCGTCGCCGTCGAATAGGCCGATTGCGCCCTTCGTCAGGACCGGCACGACTGCCCGGCCGCGAGGCCCTCAACCGAGATTCGGGATGCGTGCCCCCCGTTTTCCCGGGTTGGCGTGGGATCGCTCGGCAAGCTCCTGATGATCAGGGAGGCTCGGAGGGGATCGGCCAGGGCGTCGGCCGACGTCCGGCCGCGCCGCTAGAATGCCGACATGACCCACCGCGTCACCCTCATCCCCGGCGACGGCATCGGACCGGAGCTGGCGGAGGCGACCCGCCGCGTCCTCGACGCCACCGGTATCGAGTTCGAATGGGAGACGGTGGACGCTGGCGAGGCCGTCATCGCCGAGTACGGCACGCCCCTCCCTGACCACGTCCTCGAGTCGATCCGGCGCAACAGGGTCGCCCTCAAGGGCCCGATAACGACCCCGGTCGGGGGCGGCTTCAGGAGCGTCAACGTCACGCTTCGCCAGGCGCTCGGGCTGTACGCAAACCTCCGACCGGCGCGGTCGATCAAGGGCCTCCAGACCCGTTACGACGATGTCGACCTCGTCATCGTTCGCGAGAACACGGAGGATCTCTATGCCGGCATCGAGCATATGGTCACGCCGGACGCGGCCGAGAGCATCAAGATCATCACCCGGGTCGCCTCAGAGCGGATCGCCCGGTACGCCTTCGACTACGCCGTCGCCAATGGCCGCCGCAAGGTGACCGCGGTCCACAAGGCGAACATCATGAAGCTGTCCGACGGGCTGTTCCTCGAGAGCTGCCGGACCGTCGCCGCCGACTACGACGGGCAGATCGAGTTCGAGGACCGGATCGTCGACAACATGTGCATGCAGCTCGTCCAGAAACCGGACCTCTACGACGTCCTCGTCCTGCCGAACCTGTACGGCGACATCGTCAGCGACCTGTGCGCCGGGCTCGTCGGCGGGCTCGGCGTGGCCCCAGGCGCGAATATCGGGACGGAAGCGGCCGTGTTCGAGCCGGTCCACGGCTCGGCGCCGAAGTACGCCGGCCTGGACAAGGCCAACCCGACGGCCCTCATCCTGTCGGGGGCGCTGATGCTCCGGCACCTCGGCCATCCCGATGTCGCCGATCGTGTCGAGCGGGCCCTTCGGGACGTGATCGCGGCCGGTGAGACCCTCACGTATGACCTCGGCGGGACCGCCGGGACCAGCGCCTTCGCCGACGCAATCATCAACAAGCTCGAGAGCCAGGCGGGTCACGTCCCGATCGGAGGCCCCGTCCCGCGATGACGACTGCCCAGACGACGCTCAAGCCGCGAGGTACGGCACCTTCCGGTCTGGGCGTCACCCGTCGTCGCGATCGCTGGTGGGTCGCGCCGGGCGTACAGGCGACGCTCTTCACCGTCTGTGCGACCTATCTCTTCTTCAGCGGGATCATCTGGACGCCGCTGTTCGGGACCGACTACCAGGCCGCCGGATACCTGTCGCCACTCTTCTCGCCGCTGATCAGGCCGGACTGGCTACCGACCTGGATCAGCCCGGGCCTGTTCATCCTGTGGGTCCCGCTCGGCTTCCGGGCGACCTGCTACTACTACCGGAAGGCCTATTACCGGTTCTATTTCGCGGACCCGCCCGGCTGCGCGGTCGGAGAGCCGACGATCCATCGCCGATACAAGATGGAGACGGCTTTCCCCTTCATCCTCCAGAACATCCATCGCTACTTCCTGTACCTCGCCTTCATCCCGCTGTTCTTCCTGTGGCTCGATGCGGCACAGTCGCTCGTGCCTGACGGACGGCTGCGGATCGGGCTGGGGGTCGGGATCCTGTTCGTCAACGCCGCCCTCCTGACCGGCTACTCGCTGTCATGCCACACGCTCCGCCACGTCGTCGGCGGGAAGCTGGATTGCTTCTCGTGCTCGCGCCGGACGCAGGTTCGCTACAGCGTCTGGCAGCGGCTCACCTCGATGAACATGCACCACATGGCGTGGGCCTGGGCGAGCCTCATCACGGTTACCCTCGCCGATGTCTACGTCCGCCTGCTCGCGCTCGGGATCCTCGTCGACCCGGCCATCCGGCTGTGAGCGATGCTCCGGAGCGGTATCCCCACGACGTCCTCGTGATCGGGGCCGGCGGGGCGGGGCTCAGGGCGGCAATCGAGGCCGCGGACAAAGGGGCGTCGGTCGGACTGGTCTGCAAGTCGCTGCTCGGCAAGGCCCACACCGTCATGGCCGAAGGCGGGATGGCGGCGGCCCTCGGGCACGTCGACGACCGCGACAGCTGGCAGGTCCACTTCCGCGACACGATGGTCGGCGGCAAGCTTCTGAACAACCCCCGGATGGCCGAGCTGCACGCGAAAGAGGCACCCGACCGCGTCCGGGAACTCGAGCTGTGGGGCGCGGTCTTCGACCGGACGCGCGACGGACGGATCCTCCAGCGGCCGTTCGGCGGGCACACGTACCCGCGGCTCGCCCACGTCGGCGACCGGACGGGGCTCGAGATGATCCGGACGCTGCAGGATCGGGCGGTCGCGTCGGGCATCAAGGTCTATATGGAATGCACGATCACCCACCTCCTGTCGAGGCCAGATCGCGTCAAGGGTGCCTTCGGGTACTGGCGGACAACGGGCCGGCCGGTGGTGTTTCCGGCGAAGTCGATCGTGCTCGCGACCGGCGGGATCGGTCGGGCCTATCAGGTCACCTCGAACTCATGGGAGTACTCGGGCGACGGCCAGGCGCTGGCATACCTGGCCGGGGCGGAGCTCATGGACATGGAGTTCGTCCAGTTCCACCCGACCGGGATGGTCTGGCCGCCCGGCGTCCGCGGTCTCCTCGTGACCGAGGCCGTTCGGGGCGAAGGCGGGATCCTTCGCAACAAGGACGGCGAGCGCTTCATGTGGAAGTACCTGCCCGAGGATCGACGCAACGAGTACGCGGCCACCGACGAGGAAGCCCAGCACTGGGTCGATGCCCAGAGCGCCGGTCTGACGACGGATGCGCGGCGCCCACCCGAGCTGTCGACCCGCGACAACGTCGCGCGGGCGATCTACACGGAGGTCCGCGAGGGCCGCGGCTCGCCCCACGGCGGCGTCTTCCTCGACATCAGCTACCTGCCGCCGGACCACGTCCGACGCAAGCTGCCCTCGATGTACGAGCAGTTCAAGGAACTCGCCGACGTCGACATCACGACAGGACCGATGGAGGTCGGACCGACGACGCACTACATGATGGGCGGCATCCGCGTCGACGCGGAGACGGGCGCCACGACGCGGGCCGGGCTGTACGCGGTCGGCGAGGTCTCGGCCGGGATGCACGGCGCGAACCGGCTCGGCGGCAACTCCCTTTCTGACCTGCTCGTCTTCGGGCAGCGGACTGGGCAGGCGGCAGCTGCCAGCGCGGCGGAGCAGTCCGAGGTTCCATACGTCGACCCACAGGCGATCCAGACGGCGGCCCGCGAGCTGGCAGCGCCGTTCGAGGCCGGGTCCGCCGCGAGCGAAGATCCGTACCGACTCCACGAGGCGCTTCAGGCGACGATGGGATCGCTGGTGGGCATCTTCCGGACGGAGGATGATCTCGACCAGGCAATCCGCGAGCTCACGGATCTGCGGGCGCGCTGGGACCAGGTTCGAATCGGCGGCGGCCGTGCCTACAACCCGGGCTGGGGGCTCGTCTACGAGGTCCGGAACATGCTGATCGTGTCGGAGGCGGTCGCCCGGAGCGCGAAGGCGCGGCGCGAGAGCCGCGGCGCGCACAGCCGGATCGACTTCCCGGACCCGGACCCGGCCTGGGCGAAGAAGAACACGGTTGCCCGCCTTGCCGGCGACAAGATGAAGATCGCGACAACGCCGCTGCCCGTCCTGCCGGACGAGCTGCGCCAGCTCATCTCGACGGAGTGACACGATGGCCGAAGCCCACCTGAGCGTCTTTCGCGGAACGCCCGACACACCGGGCACGTTCGTCGAGTTCGACGTCCCGGTGGAGGAGGGGATGGTCGTCCTCGACGCCCTCCACTGGATCCAGGCGAACGAGGCTCACGACCTGGCCGTCCGCTGGAATTGCAAGGCCGCCAAGTGCGGCTCGTGCAGCGCCGAGGTCAACGGCCGGCCCAGCCTGACCTGCAAGACGCGGCTGTCCGATTTCGAGGACGGTGAGACGATCACGGTCGAGCCGATGCGGGCGTTTCCGCTCATCCGCGATCTCGTCACCGACGTGTCGTGGAACTACGAGGTGAACAAGCGGATCCCGCCGTTCCAGCCGCCGGCCGACAAGCCGCAGGAGACCTGGCGCTGGCAGCAGGAGGACATCGAGCGGGTCCAGGAGTTTCGCAAGTGCATCGAGTGCTTCCTCTGCCAGGACGTCTGCCACGTCCTGCGGAATCACGAGACCGAGCGGCCGTTCATGGGCCCGCGCTTCCTCGTCCGCAGCGCCGGCCTCGAGATGCACCCGATCGACACGGCCGACCGGACCGCCCACCTCAAGGACGAGGGCGGCATCGGCTACTGCAACATCACGAAGTGCTGCACCGAGGTCTGCCCGGAGCACATCAAGATCACCGACAACGCGATCATCCCGCTCAAGGAACGGGTCGCCGACAAGTACTACGACCCGATCCAGATCGTCTGGCGGAAGCTGTCCGGCAAGGGGTCGGCCGACGGCGGCCAGGCCGACTCCGGGGCGCCGGTATTCCCCGGACGTTCTGAGCGAGCCGCGCCGGCCGATACCGAGACGCCCGGGAAGGCCGCTCCGGCTCCACCGGCCGGTGACGCGTCCACGAACGGAGATCCCGACTGAGCTCCGAGAACGGCTCGTCCCCGTCGACCCTGTGGCCGACCGCGCCCGACATCGAGGCCACGGATCCGGCGGAGCCCAGGTCTCGCCTCCGGCTGGTCATCCGGACCGACGGTGCCGCCCGCGGCAACCCGGGGCCCGCGTCCGCCGGCGCGGTCCTCATCGATGCCTCGCGCCCGGACGCCGCCGATCCGCGGGCGCCGGCCGACGCGTCGATCTCCGACTACCTCGGCGTCCAGACGAACAACGTCGCCGAGTACACAGCCGTCGTTCGGGCCCTTGAGCTTGCCCGCGAGCTCGGAGCCCGCGAGGTGGCGATGCTCCTCGACTCGAAGCTGATCGTCGAGCAGCTCGCCGGCCGCTGGCGGGTCAAGGACGCGAAGCTCATCCCGCTCTGGGAGGCCGCGCGCACGACGTTGCGGACGTTCGATCGGTGGTCCGCTGCACACGTGCCGCGGGCCCAGAACTCGGCCGCCGACGCGCTGGCCAACGAGGCGATCGACCGGGTCCAGGCCGGCGGGCCGGCGTCGGTCGTTCGTCGTCCGCGGTGAGTGGCGCCGGCCAGGAGGGTGGTCCCCGGCCTCTATCTGGCCAAGTGCAACGGCCCTGGGCTGGAGATCCAGGACGCTCGGTCGGGCAGGTGCTCGCGGCCGGATAGAATGCGTTGGTCAGCGAGGCGGTCGGATGGCTGCGCGCTTGCCGGTTCGCCGGTTGAGCGTGAGGAACGTCCGAGCTCCTCAGCGCAGGGTAGCGGGTAACGCCCGTCCGCCGCGAGGCGAGGACCAGTGCCACAGTGACGATGCCGGGCCCTCGGGACCGGAGTGAAACGCGGCAAACTCTACCCGGAGCAAGGCCAAATAGGAGGGCGCAACCCGTGCGGGGCAACCCGTCGGGGGAGAGGTGCGCTGCCCAGCCCTCGGGTCGGCCGCATGAGCCGTCGGGCAACCGGCGGCCTTAGATGGATGGCCATCGGTCGCGCGCAAGCGCGATCACAGAACTCGGCGTACAGACCGCCTCGTTGACGCAATCTCGCTGAGGACCGCAGTCGGCAACGCCGCCCTGGGGCGCCACGGAACGACTGATCAGTCCTCGTCAGGTCGGAACGTATGGGGCGCCGTGCAGGCGTTGCAGATCGGGGCGGCCGAGTCAAGGTGGCCGAGAGGGATCGGAACGCGTCGGTCGGGCAGCAGGCACTCGACGTCGTAGACCCGATCGGGGCCCCCGTCGACCTGGATCAGGCGGCGGAAGGTGCAGCGCCTGATCCGCTGAGGGGCGAGCCGGTATGCCTCGGGGTCGGGTTCGACGACGGGCAATTGCAGCGGCAGGGCCATCGAGTGGTCAGGGCCTCGGTCTTCGAGCGCTATCCCCGGGTCGGGCGCGCAGCCTAACACTCCGTTTCTTGCAACGACAACCTGCCAAACGTACTAGACTCCGCGCCGTCCGGGGACGGGAGAGAACGGGAGAGTTGGTGGACGACGAGGGCCGGGCGCCCGGCGCCGACGAACAGCCGCCCGACCGCCCCGACGACGACGATTCCGGCGCCCCGCCGTTCAGCCCATTTGGATCGTCCACGGCGACTTCCATCGACGAGGGCGACGATCACTGGGATGGCGCCTCGACCCATCTCCGAGTCCTCGGCCAATCGTCGGCGAACCCGGCCATCTGCCCGTTCCTGGCGGCAACGGTCGACGACGGTCTGGGGCCACCGATCGAGGCGCCCGACCCGAGGAACCGCTGCACCGCGATCGGCCAGCCGACGCCCCAGTCGGGCCGGCAGCAGGAGCTCGTCTGCCTGACGAGAGGTCACAGCAATTGTCCGCGTTACCTGCGCGGCGCCCTCGTCCTCGGCGAACCGGCGGCGACGACGGACCGGAGCGGCCCATCGGTGGCGGTCATCGGCGCCGCGCTGGCCCTCGCGGTTGCCGGGTCGCTGTCGGTTGGCTTCCTTCTCGTCCGCGGCGGTTTCGACCTCACTCTCGCCTCACCGGCACCGAGTCAGCTCGCGGTCGTGGCGGACACGCCCGGTCCGACCACCATCAGCCTGCCACCGACGCCGTCGCCGAGCCCGAGCCCGACTGACAGCCCGCTACCGACCGCCGCACCCTCGCCGTCAGCGTCGGCGAGCCCAGTCGCCACGCCGTCGCCGACGGCGGTGCCAACCCCGAGGCCCACCCCGAAGCCGACCACGTCTCCGCTGAGCAATCGATACCAGTTCCTCACGAAATGCCCGTCCACGCCGAACTGCTGGATCTACACCGTCCGCGCCGGCGACAACCTGCGGAGCATCGTCAACTGGTTCGGCGTGCCGTACGACACGGTCCTGAAGATGAACCCGCAGATCACCGACCCGACCCAGATCCGGGCCGGAGACAAGATAAGGATGCCGCCGCCCACCCGCTGATCCTCGACGTCCCAACGCTGCACCCACCGGCAAAACGCCGGTGAGGAGTGGCCGTGGAGCCTGACGGGCTCGAGGTCGTCGCGTGTTCCGTGACTGGCCACGCTTGCATCGGCGTTGTGTCGGCGTCGTCGCGGCTCAGGAGCCACTCCTGACCCAGCCCCTCTCCGAGGATTGCCGGTGAGAGCAGCGCGGCCGGGATTAGCGGTGCGCCGCGAGGGGTCGGCTCGACGGGCGGGACCTCACTTTGCCCATTGACGGGCCACCCTCATGCGCTATGATGCCGGCAAGTGGCGTGAAGTGGCCCAAAGTGGGGAAGTAGACCACGGGTCGACAGACGCAGACCACCCGTCGACAGATCAGCAACCCGTACCTGGGGAAGCCTGGCAAGTGTTCACCGGCGAGTACCGGCACTCGGTGGACGACAAGGGACGAATCGCCGTCCCTTCGAGATTCCGCGCCCAGCTGGATGGCGGCGCCGTCGTCTCGTGCTGGCTGGAC
>Ga0193725_1000307_pt1 | contig 15179 bp, 17 predicted proteins | sample H2a2metaG_FD_143058 | JGI IMG/M metagenome (GOLD analysis project Ga0193725, IMG submission 143058) | Soil microbial communities from a riparian zone of the East river system, Colorado, United States - H2a2 | ecosystem: Environmental > Terrestrial > Soil > Riparian zone | place: USA: East River... | reverse complement strand
TCGTTTCCGAGAAATACCGGGACGCGCTCGAAGACCTCTACCGGTGACGCTCGCCGGGAAGGTCGCGGTCGTCACCGGCGCGTCGCGGGGTCTCGGTCGCGCGATGTCCGTGGCGCTGGCCGAGGCCGGCGCCGATCTCGCGCTGGCCGCGCGCTCGAAACCGGACCTCGAGGAGACCGCCCACCTCGTGGAGGGCGCGGGGCGCCGGGCCCTCGTGGTCCCGACCGACGTGACCAGCTATGCGGCCGTCGAGACGCTGATGCGGTCGGCGATCGGCGCGCTGGGCCGGCTCGACATCGTGGTCAACAACTCGGGCGTCGCCCGGGTGAAGCCGCTGGTGGAGTGGACGCCGGACGAGTGGCGTGCGTTGCTCGACGTCAACCTCGGCGGCGTGATCAACGGCTGTCGGGCCGCCGCCGCCCATCTCATCGCCCAGGGCGCGGGCAAGGTCGTCAACGTGTCGTCGATGCTGGGGGCCATCGGCCTGCCCGGCTACACGATCTACTCAGCCACCAAAGGTGCGATCGTCGCGTTCACCCGCACGCTCGGGGTCGAGTGGGCGCGCCACAACATCCAGGTCAACGCCATCGCGCCGGGCTGGTTCGAGACGGACATGTCGGCGCCGGCCTTCGACACCGGCGACACCCGCCTCGCCGACCGCCTGCTCCGCGACGTTCCCGCCCGCCGCCGCGGGCGGCCGGAGGAAATCGGCCCCCTCGCCGTCTATCTGGCCTCGTCGGCCTCCGACTTCATGACCGGTCAAACCATCTACCTCGACGGCGGCCACACCGCGGCGTAGGCCCTTGTTTGCGGGGCCGTGGCGAGGTCCCATGGTAGATTGACGGCGTGAACGCGGCCGTTCTGCGGAGCCCCCGCTCGCTCACGGTCGGCCCGTCTGCCACCCCCGACCTCGGGCCCGACGATGCGCTCGTCCGCGTTGCCCTGGCCGGCCTGTGCGGGACCGACTATCGGATCTGGAGCGGCGACCGGCCGGTGACCTATCCCTTGATCATGGGCCACGAATTCGTGGGTCGGATCGAAGCCATCGGCGGGAACGTCGCGCACCTCCGGGTGGGGCAGCGCGTGGTCGCCGAGCCGAACTATTCGTGCGGACGCTGCCCCCTCTGCCTCGAGGGCAACCGCAACCTCTGCCCCCGGCGAACCGCCATCGGCATCGACGCGGACGGCGCGTTCGCCGAGCTCGCCGCGCTGCCCGCGAAGTGTTGCTGGCCCGTCGCCGATTCCGTCCCAGACGACGCGGCGGTCATCGCCGAGCCGCTGGCCGTCGTGGTCCGCGCCGTCAACCGGGGTCTTCCCAAGCCCGGCCAAACGGCGGCGGTCGTCGGCGGCGGGACGCTCGGACTGCTCGCGCTCCAGGTGCTGCGCGCGGCGGGCGTCCGGGTCCTGGTGGTGAGCCGGAGCGCGCGCCGCTTCGCGCTCGCCCGCGAGCTGGGGGCCGACGAGACCCACGCGGTCGCCGACGGCCCGCTCGACGTCCTGTCCAGGCGGTTCTCCGGGCGCGAGGGCGTCGATCTCGTCGTCGAGACCGCGGGGACGGCCGACGCGGTGAACCACGCGGTGGCGCTGGCCCGGCCCGGCGGGCGCGTCGTGCTCACCGGGCTCCCGCACGAGCCGACGACGCTGTCGTTCTTCCCGATCGTCCGACACGAGATCACCATCGTCGGGTCGATGATCTACCAGGACGAGTTCCCCCAGGCCCTCGGGCTGCTGGAGACGGGCCGCGTGCGCACCGGACCGCTACTCACCCATCGGTTCGACCTGGGCTCCATCGACGCCGCCTTCGCCGCCCATCGCGCGCCGGACTCCATCAAGGTCACCGTCGTCCCCCGGGCGCCCCGCTGAGATGGCCTACGCCATCCTCAACGGGATCCGGCTGCACTACGAGGTCGCCGGGACAGGCGATCCCGTGCTGCTCATCGCCGGGCTGTCGATGCCGGGCGCGATGTGGGCGCCCCAGGTCAAGGCGCTGGCCCCGTCCTTCCGGGTGATCACGTTCGACAATCGGGGCGTCGGTGAGACCGACCTGCCGCCGGAGCCCGTGTACACGACGGCCCAGCTCGCGGAGGATGCCGTCGCGCTGCTGCGCGAGCTGAAGATCCCCCGCGCCCACGTGGTCGGCCTCTCGATGGGCGGGACCGTCGCCCAGGAGCTGGCGCTCCGGCACGCGCAGATCGTCCGCTCGCTGACCCTGGTCTCCACCTGGGCGACCGCCGACGCGCGGTTCCTGCGGGTGGTGGAGTCGTGGGCGTCGCTGGTCTCGCGGGTGCCCATCGAGGAGCGCTACCGTCACGTGTTCTTTCCGTGGATCTTCGGTCCCGCGTTCTTCGAGCGGAAGGACAACGTCGAGATGGCGTTTCGCGCGGCCCTGTCCTATCCGCACCAGACCAAGGCCGAGGCCATCGAGCGCCAGGCCCGCGGCGTCGCCGCCTGGAACGGCACTCGCGTCGCGCGCCTGGGGACGATCAAGGTGCCGACCCTCGTCGTGGCCGGCCGGGACGACATCTTCACGCCCCCCGACTTCGCACGGGCGCTGGCCAAGCTGATCCGCCGCTCCCGACTCAGCGTGATCCCCGGCGGTCACTGGCTGATCCTCGAGCAAACCGAGGCCTTCAACCGCGCCCTGATTCGTTTCCTCAAAAGTGTCCGTTCCAAATGATGGAATTGGTATGAGCCGGGTCAGCTATCTCGAGCGCTATCTGGCGACGAGCGCCGACACGCTCCGCAAGCTTCCCGTCGCCGCCATCGACGGCGTGATCGCGGCCCTCGTGCGGGCGCTGGAGGCGGAGCGCTTCATCTACGTGATGGGCAACGGGGGCAGCGCGGCCAACGCCGAGCACTTCGTCAACGACCTCGGCAAGGGCGGGATGCGCGGCTTCCCGCGGCGCTTCAAGGTGCTGAGCCTGACCAGCAACGTGTCGTTGATGACGGCCTGGGCCAACGACACCGCCTACGATCAGGTCTTCGCCGAGCAGCTCCGCAACTTCGTGGGCCGCGGCGACGTGGTGATGGCGATCAGCGGCAGCGGCAACTCCCCCAACGTGCTGAACGCGCTGACCCTTGCGCGGGCGCAGGGCGCGGTCACGGTGGGGCTCACCGGCGGCGACGGCGGCAAGCTCAAGCCGCTCTGCGACCACTGCGTCCTCGTGGCCAGCGACGACATGCAGCACATCGAGGAGCTCCACCTGGTCGTGCTGCACGCGATCTACTCGGCGATCCGCGATACGTACATGCCGCGGGAGCGCTAAATGGAGCTCGGGAAATTGGTCGACCGTTTCACGTCGGGGGGTCGGCTGGCCTGGGTCCTCAAAAAGAGGAGCTTCGCTCCTCTTTTCTGCGAAATCGGCGCTCGACCCCCCGACGTGAAACGGTCGACCAATTTCCCGAGGATTATTTAGCTCGAGCTGGACGAATCAGGGCAGATCGACGGGCTTGCCGTAGGTGACGCGGATTTCGGTCTTGATGCCGCCGCGGACGTTGAAGTCGCCGACGATCTCCATGAACCGCGGCCGCGCCGCCGCCACCAGATCATCCAGGATGCGGTTGGTCACGTCCTCGTGGAAGGCGCCTTCGTTGCGATACGACCACACGTAGAGCTTGAGCGATTTCAGCTCGACCAGGTGCTGGTCGGGGACGTAGCGGATGCGCAGGGTCGCGAAGTCGGGCTGGCCCGTGATCGGGCAGAGGCAGGTGAACTCCGGCACCGTCATCGTGACCTCGTAGTCGCGATCGGGGTGCGGGTTCGGAACGGTCTCGATGGTCTTCGACGGCTGGCTCGGCATCACGCGAATTATACCGGCCGGCGCGGCCATCAGCGGCCGGTCAACCAGATGCCCACCGTCACCGCCACGCTCGCCACGATCAGCTCCGGAGCCAGCCGGTCTCCCGCCATGAGGGTGGCGGCGATGACCCCGAAGACCGGCTGGGTGGCCGGTTGGGCGAGGCAGCGTCGCGGGCCGGCATCGCGGCCAATCTATCACGCGGGTCGGTAGCTTCGGGGTCGGCGTTGGGCGAGAATCGAGCGCATGAAGATCGGACTCATCGGATTGCCCAAGGGCGGGAAGACGACGCTGTTCAATCTCCTCACGGGGGCCAACGTGGCCACCTCGCGCTACGACACGGGCCGGGCGGAGCTGCACACGGGCGTGGCGCGGGTGCCGGATCCGCGCGTCGACCGGCTGAGCGGGATGTTCAAGCCGAAGAAGACCACGTTCGCGACTTTCGAGGTGGTCGACCTGGCGGGGATCGCCAAGGGCGAGCGGAGCGGGCTCGACACCAAGGAGTTCCGCGACGCCGACGCGCTCCTTCACGTGGTCCGCGCGTTCGACGATCCGGCGCTGCCCGGACCCGATCCCCGCCGCGACATCTCGGACCTGGAAACGGAGCTGATCCTGGCCGACCTCGAGGTCATCGAGCGCCGGCTCGAGCGGCTGGAGGCGTCGATCAAGAAGCGCCGGACCGACGCCGAGGTGAAGGAGCAGGAGATCCTCCGGCGTCTTCAAGGCGAGCTGGAGGCTGAGCGGGCGCTGCGTGTCGTCGACATCTCCGCGGACGACGCCAAGGTCATCCGCGGCTTCACGTTCCTGTCCCAGAAGCCGATCCTGCACTGCGTGAACCTCGACGAGGCGGCCGTCGCCGACGGCGAGCGCGTGGTCGAGCGGTTCGGGCTGGAAGCGGTCGCGGCGCGCCCGCACACCCGCGTGGGCTGGGTGTCGGCGGTGATCGAGGCTGAGATCTCTCAGCTCAGCGGCGAGGAGCAGACGGCGTTCCTCGCCGATCTCGGATTGCGCGAGCCCGCCCTACGCCGGCTGCTCCAGGACTGCTACGCGCTGCTGGGCCTCGTGTCCTTCTTCACGGTGGGCGAGGACGAGGTGCGGGCCTGGCCGATCCCGCGGGGAACGCGGGCCCAGGATGCCGCGGGGACGGTCCACTCGGACATCGCGCGCGGCTTCATCCGCGCCGAGGTCAACACCTACGACGAATTGATCACGGTCGAAGGCTCGTTCGCCGACCTCCGCGCCCGCGGCCAGCTCCGCCTGGAAGGCAAGGACTACGTCGTGCGCGACGGCGAAGTCTGTCACTTCCGCTTCAACGTCGCGAAGTAGTCCCGCGCACCCTCCGTCACCGAAAGACGGCGCCGGGGACGGGCTTGAGGGGGCCGCCGAGGCGGCGGACGACGGCGGCGACGTTGGGGTCGGGAGTGTCCATCGGCAGCACGCAACCGGCGGCGACGATCAGACCGCGCCCGTCGGTCTGGGCGAGCGCGTCTTCCGCCTCCGCCACGGCCTTCTCGGGCGTGCCGTCGCGCAGGGTCTTCCACTGATCGAGCCCGCCCGCGAGGGCTCCGCTCACCACGGCGCGGCCCTGCGCGAGCGAGGGCCCCGACCCCCGGTCGTCCCAGTTCCAGACGTGACCGGGCAGGCGGGCGAGGCGATCGAACATCAGCCGCTCGCCGTGACAGTGGATGACGGTCAGGATCGAGCGTGAGCCCAGCGACTCGAGGAAGCGCCGGTCGTAGGGCTCGCCGAACTCCGCGTACTCCTCCTCGGTGTGCTGGCCGAGGCTCGCGGCCTGGATCGAATAGAAGACGCCGGAGGCGCCCTCGGTCAGCGCCACGTCGGCGAACCTGATCAGGGTCTCGGTGATCGCTTCGAGCGCGCCGCGGACGAGGTCGGGGTGGGCGCGGAGATCGTCCCGCAGCCGATCGCCCGAGAGCTTCTTGGCCAGCGAGAGCGGCGAGAACACCGTGGGCAGGGCGGGCGCGTCGCCGATGCGGCGATCGAAGCCCATGCGCAGGATCGTCTCGACGTGCAGGGAGTACCCGGGCGCCGTCGTGGGATCGAGCACTCCGATGCGCTTCCAGTCCTCGGCGTGGCGCACCGCGCAGGTGGCGCAGGGCCGATGGCCGTCGGGCCGGACGTCGGGGCTCTCCACGCAGCCCCACGCCTCGACCGCGTAGCTGCCGGCCGGGGTGATCTTGAGGAAGTCAGAACCATAGCGCTCGTGAAACCTGAGGGTGGCCTGGGCCAGCCCGGCCGGGTTGGTGTCGATCTGCGGGAAGTGGCGCCAGAAGGCGTAGGGCGTGCGATCGGTCGGCTCGCCGTTGACGGCGGCGAGCAGGCGCTCGCGGCGGCTCATCTGCTTCATCGCTTGACCACTCCTCGGCCGAGCACGACGCGCCCGGCGGCATCGATCGCGTCGAAGTCGACGTGTCCGGTCTGTGATTCGTACCCACGGACGGTCACGAACGACGGCATCGGCACCATGCCGGTGAAGCGGGCCGCGACACGACGGACGAGTCCGGGATCGCCGCCCAGCTCACGCGTGACGACCTGCGAGACGGCGAGCGCGAGAGTGGCGGTTCCGTGAAGGATGAGTCCGGGCAGACCGGCGGCTCGCGCGACCGCGATGTCGGTATGGATGGGGTTCCAGATCCGTGCACACTCGGTGTAGACGTGCGCGAGGTGAGCGCTGATGGGCACTTGGATTGTCCAGTTGGGGGGCCCCTTCGGCTCCCCCCAAACCCCCCCGGGCGCGTCGCGCCCCGGCTGCGCCGGGGCGGTACTTGAATTCTCTGCTGAAGTCTCTGCTTGGGTAGCGCAGGCGACGCCGCGGTAGATCGAGCCGTAGTGCGTGGTGGTCACGGGCGCGCCGGCCGCGTCGACGGTGTCGTAGCGGCCGATCACCAGGCTGCCCGCCTTCACGGGGCGGACTTCGACGATGCGCGCGGTCGTGCTGAGCCGGTCGCCCGCGCGCGGCGGACGATGAACCACGACGTCGTGCGTCGCGTGGACGCTGAACGGCGAGATCGCTTCGCCGATCGCACGGTCGCGCAGCGCGACGGCCACCGGCCACTCGTAGCAGACCGAGAAGAGCGGATGCGCGGCCGGTCCCGACGCCGCGATCGTGTCGAAGTAGCGCGCGTCGGTCTCGCCGAGCGCTCCCGCGTAGGCCATGAGCCATCGCGCGTCGATCGTCTGCTCGCACGGTCCCGCCGTCGCCCCGAGTGTCTCCGGCGGCAAACGCAGCGAAGCGGGGGGCGGAGCGCTCATGACGCGAGGGGCGGGAAGTTCATGCAGTCCACGAAGATCTGCTCGAAGTCCGGGTGCGCGGCCAGCGAGACGTGCTCGATGCGCGCGGCGATCTCCGCGGCGCGCGAGCGCTCGGCTTCGGAGAGCAGGCAGAGCTGGGCGCCCAGCGACGCCGCGTTGCCGACATACCGAACGCGCTCGACGGGCAGCGCGGGGATGAGCCCGATGCGCAGCGCGCTGGGGATCGACACGTAGTTGCCGAAGCCGCCGGCCAGCATCAGCTCGGCGACGCCGTCGAGCCGGATCCCGGCGACGTGAATGAGCATGGCGACGCCCGAGGCGATCGCGCCCTTGGCGAGCTGGACTTGCCGAACGTCGTCCTGGGTCAGCACGATCTCGCGCGCGGCGCCCGCCTCGCCGGCTCTCAGCACGATGAACTGGCGCTCCTCGCCGCGCATCACCACGCGATCGCCCAGCCGTGGCGGCAGCTCGTCGCGCCGCTCGACCTGGATCAGTCCCGTCGGGTCGATCACGCCGGCGTCGAGGAGTCCCGCGAGCAGATCGATCAGCCCGGACCCGCAGATGCCGAGCGGGTCGGTCTCGCCGATCGTGTGGACGTGGACGTCGTCGTCGATGGTCACCCGGTCGATGGCGCCGGACGCGCCGCGCATTCCGTGACGGATCTGGGAGCCTTCGAAGGCGGGGCCCGCCGGCGCCGAGCACGCCCACAGCCGATCGGGCGAGCCGAGCAGGACCTCACCGTTGGTTCCGATGTCGACGGCCACCCGAACGTCGGTGGCGGCGTAGATGCGGGTGGCGATCGCGACCGCGACGGCGTCGGCGCCCACGAAGCCGGCCACCAGCGGGAGCAGACACACGCGCGCCTCCGGCGCGATCTTGAGCGGCAGGTCGCGCGCGGGCAGCACCAGCGGATGGCGCATCACCGGCGCGTAGGGCGCCAGCCCCACGTACGAGGGATCGATGCCGAGCAGCAGGTGATGCATGCACGTGTTGCCGACCACCACGGCCTTGTAGATCCACTTCGACAGCACGCCCGCCTCGCGGCACACCTCGGCGACGTGCTGGTTCAGGAGCCCGACGATCCGGGTGGTGAGCTTGCGCAGGTTGCCGGGGTTGAACTGGGCGAAGGCGATCCGCGACATGAGGTCGCCGCCGAACGCGGATTGTGGATTGAGGCTCGAGACCGCGGCGAGCTGCTCGCCCGATTCCAGCTCCAGCAAGGTCGTCACCACGCTGGTGGTCCCGACGTCGATGGCGAGACCGAACTTCATGAGCGCGGTGTCGCCGCGCTCGACGGCGAGGACGCGGCGGCCGAACGTGGTCACCGTGACCTGACCGTCGTCGCCGCGCAGGGCGGCGGGAAGCGTCCCCAGCACGCTCGGGCCGACGTCGGCAGCTTCATGGCCGATCGCGGTCAGCAGCTGGTCGAGGTCGGACGTCTGCCGGTGCTCCTCGCGCGGCAGGTCGACCTTCACGACCTGCTTGACGATGCCCGCGTCGATGACCACGCCGCTCGCGCGCGCCGCGCCGGGCACGGCGGCGAGAATCTGGAACGATTCCTCCTGGAGCGGCGGCGCCAGCTGCACGATCGCGGCTTCGCTCGGACGACACTGGCAGGCCAGACGGTAGCCCTCGCGTACGAGATCGGCGCCGAGCTGGACCTCGTCGCCCAGCGTCGGCGGCGGCGGCGCGCCGGACACGAACTTGATGCGGCAGGACGTGCAGCGCCCGCGGCCCCCGCAGATGGCGGTGATCTCGATCCCCGCGGCCTGGGCCGCCTTGAGCACGTTCCCGCCGGTGAGAGCGACGTCGCGGCGCGCCGCGGGATCGGCGGGATCGGTGAGCACGGTGAGCGTGAGGGCCACGACTTTCGATTCTAGCCGGGTTTCCGCGACGCGCGGTGATGGTATCCTCACGCGGATGAATTCCGTCGACGTGGAAACGCTGCAACGCACCGCGCGCCTGGCCGGGTTCGACTTCGCGCCCTCGGATCTCGAGCCGCTGCGGTCCGCGATCGAGCGCGCGCTCCAGGCGCTCGAGCGGCTGGAGGCTCTGCCGCTGGCCTCCGTCGAGCCCGTCACGCAGTACCGGGTGGTGTGATGGCCGATCTGCACTGGACGTCCGTCGCCGACCTCGCGCGCTCGATCGCGACCAAGGACGTCTCGCCGGTCGAGGTCGTCCGCGCGCATCTCGATCGCATCGCGGCGCTCGATGCGCGTCTGCGCTGCTTCATCACGCTCACCGCGGACGCCGCCCTCGAGGCCGCGCGCGCCGCCGAGGCTGAGCTGGCCGCCGGGCGCTCGCGGGGGCCGCTGCACGGCGTGCCGTTCGCGCTGAAGGATCTCTTCGACACCGCGGGAGTCCGCACGACGGGCGGGTCGAAGATTCTCGCCGACCGGGTGCCGGCGGAGGACGCGACCGTCGTCCGTCGATTGGCCGCCGCCGGGGCGATCTCGCTCGGCAAGCTCACCATGCACGAGTTCGCGTACGGTCCGGAAGGTCTGAACGTGCACTACGGCACCTCGCTCAACCCGTGGGACGCGAGTGAAGAGCGGATCGCCGGCGGATCGTCCTCGGGCTCGGGCGTGGCGGTGGCGGCCGGCCTGGTCCCGTTCGCGCTCGGTTCCGACACCGGCGGATCGATCCGCATTCCCGCGTCGCTGTGCGGGATCACCGGGCTGAAGCCGACGTATGGCCGCGTGAGCCGCGCGGGCGTGTTGCCGCTGTCGTGGTCGATGGACCACGCCGGTCCGATGACGCGCTCGGCGACGGATGCCGCGCTCGTGCTGAAGGCACTCGCGGGGTATGACCCGGCGGATCCCACGACCAGCGTGCTGCCCGTGCCCGAGTACTCGGCGGCGCTGACGGGCGACGTCAAGGGACTGCGCGTGGGCGTGCTGCGCTCAGGCTTTGTCGACGCGGCGGTCCCGGAAGTTCGTGACGCGGTCGACCGCGCGGTGAAGACGCTCGAAGGCCTGGGCGCCCACGTGGACGAGGTGACGCTCGAGCACGTCGGCAGCGTCGCCGCGGGCTCGATGGCCATCGTCGCGTCGGAGGCGCTCGCGTATCACGCGGAGTGGGTGCGCGGGCGGCCCGGCGATTACCAGCCCGACGTCATCGAGCGGCTGCGCGCGGGCGCGTTCGTGAGCGGCGTGCACTACGTCCGCTCCCAGCAAGCGCGCGCGCTCGTGCGGGCCGCGGTGGACGCGGCGCTGGCCCGGCGCGACGTGCTGCTCTCGCCGGCCACGCCCATCCCGGCCACGCGGATCGGCGAGACGGAGGTCGACGCCGGCGAAGGCACGATCGACGTGCGGTCGTCGCTGCTGCGCTTCACGCGTCCGTTCAATTTCACCGGCCACCCGGCCTGCGCGCTGCCGTGCGGCTTCACCTCAGACGGTCTGCCCATCGGCCTTCAGATCGTCGGCCGTCCATTCGACGAAGCCACGGTGCTGCGCGCCGCGGATACGTACCAGCGCGCCACCGACTGGCATACCCGCCGGCCTCCGCTCGCACCATGACCAATCGTTGGGGGAATCGATGAGTGATTCGAATCTCGATCGACGGCTGGACGCGCTCGAAGCGCGGCTCGGCCGGCTGGAAGCGCTGCTCGGCGCGCTGAACGAGCGCCTGGCCTCGGGCGCGGGCCTGGACGCCGCGAAGGCGGGAATCCAGGCCTGGGTCACCGAGTACGTGTCGCTGCGCCTGCAGCAGCTCGTTCCCGAGACCTGCGAGCACGCGCCGGACGAGATGGCGGCGACCGAAGGGCCCGTGCTTCCGGGCACGCGCGTGCGCTGCACCGACGACGTGCTGCATCGTCTGGGACGCATCCCCATTCCGTTCGTGCGCCAGATGGTGACCCAGAAAGTTGCGGAGACCGCGCGGGCCGAGAACGTCCTCGTCGTCGACGTCCCGTTCTTCGAGCGGGCCGCCACGTTCTGACAGTGCAAGCTCTCGGGGGAGGATCTCCTGAGCTACGACCACTGGCAGCGGCACGTCATGGCCGGACCAAAGATCTGAGTCGGTGGACGATGAACCGATTCAGATTCCGATCGAAGACGTCTTAGATCTGCATTCGTTCGGGCCGCGCGACGTGGCGTCCGTGGTCGAGGAGTACCTGAAGGCCGCGCACGAGCGGGGATTCCGGGAAGTCCGAATCGTCCACGGGCGGGGGATCGGGGTGCAGCGGTCGATCGTTCGCGCCGTGCTCTCACGCCACCAGCTGGTCGTCTCGCTCGCCGACGCTCCGCCCGCGCGCGGCGGCTGGGGCGCCACCATCGTCCGACTGCGGGACGCCTGAGGACGGCGACGGTCAGGCTTTGGGCTTGGCGCGCTCCGCGAGGTGGCGGTAGAGGAACTCGGCGTCGAGCGGGGTGAGATCGAAGCGCTGGGCCGCCTCGTCCACGAGCTTGAGGCGGTCGGCCTGAGGGCGGTCCAGGAGCTGATCGTCGATCCACTTCACCGCCTGCGTGATCGGTGCCTCACCCGCCATTGATTGGTCCTCCTGGCCCGCTGAATGCGCTGCGCGGCCATTATACCGGGGCGCCGGAATGGTCGGCCGCGCACCCCTCCAATTGGTCCTTGACGCCCCATATTTTCGAGCAAGAATGGCTGGGCGAGCGAACCTATGCAGATCCTGCTCGATCGGAACAAGCCGGTGCCGCTGGCCCGCCAGATCCAGGCGCACCTGGAGCGGCTGATGCGCGAGGGGCTCCTGCCCTCGGGCGCCAAGCTGCCCGCCACGCGCGAGCTGGCCGACGAGCTCGGGGTCAACCGCGCCACCGTGGTGCTGGCGTACGAAGAGCTGGTCGCCGCCGGCCTGGCCCGCGCGCGGGTGGGGCAGGGGACGTTCGTGGCCGAGCGTCCGGCCGAGCGCGTCGCCGCCGAGCCGGCCGTGGCCCGCCGCGCGGCCACCATCGAGTGGTCCGAGATCTTCTCCCGGACGGCGCAGATCATCGGCGCCGAAGACGAGCGCCGGCGCGCCTCCGCGGGCCCGACTCCCGCCGGCAACGGCGTGATCTCCTTCGCCGGGGGCATGCCGGACAGCGCGCTGTTTCCCACCGACGCCTTTCGACGCGCGCTCAACGAGGTGATCCGGCGGGAGGGCGAGGCGCTGCTCCAGTACTATCCCGTGGCCGGCTATCCGCCGCTGCGCCGCTATCTCTCCACGTACCTGCTGCGCTTCGGCCTCGAAGCCTCGCCCGACGAGATCATGATCGTCAACGGCTCGCAGCAGGGGTTCGATCTCATCGCCCGCACCCTCGTCGATCCCGGCGACGTGGTGGCCATCGAGCAGCCGACCTACCCGCGCGCGATGCAGGTCTTTCGGTCCTTCGGCGCTCAGCTCGCGGCGGTGCCGTGGGACGAGAGCGGGCCTCGCCCGGAGGTCTTCGAGCGCGTGCTCGAGCGGCACGGCCCGAAGCTCTTCTACTGCCAGCCGACCTGTCACAACCCGACCGGGCTCGGGATGACCGTGGAGACGGGCCGGCGCCTGCTCGCCGCGGCCGCCCGCCACCAGGTGCCGATCGTGGAGGACGGGTTCGACGGCAGCCTCTATTACGGGCTGCGTCCCCTCGGACCGTTGAAGTCACACGACACCGACGGCGTGGTCATCTACATCGGCACGTTCTCGAAGATCCTCTTTCCCGGGCTGCGATTGGGCTGGCTCGTGGCGCCGCCGCCGGTGATCGAGCGGTTGCAGGCGGCCAAGCAGCTGGCCGACCTGCACACCAGCGCCTTGATCCAGGCCGCCGTCCATTGCTTCTGCGAGCGGCGACTGCTCGACCGGCACGCCGCGCGGGTCGCCCGCGAGTATCGCCGGCGCCGCGAGGTGCTGCTGGGCGCGCTCAAGCAGCGCATGCCCACGTCCACGACGTGGACGGAGCCGACCGGCGGGTTCTCGCTGTTCCTGACGTTGCCGGAGGGGGTGACCGCGGCGAGATTGCTCCCGCTCGCGCTGGAGCGAGGCGTCGCCTTCACGCCGGGCGACGTGTTCTTCCTCAACGGCAGCGGCTCGCGGGCCCTCCGCCTGTCGTTCTCGTCGCTGCCGACGGGCGACATCGAGCGCGGCGTCCAGCGGCTCGGCGAGGCCGTGCGCGAGGCGCAGCGTCGCCGGCCACGGAGCCCGCTGCCCGAGCGCGCCACCGTCCCGGTCGTGTGATGCGGACGAAGCACGAAATCCAAACAAGGAGAACGCAATGACTGAGCTGAACGAGCTGCGGATCGCGGAACGCAAGCACATCGGTCTGGCCGAGATGCTCAAGGGCGGCGTGATCATGGACGTCACCAACGCCGAGCAGGCCAAGATCGCGCAAGACGCGGGCGCCGCGTCGGTGATGGCCCTCGAGCGCGTGCCCTCGGACATCCGCAAGCAGGGTGGCGTCGCGCGGATGTCGCCGGTGCGGAAGATCCAGGAGATCCAGAAGGCCGTCACCATCCCGGTGATGGCGAAGGCCCGCATCGGCCACTTCGTCGAGGCGCAGATCCTCGAGGCCCTGGGCGTGGACTACATCGACGAGTCCGAGGTGCTCACCCCGGCCGACGAGCACTATCACATCGACAAGTTCGCGTTCCGCATCCCGTTCGTGTGCGGCTGCCGCGATCTCGGCGAGGCGCTCCGGCGCATCGGCGAGGGCGCCGCGATGATCCGCACCAAGGGCGAGGCGGGCTCCGGCAACATCGTGGAGGCCGTCCGGCACATGCGCGCGGTGATCTCGGGGATCCGCCGGCTGACCACGCTCGGCCCCGAGGAGCTGATGACCGAGGCCAAGAACCTCGGCGCGCCCTACGACCTGATCCGCTGGGTGTCGAAGGCGGGCCGCCTGCCCGTGCCCAACTTCTCCGCGGGAGGCATCGCGACCCCGGCTGACGCCGCGCTCATGATGCAGCTCGGCGCCGAGGCGGTCTTCGTGGGCTCGGGCATCTTCAAGTCGGAGGATCCGGCCAAGCGCGCGAAGGCCATCGTCCAGGCCACCACGCACTACAAGGACCCCGACGTGCTGGTGAAGGTCAGCGAGGATCTCGGCGAGGCCATGCCCGGCATCGAGACCTCCAAGCTCCCGGAAAGCGAGCTGCTGCAAACCAGAGGCTGGTAGGAGTGAAAATTGGCGTGCTCGCCCTTCAGGGTGACTTCGCGCTCCACGTGAAGACGCTGAAGGCGTGCGGGCGCAGTGCGAGCCGAACCGCGTCGGGCGGTGAGGCGAGCGGTGCAATGATCGTGGACCCCGTCGAGGTCCGCAAGCCCGAGCAGCTCGCGGACCTCGACGGGCTCGTCATGCCCGGCGGGGAGAGCACGACCCTGCTCAAGCTGATCGACGAGTGGCACTTCGTGCCCGCGCTGGAAAAGTTCCACGCCGCGGGCAAACCCATGTTCGGGACCTGCGCCGGGCTCATCCTGCTCGCGCGGGAGGTCGAGAACCCCCGCCAGTTCTCGCTCGGGTTCATCGACGTGGACGTGGAGCGAAATTCGTACGGCCGCCAGCGCGAGTCGTTCCAGGTCAGCGGCACCGCCGTGCTCGACGGCGCCCCGGCGTCGATCGAGATGATGTTCATCCGCGCCCCGCGCATCCGGCGGGTCGGCGAGGGTGTCGAGGTGCTCGCGCGTCAGGGCGACGATCCCGTCATGGCCCGGCAAGGGACGGTGCTCGTGGCCACGTTCCACCCCGAGGTGACCGGCGAGCAGGCCGTCCACCGGTATTTTTGCGAGATGGTCAGACGGAGAAGGGAGACGAACAGATGAAGGTGAAGGCGAACGGGATCGAGATGAACTACACGCTGGAAGGTCCGGCGAATGCGCCGGTCGTGACGCTGAGCCACTCGCTGGCGACCGATCTGTCGATGTGGGACCCGCAGGTGGCCGCGCTCCGGGCCCGCTACCGTGTACTCAACTACGAGACGCGCGGTCATGGCGCCACCGAGGCGCCGGGCGGGGCTTACACCCTTGATCAGCTTGCAGAGGACGCGCGGCAGCTGCTCCAGGCGCTCGGCATTTCCCGGACGCACTGGGTCGGCCTGTCGATGGGCGGCATGATCGGCCAGACCCTCGCGCTGAAGCACCCGGAGCTGTTCGCGAGCCTCTCGCTGTGCGACACGTCGAGCCGCATTCCCGCCGAG
>Ga0193725_1000306_pt1 | contig 15195 bp, 9 predicted proteins | sample H2a2metaG_FD_143058 | JGI IMG/M metagenome (GOLD analysis project Ga0193725, IMG submission 143058) | Soil microbial communities from a riparian zone of the East river system, Colorado, United States - H2a2 | ecosystem: Environmental > Terrestrial > Soil > Riparian zone | place: USA: East River... | reverse complement strand
ACGATTATCGCGCAGGCGAATTCCAGCAGCGTCAGCGGCGGCGGGTTATCGCATTCCCCTGGCGATCCGCTAAGTAGGGCCTCGAATGGTGTCCTCACAGTAACGGGCTCAACCTTCCAAAATAATACCGCGGCATCCGGCGCTGCTGGTGGAGGTGGCGCCGATGTGTTCACCCATAATCTCGGTACGGGCTCGCATAGTTTCGCTACGTCCACGTTTCTAAGTAACAAAGCGACCGTTGGCAACGGCGGCGGAATAATTATCGAGAGCCTGACTTGTACTGTGGCCACTACTGCTTTCACCACCAATGCCGCTCAGGGTGGCGCCAGCCTCGGCGGTGGAATCTACGTCAGCGGTGGAGCCCTGGTGTTAAATGGAACAAGCCCCACCATCACTTTTTCCGGAAACACAGCAATAGCCGGAAGTAGTGTTTCGACTGGTGCCTCTGTGAATGTTACAGGCACCAACACCACCATCGGTGGCGACATTCATATACCCACAAACGGAATCTGGACCAACAACGCCGGCAGTGCGCTCTCGCCCACCAATGTGGTCATCTCTGGCGGCACGTTCAATATGAACAACAGCACGATGACCGTTACCGGCAACTTTTTGCTTGGCCCCGGCCCAGCAGTCGGCGGCACCTTTAATGGCAATACCGGCACGGTGAACATTGCAGGAAATTTCACTTCGACAGCCGGTGGCGCGGGACCTGTCACGAGTTTTAACGCCGGCACAGGTACGTTCAACTTCAACGGCGGCGGCGCCCAAAGCATCAGTGGCAGTCTTTCACCTACTTTCAATAATTTGACAGTCAACAAGGGCGGCGGGACGCTGACGCTCGCCGTCAATACGCCAATCTTGAATAACCTTACCGTCACCGCAGGTATATTTGATTTAGTTACCTTCACGGCAAACAGAACTGCAGTGGGTGGAACGCTGACGGTGAGCAATGGAGCCACTCTAAAAATTGGAGGCTCAAACAGCATCCCGAGTAATTATTCGACCTACACGCTGGGAGCCACCAGCACAGTCGAATATAACGGCGCCGGAACACAGACGATTGCGGCTGTTAACTACGGTCACCTGACAAGCAGCAATACTGGTGCGCGCACACTGGCTGGCGCCGGAACCATTGGCATTGCCGGCACATTCACCACGGGAACTAATGCCTACACCTCCACCGGCAGCACGGTCGACTTCAATGGGACTGGTGCGCAAACGATCCCGGCACTAGCAAGCTCCAGCTACAACAACCTGACAATCAGCGGCGCGCGCACTACCAATAATGTGACTCTGGTTAACGGAGGCACGATAAATATCGGCGGTACTTTCTCGCCCACAGCCGGCTTCACTTCGGGTGCGTATGTCATTACAGGTAACACTATCAATTTCAACGGTGCGGGCGCTCAGACTGTTCCGCAGTTCAACTATAACAATCTAACAATCAGCGGGGCGCGCACGATAAATACCAGCGTGACGTTGGTAAACGGTGGAACAATTGGTATCGCCGGGACATTCAGTCCGACCGCGACCTTTTCTGGCACCGGTGCGTTCATAGTTACTAACAACACGATAGACTTTAACGGCGCCGGCGCGCAGACGATTTCCGCTTTCAACTACAACAACCTGACGAGCAGCAACACCGGTGCGCGTACGTTGGCCAACGCGGGCACGATCGGCATCGCTGGAGTGTTCACACAGGGGACGAACGCTTACACAATCACCGGCAGCACAATCAATTTTAATGGCAACGGCGCGCAGACGATCCCTGCTTTCAATTACAACAATCTGACGAGCAGCAACACCGGCGCGCGCACGTTGGCCAACGCCGGCACGATTGGGATCGCTGGAGTATTCACACCAGGAACGAATGCCTACACCATTACCGGCAGCACGGTTGACTTCAATGGCAGCGTTGCACAGACGATCCCTGCGTTTAATTACAACAACCTGACGAGCAGCAACACCGGTGCGCGCACGTTGGCCAATGCCGGCACGATCGGCATCGCTGGAGTGTTCACACAGGGGACGAACGCTTACACAATCACCGGCAGCACTATCAGTTTTAATGGCAGCGGTGCGCAGACGATCCCTGCTTTCAATTACAACAATCTGACGAGCAGCAACACCGGCGCGCGCACGTTGGCCAACACCGGCACAATCGGGATCGCTGGCGTATTCACACCGGGAGCGAACGTCTACACGATTACCGGCAGCACGATTGCCTACAACGGGGCCGCGGCACAAACGATGCCCGCAGGCTTTACCACCTACAACAACCTGACGCTGAATAATCCGACGACCGTAGCCGGTTTTGCCGGACTGACCGTGCAGGGATTGTTGCGGGTGCAGGCAGGAACGTTTACCAGCAGCAGTACCTACAACAACGTGCAGATTGATGCGGGCGCGACGATGGTTGCCAGCGCCGGCAGCACTATCAACGTCAGCGGCAACTGGTCCAACAGTGGAACGTTTACGCCGAGCACCGGGACGGTAGTGTTCAATGGTAACAACAACACCCAGACCCTGTCGGGAAGTACGACGTTCAACAATTTGACCATCAATCACACTGGCACCGGCAACGTGACGGCTGCCGGTAGCACTCTTGCCGTAACCGGTTTGCTGCGCGTGCAAGGGGGTACGTTCATCAGCAGTAGCACCTTCAACAATGTGCAGATTGATAGCGGCCAAACGTTGCAGGGTACGAACGCGACCACGATGACCGTGTCCGGCAATTGGACCAACAATGGAGGCACGTTCACTCCCAGTGGGAACACGGTCAACTTTAATGGAGGCGCTGCGCAAGCAATAAACGGCACCGCGGCCAGTCAAACGTTCAATAACGTCATCGTGAATAAGAGCGCTGGCGCCTTGAGTGCCGGCGGCAGCACCACCAGCATTACCACGAATGACTTGACGATGACGCTGGGTACCTTTACCGCGCCGGCAACCTTAGATGTCAACGGCAACGTGCTATTGACGGCCGGCACACTAACAGCAGGCACCAACATTACCGTGGCCGGAAATTGGACCAACAATGGTGGTGGGTTCACCGCGGGCGCAGGAACTGTGGCCTTCGACGGCGGGGCGGGTCAGACTATCGGCGGCACGACCGCAACCACCTTTAATAATCTCACCAACAGCGATGCGGGCGGCATCAGCATGAACAATGACAACACGGTGAATGGCATTCTCGCGCTTACGAGTAGCGATATCACCGTGGCTGCCACCAAGACGCTGACTCAACCCTTCACCGCGGGTGCTTCGACTGGAACATTCGATGTGGTGGGGAACTTTAAGCGCAGCGGCCCTTTACCCACTACCACGCTCACCTATGGCAACTTGAACAACACGATCGGGTTCACGGCAGCGGGCACGCGGCCGACTGATATCACGGTGAGACTCACGAAGACCGCGCCGACTGACGTGGCCACGGGACAAACGAATTCCGGATGGCCGGCGGCCGTTCTGCGCACCTACGTGGTTACGCCAACTGGAGGTTCGGGCTTTTCAGCGACCATGCAGTTGCACTATAACGGAGTGGACCTGAACGGCAATACGGCTGGAAACCTGAGACTATGGAAGCTCATAGCTGCCGGATGGTCGCAGCAATTTGGTTCGGTCGACAATGGTGCCGGTGTCGGCGTTTCAGTGACTGGGATAACCAGTTTTTCGCCCTGGACGATGGCGGATATTTCACCCACCGCCGCTGACGGGAACGTGTCCGGCCAGATAGTCGACGGTAGCGGCAATCCAGTTGAAGGCGCGGCGGTACGAATGAGCGGGACCCAGAATCGGCTGACGGTCACCGACGCGGCCGGCAACTACCACTTTGATGGAGTTGAAACCAACGGCTTCTATACGGTGGTGCCTGCGCGCGCTAACTTTACCTTCAGTCCGGCGCAACGGACGTTTAGTCAATTGGGGCAGCATACGGAAGCGGCTTTCAGTGCCACGTCGACAGGCGGGGGCTTGAGTCCGCTCGATACGACTGAGTACTTCGTGCGGCAGCAGTACGTGGACTTTCTCAATCGGGAACCCGACGAAGCGGGCTTTAACTTCTGGGTGAATAACATTGAAAGCTGCGGTCCTGACGCCAACTGCCGTGCAGTAAAGCGGATCGACACCTCAGCGGCCTTCTTCCTTTCGATAGAGTTCCAGCAGACTGGTTACCTGGTCTATCGAACCTACCAGGCGGCCTATGGAGACCTGCCGAACGCGCCGATCCCAATCAGGCTGAATGAGTTCAAACCAGATACGCGGGAGATCGGCAACGGAGTGATCGTGCTGCAGAGCGGATGGGAGCAGAAACTGGATAGTAACAAACAGGCGTTCGCGGCAGAGTTTGTGCAGCGGGCGAGGTTTGTGACGGCTTATCCGGCGACCATGACACCGGCCGAGTTCGTCGACAGATTGTTCACCAATGCGGGAGTCACACCGGCGGGCAATGATCGGATGGCGGCCATTGCTGAGTTTGGCTCGGCGAGTACGTCGGCGGATGTGGCGGCGCGCGGCCGGGCCTTGCGACGAGTGGCCGAGAACTCATTGCTGGCACAGCAGGAATTCAATCAGGCATTTGTGCTGATGCAGTACTTTGGGTACATGCGGCGGGATCCGGATACCGGGCCAGACACGGACTTTACCGGTTACAACTTCTGGCTGAACAAGCTGAACGACTTTGGCGGCAACTTCCAGAATGCCGACATGGTCAAGGCCTTCCTGGTGTCGGGTGAGTATCGCGGCCGCTTTCCGCGGTAGGAGGCTGTCTGATTAATTCTTTGAGAGGCTCCGCTTTCGGATTAAGGCGGAGTTTCAAGCATTGAGCGCGAAGAGCTATATTGACGGAAGGCATAGCCTTTCCGCACGAACCGCAAGCACTACTACCCTCTCGAGTCCCCTTTGTCATAGATCCTCCAACCGTTGCTTCCAGAGTCCGCGATCTGCGACCAGAAAATATCCTTGACAGCGGTCAAATTTGTTTGCTAAGACTATGGCTAGCTTCTACAACTTACGTTTAACCTGCCAGATCGCGGCCGAAGGTTCCCCCAAAATATGCCTTCTCCCACCTTACTGGTGATCGTTCTTTAACTAACCAACAGGAGGTATCTCAATGAAAAAGCAAAGGTCTTTTGCGCTAGGGCTATTCACCGCCCTCGCGCTCGTTTGTTTGCAAAGTGCGGCATTGGGCCAGGCGGCCATCGACAAATTGGCCAACGTAGCCGGCACCGGGTCAAGCGTCAAGTGGGACGTGAGCGTCTCGAATTCTGGGGGGAGTTTGACCATCTCTGCACCCGACGGCAGGGTGTTCTACAGAGAGTTTCGCGCGGGCGCCTCGCCCGAAATCGCGCTTACCGATAAACAACCCGACGGGACGTACACCTATGAGCTGCGTCTCAAGCCCGGATTCTCGCCCGGAGCCAGAAAGGCATTGCAGGCAGCACGCGGCAACGACGATGACCCCGAGGCTGAGCGGGCAGGGCGCAAACGCGCGGCAGAGCCGGCTCTCGTCCAGTCGGGAAGCTTCTCAATTCTGAACGGTACAATTATCGTCGCCGGCGCAGTGGAAGGTCAGCGACCGACCGCGAAATTAACGGAGCCGCGGCGGACTCCGGGAGTTATCTCCGGCAACACCGTGACCAGACTCCGCAACCATCGTGTGTCTCTGGGTGTCATGCCCGATGATGTTGTCCCCGACGATCAGATCGTGCAGGGGAGCGAATGTGTCGGGCTAGACTGTGTCAACGGCGAAGTCTTTGGCTTTGACACGATCAGGCTAAAGGAGAACAACACCCGTCTCCAGTTCGAGGACACCAGCGCGGCCGGCTTCCCTCTTAACAACTGGCAGATCAGGGCGAACAGCTCCGCCGCTGGCGGGGCCAGTTTCCTGGCGTTCGTAGACCAGGGCGCTGCGGGCAATTCCGAGACCGGCACGATTCTGTTTGAAGTAGATGCCGGCGCACCGGCTAACTCGCTGAAGGTGAGCAGCACGGGCAAGGTCGGGCTCAGAACGGCCACGCCGGTCCTGGATCTGCACATTGCAACCGCCGACACTCCGGCCCATCGACTCGAACAAACCAATGCGGGTGGGTTCACCGCGCAGACTTGGGACATTGCCGGCAATGAAGCCAACTTCTTTGTTCGCGATGTGACCGGCGGTTCCCGCCTCCCCTTCCGCATTCGGCCTGGCGCGCCCACCAGCAGTGTGGACATTTCAGCGGATGGGAGCGTTGGCGTCGGCACTGCCTCGCCGAGTTTCGCGCTCGATGCGCAGCAAAACAGCAGCAACAATTCGACTGGTACGGTCCTGAGGTTGAAAGGCAATTCCGCCGGGGCAAATGACAATACGCAAATCAGGTTTACCGGAAAGACCAACGGCGATCTCTTCACGATAGGGACCGACATCACGACAAACAACGGGACTAGAAACTTTCAAGTTTTTGACTTGATCGCATCGTCCGCCCGAGTAACCATAAATTCTTCCGGCAACGTCGGCATCGGCACGACCGCGCCTACTCAAACCCTGTCAGTGAACGGAACCGCCGGCAAACCTGGTGGCGGAACCTGGGACGTCTTCTCGGATGAGCGCTTGAAGAACATCAAAGGCCGATACAACAGCGGACTCAAGGCCTTAATGCAGTTGCAGCCGATCCGCTACGAGTACAAGCCGAACAATCCTCTCGGCATTAAGTCAGAGGGAGAAAACGTCGGCTTCGGGGCCCAGTCACTGCAGAAGATTATTCCTGAAGCTGTGACCCGGGACAGCTCCGGCTATCTGATGGTCAAAAGCGATCCGGTCCTGTGGACCATGCTCAACGCGATCAAAGAACAGCAGAAGGAGATCGTCGAGTTGAGAGCCCAAGTCCGGAAATTGCAGAGATCTTCGCATCGGCGAAGGAACTAGACGCCTGGCCTGCCAAAGGCACCTAAGGCGCAAGAGGTTGAACGAAATCGTTCTTATGCCTCTTGCGCCTTTTTGTCGCCCGGTTCTGGTTCTTTACTACCCGGCTTCTTTGGCCAGATCCAGATGGTCTTTCAATTCCAGGGGGTGCTTCTTGATTACTTCCATACGGGCGGAACGCGCATGGGAATGTACATGGTGCCTTCGAGCGTATCGTAGATGCTGTCGATGAGATTGAATTCCAGATCCCGATATTTGATCCATTCAAGCTAGGCCAGCCTAAGCGCTTCTTACTGCTTCGGCTGCAGTGCTCACATCAGTTCCCCGTAGTTTTGGTTCAGCTCTTTGTCCCACGAGGCGTACGCCCTGTCCGTGCACTGAACCATCCCCGCCGTCGAGCCGTTCTTCTCAATGCAGGCGTCGAGCGCTTTGTCGATTGGGTGTTGGGGTTGATCCTGGGCGATTGTGACCGTACCCAGCAGCAGCGCAAACGCCAGCGCCGGCAATAGTTTTGTCATTGATGGATTCCTCGGACTGTTTCGACTTCTGATCCGGGCGGCGGCAGCTACTGAATTAGTTTACGAATCTTCGCAGCTGCACGCTGATCGCGAAGCCGATCGCAATGAAGGTCGCAAGCACTGAAGAAAGACCGGCGCTCATCAACGGCAATGGCACACCGATCACAGGCAGCAGACCGAGGGCCATGCCGACGTTAATGAAAATCTGAAAGATGAGTCCGCCGACAATCGCCATGATCACCAGCATGCCGGTGCGGTCTCGCGACCGCCGCGCGTCAGAAATCAACCGCGTCAAAAGCAGCGCGTAAGATGCCAGCAATAGCAGACAACCGACGAAACCTGTTGTTTCCGCCGTGACTGAGAAGATAAAGTCCGTGTGCGGCTCAGGTAGAAACTTCAGACTGCTTTGCGAATATTCGGAACCGCGAGCGCCCATCAAACCACCTTCGCCCACGGTGACCATCGATTGCCAGGTGTGATAACCGAAGCCGCGCTTGTCGGCGTTCTCAGGATCGAGAATCACGTTGATGCGCTCGAGCTTATATCCGTGGAGTAGTCCTGTCTTAACACCTACGACGTAAGCGAGCGGCGCGCCGGCGATCAGAGCAAAGAGCACCGCGCCCACGACCCACATTCGCACAGATGAAAGAAAGAGTACGATGGCCAGTAGCGGTAGATAAGTAATTGCCTGGCCAAGATCGGGTTCCAGCATAATCAAAGCCATCGGCAAACCAAGTATGACGCAACCGGTAAACAGTTCTTTCCAGGTCAGCAAGCCGCTGCGATGCTTTCCAAAATACTTGGCGAGCATCAACACGACCGGAATCTTCACAAACTCGGACGGTTGAAACTGTCCCAGTGGACCCGGCAGCTTAATCCAGCAGCGCTGGCCGTTGATCTTCATTCCAATACCGGGGATCAGCACTATCACCAGCAGGACTAATCCCAGAACATAAAGGATTGGTGCCAACTCAACCAGGCGGCGGTAGTCAGTGAAGGCAATCCCCAGCATTGCCACCAGGGCGATACTGAGGCCAACCAGTTGCTTCTGCCAATAGGTCTCCGTGGGCTGCGCATTGTGAATCTCCCACGCGCCAAAACAAACGATGGTGATCGCCAGCACGGCAATCAACCAATCGAAATCTCGCAGCGTGCGCTTTTGCAGGATAGCTACCATGGTCAGCAAGCAGTTCGCGTTGAGCAGTCAACGATGACGCTGATTCAATACTCAGGATCTATCGAATTCTAATGGCGACGTTGTTAGTCGGGTTTTCCTTAGCGGGCCGGGTCTTGGCGTAGTAGACATCATACATCGCGCGCACAGCCGGCGCCCCGAACCGCGAGCCAAGACCCGCGTTTTCAATCATCGCGACGCAGGAAATTTCGGGCTTAAAGGCCGGCGCATAGGACACGAACCACGAATGATCTCTGTGCTCGCTACCTTCTTTGCCGAGACTGACTACCTGGGCGGTGCCGGTCTTGCCGGCGATGTCGAACCCGGCCATTTTGATACCGCCTCCCGTGCCGCCGTCGTTAACGACTGCCCACATGGCGTTGACGACGACATCGCTTTGGTCGGTCGGTATCCCAAGGTTCTTTGGCTCCGCATGTCCAAACAGATGTGCCGGCCGTGCCGGTCGATAATCGGAACGGCTTGGATCGTTGCCGACCGCGGCGATTGGGCGCACTTCTTTTAGAAGATGCGGCACGTACATTTTCCCCTTCGTCCCGATTGCCGAATGGGCGCGCAGCAAAGCAATCGGCGTAAGCACATCCTCGCCCTGTCCGAACGAAGAGTAAACCGTATCGATGTCCTTCCATTCGGGATCTCTTGGCTCAAGACGCGCCTTCAACTCGCGGGAAGGCGTTGTGCTGATCACTTCGTGCGGCAGGTCAATGCCTGTACGCTGGTTCAGATCGAACAAGTCAACCATCGCCTGGATTCCTTCCAATTTCATCTTCAGGCCCAGGCGATAGAAGTAGCCATCGCATGATGACCTGATCGCAATGTGCACATTCGGCGCGCCGTGATTCCCGCCCATACAGCGGGTGAACTTGTTGCCGATCGTAATGCCTCCGCCGCACACAAGATTCGAGCTCTCAGTCGTAATCGCGCCTTGTTTCAGACCGGCAGTGGCCATCAACGGCTTCCAGGTTGAACCCGGCGGATATTTCCCTTGAATCGCGCGATCAATTAACGGCTTGTCGGGATCGGTAAGCAGTCGCTGATATTCTGCCCGGCCCTCCTTGGTCCTGATGCGCTGCGAGAATAGATTCGGGTCAAAGGTTGGAGCCGAAGCCAACGCAAAAACCTCGCCGTTGTTAGGATCCATCGCGATGATGACTCCCCGCCCCTGCGGCGACTTGCGCAGTTGATCCTCAGCGGCTTGCTGCAGATCAAGATCAATCGTCGTCAAAATATCCTGACCGGACTGCGGCTCGATCCGCTCGACTTCGTTTTGGATGTGGCCGCGACTATCGACGACCACTTTCCGGTAACCGTCTCGGCCGCGCAGGTACTCATCATAGACGGCCTCCAGCCCTTCCTGTCCGATGATGTCGCCCGGCTTCCTCTCTTTGAAATCTGATTGCTTCAACTGCTCGGGGCTTATTTCCCCGACGTAACCCAGCACATGCGCCAGCATGCCGTTAGCTGGATAGCGCCGCTGCGGAGTTTGCTCGACCCGCAGTGCCGGAAGTTCCAATTGATGCGCGTCCACCCAGGCAATGTCCGCCTGCGTAGCACCTTCTTTTATGAGTATGGATTCGAAAGCCGGCTGTGATTTCACCTGATCAAAACGCTCGCGCAAAATTTCACCGTCAAGCATAAGTCCTTCGGATAGAGGCTTGATGAGTGTGTAACGATCGATGCCCTTGGTGTCTTCGCGCGAGAGAATTACGCTGTAAATCGGTCTTGAGTCGACCAGCACATTGCCATTGCGATCGAAGATCACGCCGCGGGGTGCCGGGATTGGAAGCAGACGGATGCGCTGGTTCTCGGCAATCTCGGCATAGTGAGTCCCGTTGATTATCTGAAGCAGGTAAAGCCGGACACCCAACAGGCCCAGCAACACCAGCACCAGCGCCTGAATCAGTTGCAGTCTTACGCGCAGGTTTTGCGAATCATCAACGAATTTCATCTGCTTCTTTTCCTTCGCATTACGCCCATTCCGCCGCGAGCCACGCGGCGTCGCACCGTAAATTGGCGCCGCTGCCTGGCCTTTCCGCTAAAGAAAGAATCGTAAGCATAAAGCAAAAGGGTTCCGGCGACCGTAGTCGCGATCAATTTATAAGACAAAGACTGAATAAACGGCATCGGTGGTTTCTGTCCGAGCATTCGATGCATTCCGACGTAGACAAGATTGTCCACCAGACTTGCACTCGCGAGGACCGGAATGCGCAAAATGGTTGTGTCCAGCATGACCCGAGAGGCTACAAAGTAGACAGCGTAAGCAGTCAGCACTTTGGAAAAACCACCGGCACCCAATAAAGCGGGCGGACCGCTGAGGATGTCCGTAGCCAGTCCGGCCACCGCCGCTACTATGAGGGCTTGCAATGGCTCGCGTTGGAGCGCGAAATAGACCACCAGAATCAACACGAGGTCAACGTACGCAAGCGGCTGCCAAACCGCGCGCAGCGCCGATTGGAAAGCGATTGCTCCGACTAACAGAACCGCGATGATCAGTTGACGCATGGCCGAAACAGTAGGCAGTCGGCAGAAAGTAGAAGGCAGAGAATAGACAGTGTCGGCATATTGCGAGCAGTCGGAACGGTAATGGTCTTTTTCGCTCTAATCGTCATTGACGTTCGATTGTGCCTGGCAAGGAGGTCGCTGCTTACTGCCGTCTGCCTACGGCTTACTTGTTCTTCTTCTTTTCCACATTGGGGAGCGCCTGGTCGGGCTCGGTGCGTTCGGGCGGGTGGTACATCAGGACGGCTACTTCTTTCAGCCTATCCAGCCCCGCACCGGGCCGGACGTAAATAACCTGTGACTGCGTCGCAGAGCCTGGTTTCACCTCGACTACTTCCCCCACGGTGTAGCCGGGCGGATAGATTGCATCCTGGCCGGTAGTCGTCACAGTATCTCCGGGCTGCACTTTCTCCGTTCCGGAAACGTAGCGCATTTCCAGCAAGCCATTCTCCCCCAGACCCTTGACTGCTCCGAGAGCATTTGATTTACCAAGTTGACCGACAATGGCGCCCGCCCCTGACTTCTCGTCCGTGATCAGCATCACCTGCGCGCTCCATGGACTGGTTGATATGATGCGGCCCACGATGCCTCCGGATGTGACGACCGGCATGTTTACTTCAACTCCAGACCAGCGCCCCTTGTCAATGGTGACGCTGTCGAACCACATCGAAGGGTCCCTGGCGATCACGCGCGCCACAACCATCTTGTAGTCGCTCTTTTCATTTAGTTTGAAAAGTTGTTCCAGCCGTTCGGCTTCCGCTGCGCGCTCTCGGGTGTCGCGCAACTCAGCCTGCATTTGATCGAGTTGCTGGTGAAGTTGCTGGTTCTCAGTTGAAGCGCGACGTAGCTCGCCGATATTCCCGAAGAGCCCGCCCAGCCAATTCCCTGCGGTAGAGGCTCCCTGCTGGATCGGATAGGTGATGGAGTGGGCTATCGACCGGATCTTGCGTTGTTTGGTTGCGTCGTCGCGGGCGTCATAGGTCATCAAAGCGAAATTCAGCAGCAGCAGCCCAAACAGCCACCACGGGGCGCGTTGGCGAATCTCTCTTTGAGTGCGAATCGCGGCCATTGGTTCAACGCCAATTGCCCATTGCCGATTGCCAATTTGTTCCAATCGCAAATCGGCAATCGGAAATCGGCACTGTACTTCACGTCCCGCTCGTCAAACTGTTGTCCCACTTCACTCGCTTGAGCAAGTCGAAGTCCGAGAGCATTTTACCCGTACCCAACACGACCGAGGCCAGCGGATCCTCGGCCAGGGAAACCGGTAGACCCGTTTCGATCGAGAGCCGTTTATCGAGGTTCTTCAACAGGGCCCCACCGCCGGTTAGGACAATGCCCCGCTCAACTATATCGGCTGAAAGTTCGGGCGGTGTTCGCTCAAGCGCGACCCGCACCGCGTTGATGATCGTGGACACGGAATCAGCCAGTGCCTCACGAATTTCTTCGTCGGTGATGGTAATCGTCTTGGGGATTCCTTCGATCAGATTTCGTCCCCGTACTTCGAACGAGAGTTCTTCGTCGAGGGGAAACGCCGAGCCAAGTTCGATCTTGATCGCTTCAGCCGTACGCTCGCCGATCAGCAAATTGTATTTTCGCTTGATGTATTGTGTGATCGCATCGTCCATCTCGTTACCAGCGACGCGCACTGAACGTGAATAGACTATACCGCTCAAGCTGATCACCGCGATGTCCGTGGTCCCGCCGCCGATATCAACGACCATGTTGCCGTGCGGCTCAGTGATAGGTAGTCCCGCGCCGATCGCCGCCGCCATCGCTTCTTCCACCAGGTAAACTTCGGAAGCCTTCGCGCGATAGGCAGAATCTTCCACGGCGCGCCGCTCGACCTGTGTGATCTCAGACGGAATACCGATCACAACTCGCGGGCTGACCCAGGTCTTGCCGTTGTGGGCCTTGCGAATGAAGTGCTGCAACATTTTTTCAGTGACTTCAAAATTCGCAATCACGCCGTCCTTCATCGGACGAATCGCAACAATGTTACCCGGAGTGCGGCCCAGCATCTCTTTCGCGTCGCGACCAACAGCCTCTACGGCGTTTGTTACCTTGTTGATAGCGACGATCGAAGGTTCAGAGACGACAATGCCGCGGCCTTTGGCATACACCAGAGTGTTAGCGGTGCCGAGGTCAATCGCCAGGTCGCTGGAGAAAAGACTAAATATCGATTTAAAAGCCATCTGAGCAAAGGTTTCCTGACTGTAAAATGAGACCGCCTGAAACTCTGAGCGGTCAATCCGTAACGCCAGTTAGAAGCTGCGAGATTTCGCGAAGTCGGCTGGCAAATCCTCTAACGACTCATCGGGGCAGAACCAAGCAACAAAGATACAACTATCCGAGCAGTAACGCTATCACGAAATTAGCTTTTCGCCGGGAATTCTCTGAAATTGTGTCGACCGAACCGACGAAGTCCCGCGACCGTCGTCTTTGTCGAGCGTTTCCGAGTCGGCCGTGACTCGGACACAGTTCTTATGAGCAGCCTTGGCCTGGTACATGGCCCGGTCGGCAGAGGCGATTAGTTGCTGCGGAGACAAGGCATGAAGCGGAAACAACGCGATTCCGAAACTGCAGGTCAGGGAAAATTTCAACCGCCGTCCTCCGCTGAACCGATGGGCTTCGATTTTCGCGCGAATGCGCTCAGCAACCTGAACGGCCTCGTCTACTCCGGTCTCCGGTAGGATCAGCACGAATTCGTCGCCGCCGTAACGCACGACACAGTCCGTGTCGCGTACTGACGGTAACACCACGGCGGCCACTTCCATCAGCGCATGTGAACCCACCAGATGCCCATGTAAGTCGTTGATTCGTTTGAAATCGTCAAGATCGAGAAACAGGGCCGCGACATTCGAACGGTAACGACGCGCGCGCTTGATTTCATTCACGAGAAACTGTCGGAGATAACGCGCATTACGCAACCTGGTGAGATCGTCGGTCAGCGAGAGGCGTTCTGCCTCGGCGATACGAACTGAATGAGAGAGCGCCGAAGCAATCGGAATCGCCAGTGACGTGAGGAGGGCAGTTTCCGAGCGCGAGAACGATCGCGCTCCCGATTTAACGCGGCGACCTTCCAATACGCCCAGGACTCTCTCTCCGCTGACGAGCGGCAACGCAATTACGCGACGACCGTTTTCAATTTTTCTGATCGCTTCAATTCTGCTGGCCGCCTCATGCGCGGCTTTTGATTCCGGTTCATCTGTTGGCTCAACGTGGCCGAACAATTCGCGTTGCCACTCTTGATCAAAAAGCAACAGTCCAGTATCGGCGAAGTTGCGACCAGCTAAAGGTTCAAACTTTACTGCCTCCGCGCTCTCGGTTTGCGCAGCCAGAAATATGGACCATCTATCAGCTTTCACCAGCCGCGCGACTCCGGCGAGCGCGGCCTGGCCGGCCTCCTTTTGATCCGAGGCGAGATGAAGCGAAGCAAGCAGCGCGAATGCGCCACGCAGATGTTGCTTGCCTAGCGAATCGGGCAGCGAAAAAGCGTGGCTGTCCGGGATGCTCTTAAAGCCTGCCGGAAGCTTTAGCTCCCCGGTTCCCACGACGTCTTCGACCTGCCTTAGCAGCGCCGGCAATTGTGGAGGACTGTCGGCAATTGCCCGAAAGCCGACTCGCTTCAATGTTTGATTGTCTGTTCCGTGCTGATCCACGGCTCCCGGTGTGTCCAGCCCATGACGGCAAGCGACCAGTGGGACGTTGGGCCACCACTCACCCACGCGATCTACAATTAGACGTAGCTGCTGAGGATTCGCTCCATACGGAATCGGGTAAAGGACTGCCAGTGGATGCGGCGAGTCCTCTCGCGGCCCTTCGCGCCACACGAATTCCGCATCAAGCGTTTCGCCGAGGTCCTTCACCCAGACCGAAATGCCCGCGGATCGCAGGCTTTCAATTAGTTCAACTGCGGGCGCGGTATCGGCGTCCGTAAGTAATATGACGTGCTTTTTCATCCGGCGGCCTGGTCCTTGTTGGTGTTACTCAGGTGAAGATTTCTTGCTTGCCGGGGCGCGCGTTTCCGTCTGCCGTTGATTCCGCGATTTAGCCGGGTCTGGCGAGTAGTACGCGGTACTGAC
>Ga0193725_1000305_pt1 | contig 15209 bp, 8 predicted proteins | sample H2a2metaG_FD_143058 | JGI IMG/M metagenome (GOLD analysis project Ga0193725, IMG submission 143058) | Soil microbial communities from a riparian zone of the East river system, Colorado, United States - H2a2 | ecosystem: Environmental > Terrestrial > Soil > Riparian zone | place: USA: East River... | reverse complement strand
AGTATCGTAATCGTTTGCGATGGAGGCTGAATCGCGTATTTCGGTTGTGGGCGCATAGCCGGCGCTGGCCAATCCGGCTCGCACGGCTTCGCGTACCGCGTCGGCGACAGCCGCAGCCCGGCGAAAGCGTACTTCGGTCTTCGCCGGATGAACGTTGACATCGACTTCCTCCAGCGGCACTTCGATGAACAAAAGCGCTGCCGGGTAAACGCCGTGCGGCAGGATCGAGCGATATCCTTCCGAAAGCGCTCGGCCAATCAAACGATCGCGCACAAAGCGTCCGTTGACGAAAAGAAATTGGGAGTCACGCGACGTGCGCCGCTCGCGTGGCGCCGAGACAAAGCCTCGCACCCGAGCAATCCGGGCGAATTGACCGGGCTCCTCGGTTTCGTTGTTGACGGCGAGCAGCCCGTCCAGAAACTGTGCCCCAAAGATCTGATACGCGCGCTCGCGCAAGTCCTGCGCCGGCGCCACGCGCAGAGTCTCCCGACCGTTGTTAGTCAAAGTGAAAGCGATCTCGGGATGGGCCAGCGCGTAGTGCGTGGCGAGATTGGTGAGGTGATAACTCTCCGTGGCCTCTGAACGTAGAAATTTTCGCCGCGCCGGAGTATTGAAAAAGAGATCGCGCGCGCTAATGGTCGTTCCCCGAGGATGCGCCGCATCTTTGACGTCGCGCATGCGCCCGCCTTCGATGACGACGCGCGTGCCGGCGGACGCGTCCTTAGTACTGGAAATTAATTCCACGCGAGCGACAGATGCAATCGAAGCCAACGCCTCCCCGCGAAATCCAAGCGTGCTGATGGCATTCAAATCCTCCGCCTTGCTGATTTTCGAAGTCGCATGTCTTTCAAAGGCCAGCACCGCATCGTCGCGCGTCATCCCTTCGCCGTCGTCGGTGATTTTCAGCAGCCGGCGGCCACCAGACTCGACGTCGATTGTGATCCTGGTCGCGCCCGCGTCGATCGCGTTCTCAATCAGTTCCTTGGCTACCGAGGCCGGACGTTCGACGACTTCCCCGGCAGCAATCAAGTTGGAAATGTGATCTGGGAGGACGCGAATTTTAGACATAAAACTTGTCAGTAGTCAGTAGTCAGTAGTTAGTAGTTAGTAGCTCGACGCACAGAAGTTGTCAAAGCATCGCGGATCACTTCGACCACACAAAAGCAACTGACAACTAACCACTGACTACTAACAGGCTTCAAAGATAGACAATTTGATGATCATTCGACGCGAGATCTATCGCGTCGTAAACCCAATCGACAGCATAGCGGCCATGCCGGGCCAGCAGAGACGTGATGTTGATGCGACGTTCCTGCAAAGTCTTTCCCGGATAGAGAAGATCGAAAGCGCGCTCTATCTGGCGGTGCACGGCTTCATCACGGCCGACCTGGGCGCGATTGAAGCGAGTGCGCAGCCCGTCGATCTGATAGTTAATCTTGCGCCGGCCCTTATCCAGGGCTTCTGCCAGCGTGGGATCGACGCGCCGAAGTTGCTCCTGTAAATCATCAAGCTCGCTGTTGAACGAGCGGGTTGTATGATCAAACGCTTCGGAAGTTTCTCTTCCCAGGTACTCCTTAACCACGCGGGCGAGGACGTGATCCAACCCGGCGAAGAAATCGGTCAGGCGAATGCCATAGCGCTCCAGCGAGCGCCACGTGTGTCTCTCAACCAATGTCATGCCGGCGCGCGGAAGAATCGGCGTGACCGGGCGATCGAGGATGCGATAGACCTCTGCCGTCTGAGCGAAGTAGGCAATCTCCGCGGCGCCACCGTAGTAAGCAACCGTCGGCAACAGAAAATCCTGCACGACCGCGCGGAGAGTTACGTTGGGACTGAACCGATCCGGCTCACGCAGGGCCCATTCGGCGAGTTCATCGGCTGTGAATTCACCTTCGCTATTGAGCCCTCCCTGAGGGTCGGGTTGCTGACTCCCGCTCTTTGCCTGGTATTTGCCGTTGTCCGTTCGCGTTAGCGCGTGGCGGGCGCCGTTTTCGTCGTGCCAAAAAAGAGGAAAGGAGTTTTCAGACGGAGCGACCTGGGCATGATACCCGGCCTCTTCCAATTCGCGGCTGCGATTGACGATGGCGATCGCAATCTCTTGCGCGCGCCGGGCCGCTTCGGCATATAAGGGCGCGGCCGTCTTCTTCAGTTGTGGATCGAGCGGGTCGAGAAGGATCAGGCCCTTCTGTCCGAACAGGGCCGTCATCACCTGAGCGAAGGCATCGCTAAACTTCCGTCCGGGCTGATAAGCATCGCGCAAAATCTTTTCGAGATCGTTGCTGAACTCGGTTTGTGGCAGGGCTTCCAACAGGCTCTGCAGCGTAGCCTTGATTGACTCGTCGAGCACGACTCGACCCACCGGCAGTCCATCCCCGTGAACTTCCGCCGGAACAATGACGCTACCAAGGGCGCAATCGCGATTGATAATTTCGGCTTTCGCGACCTCAGGAAAGTCGTGATCCTCGGTTGCCATCCAAAAGACGGGGACAGATTTGATCCCCCGCTGGATCATGCATTCGGAGAGTTTGACGGCCGAGAGAGCTTTGTAGATCGTATAGAGCGGGCCGGTGAAGAGCCCCGCTTGCTGACCGGAAACGACAGCGATGCAATCAGCTTCGCGCAACAGGCGAATGTTGGCGAGCGTCTTCTCGCTCGCACCCCAACTACGATTCATTTGCTCCAGCGCATCGCAAACCGCGGCGCGATCAGTCTGGTGATGGGCGAGTACGCGGTCACGGCGTTCGGAAACTTCATAATGGGCCCGCACTGATTCCGGATAGAAGCGTCGCAGCCCAATCGGATCGCGCAAGTAATCGAGGAACAGACGCGTTTGCTGCGGAATTTGATCGAACGGAATTGTCTCAACGCGCAATCCAGCTTGTTCCGGGGTGCTTTGACAGGCAGTTTCGGCGGTGCTCAATTTGGGGTTGCTCCTGCGGGGATAATTCTACGCGTCAGGCCGTTTATGTGCCAGCGAGGCGGGTAGACGGTAGCGCCCCAGTTTCACGGGTGCTTAGAGTACCAACTTTAGTTGGGCCCTTCCCACCCAGCAAAAGCCCGACTAAAGTCGGTACTCTAAACGCCTGTTCGCCAAGTTGGGCTACTACCGAGCGGACTAAGCGGACACGGACTGCGGTAGCGTATTCAGGGTGTCATTCGCCTGTTTGAGCATCTGGGCGATTTCCGCGCCGGCAGGTTCATTTGGCCGCTGCAGAGGAGCGCGTACTGAGCCGCCAACGAAACCCGCCATTTCCATTGCTGTTTTCAAACCACCGATGCCATAGGTTTTGGTTACGGCGCGCGCCAGCGGAGTTAGAGTCTCCTGCAAAAGTTTTGCGCGATTGATATCGCCGGCCTTCACGGCGTCATGAATCTCAAGGCATAGCTTTGGCACTACACAACCGACTGCCAGGATTCCGCCACGGGCTCCAGCTTGCAGCGCTTCGCAAAGCACGGTGCCATTGCCAATCATGACTGCGAAGTCCCCGGGCACCAGGCGAACGACTTCCGCGAACTTTGGGATGTCAGCGGAGCTGTCTTTCATGCCGACAATGTTTTTGTGCTGGCACAAGCGAGCAGCCGTCTCCGGCTCGATCTTAATCCCGGTCAGATCCGGCATACTGTAAAGAATGACCGGAACCGGTGAAGCATCAGCGACTGCCAGGTAATGTCTGACCAGTGCGTCCTGAGTAATCGCTGATTTGTAGAAACCTGGGGTAATGACGAGCACGGCTTCGGCACCGGCTTTCGCTGCTGACTGGATCTCCTTTATCGTGCCCCGCGTACTCTGTTGGCCGGCGCCGGCGATGAAAGTGAGTTGCTCCGGCACGGCCCGGCGCGCGGTTTCAATTACCTGAAGATATTCGCGCTCGTCGAGTTGAACTCGCTCGCCGGTTGAGCCGAGCACGACGTAGCCAACTACACCCGTGTCATTCCATGTACGCAGGTTCGAAGTGAGCCCTTCAGTGTTCAGGTCTTCACTCGCCAGAAACGGCGTGGTAACCGGCAGTAGAATTCCGTCTAAGTTAATTGGCATATGCATATAGTACAAAAGCGATCCGACCTTTTGAGTTGGGATTATAACGAGTGGACTGAGCGTCCGGCAATTCCGGTTCAGCGTACCGGCTTCATCCGGGGTCGTTGTTGACTGACAAAAGCCCAACCAAAGTTGGTGCTCCAAGCTCCTGAAAGATGCAGGTTGCGGCCCTTACGCGGCTCACCTATAATTCGAAGCGGTTTTCACTCTAAACAAGAGAGCAAACAGATGCCATATCTAAAGCCTGAACGGCCAGAGAAGGTCACCGCACCCTCTTTGAAAGCCAGCAAAGAGCGCGGCGAACGCCTCGTCTGTTTGACGGCTTATGACTATCCAACCGCGCGCATCGTCGACGAAGCCGGCATCGACATCATTCTGGTCGGTGACAGCGTGGGCAACGTCGTCCTCGGCTATGGCAATACGGTGCCCGTCACGCTCGATGACATCCTGATTCACGTAAAGGCGGTACGGCGTGGCGTCCAACGGGCGCTGCTCGTCGCGGACATGCCTTACGGATCGTTCCACACCGGCGCGGACGACACCGTACGCGCGGCCTTGCGTCTGGTTAAAGAGTCGGGCGCGGAAGCAGTCAAGCTGGAAGGCGGAACGAAGCGAGTGAAGTTGGTACGGCGTCTGGTTAACGAAGAAATCTCGGTGATGGGTCACATCGGTCTGACGCCGCAATCGATCAATCAACTGGGAGCGTATCGGGTCCAGGGTAAGACGGCTGATGCCGCGCGCCAGTTACTCGATGACGCCTATGCGTTGGAAGAAGCCGGAGCGTTCTCGATCGTGCTCGAGTTGGTGCCCCGCGAAATCGCCCAGTTGATTACCCAGAGTATCAGCATTCCGACGATCGGCATTGGCGCCGGCGTGCATTGCGACATCCAGGTCCTCGTGTTTCACGATCTCCTGGGGATGGCGTTTGGGAAGTTGCCGCGCTTTGTGCGCGAGTACGCTAATTTGCGCGAGACGATTACCGATGCCGTCACTCGCTGGGCGGAAGATGTGCGCAGCGGTAACTACCCTTCGGAACAGGAGTCCTACGGCTTGCCCGCTGAAGCTGCTGCGGAACTGAAGATCGAAATCAAGAAGGAAGGAAAGCTCACGTAGTCCGAAAGCCCGTGATAGTCAGTTGTCAGTGGTTAGTTGTCAGTGGTTCCGACGCAATCCGTGCTACTGACTGCTAACAACTGACTGCTGACTTCTTTTTATGGAAATCATTAACCGTCGTAAGCGCATGATGTCCGTTGCGCGCAAACTACGCCGCGAGGAAAATCGGACTATCGGATTCGTGCCGACGATGGGCGCGCTGCATGAAGGACACTTGAGTCTGATTCACGAAGCCCGCGCAATGTGCGACGTCGTGGTGGTGTCAGTGTTTGTTAACCCGGCCCAGTTCGGTCCCGCGGAAGACTTCGACTCTTACCCGCGCGATCTCACGCGGGATGCAGCCCTGCTGGCTGAATACAATGTCGATTACGTTTTTGCGCCGACCGTCGAGGAGATTTATCCGCCAGGTTTTTCTACTTACGTTACAGTCGCGGGTCTCTCTGATCAGCTTGAAGGCGCATCGCGGCCGGAGCATTTTCGCGGGGTCACGACGGTAGTGGCGATATTGCTAAACGCGGTAAAGCCCGACTTTGCTTTTTTTGGTCAGAAAGACGCGCAGCAGGCAATCCTGATCAAGCGCATGGTTCGGGATCTCGCTCTAAGTGCTGAGATAGTTGTGGTGCCAATCGTGCGCGAGCAGTCAGGACTGGCGATGTCTTCGCGCAACAACTACCTCGACGATGATCAGCGCCGGGCTGCGACTGTCCTGAATCGGGCGTTGTCGCAGGCACGGGAAGCATACGAAGAAGGCGAGCACAGCGCCGAGCATTTGATCGAGCTCGTGCGCGCGACTATTGAAGCGGAGCCGCTGGCCCGGATCGATTACGTTAGCGTGAACGACGCCGAGACGCTTGAGGAGTTGGAAAAGATCGAGGACCAGCCGGCGCTGGTTTCGCTGGCGGTCTTCATCGGCAATACGCGGCTGATTGATAACGTCGTGCTGGGTAAAGCGAAGAGACAGGATGCTGCGGGAGCGATGGCTTAAGCGAAATGGTGAAGAGTTTTGATCAATCGATTACAAGTGAGGAGCCCACAAGGTGGGCGACAGCGCTCATCATTTGGTAATGCTTAAGTTTTGCGCTATCGCACGCTTCGCGCGCTCGTTCTCTTGCCTATCATCATCCAGGGGTTTCGCTTCGCTCCACCCTAGGCTTTATGCTTGCACCCGCTCCGCAGGGCTTGGAAGAGACCCGATGAAGGCTGCTACAGAAGTAGTCACGATGAAGTGAAAAGACTATTCGCGCGAAAACAATGACTGGAACAGCTAAACAAAAATCCCACATCACGTTCACGCTAAACGGTGAATCAGCCGAAGTCGCTTTCGCCCCGCACAAGACTCTCCTGGAAGTCCTACGCGAAGACCTGGGCTTGACCGGCACGAAACATGGTTGTGAACTGGGCGAGTGCGGCACCTGCACCGTTTTGGTCGACGGGCGCGCGATTCTTTCCTGCCTGATGCTTGGTCTTGACGCCGAAGGTCGTGAAGTTGAAACGATCGAAGGCATGGCTGAAGGCGCTCAGCTTCATCCGCTCCAGGTTACGTTTGCCGATACCGGCGCGGCGCAGTGTGGTTACTGTTCGCCGGGATTTCTGCTGGCGGCCAAGGAGTTGATTGGAAAGTCGCCAAATCCGACGCGTGATGAAATCAAAGAGGCGCTGTCAGGAAATCTCTGCCGCTGCACCGGGTACATTAAGATTTACGAGGCGGTCGAGTTAGCCGCAGCGCGTGTGCGCGGCGAGGAAATGGAGCTGCCGCGCGAAAGCGTTTATGGCTGCGAGTAGAACCAGCCAAGGATAAACACGGATTTCACAGATGACTACAAAATCAATCCACCGACTTGAAGCTTATTTTTTGAATCGGTGTCTATCCGTGTCCACCTGCGGCTAATTCCTGAATCATGACGAAGAACGGCAACAACGGGAAGCCACTCAAGGTAGTCGGCAAACCATTTCGCAAAGTCGACGCGCGGGCAAAGTGCACCGGCCAGACGAAGTTTGCCGACGACATCTTTCTGCCGCGGATGCTTTACTGCAAGATCCTGCGGAGCCATCATCCGCACGCACTCATTAAGAACATAGATCTGTCGAAAGCCCTCGCGCTGCCCGGTGTGATGGCCATCATCACCGGCCGCGACCTGCCGATTCCTTACGGCATTCTTCCCGTTAGTCAGGACGAGCACGCGCTGTGCATCGACAAGGTCCGTTTTGTGGGCGATCCGGTGGCGGCCGTCGCGGCGATTGATGAAGACGTGGCCTTCGATGCGATGAACTTGATCGAGGTCGAATACGAACTTTTGAATACAATCTCATCGATTGAAGAAGCCATCATGATTGATGAGCCCCGTATTCATGAGTATGGCGAGGGCGGTAACGTCCACAAGAAAGTTTCTTTGGAATTCGGCGAGGTGAATGATGGTTTTGCCGAAGCCGATCTTATTCGCGAAGACACCTTCTTTTACGAAGGCAACACACATCTGCCGATGGAGCAACATGCGGCGGTGGCCTATCTGGACACCGACGAGAAACTGACTCTGTGGAGTTCCACCCAGACGCCGCACTACGTCCATCGCGCCCTGACCAAAGTGCTCGAAATTCCGGCGAGTCACATCCGGGTGATTGCTACGCCGAATGGCGGAGGCTTTGGCGGTAAGAGCGATCCATTCAATCACGAGGTTGTGGTCTGCAAGCTCTCAATGCTGACCGGCCGGCCGGTGAAGTGCACGCTGACGCGCGAAGAAGTTTTCTACTGCCATCGTGGCCGGCATCCGGTTCTGATGCACGTCAAGACTGGAGTGAAGAAGGACGGCGCGATCACCGCCATGCATTTCAAATCGTTCCTGGATGGCGGTGCCTACGGAAGCTATGGAGTCGCGAGCACGTTCTACACCGGCGCCTTGCAAACGGTGACCTATGACGTACCGCGTTACAAATTCGAAGGGTTGCGCGCTTTCACAAACAAACCACCGTGCGGACCTAAGCGGGGACATGGTACACCGCAGCCGCGATACGCCCTGGAGGTTCATCTCGACAAAATCGCGGAAGAGTTACGACTGGATCCGGCAGAGATGCGCCGTGAACACCTCGTAGAGCCGAACTCGCTCACCGCTAACTACTTGCGTATCGGCAGCATGGGTCTGGGCGTTTGTATCGACAAGGTAGTTGAGGGTTCTGATTGGAAGAACCGCTTTTCCTGGAATGTGTCAGAACCCCGACCTGTCGGGGTAGCGGCCGGGCTAAATCTGAAAGACACGCTCGCGAGCCGGAACGGAAATCGGAAACTTCCGTTCGGCAAAGGGATCGGCTTTGCCTGTAGTTCATATATATGTGGCGCGGGCCTGCCGATCTATTGGAACAACATGCCGCAGTCCGGAGTACAGCTTCGGCTTGATCGACAGGGCGGCGTCTGTGTGATGTGCGGCTCGATCGATATCGGCCAGGGATCGGATTCGATCCTGGCTTACATCGTCGCGGAAGTTTTGGGAATCGATCCCTTCGACATTCGCGTGATCACGGCCGACACGGATTTGACGCCGGTTGATCTGGGCAGCTATTCCAGCCGCGTTACTTTGATGACCGGCAACGCCGCAATTCAAGCGGCCGAGCGGGCGCGCGAACTCCTGACGATGGCGGTGGCCGAAAAACTCGGTGTTCCGATCGAAAACATTTCGTTTGGCGAACGTCGGGTATTTGATGTTGAGAATCCCGAGATTGGCGTTTCGTTTGCTGAGGCGGTAGTTCTCGCGGAATCAAAGTTCGGGACGATCGGCACCGTCGGTTCGTATTCACCGCCGCGCTCGCCAGGCAAATACAAAGGTGCGGGCGTTGGCCCGTCCCCGGCTTACAGTTATTCGGCAGCGGTTGCTGAAGTCGATGTTGATGCGTCGACCGGCATTGTGACAGTTGAGCGCATCTGGATTGCTCATGACATCGGGAAGTCAATCAATCCCATGCTGGTGATGGGCCAGGTCGAAGGTAGCGTCTACATGGGATTGGGCGAGATCCTGATGGAAGAAATGTCCTATCGCGCGAATCGTAACGTGGTTCACAAAATTCCGTCGATGCTCGAATACAAGAGCCCGACGACGATGGAGATGTGTGACGTCAAGACCTATCTAATTGAAGATCCTGATCCCAACGGGCCTTTCGGCGCCAAGGAAGTCGGCCAGGGCCCATTACTTCCAATCCCGCCCGCGGTCGCCAACGCTGTTTACAATGCCGTCGGCGTGCGCATTGATGAAGTGCCGATCACGCCGGAGAAAGTTCTGAAAACGCTGCGCGACAAATCGAAGGGCGGCGACGGCCGTTATGGCCCTGAGTCAATTCCCTCGGTTGAATGGCCCGAACCTTTGCGTGTGTTGACACCGGCCGAAGGCGGCGATGGTCGTGAGATGCCGCGGGTGGCCGTTCATTCTTGATCCTATGAAACGTTACCTGCCTTTCATAATAATCGTTCTGGCCCTGGTCGCTGCTATTGGGATCTTTACTCTAATGTTTCGCAGAGGAACGGGCGGTGGGGATTCAAGCCTCGTTCTTAACAACTCAAATCAGCAGGCTCAGGTCGTCGATAAGGGTTCGACTCCGGCTCAGGCGACTCCTAATCAGTCGCCGTCTGGCTCAAACACAATAACGAAACCAAACGTCAAGATTAGTTCGCCGGTCATCCTTGAAGAGTACGGCGATTATCAATGTCCGCCATGCGGTGAACTTTATCCGGAACTCAAACAAATCGAACACGAATACGGTGGCCAACTACGGATTGTTTTTCGTCAATTTCCGCTGGCAAGGATACATAAGAATGCGCTGGCCGCAGCGCATGCGGCCGAGGCGGCGCGAAATCAAAACAAGTTTTGGGAAATGCATGACCTGCTATATCGCAATCAGAGTGAATGGAAGGACCTCGCCGATCCGCGTCCAACCTTTATCTCTTATGCCAGGCAACTCAAACTTAAGATAGACCAGTTCACCAGCGACATGGACAGCAATCTGGTCGATCAAAGGATTATCGCCGACATTCAACGCGGCACTGCTGCCGGCGTAACCGGTACCCCGACGATTTTTATCGACAGCCAGATGTTGAAGTACGAAGCGACAAACCTTGACGGTCTCCGGCGCGGTATTAACGCAATGCTGCTCAAAAAGGCGACTTCCTAGTATCGTTCCTCCCAGAGAGGGCTCCTGGTCGCCGGCCAGGCACCAGCTACCGGCGCGGCCATTAACCTGTTGGCTTCCGACGACTTATACTTCTCAAGCTCAAGTTCTTGTTGACATGTCGCCCACCTCCCTCTATAGTGCAATACCCGTAGGTCGCCTTTGATGCCAGCTTCGGCCGTCCACCCCCCGCATCAAATCGACGGATGCCGATGTTCAAGCTAAGACGACTCGAAATCACGGGCTTCAAGTCCTTCGCGGACCATACTGACCTCATCTTTACTGGTGAAGGCATAACCGGCGTTGTCGGCCCGAATGGCTGCGGCAAGAGCAATGTTGCCGACGCCATCGCCTGGGTTTTAGGCGAACAGCGGGTCAAGCATCTGCGCGGCGCCGAAATGAAGGACGTGATCTTTCAGGGATCGCGCAATCGCAAGCCCAGCGGAATGGCGGAAGTCGTTTTGCACCTGGTGCGGGACGAGTTCGTCGAACACGAGCCGGACATCGAGGATATCGATTCGACGCTCGAGCAAATCGACGAGCACAGTGCAGTCTTCGAAGATGCTGAAGTCGTCAGTGCCACGCCCGATCCGGTCGAACCCTCCGTCATTTCTGAAGGGCCGATAGAAGCGAGTGTCGTCGCAGTTGCTCAGCCTGCTGAGGTCGCGCTTGCCGACAACGCACCTGCCGACAGTTCACCTGCTCCGAAATCAAGTACACATCATCATCGCCACTGGCGCCGCCGTAATCTGGCGCTCGAGTTTGCGCCGGGTGAAGCGATTTCCGTTACTCGCCGTCTCTATCGCTCCGGCGAAAGCGAATATCTGCTCAACGATCGGGCCTGTCGTCTGCGCGACATCCAGGATCTATTCTCAGGGACCGGACTGTCGGGCGGACACTACGCGATCATCGAGCAGGGTCGCATTGGCCAAATCTTGTCGGCTAAGCCGATGGACCGGCGCACGATCATTGAAGAGGCCGCCGGGATCACAAAGTTTCGGGTGCGGCAACGCGCCGCCGAAGCGCGGCTGGAATCCGCGCGCGCAAATCTCGGCCGCGTCTCGGACATCATTTCTGAGATCGAGCGGCAGGTGAATAGTCTGCGACGGCAGGCTGCCAAGGCACGCCGCTATCGCATTCAGCGGGAGGAACTGCGCGAGCTGCTGCGCCACGTATACGTGGCTGAAGAGCGCAGCCTTGCCGCTTTGCTCGAGCAAACGCAAGCGCACCTGGAGAGCGCTACCGAAGAAGATCGGCGTCTGGCGGTCGAGTTGGCAGAGCGCGAGGAAACCAGCCGCACAGCCACCCAAACCGCCCGGGCTCTCGAGGACGAGTTGGCGCAGGTGCGCGCGACCATAGCCGAAGCCGCGTTGCAACGCGACCGGCGCATCCGCGAACGCGTCTATCAGGAAGAGCAGATCGAGACCCTCACCAGGCGTCAGACAGAGATTGAAAAGGAAGTCGAAGCGCTTAGCGCCCGGCTGGTAATAGTCGAGGCTGAATTGGAACGTCTGCGTCAAGCCGAAGCGAAACTCAGCGCCGATAACGAGCAGGCGATCATCTCCTTGCGGGCGGCTGAACATTCCCACGCGCAAAAGCTCAGTGAAGTGGCGCAGGCAGAGAACCAGATTGAAACTGCGCGAGTTGAGTTGCTCACGCACACTGCGGCCGTGGAAAGGCTGAACGAGCTGGCCCGCCAACTCGAGAATGCGCTCGAGAAGCTGACTCAACAGGCCGAAGGTCTGGCACGCGAAGGCGAACGCGCCGGCGCCGCCCATGCGGAACGAAGATCAGAGGCTGAGAAACTGAACCTGCAAATCGCGACCACTCGCGAGAAGCTTGGCCGGCTAACGGCCGAGCGCGAAGCCGCCGTCAGGGCGGTGGTCGAAGGACATGAGCGCGTTTCCGACAATGATGCCGAACAAACACGCGTGCGTGACGACTATTCTCGCGCGCTGCACCGGCTGGAAAGTTTTAATGAACTTGACCAGCGGCGCACGCATTATTCACTGGCGGTGCAGGAAGCTTTCTCGGCGAACGAGAGCGAGGACTTTCATCTGATTGGCACGCTGGCCGACAGCATCCAGGTTGATGCGCGGTGGGAGCGCGCGGTCGAAGGCGCCTTTGGGTCATCGTTGCAATCGATTCTGGTTCCCACCCCTGACGACGCAATCCGCGCGGCCGCGTGGTTAAAGAGTAATCAGGCCGGACGGGCTAACTTTCTGATTACCGGGTTTCACGGTGGCAGCGACGAAGTAGACGTGGACGTGATGACGTTCAGACAGACGATGAGTGGCACCGCAGCTCGGCAACAGCACGTCCCGGTCGGGATTGATGGCCCGCGCATTGGCGACACGCTGCGGGCCTCGCGCGAATTGCTGATGGTGCTGGAGCGAACAATGCCGGAAAGAATGAACGCGCGCATCGTGGATACGCTCGATGACGCGACGTCGTTATCGCTGGCCACCGGTGATATGTTCGTGACCACCGAAGGAGACTGGGTTTCTGGCGGACAATTCGTCAACGCGGGTAACGGCCGGGCGCTGGAAGAAGGCGCGGGCTTGTTGACTTTCAAGCGCGAGCTGCGTGAGTTGGAATCGCGGGTCAGCGATTTGGCGGCCGAACTTGCGGTCGCCGACGTGGCCGTTAAAGACGCGCGCTCTCGTCTGACCGGCCTGGAAGAATCGGTCGTCTTGTTGAATGCTTCGATTGCTCGCGAAGAGCGTGAAGCGATGGCGCGCGAAATCAACGCCGGAACTTTGCAGCAGGATATCGAGCGGGCAGAGCGCCACATGCGCGTGGTTGCCGACGATTCAGAGCGTTTGGAACAGGAGCGTCGCGAGTTGGAAGAAAGTCACGCGAAAACTTTGCGTGAGGCTGAAACTGCGGAAGTTATGCGGCGGGCGACGCGGGACCGAATCGAGCAGACCACCGGCGTTCTGGCTGGAATTCGCCGAGACGCCGAGTCCGAGAGTGAGCTTCTCAACCAGCAACGCGCGGAAGCCGCGGCTGCGGCCGAGCGCCGGCGCTCAACCACTTCGGACTTGCGGCGTCTGGAAACCGAGCGCGAGGATGTTACCTCCCGGCTCACGCGACACCAACTGGAATTGACTGAAGGCGCAAGCCGAATCGATGAGCTGAATACCTCGATTAGTGAGATCGATCGTCTGGCGGCCACCGTCGACGAAGAAAAGACCCGTGAGGAAGAACAGATTGCCGGTGCCACCACGCGACTGACGGAAGCGCGGGATCGAGCTGATGGGCTCGCCAATGAATTGGCGGAACTGAATCGTAGCGCCGCGGCCTCACGCGACGCGCGGGCCGCGGTCGAAGTTCAGCGCGCCGAAGCCCTGGCACGGGTCAACTTTGTGCGCGAATCGTGCGCCAACGAATTGAATCAGAGTCTGGAAGATCTGGCTCGCGAAGTGACGGTGGACGGCGGGTTTGACCTGGAGATAGAGCGCAGGCACGTGGATGAGATGCGCGACCGCCTGGAAAACTTTGGCGCCGTAAACATGATGGCCCTCGAGGAGTTATCGGAAGCCGACGAGCGTCTCGCTTTCCTGACGACCCAGCGGGCGGACATAACCCAGGGCATCGCCGCGACGGAAGAAGCACTGCGCGAAATCAAGCGTCGCTCGAGGGAACGCTTCCGCGATGCTTTTGAAAAAATTAATCAGAATTTCAGTGAATTCTTCAAGGAGCTGTTTGGCGGCGGCCGCGGCGAAATGAGTCTGATCGATGCCGACGACGAACTGGAATCAGGCATCGACATCGTCGCTCAGCCACCCGGCAAGCGCCTGCAAAACGTTCTGTTGCTTTCTGGTGGCGAAAAAGCGATGGCCGCGCTCGCCATGGTTCTGGGAATATTCCATTATCGGCCCTCTCCCTTCTGCCTGCTTGACGAAGTCGATGCGCCGCTGGATGAGGCGAACATTGGCCGCTTTACCGACAAGGTGGTTTCCATGGCGGCCAATACGCAGTTCATCGTCATCACGCATAACAAGCGCACCATGGAAACCGCGCGCGCCCTCTATGGCGTGACGATGGAAGAAGTCGGCGTGTCAAAGCTCGTCTCCGTCCGGTTTGACTAGGCGCTGGAAGCGCAGGAGTCTCCGCTCGCATTGAGCGCGAAACGCGAATCAATTCCCATCTTGAGAAGTTTTCCTACCGGTAAGACGATCCACGAGAATACACGAAGCAGAACAGGTCTTGTTCGTGGATTTTGTGTGATTTCGTGGATCGTGCTTTTGTCCAAACGGAAAGAAAACACGAAACCACCATTGGAACGCTAACCGATTCCCTCGCTCCTTGCGTTCTCTTCAATCATCATCTAAAAGTAGTTTGAGGCGCGCCCGTAAACTCGGTAGGACAAATTGAGCGCTATCTGTGGGTAACTACAATCGTAATGCGAACATCAATATTCAGATTGCTATCTTCCGCCCTGTTAGTCTTAGGCGTGGCTTTTTCTTCCTTTTCGCAGGACACAAAACGCAACGATCGCCCACCAGAGAAGGGCGCAACTCCGCAGCGCCGGGAAGACAATAAGAAACCGCCCGATCCAACTCGCTACTCGTATGAATTCGCCAAGGCTGAGTTTCTTATCAGCCACATTGTGATCGAGCACGATGCGCTCGGCCGCGGCAAGATTTCGTTCTGGCGCCGGGGCGAGGAAACTCCCATCGTCGAGCCGATAGAATTATCGATTAGCGCGCTCGGTCGTGTTCTTGGTCTCTGGACGGAATTGCATTTTCTGGATTCGACGGAGAACTATCAAACCGCCAAGAGTTTTGCCCACCTCGGCACTTATCACTTGACGATGGACGACAGCAAGCGCAAACGCACCGCCGAGTTCAACTGGAGCAGTAACAAGGAAGCGTGGGCTCTGACGAATGAATACCGTAAGGTTTCC
>Ga0193725_1000303_pt1 | contig 15294 bp, 13 predicted proteins | sample H2a2metaG_FD_143058 | JGI IMG/M metagenome (GOLD analysis project Ga0193725, IMG submission 143058) | Soil microbial communities from a riparian zone of the East river system, Colorado, United States - H2a2 | ecosystem: Environmental > Terrestrial > Soil > Riparian zone | place: USA: East River... | reverse complement strand
GCGCGGGGGAGGTCGCCGCGGCGTCGGACCCCGGCGCGCGTTCGTGGTCCAGAAGCACCGTGCGACCGCCCTGCACTACGACCTCCGTCTCGAGCACAACGGCGTGATGCTCTCGTGGGCGGTTCCGAAAGGGCCGTCGCCCGATCCCGCCGTCAAGCGGCTGGCCATGATGACCGAGCCGCATCCGCTCGAGTACAACGACTTCGAGGGCGTGATCCCCGAGGGCGAGTACGGCGGCGGCACCGTGATGATCTGGGACCGCGGCACCTGGGAGCCGGAAGTTCCCGACGTCGACCGTGCGCTCGCCCGCGGCGATCTGAAGTTCACGCTGCGCGGTCGCAAGCTCAAGGGCTCGTGGGTGCTCGTGCGCACGCGCGGCGCGGGCAAGTGGGCGGGCGACCGCAAGTGGCTCCTGATCAAGCACCGCGACGCCGCGGCGTCGAGCGACGACCTCACCGTACGCAAGCCGCTGTCCGTGGTCTCGCGGCGCACGATGGCCGGCATCGCGCGGGCCGCCGGTGCCAGCGCACGCCAGCTCGCGGTGGCTCAGGCCGCCGATCCGTCCCGAGCGCCAGCCGCCGCGCCCGGCGAGGCGGCCCCGTCGACGATCGCGACTCGGACGACGCCTCGGAGCGCGTCGACTCGGGCCAAGAAGCGGAGCGCGTGACCACGCGCGCGTCACCGGCGCGCGCGGCCACGCGCGTGTCGTTCCGCCTCCGTCCCATGCTGGCCACGCTGGTCGATGCGCCCGTCGATCGTCCGGGCTGGATCGCCGAGGAGAAGTACGACGGCATCCGGCTGATCGCCTACAAGGAAGGCCGCGCGGTCAGCCTCATCACCCGCAACGACATCGATCGCTCCGCCGATTTCCCCGGCGTGGTCTCGGCCATCGCGAAGCTTCCCGCGCCCACGCTCGTCCTCGACGGCGAGGTCGTGATCTTCGATCAGGCCCACGTCTCGCGCTTCACGCTCCTCCAGCGACGCGACGGGTCAGACGAGCCCGTCTACGTCGCGTTCGATTGCCTCTACGCGCGCGGTGAGGATCTGCGCCGCCGTCCGCTCGCAGAGCGCCGCCGCCATCTCGAGCGCGAGGTCCGCCCCGGCGGCGCCCTCGCCGTCGCGCGACGCTTGCCCGGCACCGGCAGCGAGGCCTACGAGGCCGCGCGACGCCTCGGCCTCGAAGGCATCATCCTCAAGGACGAATCGTCGCCCTACGAAGACGGCGCCCGGTCGCGAGCGTGGCTGAAGGTGAAGCTGCGCAACGAAGACGAGTTCGTGATCGGCGGCTACACCGCGCCCGGCGGCGCGCGCAGCCACTTCGGCGCGCTGCTCGTCGGCGCGTGGGAAGGCGGCCGCCTGCGCTACGCCGGCAAGGTCGGTACCGGCTTCACCGAGCGAATGCTGGCCGATTTGATGCGCCGCTTCCGACCACTCACTCGCGCGAGCTCGCCGTTCGCCGACCGGATCCCCGAGCGCGGCGCCACCTGGCTCGAGCCGACCCTCGTCGCTCAGCTCGCCTTCACCGAGCGCACCCGCGACGGCAAGCTCCGCCACCCAACGTTCCTGGGCCTGCGCGACGACAAGCCCGCCCGCGCCGTGGCGTGGACGGCGTGATCGTGGTCCGACGAATTCCCGCTGACGACCGACTACGTCAACGGTCAAACCCGATCGGGATGATAGAGGGCGACCATTGCCTCCGAAAATACGAGAGCTAATCGCGGATCTCGAAGCTGCGGGTTTCGTCAACCGCGGAGGCAGGGAAGCCACCGGAACTTCACTCACCCGGGGGTTGCGCGGCCGGTCACAATATCGGGCGGACTCGGCGACGACGCCAAACAGTACCAAGTGCGAGCCGTTCACCTCGCGATCGAGGAGTCGAGGAAATGAAGGACAGCGCCCGCTACGTGAAGATCGTCGAATGGTCCGAGGAGGATCGGTGTTACGGGTGCCACGGCGACGACGAGAAGGCCGTGTTCGACGAACTCTGCCAGATTGTCGAGGACGCGATCGAGATTTACCGGCGTGAAGGCCGCCCCCTGCCTCCGCCGACGTCGGGCCGAGACTTCGCGAACAAGATGCAGAACGTGGCGTGACGGACAGCGCAGGAGTCGGAACGAGCCGGGAACACCAATCCTCGATCTACGTCGATCAGGGAACCGGCGTCGCCAGCGGCTTGCCTTTCTCGACGATGTAGTTGGCGAGAACCTTTCTCGTCCCCGTACCTTCGTTGATGCCGTCTCGCTGGAGGACGGTGCGCTTGATCGCGGGCGGCTCCTTCTACTTCATCCGATCCTGGATCTTGGCGAGCGCGGCGCGCGCACACTCCTCGTCGAACTGACCTCCCGGCGCGCCGCTGACCCCGAGGCCGCCGATCGTCGTGCCGCCGGCCTTGATCGCGACACCGCCGACCGCGTAGGTCACGTTGGGCAGGGGCGTCTGCGGAACGGTGGACGGCGGGTTCTTGCCCATCCGCTCCGCCACCGCTCGGGTGGTGTCTTCCTTGCGCGCGAGGGTCAGGGAAGCGGCCGAATACGCCTTGTAGAAGGCGTTGTCGAGCGTGTGGATCGGCGCCCCGTTTCCGCGAAGCACCGCCTGCCGTACGCCATCGAGATCGACGACCACGGCCGTGACCGTGTACCCCTTCTGTGCGCAGGCCGCGACCGTCTCACCTACCAGCTCGTTGGCCAGCGGCGCCGACAGCTTCTGCGTCGTCACCAGCCCCTGCGCCTCCACCCCGACCGCGACACCTATCACCGCCACCGCCACCGCCACGACGACGAAAAGACGCGACATGGTCTTCCTCCCCCGCAGATTGTTCCGGCATCCTATCAGAGCCCCGTCACGTCCGCGCAGGCGCTACTGCCGACTACACCGTGTAGCGCTCGCGGATCGCGTCGAGGAGGCGGCGGCGGGAGATCGCGGGGGGGAGATGGGCGTCGCGCTCGATCTCGCCGACCTCGTCGGCCAGCTCGGGATTCTTGATCATCTGGCGGAGCCAGCGAGAGTAGTCGCCGGCCTGGAGGTGATGGGTCCAGGTGGCGTCGTCGATGCCTTCGGCCAGCTCCACGAAGCGGACGAGGTTGGCCGCGCGCAGGTTGAGCTTGGCGTCGGGGCCGCGGAAGTAGAAGCTGCGCTCGGTGGGCAGCTCGCCTTCGGTGTACTTGCGCAGGTGGCGGCGATGCTCGACCTCGCGGGGGGCGACGCTGAAGCGCACGGACGGTGCGCCGCTGCCGTCGAGGTGGACGAGCATCGCCTCGCCGCGAGCGAGCGGGGGACCGCCGGCGGCCGCGCCGGGATCGGTGGTGAGCATCGTGCGGATCTCGCGGCGGACATCGGCGGCGAGGAGGTCGGCCGACATCGTGATCAACGCCATCGACTCGGCGCCGGCGCGCACGAGATCGACCGCGGCCGAGCCCTCCGCCGGCACGATGTGATGCGCCTCGTCGATGATGAGCCAGTGGGGCAGACCCGAGGCCGCGCGCATGGACGACACCACGGCCAGCACTTTCGTGGCGTAGCTCACCTTCTCCGCCATCGACAGCCCGCTCAGGTTGAGCGCGAGACGGCCGGCGGGCCGCTGCAGGAGCTGGCCCACCTCGTCGGGAGTGGCCAGCGCGCGCTCGGTCTTGCCGCCGAGGACGAGGAAGCCTTCGAGATCGGCGAAAGCCTGGTGATCGCCCTCGGGATCGAGCACGCAGAGCGAGCGGCCCGCGCTCACGATGCGCTCGACGAGCAGGCCGGTGAGCGTGGACTTGCCGCTCTGCGACGGCCCCGCGATGAGCACGCTGGCGCGGTGGGCGGGCACGGTCACCGGGGTGCCGTCGGCGGCGTGACCGAGGGGCAGGTGATGGCGCGTGAGCTTGGGCAGGAGACCGGACAGATCGTCGAGCACGTGCTCCTCGATCAGCTCGATCACGCCCTGGCCGTTGTCCTCGCGGGTGACGTGATCGGCGCGCTCCTTGAGCGCGGGGATCGCGCCCGCGACGGCGACCGCGCACTCGGCGAGGGCGAGGAACGCGTGATCGTTCTCGGCGTCGCCGACCGCGACCACGTTGTGAGGCGACAGCGCCATCGCGTTCAGCGTGGACAGAAGCCCGGTCCCCTTGGTGGTGCCGCCGGGGAGCAGCATGAGCGAGCCCTTGTTGAACACGAGCGTGCGCTCGACGCCGGCCTCGCGGATGGCGGTCAGCGCGCGCTCGGCTGACACGGCGTCGGTGGCCAGGATCGAGGCGCCGACGTCGAAGGGCACGCCGCGGCGGGTGAGCGCGTCCATCAGCGCGGGCTCCGGCGCGTCGCCGAGCAGGCGCGTCTCGCGCCGGCTCGGCGTGTAGACGACCGCGCCATTCTCGGCGACGATCGCGTCGAAGATCGCCTCGGCCTCGGGGCAGACGCGCCGCAGGTCGGGCAAGAGCCGCCCGGTCACCAGGATGAGCTTGCGGCCCGATTCGCGGACCCGCCGCAGCGCGCGCGCCGTCGGCGCCGCGAGTCGGCTGTCGGAGGCGATGGTGCCGTCGAAGTCGACGGCCAGCACGTGGACGATCACCCGATCCGCTCCATCGCCTCATCGTAACTGCAATCGGCTGACCACCAATGTTGGCCGGGCAGCAGGGGGCTTGCAGTACGATCGATTCCATGCGCAAGGCGAGCCTGTGGCTGGTGTGTCTGCTTTTGGCCACGGGGTGCGCCACCGGCCGGGTTTCGCGCGACGGGATCCCGGTACCGAACGGTTACACGGCGTCGGGTCAGGCCTCATGGTACGGTCGCCCGCACCATGGCCGGCGCACGTCCAGCGGCGAGGTCTACGACATGAACAAGCTGACCGCCGCCCACCGCACGCTGCCCCTGGGCACCCGGGTGCTGGTGACCAATCGGGACAACGGCCGCACCGTCGAGGTGCGCATCAACGATCGGGGACCGTTCCGCCGCGGCCGGATCCTCGATCTCTCCTACGCGGCGGCCCGGCAGCTCGGCGCCATCGGCGAGGGCGTCATCCCGGTCACGTTCAAGGTCCTGGCGACGTCGTCCGGCGAGTGACCCCCGGAGACTCAGCGAGAACTTTGGCGGTCAGACGCGCGTCCCGGCCTCAATAAACTCCGATAGACGTCGGTGGTGGCCGTCATGGAGGCGTCGGCGGAGTAGCGGGCGCGGATGAGGGCCTGGCCGGCCAGGGCCATCTCGCGCGCGCGCTCGGGCTCGTCGAGCAGCGAGAGCACGGCGCGAGCGAGCGCGCCGGCATCCCCGGGCGCGACGAGCCGGCCGGTCTCGCCGTCGTGCACGATCTCGGGAAGGCCGCCGGTCGCCGCCGCCACCACCGGCGTGCCCACGGCGAGGGCCTGCGGGATCACCTGCGAGGTCGCCTCCGATCGGGTCGACGGCAGCGTCAGCACGTCGAGGGCGGCCATCACCTCCGGGATGTCGCGGCGAAAGCCGGTCATGATCACGCTGGCCTCGAGCCCCATCTCGCGCACGCGGCGGCGGACGTCGTCGAAGCCGACCCCGTCGCCCACGATGAGGAAGCGCGCCCGCGGGCGTGAGGCGAGCACCTCGCCCGCGGCTTCGAGGAACACCGCGTGGCCCTTGGAGCCGCGCACGTTGGCCACCAGCCCGATCAGGGGCGCGTCGAGGAGTCCGAATTCCTCGCGCACGGACTTGCCCGACACGCCGCCGTGAAAGCGCGCGGTGTCGACGCCGGCCGAGATCGCGCTGATGCGCTCGGCGGGCACCCCGGCCTCCCGCACGCGCGCGGCCACCGCCTCGCCGGTGGTGATCACGTGATGGGCCAGCCGGTACACGAGCGCGCGCCGCCGCCGGATGGCGATGGTCACGTGGCGGCCCCGCACCACCGGGCGGCCCAGGGAGCGGGCGGCCAGGGTGGCGAGCCAGCTGTCGACAGAGCTATGGGTGTGGACCAGATCGACGCTGCGCGCGCCCATGAGCGCGCGCAGCCGCAGCAGCGCGGGCAGATCGAGCGCGCTCCGCATGGCCACGGCCACGGCGGGCGCGCCGGCGGCGCGGGCCTCGGCGAGGAGCCGGCTCTCGGGACGGCAGGCGATGAGGGCGTCCCAGCCGTGGTCGAGCAGCCACCGGACCTCGCTGAGGATCCGGATCTCCTGTCCGCCGAGGCCGAGGGACGCTTCGGTGTGGAGGATGAGTCGCCGCGTCGGCGTGGTCACGCCAGGCCAGTATAGACTGGGGTCGCGACGCCAGACACCTGCACCCGAGAGGACGGCTCCCTGGTCGAAGCGTTCATCGAACAGTTCACGTACGTCGGGCTCTTCCTGGTGCTCTTCGGCGCCGGTCTCGGCGTGCCCCTGCCCGAGGAAATTCCCGTGCTGGCCGCCGGGGTCCTCTCCCACGAGGGTATCGTGCGCTGGTGGATCGCGCTGCCCCTGTGCCTGGTGGCGATCCTCGCGGGGGACTCGGTGCTCTACTGGGTCGGGCACCACTGGGGCGAGCACATCCTCGACTGGCGCGTGGTGCGCCACGTCCTCACGCCCAAGCGCGAGGAGGAGCTCAAGGCCGCCTATCGCCGCCACGGGATGAAGATCGTGTTCGCGGCCCGCCACGTGGCCGGCTTCCGGGCCGCCGCGTTTCTCACCGCGGGCATCGCGCGGCTGCCCTTCGCCCAGTTCATCGCCGTCGACGCCGCCGCCGCGCTCCTCGGCGTGCCGCTGTCCTTCGGGCTGGCGTTCTTCTTCGCGGACCAGCTCGAGTGGGTGCTCGCCGACGTCCATCGGATCGAGCGCTGGCTGGCCATCGTCGCGCTCACCGTCGCCGCGGGCTGGCTGGCCGTGCTCGCCTTCCGTCGGGCTCGCCGCGTGGCCGACGAGGCGCGCGGCGAGTAGGGCCACGCGATGGGGGAAAGTCCGCGTGCTATATTTCCCCGCGTGACCGGAAGTAAGCCGTGGCGCGCGATGTTCCGGCTGCTCGAGCGCGACGAGCGGCTCTTCGCCGTCCTGCTCGCCGTGGTGATGGTCGGCGGTCTGGCCACCCTCGGACTGGTCCGGCTCCGGCCGCGCTATCAGATCCAGTCCTACGACTGGATCGTGTTCTGGTTCGCCATGTACAAGGTCGGGGTGCTCGCCCTCGTCACCGTCAACCCGCGCAACACGCGCTGGACGTTCGTGGGCGCCCTCGGCATCGACGTGATCCTGGTCTTCGCGCTGCTCATCCTCACCGGCGGCGGCGACAGCACGTGGGTCAACCTGTTCTATCCGCTGGTCGTGGTCAACGCCTACTACTTCGGCAAGTGGATGGGCCTCGTCCTCACCGCGGTGGCAGGCGCCCTCTACTGGACGGCGGGCTGGCTGGCCCCGCCGCAGGCCGCGTGGACGGCGGTGGTGATCCTCATGGGCATGGTCGGGCTGCCCGCCTACGCCCTCGGCCACGTGGCCGATCGCGAGCGCCGGGCCCGCGTGGAGGTCGAGCGGCTCAACGTCGAGCTCACGGGGACGTTGAGCCGCCTGCAAGCCGCCCAGCAGGAACTGTTGGTGGCTGAGCGGATGGCCACGGTCGGGCGGCTCTCGCTCAAGGTCGCCCACGAGGTCCGCAATCCCATCAGCGCCATCGAGCTGAACGCCGAGCTGCTGCGCGACCTCGCGCGGGCCCGCGCCGGCGAGCCGGACATGGACGAGGCGGCCGGCATCATCGCGTCCATCCAGGACCAGGTCAAGACCCTCGACGGGCTCACCGAGGAATACCTACAGTTTGCGCGCTTCCCGCGCCCGAACTTCGAGGAGGAGTCGGTGACCGACCTCGTGGAGGAGCTGGCGGAGTTCGTGCGCCCGCTGGCCACGCGCCAGGGCCTCACCGTGCGCACGGAGACCGATCGCTCGACGCCGATGCTGGAGATCGATCGCGGCCTCCTCCGCCAGGCGATCCTCAACCTCGTCAAGAACGGAATGGAGGTGCTGTCGCGGGGCGGGGAGATCGTCCTCACGGCGGGCGTGCGGGGCACCGGCGTGGACATCTCGGTCGCCGACAGCGGGCCCGGCATCGACGCCCAGGTCGCGCGCAAGCTGTTCGAGCCGTTCTTCACCACCAAGACCCAGGGCACCGGGCTTGGGCTCTCCATCGCGCGCCAGATCTCCGAGGCGCTCGGCGGCGAGCTGAGCTGGAAGAACCGTCAGGGCGGTGGGGCCATGTTCACGATCCGACTCCCGATCAAGCGAGTGATGCATGTCTGATCCGGCGAAGCTGCTGGTGGCCGACGACGACCCCGGGCTGCGCGAGAGCCTCGAGCGCACGCTCACGCGCGAGGGCTACCGGGTGGTGGTGGCCTCCGACGGCCAGGCCGCGCTGGAGCGGCTCCAGGGCGGCGGGGTGGATCTCATCCTCACCGACCTCAAGATGCCCGGGCTCTCGGGCCTGGAGGTGCTGCACGCGGCCAAGGCCATCGCCCCCGACGTCGACGTCATTCTCCTGACCGCGTTCGGGACCATCGAGGAAGCGGTCAAGGCCATGAAGGACGGGGCCTACGATTTCCTCACCAAGCCCTTCCAGCGCGCCCAGCTCCTGCGCGTGGTGCGCCAGGCCCTCGAGCGGCGCGACCTCATCCAGCAGAACCGCGCGCTGCAGCAGCGCCTGGACGCGCTGCTCCAGGGCGGCGCCGTGGTCGGCAACAGTCCGGCCTTCCAGCGCATGATCGCGCTGATCGATCAGGTGGCCGACAGCTCGGCCACCGTGCTCATCCAGGGCGAGAGCGGCACCGGCAAGGAAGGCGCGGCCCGGCTGATCCACCAGCGCTCGGGGCGCCGCCAGCGGCCGTTCGTCGCGGTGAACTGCGCGGCGCTGCCGGAGCCGCTGCTCGAATCCGAGCTGTTCGGGTACGAGAAGGGTGCGTTCACGGGAGCGGCCGGGCGCAAGGAGGGCCGCTTCGAGCTGGCCGACGGCGGCACGCTGTTCCTGGACGAAGTTGCGGACCTATCGCTGGTCACCCAGCCCAAGATCCTTCGCGCGCTCCAGGAGGGCGAGCTCGAGCGCGTGGGCGGGACCCGGACGATCAAGGTCGACGTCCGCATCGTCACCGCCACCAACCAGGACCTCGCCCAGATGGTGCGCGACAAGCGCTTCCGCGAGGATCTCTACTACCGGCTCAAGGTCATCACCATCAACGTGCCGCCGCTGCGCGAGCGGCGTGAGGACGTCCAGGTGCTGGCCGAGCACTTCCTGCGGCTCTACGGCGCCAAGAACAACCGCACGCTCGGCGGCTTCACGCCGGACGCGCTGCGGCGGCTCGAGGGCTATGGGTGGCCGGGCAACGTGCGCGAGCTGGAGAACGTGATCGAGCGGGGGGTCGTGCTCGCGCGCGGCGCCCTCATCGACGTCGGCGACCTGCCCGAGGAGATCGCGGGGGCCACGCCGCTGCCCGAGGGCGTGCTCACCGTCCGCATCGGCACGCCGCTGGCCGAGATCGAGCAGCGCCTGCTGGAGGCCACCCTCCGCGCCACCAAGAACAACAAGACCCTCACCGCCAAGCTCCTCGGCATCGACCCGCGTACCGTGTCCCGCAAGCTCGACCGCTGGGACGAGGAAGCCGAGGCGGCCTCGCCCGAGCCGCCGCCTTCCGAGTTTCCCGGGCGCTGATTCTCGCGCGCGCGGCGCGTGGGGGCGGGCGCGGCGGGGGGCGGAGGCGCGCCTCTGACCACGACCGTCGGCGTACCGATCACCCGCCAGTAGTTCCCAACCTGACGGTGGGGCGTCGAATCTTCCGTCGGAGGGAAACGGGTCAGCCGGCGCGCCTCCGCCCCCCACCACGCCCGCCCCCAGCGGGATCGCGGCGTGAGGATCGATGGGTCATGACGCTCGGTGGGATTGCATCGCGATGAAAGACCTGGGCTTGCTGGTAAGATCCGCGTGAGGCTTCGGGTGACAGGGAGGGCATATGCTTCAGAGAACGATCAAGGCGGTGATCAGGGTTGGTGAACAATCCGGGTACGTCGCCGAGTGTCTAGAAATTCCTGTTGTGACTCAGGGGCGGACCCTGGACGACGTCACCGCGAATCTCCGTGAAGCGGTCGAGTTACATCTCGCCGACGAGGATCTGGAGTCGCTCGGATTGATCTCCGACCCCACGATCATCGTCACAATGGAGTTGACCCCGGCGCATGCCTAGACTCCGCCGCCTTTCGGGGGTGGAGGTCATCGAGATTCTGAAACGTTTCGGATTCCTGCAACACGCGCAGCGCGGAAGCCACGTCAAACTACGTCGCGTCCTCAGCGATGGAACGGTACAAACACTCACCGTACCCGGTCACGACGAGCTCGATACTGGTACGTCCCGAGCGATCCTCCGGCAGGCGTCACGGTTCGTCTCCGAGGCGGATCTCCGACACTACTTTTACACCGACTGATGATTCTCTCGATGCGGCGGGGCCCGACGTCTCAGGGGTGCCTGTCCTTGCCAGCTTGCTCCGAACCGACGCGGTGTACCCCGTATGCGCCCAGTGTCACGGGGTGGATACGGTATTCTGGGCGGCATGAAGGTCACCATGTTGACTCGGGAGTATCCGCCGCACATCTACGGGGGGGCGGGGGTTGTCGTGGGGGAGTTGTCGCGGGCGTTGAGTCGGCGGATGGGGGTGGCGGTGCGGTGCTTCGGGGAGCGCGCGCCGGCGACCGACGGGATCGCGGTGCGTGGGTACACACCGTGGGAACGGCTGAAGGCGGGAGCGGACGGGCCGGCGTTCGCGCCGGCGCTGGAGACGCTGTCGATCGGACTGGCCATGGCGCGGGACCCCCTCGACGCCGACGTGGTGCACGCGCACACCTGGTACGCGGACATGGCGGGGGTGTGGATCCGCACCCTGTATCGCGTGCCCCTCATCTTGACCCTTCATAGTTTGGAGCCGCTGAGGCCGTGGAAGGCCGATCAGCTCGGCAGCGGCTATCTGCTGTCGTCGTGGATCGAGAAGACCGCGGTGGAGACGGCCGACCGGGTGATCGCGGTGTCCGCGCGGATGCGGGAGGACATCCTCGATCATTTTCAGGTCGATCCCGCCAAGGTCGTGGTGATCCACAACGGGATCGATCCCGAGCGCTTCCGCCGGACCGACCGGCGCGACGCCCTCGCGCGCCGGGGCGTGCGCGAGCCATACGTATTGTTCGTGGGACGGATCACCGACCAGAAGGGGATCTTCCACCTCCTGGCGGCGGTGCCCAAGCTGCCGCCGGGCGTGCAGGTCGTGCTGTGCGCCTCGGCGCCCGACACCCCCGAGATCGAAGCGCGCTTGCGGCGCGCCGTCGCCGCGCATCCCAACGTGCTGTGGATCGCCGAGATGGTCCCGGTGGACGAGGTCATCCAGCTCTACAGTCACGCCGCCGTGTTCGTGTGCCCGTCCGTGTACGAGCCGTTCGGGATCATCAACCTCGAGGCGATGGCCTGCCGGACGCCCGTGGTCGCTTCCTCGGTCGGCGGCATCCTCGAAGTCGTGGAGGACGGCCGCACCGGTTTGCTCGTGCCGCCGGCGAGCCCAGACGACCTGGCCGCCGCCATCCGTCGCGTGCTGGACGACCCCGATTTCGCGCGCGCGCTCGGCGAGGCCGGCCGCCGGCGCGTCGAGGAAAAGTTCAGCTGGGCCAGCGTCGCCGAGCGGACCGAGCAGGTCTACGCCGACGCGATCGCCGGATTCTCGGCCTAACCGTGCTCGCCAGCCTCCGCGGGTTCGTGTTCGATCTGGACGGCTGCGTGTGGACGGGCAACGTCCTCAGTCCGGGCGCGCGCGAGACCCTTGCCGCGCTCTCCGCGGCCGGCCGCCGGCTGGCGTACGTCTCGAACAACTCGCGGGCCACCGGAGCGGAGCTGGCGGCACGCTTGCGCGGCCTCGGGGTGAGCGCCGGCGACCAGGACGTGCTCACCCCACTCGACATCATCGGACGCGTGATCGCGGAGGCCTACGGCCGCGCGCGCGTGCTCGTGATGGGCGCCGACGAGCTGGCGCGGGCGGTGGCGCGGGCGGGCCACGAGATCGTCGATTTCAAGCGATACCGCGAGGCCGGCGTGGTCGTGGTCGGCAACGACTTCGATCTCAGCTACGAGCGGCTCACCGCGGCGGCCCGTGCGGCCGCGGCCGGCGCGCCCCTCGTCACGCCCAACGTCGACCCGCGCCTGCCCATCGAGAGCGGTGAGTTCCTGCCGGGCTGCGGGGCGATCGTGCGGGCGGTGGCGGTGGCGGCGGGGCGCCCGATCGTGGTCGTGGGCAAGCCCGAGCCGCCGCTGTTCAGGGTCGCGCTGGAGCACCTCGGACTGACGGCGGCGGAGACGGCGATGGTCGGCGACAGCGTGCCGTCCGATATCCGCGGCGGCCGCGGGGCGGGGATGCGGACCGTGCTCTACGCGCCGTCGGGCGCCGAGGGCGCGTCGGAACGCGCCGAGGCCGACGTCGTGGTCGCCTCGTTCGCCGAGCTGGCAGAAAAAGTTATGGGACCTTCACGTTGACTTGCTAGCATCCTCGCCATGAGCTTCTTCGGCGCGGTCGTCCGGTACTTCGATGGTCGTGAGCGTGAGTCGTCGCCCACCCGCCTCTCGTCCCCTCAGCAGGAAGGCGTGCTGAGCGCGGGTCTCGTCTTCAAGGGCGAAGTCAGCGGCGACGGCGATCTGTTCATCGCCGGCAGCTTCGAGGGCGAGATCAACGTGACGGGGACCGTGCGCGTCGGCGAAGAGGCCGAGGTCGAGGCCAACATCTCGGCCGCGATGATCGTGATCGGCGGCATGGTGCGCGGCAACGTCTCCGCGAGCACGCACGTCGAGATGCTCGCCTCCGGCACCCTCACCGGCACCGTGCGCAGCGGCAGCCTCGTGGCCGCCGAGGGCGCGTCCCTTCGCGGCGAAGTCTGGCTCGAGCGCCAGTCCCGCATGCCGTCGTCGGAATCCAGCTTCGACCCGCTCCCCACCGCCTCCAGGGCCTAGCTCCCCCTCCGAATCAGCGTCGCAGCCAGTCGCGGAAGCGGCGCCACCAGTCGGCCATCTGATCGGGGATGCCCGCGTGGTGCTCGGTGCACGGGGAGGGTTCCGTGCCGGCCAGGAACGTTTCCGGAGCCTTCGTGGGGCAATAGGCGGTGGCGAGCTTGCCCGTGGTGGGATCGATCTGGGCGACGGTGATTCCCGGAGGCACGGGGAACGATGGGGTGCCGTAGGCGTTCGCCACCTGTCGCATGAAGTCGGCCCAGATCGGGAGCGCGGCCTGCGCGCCGCTGAGCCCGATCGGCGTGTTGTCGTCGAAGCCGACCCACACCAGCGCGAGCAGCCCCGGCGAGTAGCCGACGAACCACGCGTCGCGCTCGTCGTTGGTGGTTCCGGTCTTTCCCGCCACGTCGCCGGTCACCCCGTGCGAGCGCGCCGCGGCGGCGGTGCCCGACGTGATCACCCCGCTCAGCAGTGACGTCATCAAATACGCCTCGGCGGGTGAGATGACCGGCGCCGGTGCCTCGCGGGGCGGCATCACCTCGGTCCCGTCCGGATCGACGACCGTGCGAATCGTCGAGACCGCGGCGAGCCGGCTGCCCCCGTTGACGAACGGCAGGTACGCGCGGGCCAGCTCGACCGGCGTGACCTCGAACGCCCCCAGCGCGACGGCGGGAACCGGCGCGAGGTCGCCGGCGAGCCCGAGCTTCTGCGCGGTCTGGACGACCTCGGGGAGCCCGATCTCGAGCGCGATGCGGATCGTCGCGGCGTTCAGGGATTGCTCGAGCGCGCGGCGCACGCTCACGCGTCCCTCGTAGCGGTCGCCGTAGTTCCGCGGATTCCACGGCTTGCCGCCCGAGGTCAGCTCGATCGGCGTGTCGTCGACCAGCGAGGCCGCGGTGAACGCGGGATGACCGCCGCGCTCGGCCAGCGCGGCCGCGTACACGAACGGCTTGAACGCCGACCCCGGCTGCCGCCGCGCGAGCGCGGCGCGGTTGAACTGGCTCACCAGATAGTCGCGGCCCCCGACGAGGGCGCGGATCCCGCCCGTGGTGGGATCGAGGGCGACCAGCGCGACCTGGACCCGCTCGGCCGGGGCCTGCCGTCGCAGTCGGGGCGCCCGCGCTTCCAGACGCTCGAGTCCGGATCTCACGGCCGCTTCCGCGAACTGCTGGAGGCTCGGGTCGAGGGTGGTGAAGACCCGGGCCGCGCGCCCGCCGACGTTGCCGCCGAGCGCCTCCTCGATCTCCTGGCGGACGCGATCCGAGAAGTACGGCGCCGACTGGCCGGGCACGCCGGCCCGCTGCACGCGCACGGGCTCGCGCCGCGCCGCCGCGTATTCCGCCTCGACGATCTTTCCCAGCTCCAGCATGCGGGCCAGGATCACGTCGCGGCGCTCGCGCGCGCGATCGCGGTTGGTGAACGGTGAGTACGTGTTGGGCGCCCGCACCATCCCCGCGATCAGCGCGGACTCGGCCAGCGTGAGCTGGTGGACTTCCTTGTGGAAGTACGCGCGCGCCGCCGCGCCGACGCCGCGGACGGCGAGCGGCCCGTGCTGGCCGAGATAGATCTCGTTCAGGTAGGACTCGAAGATGCGCTCCTTGGGATAGCGCCACTCCACCAGCGCGGCCAGCCACGCCTCGCGCACCTTGCGCGCGTACGAGCGCCGCGAGCTGAGCAGGCGGTTCTTGACGAGCTGCTGGGTGATGGTGCTGCCGCCCTGGGTGACGCGCCCCGCCCTGAGGTTGGCCCAGGCCGCGCGGACGACCCCGCGCAGGTCGAGGCCGCCGTGGTCGAAGAAGCGGTGGTCCTCGGCGGCCAGGATCGCGCTCAAGAGCGTGATCGGCACGTCGCCCAGACGCACGGGCCGATATTCCTCGCCCGCGCGGTCGTCGATGCTGGTCAGGACTTCGGGCTCGAGCGTGGTGCTGGCCACGGACTTTCCGTCGACCTGCACCTCGACGATCCGGTCGTCGCGCGTCTCCAGCCGCACGCGCTGGGGCTCCCGCCGCGCGGCTTCCGGCCCCGTCCGCAGCACGATCTCCCAGCCGTCGGCGCGGCGCTGGAACTGACCGGGCCCGCGCGGCCGGCCGCGCGACTCGACGTAGCGCAGCCGCGCGAGGCTGCCCGCGAGATCGACCACGCGCACGTTGACGCCGGGGCCGACCCACTGGCCGCCGGAGTAGACGAGGGTGCCCCGTCGCGTCTCCGCCCGCTCGAAGCGTCGCAGCTCGGTGGCCGTGTAGATCACAAGCGCGACCAGGAGAAGGCCCACCGTCGCGAGGAGGCCGAGCCCCACGAGCGCCCACCGGCGCTCGGCGAATCGGGCGAGGTTCAGCTTCTTCACGACGCTAGTATGCCGGATCAGATCAGCCGTTCGCGCGTGTGACGCC
>Ga0193725_1000301_pt1 | contig 15372 bp, 10 predicted proteins | sample H2a2metaG_FD_143058 | JGI IMG/M metagenome (GOLD analysis project Ga0193725, IMG submission 143058) | Soil microbial communities from a riparian zone of the East river system, Colorado, United States - H2a2 | ecosystem: Environmental > Terrestrial > Soil > Riparian zone | place: USA: East River... | reverse complement strand
AAGAAAAAAGAGAAAATAATTATTGATACTCGTACCTATACTTATGTAATATTGAATACACAATATATTATACTTAATTCGTAGACCACTAGACCCACTCATTAACTTAGAATGTTAGAATGAGGAATTAATTGAATTTATTTATAATTATGGAAATAGATAATAAAAGATACTCGAAACTATACTTAAGTTATGTAATACTTTATAATACATCTATTTATCCTTAGTTCGTAAGACTACTTCTGTCCGACTCACTATTTTGATAGAGTTTAGTTAGTTATGTAAGAGTGATTATAAATATTAAGAAGACTCGAGGCTATAATTCAAGATTCTTAACAATATTATTTAGTATTTACTATGAAAACAAATATAGATTAAATATATATATAATAAAGATATCTAGGACTCGCTCTGTCTAAAGCTGCTCTCCTATAATGGTACAGTATTTATTCTAGATTAGTTGTAGTGAAAATTAGTAGTACTGATATTTGCGCTCTCATAAATAAAAGAAGATAGTAATTAATTATACCTAGGACTCGCATTCCTTTTACGAGGGCTCTCCTAGATTAGTCGTTGACTCCAGTATTATTTAGAAAATCGTATAACATAAGATTAGTAGTAGAGTTATTTAGGCTTTATAGGAATAATATAAATAATATAAATTATAGTAGTTAATTATAGCTAGGAGACGCTAACTCTCCCCAGAGCTCACCTAGAGGAACTAAAGTAGTACAGTATATATTAGTGAATAGTAGAATAGAATCAGAGTAGGAAAGTTAATTGGAGAAATATATATATAATAGTTTATCCTTAGTTCAATCGGACTAATAGAGTCCAACTCACTATGTAAGAATATACTATATTAGCTGGTTAATATTATTATAATTAGTCAGTATTATTAGGTGAATAGATTAGATTAGTAGTAGTACAGATATTTGGAGCATTCTATATAATAATAGTATATCCCTTACTGCGATCGGACTGCCGGAGTCCTCCTCACTAACTAGAACATACTAATTTAGTTTGTAATATTAATATTAATATTATTAGTCACTATCCTGGAGAGAAGCGTATAATAAAAGATTAGTAGTAAGGAGTATTGTAGCTTGTAGGTTTGATAAAATAATAGGAATAGTAAGAGTAATGAAACTATAATAACAAATCAGTATAATTTAGTTAGTGAAGATTAATAGATTTAGTCAAGTATTATTGAAGAGATTCGTACTACTGTTGAGTAGTAGTAAAGATATTTGCAATCTCATAGAAATAATTTAATTTCTTTATTTATTTATTTATATCTAGGACACGCACTTATATAGACACTTCACTAGTAGCAGTCAGAGTTCTTTATATAATGTACAGTATTCTTCATATAAAATAGAAATAGTGATTAATAATAGAAAAGAGATGCGAGCTCTTATATAAATAATATAAAATATATATAATTATAACTAGGTTTCGCATACTCTAAAGTAAGGATAATACAATACAATACAATACAATACAATACAATAATATACAATAATATATTTAAATTAAAGATAATATATTACAACCACTTTAATTACTCCGCGCTGTACTACTACTTGACTGGGATAAGGTAAAACAACCAACAACAGAAAGTAAAGTTAAATCATAAAATCTTCTTTCATCCTGCAGTGCTTTACCCCCCAAAAGGAACATATAAGATATAAATAAATATAGAGAGAGTCTCCACTAACCTTCATATAACACTCCCCAAAATAAAACTGTCTAGATCAAAAATAAATAAGGAGCAGGCAATAAAGCAAGCCCTTCATCACTACCGTAGCAATCCCTTACCATACCTTAAAAAAATCCCCGTATAATCTCGCACCCTAAATTATAACTAACAGCCTCACACAGCACACAGCAACAAGCTAAAACTCACAACGTTGAGCAGAGGTGCAGATATACTATTTCCCTTTAAGGGTTTAAAACATAGCAAACAAAACAAAAAGCTGAGACCAAAACAGCCAAATTTTAATAATCATTTTCATATAGGTGTTAGGAAAAAATAACAAAACTCATAATTTAGAGAGAATTTTTAATAAAATAGTATAAAAAGTATCAAAGTTTAAAATTATTAAGTTGTTGCAATTAAATTTAAAACGTGCTTGCTTCCTAGATATACAGTTGTAGTATGATCTAGGTAGAAGGGGATAGGTGTATATAATATGTTCGGTTGGGGTGGGTCGGCACCTAAAAAGATTAGAATTGGTATCAGGGATTAGGAGAAGTCCAAATATAAAAATACAATTTACAAATTTAACAAAAGAGTAATAAAAACAAAAAAGAAAAAGAGGCTGTAGAATTAGAACAAAGGGCGAGAGGTGGAAAGGGACTGAGCCGGAGAGTTAGGAGAGCTAAAAAATACAAACTATTCAAAGGAAGCGGACTTAAAGGAAGAGGGTATAAAAAAAAAAGAGGTAAAAAGATGTTTAAGGTAAAAATAAAACTCAAGAAAAGTGTAAAGTAACAAAGAAGTTAAATAAAAGAATTAAAAAATAAATTATAAGAATAAAAGAATATAAGAATAAAGGATTAAAAGAATATAAGAATAAAGGATTAAGGGTAAGATAAAAATAAAGATAAAAATAAAGATCCAAATAAAGATCCAAATAAAGATCCAAATAAAGATCCAAATAAAGATCCAAATAAAGATCCAAATTTCCCAGCAATTAGCACAAATAGTGGATTACCTCTCACTGTAAATTCTGCAAATTCAGTCAACGAATTAAACACTTTAAACACTTTAAACACTTTAAACACTTTAAACACTTTAAACAAATGGCAAGATTTTTAATTTAAATTAGAGTCTCAATTACTAAGTGATAATTTAATAATAAATTCACTGAAATTACTCTGAAAAAAAATAGAGTCCGAATTAGAAAATAACACTACAAATACTTTAATCTTAATACAATTTAAAATTAAAATAAATAATAATAATAATAGATCTATTTCTTATCTTCAAACTGTAAAATTAGATGAACTTAATGATTTAATAGATATATTTATAGAATTTTGAAATTTAAGAGATGAAGATTATAGATCCTTGAATCTAAGTCACATAGTATATACTTATAAAATTATTACAAAAACTGAAGAAGAAAGTTCTGGATCTGTACAAAGGTCTAGATTAAATAAATATACTTCTAGAATTAAACAACCATCTAATTCTATTAACTTTAAAGGTTTTAATTTACCAATTACTATGGATTTTTTTGAATGGGGTAAAGTAATAGTTCAATCAGAATCCTTTGCCTTAGTTAAAAAGCATAATTCTAAAATTAATTATCATATCGAAATATTAGATAAGTATTTAAATGTTTCTTTAAAAATTAAAGATAAATCAATTTTGGAGTTTACTGACACTATACTAGAAACAGGGAAATTAAATTCTTTTATAAGAAAAATAAAAAATCAAGAATATATCTTTATAGATGGAAAATTAATAGTTAAAAAGATTAAGAAACAAACAAAGTTTATTACTAAACTAAATAGTAATGATTTTTTAAGTAAAACCTTTGTAACTATGGATTTAGAAACTAGAACCATAATTGGAATTATGAATCCCTATTGTATATCTATATATGATGGAACCAAAACTAGTTCCTTTTATTTATTAGATTATAAAAATGCTGATGATATGTTAATATCTTCCTTAAAACATTTAATGAGACCTAAATACCATAATTATAAAGTATATATTCATAATTTCTCATTCTTCGATGCTATATTTTTATTAAGAATTATCTCGGAATTAACTAATCTCCCTATTAAACCAATCATAAGAGATGGTAGAATAATTGAATTAAAGTTTGCATTTGAATTCAATAAGACTAAATTAAGTTTATTCTTTAGAGATTCTTATTTATTGTTGCCCATTTCTTTATCCAAATTAGCAATAAATTTTAATATTGAAAATAAAGGTTTCTTTCCTTATTCTTTTGTTAATGATAGTAACATTTCTTTGGATTATAGAGGTACAGTTCCAGCTTATAAATATTTTAATAGTAATAATATTTCATATGAAGATTATTTTAAGTATTCTCTCTGTTACACAGGTAAAGGTAAAGGAGAATGGAATCTTAGAGATGAGACTATAAAATATTGTGAGCAAGATTGTAAGACTTTATATCAAATAATAGAAAAATTTAAAAAGAATATTTTCGATAAGTTTAGGTTAGATATAGAAAAATATCCTACTTTATCTTCTCTAGCCTTTGCTATATTTAGATCTAATTTTATTAAAAAGGATCAAATTCCTATAATCGACGGTAACTTATTTGATCAACTGAAAGAAGGTTATACAGGAGGAGCCGTGGATGTTTATAAACCTTTCCCTAACAAAGGAGAAAAAATATATAGATATGATGTAAATTCTTTATACCCAGCAACTATGAAATATTTTTATATGCCTGTGGGAGCTCCTACTTTATTTGAAGGGGATATTTCTTTAATTGGACCGGGATCTGGATATAACTTATTGAATAAGCTATTTGGTTTCTTTAAAGTTGAGGTAGAAGCACCTAAGGCTATGAAAATACCATTACTTCAAACTAGATTAAAAACTAAATACGGTTATAGAACTGTAGCACCAGTAGGTACTTGGACTGGTACTTATTTCTCCGAAGAGATTTTTAATGCTAAAAAATATGGGTATGAGTTCAAAATCTTATGCGGATATTTATTTGAAGAATCTAATATTTTTAGTGAATATGTAGATTTTATTTATAGTTTTAAAGTTAATAGTCCAAGCAATAGTCCTGATTATATAATATCTAAATTATTATTAAATACTTTATATTGTAGATTTGGTATGAATCCTAAAATGGAAAGTCATTTAATTATAGCTAAAGAAGAAACTTTAAAATTAAATACTCAAAGAGTGATTACAAACGTTATTGATTTAAAAAATGGTAAGGAATTAGTTTCATTCTTTGATGATTATGATTGGAATTTAGACTCAGAAAAAAAGAAGTCTTAATTTATCAGTAGCTATTTCAGCTGCTGTGACTGCTTGCGCTAGAATCCATATGAGTAATTTTAAAACTAGAAATGATTTTAATTTATATTACTCTGATACTGATTCTATAGATATAGATAAACCTTTAGAACCTAAATTTATTGGCCCTGAATTAGGAAAAATGAAGCTTGAGCACATTTTCGATGATGCTAGATATTTAGCACCTAAAGTTTACGGTGGAATAACGCCTTTTGATGAATATGTTAAAGTTAAAGGACTAAAAAATCCAGTTTCATTTAATCAATTAAAACTTTTATTGAATAAAGATACAAATCTTGAAATTAAACAAGATAAATGGTATAGAAATATCTCCGATGGTAATATAAAAATAATACCTGAAATTTATACATTAATGATCAATAATCAAAAAAGATCCTTAATATTTGATAATTCAAATAAATTTGTAGATACTAGACCTATTATACTTAATAAAGGTAATATAGAATAAGTATTAATTTAATACTAAAACATCTAGAAAATAAAAACTAAAAACAAAAACAACAACCTTTGCTCTAGCAGCCATTTGCTGGTCATTTCTGTTTATTCTTATTTGAACAAAATCAGCAAAACCTTTTCTCTTAGGTGCCAATTGCTGGTCATTTCGCAAATGCAAAAGAGGCAAGAGATGCAACAGAGGCCAGAGATGCAACAGAGGTTTTTTTATTCTTATTTTTTATACAAATCCAAATAATAAGCCACAGGGTAAAAAGCAAAGGTTGCTTGTGAGTTCTTATTTTTAGTTAATTTAATTTAGTTCTAACTGAGGTTCTGTGGGTAAGATAAAGAAATTAATAAAGAGAATTAGGTTTCCTTACAAAAATAATGTATACACACAAAAACACCAAAAAAAACAACAATAACTTAAATTAAGGCGCGGTAATTTAATTATCCCCTTGTCTACAATAAAGCCTAATAATTAGGTCTTTGTTTAAAAGACATTTTATTTCGTTTTTAATCTGAAACTTTAGACTAGTACAATACCTTGTTACCTCTAGTATCCTAATTTAACAGCTAAGCGGAGGGTCCTTACCTCTTGAAGGGCTTGTTCATTTGCAATTGAAAAAGTAATTATCCCGCAACATTTGCTTTTCACATTTGCTTTTCATTTCACATTTGCCTGACTCGCTTGTTACTTGGCCTAGGCCTACCCCTTGCCTCTGGCCCTTTTGCCTGTTGCCTGTTGCCTTTGGCCCTTTGCCTGCACCGCATCAGCAAGGCCCGCATCGCATCAGCAAGGCCCGATGCGCATCAGCAAGGCCCGCAGCGCAACAGGCAACAGAGCAAATGTATTAGGATAAAAATTAAAACAATAGCCTTTGCCTTCTTGACCCTTAGGGGTCCAGGGGTCACAAGCAAAGGTTTAATACTAAAAATAAGAAAAGAAAAAAGAAAAGGTAAAAACTAATGCAACGGGTAGGTTATTAATAAAATCAGTATATTAATTTCTGTATTTACCAGAGGTATTAACTAAAAAGTACTTACCCCCAAAAGTTATTACCCCAAAAGGAGGGGGGGGGGTTATTTTATTTTTAAATATTTTGTTAAAACTTAAGATTACTGACTCGAACTTAAACTAAGCTTAATATTATAGAATACAAAAGTAACAAATTTTTGTTTTATTCGTCACTACAGTCGCCTCTGCACCCCCTGTTGCATTTGCAAATGAAATTAACTTTTGCCTGTTGCCTGTTGCCCTCGCTTGGCGCAGCGCAGGAGCAAGGGCCTTTGTTTTTATTCTTATTGACTAAAATTAAGAACGAATAAGCAAGGAGGTCTTACGGCCCCGTCATAAGCAAGGGTAGCAACTGTGACCAATGTGCAATTTGTGTTATTATTATACTTTTTGCAGGAGTCCAATCAGGTTACAGAAGTTCTCAGGGGTGCCCTCTGTAGTCTAGGTATAGGCAAAAGTTCTCACAGATAAAAGGTTTACTATTACTAATTTAAATAAAAAAATAAAATAAAAAAAAAATAACCTTTCCCCTTTGGTGTGGAGAGCCGTTGGTTAGTGATTAAATTGGCTACATGAATTAATTCTATACTACTATACTATAGCATTATATTAAAATTACATTTGCTCTGTTGCCTGTTGCCTGTTGCCTTTGGCCTGTTGCCCTCGCTTGGCGCAGCGCACTAGCAAGGGCCTTTGTTTGTATTCTGAATGACTAAAATTAAGAACGCACTAGCAAGGGGTAGGCCTTGGCCAAGTCATAAGCCAGGGAAGCCTCTGTTTCTCTTAGCTACCAATTGCTACCCTTTCTTCTTAGGTAGGGCAAAAGTTCAAATCGTTCTTATTTTGATTATAATTATAAAAACAAGGTTTTCTTTTAGCTACAGGCCAGATAAGCACCAGAGGCCAGAGATGCCAGAGAGGCCAGATATGCCACAGAAATTCAAATTAAAATTACCTTAAGCTTAAGGAATATGAGATGCAAACATAAAAGCTATAGACTAAATTAAATGGCTCTGGCCCAGAGATCTAAGTCAGAAAATAAATAAAATAGAAATATAATAATACAAAATAATAGATGAGATTATTAAAAAAAAACGTTCTACTTAGATTATTAAATTCTTATTTAGTGGATTCTCCTCAACCGACTAACATTAGTTACTTATGGAATTTCGGTTCTTTATTAGCTATTTGTTTAATTATACAAATTTTAACTGGAGCATTCTTAGCTATGCATTATACACCCAATGTTGATTTTGCTTTTAATAGTTTAGAACATATTAATAACTCTTATTGTGTTCTTTAAACTCTACTATATGCTGGAACACCTTTAAAGCTTTAGGTGCTCCTATGGACCGTTGCCACCATTACCTTTACAAATGCATTTTGGCTAGAGCAAAGTAAGAAAAGGGTGGCAGTGGAAAATGAGTAAAAATCCTAAAGATTGGGCAATCAGCAGGTAACCAACAGAAGAAAACTATTCTTTTTAGTAGGATCCTCAGAGACTACACGTAAAGCTCTCAAATCAGATAAGAGAGATGATATAGTCCGATCAGCCAAAATAATGGTCGATAACAAGAAGAATAATTTAAGTATTTTACCTTTAGTTTACAAAATATTCAATAGAAAAGTACCCGCGGATATGGATCGAAATCAATTTTCACTTTGGTTCTCAGGTTTTATAGATCTCTTGCTTTTGCGCAAGAGCAAAAGGGAGAAGGAAATTTTCAAGTTTTTCTTGATCGTCATTATTTACGAGCAATATTTCGTATAAGATTACATATCGATGATATTGCTATCCTATATAAAATCAAAGAGTTTTTAGGGGTGGGAAATGTTAGTGTTCATGGTTCAAATTGCTTATTTTCAATTACTAATATTCGTGATATGCAAAAAGTATTAATACCTTTATTAGACAAATATAATCTTTTTACTACTAAATGACTAGATTATCTTGATTTTAAATTAGTGGTAAATTTTTTATCTAGCACTAACACTACAAGAGTCTCTAATACAAAACTAGAGTGAGCTAATAGTATTAAGAATAATATGAACTCTAGCCGAACAGTATTCAACTACTCATTAATCCCAACTCTCAAAGTAAATCCTTATTGGTTACTAGGATTCATTGAAGGAGAAGGAAGTTTTGGGTTTAAAAACTTAAGTCCATACTTCCAAATAGGTCAACATACAAAAAGCTTAAAGGTACTTCAAGGTATTGCATTGTATTTACAATCTTTACCTCTAGGATTTACCTTTAGTATAAATAGTGCGCCCCTTGTTGTGTCTAATACGTTGCATTCAAACAAAACAGTATCTGTGATATCTATTACTAACATCGATGCATTATATGATTATTTAATGTTCTTGTTACTAGATATGCCTTTTCAAACACGTAAAGGAATAGATTTTTATTTCTGGAGTATTGCTTTACATTTACATAAATTAGGTTATTTTTACTTGAAAGAAGGTTTTAATTTAGTATCTGAAATTGCTAAATACATCAACAATGGACGATATACTACTAACTTAAACAAAGTTAGTCCCCCTAGTATAATAATTATAATTAAAGTATTAGAACTTACTTTACCAGTGGCACTGACTCCAGAAATGCGACACGTTAATTTAGCACAAGCTTTTGCTCGTTTAGTTAAAGAACGAAAGATTTGGGTATATGATAATGGAGTATTATTAAATTCTCAACCTTTCACAACTTATGGCGATGCAATGGGAGCTATTGGGTATTCACGAACTAGTATAGCAGCTAGACGTACTATTGATACAGGTAAAAAAATTGGAGGACGATACACAATTTATTCTGCACCACAACCTACTGAACTTTTTTAAACAAAAGTTATATAGAGAAACCTTATATCAAAAATTATAAGGGTGGTGCTTGTTTATAACAAAAATGATTATGAGAGATGTTAACAATGGATGGTTAATAAGATATACGCATGCTAATGTTGCTTCTTTCTTTTTTATTTTTGTATATGCTCATATAGGTAGAGGCTTATATTATGGATCATATTTAGCACCTAGGGTATTAGTTTGGTCTATCGGAGTTATAATTTTAGTGCTTATGATGGCTATAGCTTTCCTGGGTTATGTACATAGCCCAAAATGATCTAAATTAAATATTTCATATCGTAAAAACAGTAATAATATTTTATTGCGACGTAAAAACAAAAACATAACAAACTTAACAAATTTAACATTTAAAAGATTTAATTCTAGCTTAGTTAAACCTTTAAATAAGGAATGTTCTCATTTAACAGACAATCCTGGTTTAAATACATTAGTAAATAGTCAAAAATTAACTGATTTCTTTAAAGAAAAAAATTTAAATCCAGTATATATTTATGAAAATTTAGAATTGGATTCTACACAGAAAAAGATTAAATCAGAAACTCTAAATCTTAGTGGTATATATTTAATATTAAATAAAATTACTCTAGATTATTATATAGGGTCAGCCTCTACTAATAGATTTTTTGCTAGATTTTCTAATCATTTAGTGAATTTTCATGGGAGTAAAATAGTTAAAGCAGCTGTAAGAAAATATAAAATCTCTCAATTTGCTTTTATTATATTAGAATTATTTCCTGAAGTAATAACTAAAGAGAATAATAAAAATTTATTAGATTTAGAGGACTTTTATATAAAATCTTTGTTACCTAATTATAATATATTAACAGAAGCAGGCTCAAGTTTTGGTTATAAACATACTGAAATGACTAGAATAAATATGAAGTCTAATTACAGTATAGAGCGTCGTCTTAAAATAGGTAATTTAAATAAAAATAAGATATTTAGTAAAGAAACAATAGAAAAAATGAGAGCAAGTGCTTTGACTAGAAAAAAAACCTCTTATTCTGAAAAAGCTATTTTAAATATGAAAAAAAATTCTAAATCCTTAATAATATATAATTTAAATTACACAGTATATGGTGAATATCCTAGTATTACAGAAGCATCTAAATCTTTAAATTGTAATGAGAAAACCATTAGAAGGGCTTTAAAAACTGAAAAGAAATTATTAAAAAGACGTTGAATAGTTAAGTACTTGTGTAAACAATAAATATGAAGTTTAATTTATATTATAGTCCCACTAGTTTAAATTTCTATGTAATCTTTAGAGAAAAATAGTTTATTGAATATAAATATAAGTTAAATTTTTATTTATAAATAATAAACCTGGATTAGTTATTTAAGTCCTGGAAATAAAGTGGAATATCCCGACAGAGATATTGAAGAAAGGTATTTTACTTTCTTTGGCAATGTTAGTGAAAACGATCAAAATTTTGAATATTTATTTTTTAAAAAAAGATCGTCGGTTATCTAAATAATCGCTACAGACTGGGTCACTAATGGGTGGCTGAAAAGCTGCTTAATGTACAGTCGAAACTTTTAGTCATCTCACAGATGGCTAATAGAATATACGAATTAAAAGTTATTCTAGCTTAGTATTATATTTTTTAATATGTATGTTTGTATGTATTACCTGACTGTTATCATGAAGGCATTGAGCTTATGTCTGTATATATTAATACAGTGAGACAAAAACGAAACACTGCACTTAATCAGACGGAAGAAACTTGATTAAAGGGAAGAGAGCTTGAACTAGAGTGAATCAGTGGATTCTCGGAGGCTGAATCAATGTTTTATATCTCTACTACAGGGGCTTTATCATTTAAAATAAAATTACATTGAGATGATAGACAAAGTTTAGAATATATACAAAATTTATTAAGTGGATTGGTAAATCGAGAGGTAGGTGTTATTGTAGATTAACAAAACCTTCATGAATCTTATTATATAATAGCCAAATTTAAAGATATACTAGAAATACCTATTCCTATATTTTCAAAATATTATTTTACAACTTCTAAATTTTTAGATTTCCAAGATTTTAAGGCAGCAGCTGAAATAAGAAAAACATCTTATATGGAAAAAAGAAGATTAAATAAAGATGAATTAAAAAAAATATTAAAAATAAAATCAGATATGAATAGTCAAAGATTGCAATTTAATATTAATGATCTTCCTAAGAGATCTGTAACTTTTTCTAGATTTGTAGGTTTTGTAGAGGGGGATGGTTCATTCTGTATATCTAATATGATTCCTACTTTTTCGATTAAACAGCACTCTAAAAATGTGCACTTTTTATATGAGATTGCGGAATTTTTAAATAAGTTACCGTATTGCCCTGAAATAGGTCCTAAAATTGATAAATTGAACACTAGACCTGCTCCGGGAGTCTATCAAGATAGCCCTAATACATGTAATTTAAGTGTTGCTAATACTCTTCAAATTTATAATTATATTTTACCTTTTTTTAAGTCATTAAGATTTATAACTAGAAAAGGTGTAGATTTTCAATTATGAGAATTAGCAGTAAAACTTAAAACTTTAGGATATACAACAAATTCTGAAGGAAAAAAATGTTTCATTGAAATAACTAAGTATATTAATAAACGATATACAACTAATGCTCAGATAGCGGAAGCTCCAAGCTTAAACAAAATTAATGAAATATTAAACAAACCTCCTGTATTTGATTTATCTTCAGGGTTATCTTATAAAGTTTTATCCAATCTTGTTAAAGTATCTAAAAAAGGTAATTCTGGATTCGGTGTAAATGTTTATGATAAAGGTAGATTATTAGAAGGTTCTCCTTTCTCTTCTTATACTCAAGCAGCTTTAGCTCTGGGTAATGTTAATGTTTCTTCCGTCATATCTAAAAAAATAGATACTGACAAGCTTTATAAAGGAAGATATAAATTTGAATCTTCTGTTTAGCCTGATATTTGATAACAAGATTAAATACTTCTTTCTTACAATAAGTAAGTATGTATGTATTGCCTTATGGTCAAATGAGCCTGTGGGGTGGCCTTATTTTTGCCCCAAATGTTTATTTAATAATTTCTAATTATATTCCTTTAGAAGAATGCCTAGATATACTTTATCACGTTTGTTCTGTAATAAATATTTGTATTCAAACTATTAATATAAAAGATCAAAACCTTATTTCTTACAATCATTACCTTCATTACCCTTCAGTTACTAGCCTCCCTTTTACCTTTGCCTACGCATCCTCATTTCTCGCAGAGGCTAGAGAGGGCTCACCCTTCGGATGGGAGGCTAGAGTAGATAATGGTGAAAATGGTGAAATAGGGGCCAAAGCCTACACCGTAGGCAAAGATCAAGAAATAAAAATACAAAAAATTAGAGCAAACTTAAGAATAGGTACTCATAATAAAGATATATTATCTATTTTATTTGGTTCTTTATTAGGAGATGCTCATGCTGAATTTAGATTAAAGGGAAATGGTACTCGGATAAACTTTTATCAAGAAGGCTCCCATGTTTCATATCTAATTTGGTTACATAAAATGATATCTGAATTAGGATATTGTAATACTAATTTACCAAAGATTACTACACGATTAGGTAAAAAAGGTGTAGTAAGAAAAATAATAAGATTTAATACATGAACATATTCTAGTTTTAACTGGATACATGAATTATTTTATAAAGACGGTAAAAATAAAGGAGTACCTTCCAATATAGCTGAGTATCTTACTCCTTTAGCTTTAGCTATTTGAATAATGGATGATGGTGGTAAATTAGGTCAAGGATTAAAACTTTCCACTAATTCATTCTCATTTTCAGATTGTAATTTTTTAGTTAAAGTTCTTTATGAAAATTTTAAACTTAAAGCTAGTGTACAATCAGCAGGTGTTGAAAATCAATATATTATTTATATTTGGAAAGATTCTATGCCTTTATTACGTGAAATAGTTTTACCTTACGTTCATCCTTCAATGAAATATAAATTAATTAATAAATAAATATAGTCAATGAACATATATTATTAATAGCCCACATTTTTCTATTAATATTAAAACATAATGTTTATTTGGCAATATCGATGAAAACTGGTCAAAGATATTGTTTTGTATCAAGACCGTCGGTGCATCCGCACTGATATTATTATATGGAGATCGCTACAGACTGGTTCATCGGTAGGTATTTATATTTATAAATGCTTAATGTACAGTCGAAGTTTTAGCATTCTATTTAACCTCTGGAATGTCATATGGTTTTACTGAAATGTTACATAATGTTTTTTGTTTTTTTATATATAAAAAAAAGCAACATTATAAAGTAAAATACGTGATTATGTATTGAAAACAAGAGTGAGTCCACACAGTGCTGCAGCTTACTGATATAAAAAAAACTCTTAGTAACTATAAACTACAATACATATATTTAAGACTTGGCAACAGTAATTACTAATTTATTATCAGCAATACCAGTTTTTGGACAAGATATCGTAGAGTTAATAGACTTCACTCAAGCTTCCTTAAGGGAAGATTATCTTACAAAATTAAATGCAGCAATAGTTACAGTTCTGCCTACCATAGGAACAGTTAATAAACATGCGTTAAAAAAGGGAAAAAAAATAAGATTAGACAAACAAGAATTTTTATCAATCCCTTATCAATTTTTAGCTTTTATAGCTGGTTTAATAGATGGGGACGGTTATATTCAAGTAACTAGATCAACAAAAGGATTTATTACTATTAAATTGGTAATTACAATACATTTAGAAGATCTTTCTACCTTAGAATATATTCATTCTGTATTAAAATTAGGTAAAATTACAATAAACCGAGACCATAAAAGTCCAAACTGTAGTTTAAGAATAAGTAGAACAGAATTACAAGAAGTTCTTTTTCCATTATTCTTACACCATGGTATATTCTTTTTAACTGAGGTGCGAAGAGCTCAATTCAATTTAGCTATGTTCATCCTTGAAGAGGAACTAAAATTTTACGATCAAATACCAGAATTTAATAGCTTTAGCGGCGCGCCCACTGCTCTGGATAATGCTAGCCTCGGAGTCTCCAGAGGTAAAAGTAAAGAAATACCTTTATATTTTGAATTACCTAAAACAGCTTTAGATTACCTAAACTTACATTTCTTTAAAAATTGGCTGGTAGGTTTTACACAAGCTGAAGGTTCTTTCTGCGTTAAAGCAAATAATGATGGATGCTTTCAATTAAAACAAAGAATACATGTTCTGTTATTTGAAGCCTTTAAATTGATATTTAAGACAAGCCGGAAAATTGAAACAGAAAAATGTATGTATAATCAATTTTCTGTCAGCTCTAAAAAGGATATACAAGCAGTAATTAATTTTTTCTCCTTTTCAGGATACCATCCTTTAATAGGTTTGAAATGTACCCAATACTTAAAGTGGTTAACAACTCTACGAAATAGTTATCGATACAGAAATCTTAATTTCCCTCAATAAACGTATTTTATTGCACTCTCGATCTTATAAAACCATATACTAGTACTTAATATCATTCCCCGCAAACGTCCTATCTTTAGGATTGAAAAATGGTAAAAAAAGGCTTGGTATGGTCCTATGGTTGAAATAATTTTTAACAAGATATTTTTGTGAAGAAAGGCTCCTTAAAACAGTAATGTTTTAGAGGCAAACGGGGAAAATTGCAAAAACTTCTTAATGAAATTAACCACCGTAATTAAGACAATTTGCAGCGAAGCTTGATTTGGTATTATGTTTTATATTTTATATTTTTTCCCTGCAACCCTGCAACCCTCAACCTTCAAAGGGGTTAAACAAAAACAACAAACAAAAAAAAACAAAAAGGGTTGCAGTTGCAGCACTGGTTAAAATAAAACTGCGTTTGGGTCTTACCCCTCTACGCGGATACTACTCCTGTGCACATGGAGTTACTCTCCCTTTAGTGAGTTTGAGATTTAAGACAGATTAAGTTACAAATACCAAAATAAAAATAAGAGCATAAAAATCAAGAACGTTCAACGACTAACGAGT
>Ga0193725_1000300_pt1 | contig 15381 bp, 19 predicted proteins | sample H2a2metaG_FD_143058 | JGI IMG/M metagenome (GOLD analysis project Ga0193725, IMG submission 143058) | Soil microbial communities from a riparian zone of the East river system, Colorado, United States - H2a2 | ecosystem: Environmental > Terrestrial > Soil > Riparian zone | place: USA: East River... | reverse complement strand
GAGGAGCAGGCTGGACGGTACGAAGGCCAGCGCGATCCAGCGCAGGCGCTCGCGGAGGGTCGGCGCGCCGTCGCTCTCGGCGGCGTCGGTCGGCATCGCGGCCTCTCCGGCGTCCCGGCTCCGCCATAGCGCCCCCGCGCAGGCGAGCGTGAGCAGGGCCAGGACGAAATACCCCGCGCTCCACAGGCGGGTCTGCGACGACCACTCCGCGGCGCGCAGGGAGAGCCGCGGCTCGATGAGAAACGGGTACCCGACCAGGGCGAGCATGCTGCCGAGGTTGCTGGCGGCGTAGAGGAAGTAGGGGTCGCGCGCGGCCGGGTGCCCGGTGGACGCGAACCACTTCTGGAGCATCGGCGCGCTCGCGCTGACCACCGCGAACGGCAATCCCACCGCCACCGTGAGCAGGACCAGCACGTCGAGCACCGGCATGGACGTCCCGCTCCGCAAGAAGCGCGCGTCGATGCCGAGGGGCAGGACGGCCAGGGGCAGGGCCAGCACGAGCACGTGCAGCACCGCCTGGCGCCGGACGCCCAGCCACGCCGTGCTCGCGTGGGCGTACGCGTAGCCGAGCAGCAGCGCGGCCTGGAAGAACACCATGCACGTGCTCCACACCGCCGGCGTCCCTCCCAGCAGCGGCAGCACCATCTTCCCCATCATCGGCTGCACCACGAACAACAACCCCGCGCCCAGGAAGATGGTCGCGGAGTAGAGCAACAACACCGCCGTCCGTGGTCCTGTCATGGCGGAATCGCGGCGCTCATTATGCGACAGTTGTCGTTGTCCGGAACGAGTTCCTGCGGCGCCGCCCGACGGGAGTGGGGTGAACGCCTGGCGAGTGAATCAATTTTTGGACATCGACGCTCGACGTTTCGCCGGGCATACTCTAGAACCGATGAGTTGGGCTGGATTCGCGGAACTGTTTTCCAATCACTGGGGCAACGTCGCGAGCGTGCTGGGCTTGGTTGTCTCGGTGGCTACACTGGCTGTGGCGACCAAGGCACGGCAGGCGGCGGAGGCTGCACGGGTGGTTGCCCGCCGACAGAGTCTGGCGGAAGCGCTCTGAGACTCCGCACGGAAAAGCGAGCAAGTCGGCCTCTTCTTGTCGCAGCAGAAATGGGATATCGTTTGGCTGCGAGCTCAGGAGGTCGCCCGAATGTCTCGGGCGCAGGGCCGGGTCGCTCGACTGTTGAACATTGAACTCGGCGGGGCGCTCCGGGGCGCCGAGGGAAGTCGGTAAGCCATGGCGACGGAAAAAGAGAGAAAACTCGTCGAGCAGTTGCTCGACAAGACCAAGAAGCGAATCCTCTCGTGGGAACCGACGGCGGCAGAGGACGAGTTCCTAGCGACCTTCGGCGGACACGTGTCGTTCACGGTGCTTTGGCGACCAAGCGGAGTCCTTCTCGTCATGCGAGACCAGCACGACCGCTTGCTGCTTACCATTGATTCGCAGGAGCTCGAGGCGGTCTCGGCACTCTACGCCGAGGCGAATCGACAAGCTTTGAATGTCGAAGACGCACTCGACGACGTGCTCGAACAGTTGACGAGGCTGGACCGAAGATAAAGGGTCCTCGTTACCGGCACACACCCTCGATGGAGCACTTCACCCCGCCGACGTCGACCGAGCGTCTGTTCAACAAGCTCTTCGGGTTCCTGGTCGGACTCGGGCTCGGCCTGTCGCACAACTTCCTGCTCGAGGTCCGTGGGCGGAGAACGGGGCGGATCTACTCCACGCCCGTCAGTGTCCTCATGCTCGACGGGCGGCGGTATCTGGTCGCGCCGCGGGGCCACGCAGCATGGGTGCGCAACGCGCTGGCGAGCGGCACGATCGTGCTGAAGAAAGGACGGCGGCGCGAGGAGTTGCGGGTGCGGCCGCTCTCCGCGGAGGAGAAGCCGGGGGTGCTCAAGGCGTATCTCGACCGCTTCAAGACCGTGGTCCAGCGCTACTTCCCCGTCCCCGCGGGCGCTTCCGCGACCGCGTTCGCGCCTCTGGTCGATCGCTATCCGGCCTTCGAGTTGTTGCCGCCGCGATGAGGTGACGATGACCGAGACCATGCTCCAGACGGTTCCCATCCTGCGGATCTTCGACGTGGCCAAGGCCCGGGAGTTCTACGTCGGCTTCCTCGGCTTCACGGTGGATTGGGAACACCGCTTCGACGACGCGGCGCCGCTCTACATGCAGATCTCGCGCGGTGCGCTCGTGCTGCACCTATCCGAGCATCACGGCGACGCCTGCCCGGGCAGCACCGTGTTCGTCCGGCTGACGGGAATCGACGAGTACCACCGCGAGATCACGGCCAAGAGCTACGGTTACATGCGCCCCGGCGTAGACCTCGCGCCCTGGAACGCGAAGCTGATGGAAGTGACCGACCCCTTCGGCAATCGCCTCCGATTCAACGAAGACCTCCCCCGCGCGAAATAAGCGATGTCCGAGCGCGGGCTTTGCCCGCGCAATCCTGAGCTGGGGGGAGGCAGCGACAAGCGAGCGCAGCGAGCGCGGAGCGTCGGAAGGGGGCAAAGCCCCCCTCCGAGTGGGGTTAGTCGGCGTCGCGGGCGCCGGCGGTGCGCTGGCGGAAGTCGGCCGGGGCCTCGCGCCCGCGCTCCGTGTAGGCGCGCTGGATGGCCTCGACGTTGGGGGCGAAGATCGTCTTGCGGTTCGCGCGCGTCCAGTCGTTCGACCCCTTGGTGGTCACCGTCGAGCCCTGGAACTGCGGCATCACGTAACGCGCGAACAGCTCGTAGCTGCGGAGCGTCTGCTCGCGGTTGGCCCACTCGTGGGCGCGGAAGAGCACGCCGCCGAAGCCGCCGCCGCTCAGCTCGTGCAGGCGGTGAATGCCGCGCACCACCGTGTCGACCGATCCCACCAGCGTGGTGCCCATCCTCACGCCGTCGGTGAGCGGATCGTCCGAGCGGCCGGGCGGGCGCCCGAGCGTCTCCTCGAAGTAGGTCACGGTCTCGTGACGCTCGGCCTTCTTGACCTGGCGCAGCGCTTCCTCGTCGTCGTCGGCCACGTGGACGTTGACCACGAGCTTCCAGTTCTTCCGGTCCATCGTCTGGCCGTGCTTGGCGGCGGTCTCCTCGGCGATCTTCCACTGGTTGGCCAGCGCCTCGGGCCCGCCGGGCAGCCCGGCGCCGAGCGAGAGCACGCCGAGGCCGTGACGGCCCGCGGCCATCACGCCCGACGGCGTCATCACGGACGCCACCGCGATCGGAAAGTGCGGCTCGGTGTACGGCGCCAGATGCAGGCGCGCCTGGCGCAGCTCGAACCAGTCGGTCTTCATGGTGACCGGCTCGTCGCTGCGGAGCAGCGCCATGATCGCGTCGAGCGATTCGTCCATGCGCGGGCGCTGGTTCACGGGCTCGAGCCCCATCATGTACGCGTCGGACACCAGGGCACCGGGCCCGACGCCGAGCATGGCGCGCCCGCGCGTCATGTGATCGAGCTGGACGAAGCGCTGGGCCACCATGAGCGGATGGTGATACGGCAGGCTCGTGACCCCCGAGCCGAGCATGATGTGGCGCGTGCGCTCGGCCGCCGCGGCGATGAAGACTTCGGGGGAGGCGATCAGCTCCCAGCCCGCCGAGTGATGCTCGCCGATCCACACCTCGTCATAGCCGAGGTAGTCCATCCACTCGATCAGCTCCATGTCGCGGTTGAGGGCGAGCGTGGGGTTCTCGCCGATGCGATGGAACGGGGCCAGGAAGATGCCGAACGTCATGCCTTTGTGTGCCATGGCCCGAATGTTAACACGACCGATTTCATGGGGGCCCCGACATGGCCCCCGATTCGTCAAGCGAAGGGGCTATCGGCGCGCCCCGGCGAAGCCGGGGCGCGCCTCGATTCCGCGCTACTTGATGGTTTCGACCTTGCCTTTGAGGTCCATGAGGGCGAGCTCGACGCCCAGCTTGGGATGCTTGTCGCTGATCTGCTTGCGCAGCTCCCGGAGCTTCTCGGTGTGCAGATCCTTCTCCTTCTTGGGATCCTTGCAGCAGTCCTCGCCGAGGATGACCTTGTAGGCCCCGCAATCGCGATGATCCAGGATGATCGCCCGGTGGACGTGGTGCAGGTCGATGGCGACGTCGAGGTGCTGCCAGAACGTCTTGTTCCAGTCCGGGAACTTGTCGGTGATCGCCCCCAGCGAGGCGCCGGCGAGGACGACGTGGTCGTACTTGCCCTTCAGCCCGCGCTTGGCCATCCAGGTTCCGGTCGCCGCGACCAGGCGATAGTCCATGCAGCTGAGCAGCAGCGCGTCGACGTCGCCGGCCGCCCAACCGATCGAGGGCAGCGCGAGCAGGCTGGCCCCGCCGCCGAGCACGCCGAGCTGCAGGAACCGCCGCCGACCGATCGCATCCATCGCCGCACGTGCTGATCCGTTCATGACGCCCTCCCGTTCGTGGTTTGACTACACCGCAAGGTACGCTCGCCGCACGTCTTCATCCGCCAGGAATTCCGTCATCGAGCTGTTCCACCGCACCATGCCTTTCTCGAGGATGTAGACGCGGTCGCCCAGCTCGCTGACGAAGCGCACGTTCTGCTCGGTCAGGACCATGGTGAGACCGCTCTGCTTGAGCCGTTCGAGCTGGACGCGAAGCGTCTCGACGACGAGGGGCGCGAGACCTTCCGACGGCTCGTCGAGCAAGAGGATTCTCGGGTTGCCCATCAGGGTGCGGGCGATCGTGAGCATCTGCTGCTCGCCGCCGCTCAGCGTGCCGCCGAGCTGGCGCCGGCGCTCGCGCAGGATGGGAAAGAGCTCGAAGAGGCGCTCGGCCGTCCACGGGCTCGCCCCCCCGTCGCTCCACGTGCGGCGCGCGACCTCGAGGTTCTCGTGCACGGTGAGGTTGGGAAACACGCGCCGGTCTTCCGGCACGAAGCCGAGCCCGAGCCGGGCCACCCGGAACGGCGGGATCCCCGCGATGCCCTGGCCGTCGAGCACGATCCGGCCCGACCGCGGCGGAGTCAGGCCCATGATGCTCCGCACCGTGGTCGTCTTGCCGGCGCCGTTGCGGCCGAGCAGGCACACCACGTCGCCCGCGTTCACTTCCAGCGACAGGTCGAACAGGATGTGGCTCTCGCCGTAAAAGGTCTCGAGGTGATGGATCTCGAGCAGCGCCATCAGTGCGCGGGCTCCGGATTGCCCAGGTACACGCGCTGCACGTCGGCGTTGGCCCGCACCTCGGCGGGCGCGCCCTCCGCGAGCACCAGGCCCTGGTGCAGCACGGTGATGCGCTTGGCCACCGCGAACACCACGTCCATGTCGTGCTCGGTGAACACGACCGTGAGCCCCGTCTCCCGCGCGATGTCGGCGACCAGGGCCATGATCTCGTGGCGCTCGCGCGGGGCCATGCCCGCCGTCGGCTCGTCCAGCAGCAAGAGCCGGGGGGAGCTGGCCAGCGCGATGGCCAGCTCGAGCCGTCGCTGATCGCCGTGGGCGAGGATGCCGCTGGGCTTGGCCGCCTGCTCGCCGAGGCCCACCCGGTCGAGCAGCGCCGACGTCTCCCCCCGGTACAGCGACTTCGCCCGCACCAGCACGTTGTAGTGGCGCCGGTGATGGGTGAGGAACGCGGTCTGCACGTTCTCGAACGCGGTGAGCCGGCGGAAGATGCTGGTGATCTGGAACGTGCGCCCCATGCCGCGGCGGGTGAGCTGGTGCGGCCGCAGCCCGCTGACTTCGTGATCGTCGAAGTAGATCGCGCCGGAGTCGTGGGCGAGATCGCCGGTGATCAGGTTGAAGAGCGTGGTCTTGCCCGCGCCGTTGGGACCGATGATCGCGCGCACGTCGCCGCGGGGCACCGCGAGGTCGACCCCGCCGACGGCCTGGACGCCGCCGAAGTGCTTCTTGAGCGAGACCGTGCGCAGGGTCACACCGTCGGGCGCGTCCGCCATCGCCATCCGCTCACCAGGCCCACGAAGCCCTGGGGCAACACGATGATCACCAGCACCACGATGCCGCCCAGGAACAGCGGCCAGTACACGGGCCACTGGCGGCTGATCAGCCATTCGAGAATCTTGAAGCCGAGGGCGCCGGCCAGGGGACCGAAGAACGAGTGCACCCCGCCGAGCAGCGCGACGACCAGCGGCTCGAACGATTTCGGGAAGTACGCGAAGTCCGGAAACACGCTGCCGTTGTAGAACGCGAACAGCGCGCCGGCCACGCCCGAGAAGAGCCCGGAGAGCACGAAGGCGACGAGCTGATGGCGCCGCACGTCGACCCCGATGAAGCGCGCCCGCCGCGGGCTCTCGCGGGCGGCCCGCAGCGCGTAGCCGAACGGCGACGAGATGATCGCGTGCAGGGCCAGCAGGCACAGCCCCACCACGGCCAGCGTGAAGTAGTAGTAGGCCATGGGTGACTTGAGCAGGGCCGGCGGCCACACGTTGAGCAGGCCGTCGTCGCCGCCGGTCAGGCTCTTCCACTTGAAGATCACCGTGAACACGATCTGGGCGAAGGCCAGCGACAGCATCGCGAAGTACGTGTGGCTCAGGCGCACGATGAAGAATCCGAAGAGCAGCGCCCCCGCGGCGGCCACCAGCGGGGCCACGGGCAGGGCCAGCAGCATGGGGACGCCGGCCTTCTTCACGAGCAGCGCCGCCGCGTACGCGCCCAGCGCGAAGTAGGCGGCGTGGCCGAACGAGACCATCCCGCCGAAGCCCATCAGGAGATTGAAGGCGGTGGCGAAGAGGCCCACGATCGCGATCTCGGTGAGGAGCTGCAGGAAGAAGGGCGGGAGCAGGAGAGGCGCCATCGCCAGCACGATCAGGATCGCGGCGATGACGCGCGGAGCGCTCGCCGTCACTCTTCGGCCCGGCCGAACAATCCCCAGGGCCGCACGATCAGCACCACGGCCATGAGGGCGAACAGCAGCACGATCGAGATCGCCGGGAAGACGAGAATGCCGAACGACTGGAGCAGGCCGACCAGCAGCGCGCTCACGAAGCTGCCCGCGAAGCTTCCGAGCCCGCCGATGACCACCACCACGAACGCGGTGGTCAGCACGTCGCCGTCCATGCCCATCGCGACCGCGACGGTCGGCGCGGCCAGCGCGCCGCCGAGCCCGGCCAGCCAGCTCCCGAACACGAACACCTGCGTGTACAGCGCGGAGACGTCGACGCCCAGCGCGCCGAGCATCTCGCGGTCGACGGTGGCCGCGCGGATCAGCATGCCCCAGCGCGTGCGGTAGAAGATCAGCCACATCCCCACGGCCACCAGGGGGGCCAGCACGAGGACCAACAGGTAGTACGAGGGAAAGGGCTGGCCGAAGACCTTCACGGAGCCGGCCAGGATGTCCGGACGCGAGACGCTCTTGTTGTCGGGGCCCCACACGATCAGCACCAGCGTGCTGACCACGAGGATGAGGCCGAAGGTGAGGATGAGCTGCATCAGCGGATCGCGATGGTAGATCAACCGGAGCAGTCCGACTTCGATGATTCCGCCCAGCAACGCCACGCCGAGCGGGGCCACCAGCAACGCCACCCAGAACGACCAGGGACGATCGGGCAGGATCTCCACCATCGTCACCATCAGGTAGGCGCCGACCATGTAGAAGCTGCCGTGGGCGAGGTTCACGATGCGGGTGACGCCGAAGATCAGCGACATCCCCACCGAGACGAGGAACAGGAACATGCCGACGCTGAGGCCGCTCAGCACCTGCACGGTGACGAGCGGCCCGTTGGTGATCCAGGTCAGCGAGCCCGTGGCGCGAGCCCTACTTCTTCTTGTCGGCGGCCAGAGCCCGCAGCTTGGCGACCTCGTCGCAGCTCCGGATCAGCTCGCGGCCGTGGTGCTCCTCGATGTCGCCCAGCACCGGCTTGCCCTGGGCGTTCATCTTCACCACGCCGACCCACTGCGGCGGGATGGCCTGCTGGTCACAGCCGCGCATGACCACCTTGCCCCACGGGAACTCCATCTCGAAGCCCTCGCTGAGGGCGCCGATGACCTTGTCGGTGTCGGTGCTCTTCGCGCGCTTGATGGCCTCGGCGATGATGTAGGTGCTCGCGTAGCCCCAGGAGGCGCCGAGGGTGGGCTCCTTCTTGGTGCGCGCCTCGTACTTCTTCACCCACTCCAGCAGCTTGGGATGCCACTTCTGCATGTTGTCGTCGTACCAGGCGAACCCGGGCGTGATCGCGCCCACCGGCGCCTCCTTGCCGAGCGGGTCCAGCTCGTCGGGGTTGCCCACCGAAGCGCTGACGAACTTGACCTTCTCGAGCAGGCCGAAGGGCCGGGCCTGCTTGACGAACGCGATCTCCTGCGCCCCCCACACGGAACTGATGAACGCCTCCGCACCCGACTGGAGCAGCGCGGTGATGTACGAGCTGTGATCGCTCTCGCCGAGCTTGGGCCAGTTCTGTTGCATGACCTGGACATCGGGCTTGAGCTGCTTGAGATAGGCGATGAACTCTTCCCACACGTTGTGGCCGTACTCGTAGTCGGGCGAGATGTGCGCCCACTTCTTGTACGGCAGCGTGGAGGCCTTCTTGGCCAGCGTGCGGACGTACTGGTTGACGTTGTTGGTGGTGTGGGCGATGTACTTGTGGCCGTCGTCCCAGGTCAGTCGCGAGGTCTGGCAATGGGTGGCGAAGTAGAGGGTCTTGGCTTCCTTGGCGTAGGCCGAGATGGCCAGGCCGACGCCGCTCGAGATGCAGCCGGCCAGGAAGTCGACCTTCTCCTGGCCCGTCAGCTCGCGCGCCGCCTTCACCGCCTCGTCGGGCTTCAGCTTGTCGTCGCGGAAGATGAACTCCAGCGGCCGGCCCAGCACCCCGCCCGCGTCGTTGATCTCCTTCACCGCCATGTGGATGCCCTCCCGGTACGGGAAGGTGTAGACGGTGGCCAGTCCGCTGTAGGAGTTGATCTCGCCGATCTTGATCGGCTTGCCCTGGGCGCGGGCCGGCCCGACGGTGGCGACTGATATCAACGCGGCGACGAGGATCAGGTGGATGACCGTCTGCATGGCCGGCCTCCTCGAGGGAATCGAGCGGTCGAAAGGTGGGGAGAGTCTGCGCATGGCCTGCCGGGTTGTCAAGGCCGATCGGCGCCTCGCGCTCACGGGGACGGGGCCGGCCAGTCTCTGCGGAGGAGGAGCTCCTCGATCCGGTACGCGTGATGGAAGTCGTGGAGGGCGAGGTGACGGAACATCGTGAAGATCGAGTAGGCGTTGTATTCGTCGTGCCGGGCCGTCCGCGTCCAGTCGGCGGCGCCGAGCTGGCGGAGGCGCGCGACCAGGCGCGCGCGATCGTCGGCGAAGCGGCGCAGCGACGCGTCGAGATCGAGCGTCAGCAGCGCGTCCTCCGGGTCGTCGCGGCCCGGGTCGTACGACCGGATGACGGGATTCGTCTCCGAGAGCATGAGGTCCAGGCGCTGGAAGAAGAGCGGATGGACCTCGGCGAGGTGGCAGGCGTTCTCGTGAATGGACCACTCGCCCGGCTCCGGGCGCCGCTTCAGGATCGTGGAATTCGCCTGGCGCACCAGCGGAATCACGATGGCCGGCGCCCGCTCGAGCGCGGCCACGAGCTCGTCTGTCGATGGCATGTTATCCATTATCTTGGATTTTTCCTCTCTCCATCCGAGGAGGTGAACGTGCGGGACGACATTCGGATTCGAGCGCTGGCCACCATCGGGGATCGCGAGATCCAGGGGCTGGGTGACGTGTTGATCGACTGCGTGGAAGGCGGGGCGTCGGTGAGCTTCATGCTGCCGATGTCCCGGGCCAAGGCGGATGCGTTCTGGCGCGGGGTCTCGGCGAGCGTGGCCCGCGGCGAGCGCGTGGTGCTCGCCGCTGAGGATGCGGAGGGCGCGATCGTCGGCAGCGTGCAGGTCATCCTGGCTCAGCCCGAGAATCAACCGCATCGCGGAGACCTCGCCAAGATGCTCGTGCACCGGCGGGCGCGCCGGCGCGGCGTCGGGGCCGCGCTGCTCGTGGCCGCCGAGCGGAGCGCGCTCGACGCGGGCAAGACGCTGCTGGTGCTCGACACGGCCAGCGACGACGCCGAGCGCGTGTATGTGCGGGGGGGCTGGCAGCGGTGCGGGCTGATCCCGGACTACGCGCTGTCGCCCGACGGCCGGCCCTGCGCGACCACCTATTATTTCAAGTTCCTGGGCGCCTGAGGCCGCTCGCCGGGTTGTTCTTGGGACCCAGAACTTCGGCGGTGCCCACCAGGTGCCGGGCTGCCTCGAACCAGGGGAGCATCGAGGCGGCGCCCGAGGGCGCCGGCGGAGCGCCCGCGAAGAGGGCCGCCGTGGTCTTCGGACCGACGACACCGTCGGCCACCAGACCCTGCTGGGCCTGGAACGCCTTGACCGCGGCGCTGTTGGCGCGCCCCCAGACGCCGTCAACCGGTCCCGGATCGAACCCTTTGTCCTTCAGCGCCTGCTGAATCCGCTTGATCGAGTCGCTTGCCATCGTGGCCTCCTAGGCGAAGTCATGACCCCGGGCCGGTATGGCCCGGGGAGTCCAGGTGCTCGTGGCACTTCCCGGTGTGGGGGCGGGCGCATCGATAGAACTGGTACAGGGAAAGCCGCGGGCTGAGACCCCACACGGCTACCTCGATGTCGTCGAAGAAATAGCGCAGCACGTCTTCGATTTCCCCCGCGGTATTCACGTGTTCATACCGCATCAACAGACCGTAATCGAGACCATACCGCAGGCGAAATTCGAGACCCGTGGTCAGCTTCCAACCCAGAGTCCACAAGAACGTCCCTTCGCTGGGGATGGACACGCGCAACCTTCCCCCCGGCTTCAGCAACATCCCGGCCCTCGCGACCACGTCAGGCAAGTCGCAGATGTGTTCGAAGGTGGCGATCGAGGTGATGCGATCGTACGTCTGCGTCTCGGGGATCGCGCTGATGTCGGCATAGACGTTTCGAATGCGACCGAGTCCGGGCGAGCCTGCGTACAAGTCTTCGCGCGGCTCCACGATGTCGTACGGTCCGACGTCCGGCTCGTAGGGGAGATGATTCAACGTCCCCGCGCCGATTTCCAGGGTCGTCCGGGGAGACCGATCCGCTCGAACGTCGCCGGCCACCCGCTTGTGGAGCCACGCTTCCATCCTCTGCGACAACGAAGACGCCGGACTGTGTCCCCCTCGATTCTCCTTGTAGTAGGCCGCATAAATCCGGGCGAACTCACCGGGTAGCGGCGGACGCACCTTGGGAAACCGGCTGAACGTCTTCATCTCGTGATCGGATCACCGGCTCGCGTTCAGGAACCGCTGCACTTCCTCCTGGGCCGCGGCGGCGGCCTGCGGATGGTAGCCGATCGTGCCGACCGGCCCGCGCGTCTTCGCCGGGAGCTCCGGAACGTCGAAGGCATGATAGGCGCCCGGATACCAGACGATCCGAACGCCGTCGGCCGCCGCGCTCTTCTTCGCCGAGGCTTCGCAGGGCTTGCCGGGGGCGACGTCGTCCTCGCCACCGAGCAGCATGAGCACGGGCATGGCGGTCTTCCAGGGCCGTACGGACCGACAGTCGGGGTAGTACACGACGGCCCGGCTGAACCCGAGCTGTTCCGGAGTGTACCGGTCGAGGGCCACCAGCACGGCGCCACCGCCGTACGACCAACCCAGCGCCGTGATCCGCGAGGGATCGATCGACGGCTGAGCCTTCATCCAGGTGGTCGCGGCCACGAGTTCCTTGGCGGCATCGGCGTGCGTGATCGAGGCCCCGGCACAGCTCTTGAGATTCCACCGGCCGAGATAGTCGGCAAAGACCACCTGATAACCCTGACCCCGGAGCCGCTCGGCGCTTCGCTCATACACCGCGGGCGCGAAGGCGGGGGCGAACCCGCTGCACCCGGAGACGAAGACGACGGCGGGGTGGGGCCCCGGGCCATCTGGTTTGAAGGACCGATAGTCCCCGCTCGGCGCTTGCGCGTGGGCGAACACGGTGCCGAAAAGCAGGAGTCCCACGCCACCGGCCATGCAAGCCGTCTTGGACCTCATCACTCGTCTCCTCTGACCGGCGGCGACGACAGCCCGGCGCACTCGGTGCTCGGGGACGAACCGGGGCCAGGCAACACCGTCTTTTCCCCACCGCGCGATTCTCCGGCGATGAGCGCTTCGATGTTCGGGTACGCGTAGATCGTGCGCGCGCCGTTCGCGGGCAGCCCACCAGTGTCCACCGAGGGGCCATAGACGCTCCAGACCTGACGGCCGAGGAGCCTCAGCAGCGTCGTCTGCTCCGCGCGATGGTGGGCCGTGTGGGCGATGCGCCTCACCATGACCCACGCGCGGCGGTGCGTGGTGTCGAAGAACGCGACGTCCTGCTGCCACCACGCGGCATCCTGCTCCGCGAGCCGGGCCAGTCGCTTGGCGGAATCCTCGGCGTATCGGCGGATGAAAGCCAGGCGCGTCTCCGCGGACGCGGGCGGTCGCCGATGTTCGTCGATGCCGAACATGGTCGTGAACCATTTATCCTCGCTGAGGCACTGATGCACCATGTGCTCGCGCGGCGTGCGGTCACGGGCGAGATTCGGGTGCGGCCGAACCTCGAGATCGGCGTCGTCGAACATCGCCCACACCGAGAGCGTCTTGAAACGCTCACTCCCGTAGGTATCGACGAGAAACGCGTGGTCCATTCGGGTCGGTACTATACGCCGCCGGGGCGCGCGTCACGGGAGTCGCCGGTGGCCGTACGCGCGTCGTCCCTCACTCGCGACGCTCCTCGCGTCTGGGCCGTCTCGACGGTGGGGGACCATCCGGCGCGTCGATCCATTCCACGTCGAACGAGCCGCGGTAGCCGAACAGCGGGCCCCAGATCCGGTTGGTGACGGCCACCTCGATCCGGTACCGGCCCGTTGAGTCATCGAACCATTCGCAGACATCGGCCACCCCCGAGAACAACACGAGCCGATCGAAGGTCCGGCCGATCACACCCCAGCGCACCTGATAGTCGTAACCCGTGATGAACCTCACTTCGTCGCTGCCCTGTTCGTACTTCCAGTAGCCTGAGCCGGAGCGGATCAACGACCGCCGATCCTCGGATCCGAACTCGAGAGCCGACGTGCGCGTCCCGTCGGCGGCCTGCGCGCCGACCGTCTCGCCCGAGCCTTCGATCTCCAGGCCGAATCCGAGGCGTGTCGCGTAGCGGAAGCGTTGCGGCTCGGAGTCATTTCTGCGCGGCAGATAGGCGATTGACGTGAACCGCAAATCCCAGCGCTGGTGGAGATCCGGGGTCTGGGTCACGCGCCAGATCGCGTCCATCGTCCCGCGAACACGGGTCTCAACGTAGATCGACAAGACGGGGACTATCCCTCAGCCAATCGATCGGCCCAACGCGCCGGCTCAGCGGCGCGCGGAGCGCGTCCGCTGAAGCCGGAAATTGGGCAAATCGATCGCACGGCGTCCTCTTGCTTCAATCTCCATCAGTATGCCCCGAATGGCTGGTTCCTGGACGGGCGCTCACCGCCAAGAGAAATGCCTCGGCGGCCGTCGGTCTGTCGAGTCGGATCACGGCCGCATGACCGTACTCCGGGCGCCTGAAGAGTTCGGGGAAGTCGCGGCGCCGCTTGCCGTGCGTCCGGATCACCCACCAGGGGATTCCGTCAGGGTCGAGCAGGGCGTTGCGGACCGTCTCGCGGTTGCCTGCGTACAGACGCTCGCGCGTGAGGATCCGCCGCGCCGTGCGCCGAAGGGCTCGTGAGAACACGCGCGCGAAAGAGTAGTCGAGCCACACGATGGCGGACGACCGCCGCCAGATGATGTCTCGCACCGCCGAGTAGTTGCCGTCGATGACCCAGCGAGGCCGCTGAGCGATCGCCCGCACGGTCTGGATGAAGTTAGGCCGCGGTGTCCACTCGGGGCCCCAATAGACTGAATCAAGCTCGGCGTGCTCGCTGGCGAGCACGCCGGCCAGCCGCCGCGCCAGCGTGGTCTTCCCGGCACAACTGGTTCCGACCACGACGACCCGGGTGAGGTTCAGCGGCGGATCAGCCGCGCGCGGGCTGCGCGCTGGCTGGATGCCGTGGTGAGGCACACGGTGGCCATGCGAGCCCATCACTTCGCCGCGTCGATCCGGCGCTCGAACGCTTCGACAACGGCCTTCTGGGTTGGGCTCAGGCCTTCCATGGAGAAATCCTTCCGCGGCGCGTACCAGATCTGGCCGGTGACGAACGCCTTTGCGGCGTCACTCTCCGGCTCTTTGCCGTAGGTGGCCAGGAGGATTTCTCTCGCGAGCTTCAGTGGCGACGCGGGCGCGCCGCCTTCCCGGGTGAGTGACTTCAGCAGGCTGTCGACGAAGGCATCGACTTCCTCAGCCAGGCGGGGAAGCTGCGTGACATAGTAGCGCACGGTGATCGGGTCTTGGGGCTTGAAGTCCTTGTATCGCCACTGCACACCACCCTCGATCGCCTGCCACCCGTCGGGCGTTATCTGTCTGAACCACCACGGATGCCGTACCGGGTACGTCTCGCTCATTTGCGCGCTTTCCGCGGGGCTCAGGCCCGTCGCGGGTTCCTCGAAGATTCCCCGACGGCTCAGATAGAGCTCGAATGGCTCCGTGATCACGGTAAACGTTCCCGTCTCCACGTTTCCCGCCCACGACGAACCCGTCGACGTCACGTACCCGGCGAATTCCAGGAGCGAGGACTCCAAGAGTTGCTGCGTGTGAAGGGACAGCCCCCGGCCAGAGCGGGCATCTCCGTCTTTGCGGGTCGTCGCGAGCCCCATCGACATGGGGATACGATATTGAACCCGGAGCGTTCTGGTCTCTCTCGGTGCGAAGCTCATCTTCCACCGGAAGACGGCGCCGAAGTCATCGGGGGCCTGTTTCGGTTCTCGGCGGACAAAGTCGACGTGATACGTCTTCTGGTCGTCCCGAGCAATGAAGTTGTAGTCCAGGACCCACACGCTCGCGTTCCCCGGTTCACGCGCCGGGCCTCGCGCGAACTGCGAGTCCACCGGAAAGCCGACCTGGATCTGCGCGGCCTTGTCAGACCGATTTCGAAGGACGAATGTGCACGAGTAGTCGGCTTGGTCCATACCAGGGACCGAGCCGTCGAAGAGAAACCGACCACGTCCCAGCATGATGACCACGTCAACGGTCACCAGCTGGATCGTCCGAGAAGTAATCTGACGAAGGTTCTGACCGTTACCCGTGAAGACGCCGGCGTTGGCGAGGGCGGGGGAGGCGGCCGCCACACACCGCGGCGGCGAGCGCGAGACCAACGAATGCCCGCCCCTTCTTCATGTGTTGCCCCTTGCTCTTCGCCTGACGGTCAAGCTGAGCGGCCGGCGTCGAGCCGAACGTACCACGCCGCGAGGAGGTGCGGGCACGGCTCGCTCAGGACTTCGCTTTCTTCGGGCTCTTCGTGAAGTCGTGTGGGTGATTTCGGGTACCTGTGGGTCTGAGGCTGCGGTCAGATCTCCGGCAGCATGCAGGTGAGGATCTTGAGGCGGAG
>Ga0193725_1000299_pt1 | contig 15384 bp, 14 predicted proteins | sample H2a2metaG_FD_143058 | JGI IMG/M metagenome (GOLD analysis project Ga0193725, IMG submission 143058) | Soil microbial communities from a riparian zone of the East river system, Colorado, United States - H2a2 | ecosystem: Environmental > Terrestrial > Soil > Riparian zone | place: USA: East River... | reverse complement strand
GCGCTGGGTCTCGCGGAAGCTCGCGTAGCGCGAGCGCTCGAGGACCTGATCGAGGAGCGCCTCGTAGTCGCCGGAGTCGTAGATCACCGGCATGCCGTCGCGGTAGGGGATGCCCCGCCTGAAGGGTAGCGCGTCGCGGGCGATCAGGTTGCGCCGCCGCAGCTCGACCGGGTCCAGGCCGAGCTCGCGGGCGGCGATGTCGATCAACCGCTCCACGGGGAACGTCGCGTGCGGGCGGCCGGCCCCGCGATAGGGCGCGGTCGGCGCGGTGTGGGTGACCACGAGCCGGCCGCGGCAGCGGAGCGCGTCGAACCGATAGAGCCCGGGCAGATGCGTGGCGGTGACGTTGGCGACGACGCCGCCGCGGGGAAGATAGGCGCCGCCGTCGACGAGGAAATCGTCGACGAGGGCCAGGAACGTCCCGTCGCGGCGGAGCGCGAGGGTGGCTTCGTGGAGCTGGCCGGAGGCGTGCGTGGTCGAGGCGAAGCTCTCGCCGCGCGTCTCCGTCCAGCGCACGGGTCGGCCGAGCCGCCGCGCCAGCGTCGCCGCGATCACCTCTTCGGGATAAACCGGTCCCTTGCAGCCGAAGCCGCCGCCCACGTCGGGGGCGGTGACGCGCACGGCCTCGACCGGCGTCCGCAGCGTCTCGGCCACGCGCTGAGCCACCACGTAGGGAATCTGGGCGGTCGACCAGAGGTGGAGCGTGCCGGTCACCGCGTCCCACCGCGCGGCCACCGCGCGCGGCTCCATGGGCGCCGCGCTCATCCTGGCGAAGCTGAACCGACGGGTCACCACGAGGTCGGCGAGGCGCAGCGCCGAGTCGGTATCGCCGAACCCGAGACTCACGGTGGCCGCGAGGTTGGTCGTCCACTCCGGGTGGACGAGCGGAGCGCCGGCGTGCACCGCGCGCTCGGGATCGATCGCCGCGGCCAGCGGCTCGTAGTCGACGGCCACCGCGGCGGCGCCGTCGGCCGCCGCGTACGCGCTGGTGGCGACGACCGCGGCCACCGGCTCGCCCACGAATCTCACCCTGCCGTCGGCGAGCGCGGACTGACGATAGGGCTTGAGACTGATCGCCGCGACCGGCGGCGGCGGCAGGACGCCGCGAAGCTCCGGCAGGTCGTCGAGCGTGAACACCCCGACCACGCCGTCGATCTCGCGGCTGCGCGTGGCGTCGATCGACACGATGCGCGCGTGGGCATGAACGCCGCGGACGATGGCGAGATGCAGCGCATCCGGCAGGCGCAGGTCGTCGACGTAGCGCCCGCGCCCGGTCAGGAACCGGGCGTCTTCTTTCCGCTTGATCGACGTGCCGATCATCCGATCTCCTCCGGGCCGCCAACCCGACGTACGATAGCACCGGGGAGGAGCGCGCATGCTACCCACGCATGGACGGTACGAATACTCGAGCATCACCAAGCGGCCGGATTATTCGTGGCCGGAGGGGCGGCGGCTCGCCGTCTACGTCGCGCTCAACATCGAGGCGTTCGGCTTCGGCGTGGGCAAGGGCGCGGCGATCGCGCCCCCGGACCAGGCCCAGAGCCACAGCATCTTCAGCTGGCGCGACTACGGCAACCGCGTGGGGATCTGGAGGATCTTCGACCTGCTCGACGAGCTCGGCATTCCCGCCGAGGCTCAGATGAACACCGAGGTCTACGAGATGGCGCCGGACATTCCGGAGCGCCTGCGCAAGCGCGGCGACGAGATCCTCGGCCACGGCGTCACCAACTCCGACGAGCAGGGGCACCTGCCCGAGGACGAGGAGCGCGCGCTGATCGAGCGGGTCACCGCGACCATCGCGCGCCACGAGGGCGCGCCGCCGGTCGGCTGGATGAGCCCCTGGCTCTCCAACAGCGCGGTGACGATGGACCTGCTCCAGGAGGCCGGCTACCGCTACGTGATGGACTGGACGATGGACGACCAGCCGATCTGGCTCCGCACGCGCCAGGGACGCATCCTGGCCCTGCCGTATCCGATCGAGGTCAACGACACGCGCGGGATCGTCTGGTACCGCTATTCGTCGGCGGAGTTCGCGGACCTGATCGTCGACCAGTTCGACGAGATGCTCGAGCAGTCCGCGCGCCAGCCCCTGGTGTGTCCGATCTCCCTCCACCCGTTCGTCACCGGGCGCCCCTACCGCATCCGCCAGCTGCGCCGCGCGTTCCAGCACATCCTGGCGCACCGCGATCGGATCTGGCTCACGCGCCCGCGCGACATCTGCGCGCACGTGGAATCGCTGCCGCCGGGAACGGTCCCGGGTCGTTGAGCGGCCACGGTGAAAAAGCTCTCTGAAACCCCTCTCCGGAGACTATCGTCGCTCATGGGCCGGGTGGCGGCGGCGCTCGTGTTCGTGCTCGTCGCGCTGTCTCGGGCGTGGGGGGAGACGACGCCCACCGAGTCGCTCCAGGAGGTCTTCGCCAAGGCCAACGGCGTCCTCACCGATCCCGACTCGGAGGACCGGCCGCTCGATCGCCTGCTCGCCATCCGTAAGCTCGTCAACGACGCCTTCGACTTCAAGGGCGCGGCCGAGCTGGCCTCGGGCGATCACTGGCTGGCCCGGACCGCCGCCGAGCAGGAAGAGTTCACGTGGCTCTTCAGCGACCTCCTCGAGCGCGCGTTCCTCTCGCGCATGGCCGCCAAGGCGAGCCTCGACGGCGGCACCAAGATCCGCTACCTCGACGAGACGATCGAAGGCGCCACCGCGCTCGTGCAGACCGCGATGGCCCGCCGCAACGGCGGCGAGCTGTTGCTCGACTACCGTCTCGTCGATCGCGAGGGCGCCTGGAAGATCCGCGACGTCGCCATCGACGGCGTGAGCCTGATGGCCAACTACCGCGCCCAGCTCGACCGCGTCCTCGGCAACGCCTCGTTCCCCGAGCTGCTCAGCCAGATGCGCGCCAAGGTCGGCGTGGCCGACCAGCCCGAGGCGCCGGCCCCGGTATCCCCCGCGCCGGCGCCCGTGGCGACCATCGACGTCCCGGCTCGAGCGGACACGGCGACGGAAACCACGGAGGCCGCGGACAGCACGACGGCCGCAGACAGCACGGCGGCGACGGAAACCACGGCAGCCGCGGAGGCGACGGCGGCTACGGAGGAGACGAAGGTGGCTACGGAGGCGACGACGGCCGCGGAGTCCACCGCAGCCACGGAGCCCACGGAAGAGCCGAAGGCGGCTACGCAGGTCACGGTCGCCGCGGCGACCACGGCAGCCGCTGAGCCCACCGCGGACACGAAAGAGATCGCGCCGCCGATACAGATGGTCTCGATCGTCGACGTGCCGCTTCCGGCCCTGGAGATTCGCCTCGCGAGCCTCGCGCCGACGATCACGCTGCCCAAAATCATGCGACCGGCGGCCTTCGCGATCGGGCCGGCGTCACCGCCGTCCGAGGAGAAGATGACCCCGCCGTCCACGCCGCCCCCAGCCGTGGCGACTCCTCCGGTCGCGAAGTCGCTCGCCGCGGCGACCCAGCCGGCGGTGAAGCCACCAGCGTCACGCACCGTCACGACGCGAGCGTACTGGCTCCGGATGATGACCGCGGGAACGGCGGATGAGGCCAACCGACTCGTGAACCGACTCCGCGACGCGAAGTTCCCCGTGGCCGTGGCCCGCACCCACGGAGGCGGCAAACTCCGGGTCAGCGTCCGCGTCGGACCATTCCGCGACGCCGAGCAGGCCGTCCTCAATCTCCTCGACCTCCAGACCAAAGGCCACAACCCCCACCTCGTCGCCGAACGCGACTGATCGAGCCGCGTAGTATAGTTTCGACGCCCGATCCACGTCGTGCGGCCGGATGGTTGCCGCGAAGGGGAGAGCCTGCATGAGCGAGACGCCGACCTTCGGACGTTACGCCGAGATTCCCGTCGACCAGATGACGAAGGAGCAGCAGGAGGGGTACCGCTTCCTGATCGACGGGCCGCGCGGCCGGTTGCCCGGACCGTACAAGGTCTGGGTGCACAACCCCAAGCTCGTCCGCGCGGCGGCGCCGCTCGGCACCCACTTCACGCCCGGCCAGTCGACGCTGTCCGAACGGGAGCGCGAGATCGCGGTCGTGGTCATGACCAGCAAATGGAACTCGGCCTATCCCGCGGCCGCGCACGAGCGTCGTGGCAAGGAAGTCGGCCTCCCTGCGGCCACCGTCGAGGCGATGGTCAACGGCCAGCCGGTCTCGTTCACCGACGCGCGCGAGCAAGTCGTGTACGAGATGGCGGTCGCGCTGGCCAACGGCCGGCTGGTGTCTCAGGGTCTCTACGATCGCGCGGTCAAGACACTCGGCCACGAGAGCATCACCGACGTGATCGTGCTCATGGGCTACTACACGTGCGTCTCGCTCACCATGAACTTCTACGCGGTGCCGGCCGGCAGCCCCGGTCTGGCCCGCTGAGGCGCGCCATGGCTGAACTGCAGATCAGACCGCTGCATCCTTCGATTGGCGCCGAGATCGCAGGCGTGGATCTCGGCAAGCCGATCGACGACTCGACCAGGCAGGCGCTGGTGCGCGCGCTGGCCGATCATCTGGCGCTGGTGTTTCACGATCAATCGCTGACGCCTGAGCAGTATCTCGAGGCGGCCTCGGTGTTCGGGCCGCCGATGGAGCAGCACTACTCGCAGCACCACATGCCGGGCTTCCCGCTGATCGGGATGATCTGGCACCGCAACGGACAGCAGCCGGCGGAACGTTGGCACACCGACCACACGAATCGCGAGCGCCCGCCGGCCGCGACGATCCTGTACGGGATGGAAATCCCCTCGGCCGGCGGCGGGACCAGCGTGGCCAACATGCGCGCGGCGTATCAGGCGCTGCCTGAAGACGAGCGGCGACGCCTCGACTCGCTGACCACGCTCAACACCCTCGACAGCGATCACATCGACACGCGCGCGGAAGACCGGGAGAAGTACGGCAAGCCGATCGAGCATCCGATGATCCGCACGCATCCCGTGCACGGCTCGCGCGCGGTGTACTTCCACGTCGGCAAGGCCACCATCGGCGGGATGACGCCGGAGGCGAGCAAGGCCTACATGTCGGACCTGATCGAACGCATGATCAAGCCCGAGATCGTCTATCACCACGCCTGGCGCAAGGGCGACGTGCTGGTCATCGACGACCGCGCCACCATGCACCGCGCCCACGGCGACTACGACCGCAGCCAGAGCCGCGTGCTCTGGCGATTGATCGTCGAGGGCGACCGGCCGCGCTGATCAGCTGAGCAGGGTACGGAGGCGCTGAACGGCGGCGGCGGGGCTGGTGAGGACTCGAACCGCGACCTGACGCTGTACGGCGGCGCGGGCGCGGGCCATCGAGAACTGGGCGAGGCAGATCACGTCGACGCGCGGGGCGAGCGCGACGGCGGCGTCGACGACGAGACGATCGTGGGTCGCGGTGTCGTTCGTTTTCATCGCTTCGAAGGCTTCGGGTGCGACGGCTGACACGATCTCCACGTCGAGACCGCGCGCGGCGGCCATCGCACGGATCTGCGGCTCGGCCACCGGGATCGTCCCTGGGAACGTCGCCACCACGCCGATCCGGCGGCCCGCGTCGAGAGCGGCCTCGAACATCGCCTCGTCGGGCTTGAGGAGCGGAATCGTCACGTCCTTCCGGGCCAGCTCCATCGCCGGCGTGAAGGCCGAGCAGGTGAACAGGATTCCGTCGGCGCCGGAGCGGGCGGCGTAGGTGGCGAGGTCCCGGATGCGCTGAACGATCGGCTCCGTGAGCCCGCCCGCGCGCGCCAGCGCGCCGGTCAACCCGTCGTCGAGCAGATTCGACACCTCGGCCTCGGGCCAGCCCTCGCGGAAGGCCTCGAGCACCGGAGGGATCGCCACCTGCACCGCATGGATCAGCGTGATTCGCGGGCTCACTTGAATCCTCCCCCGCGCCGCGGCCTGCTCCGGCCCGCGGCGGCGCCGCCGATCATAGCCGAATCCGAGCTCGCGGTGAGATCAGGCCAGCAGCAGTCTGAGCGCGCCGGCGATGGCGATGGCGAGCAGGGTCAGCTCGAAGGCGCGGCGGGGGATCGCGCGGTTCAGGCGAAAGCCGAGCCAGGCGCCGAGCAGGAGGACGGGCACGGTGAGCACGGCCATGTACAGCGCCAGCTTGGTGAGGAATCCGATTTTCCAGTAGAGGAGGACCTTGATGAGGTTGGTCGCCGCGTAGCCGACGTTGACGGTCGCGATGAGCGGGGCGGGAGCCAGCCCCGCGCCCAGCAGATAGAGGGCGGACACCACACCGCCGGAATGGGCCACGATCGAGGCGATGCCGGTCACCACCCCGACGACGACGCCGATGAGCCAGTGAGGGCGCTCGCCGAACAGCGGCCGCTCCCGACCGGTGACCGCCAGCTGCAGAAGGGCGACCGCGAGAGCGATGAGCCCGATCGTGCGGCGCAGCCACACTTCGGAGAGCAGCGTCAGCGCCCACGTGCCGATGAAGAGGCCAACCATCGAGGCGGGGACGAGCAGCCACAGCTGCCGGGTGTCCCATCGCCGCCAGTAGAAGCGCATCGCGATCGGGTCGGACATCAACATCAGCGGCGAGATCAGCCCGAGCACGAGGGGGGCCGGCAGCACGAGGCTGAGCGTCGAGATCAGCACGAGGCCGGTGCCGGCGGAGAAGCTGGTCTTGAGGAAGCCGACCACGAAGGCGGCGACGACGGTCGCCCCGAGCAGCAGCGCGAACGACGGCTCGTTCAGCGTAGCCGTGGCGAGCCGCAGAACGTCGCGGGGCTGGGGCCCCGCCGTTCGAGGTGAGCAATCACGATGATCGAGGGGAGTCGCCGGCCATCCGCCGGTCGCTCAGCTCGTGGACCAGGTCGACCATCAGGCGCACGTGGTCGACGGGCGTCTCTTGGTGGACGCCATGGCCCAGGTTGAAGACGTGACCTGGGCGTCCGGCCGCGCGGTCAAGGATGGCCTTCACGCGCTCGCGGATCAGCGACGGCGGCCCCAGCAGCACCGCGGGATCGAGGTTGCCCTGCACGGCCACGTCGTGGCCCACCGCGGCCCAGCCCGCGTCGAGGTCGACGCGCCAGTCGAGCCCGATCACGTCGCCCCCGGCCTCGCGCATGAGCGGCAACAGCGCTGCCGTCCCGGTGCCGAAGTGGATGACCGGCGCGTCGGGGGCGAGCGCCTCGATCAGCGCGCGCACGTGGGGAAGCACGAACTCCCGGTAGTCGTCGCGACTGAGCACGCCGACCCAGGAGTCGAAGAGCTGGACGGCGTCCACTCCCGCCTTGATCTGGCCGTTGAGATAGCGCGCGGTGATGTCGGCGAGCATCGCCATCAGCCGGTGCCAGGCGTCGGGTGCCTCGTACATGAGCCGCTTGGTGTGGAGGTAGTCGCGCGAGGGGCCGCCCTCGACCAGATAGGACGCGACCGTGAACGGAGCGCCGGCGAAGCCGATCAGCGGCATGCGGCCGCCGAGCGCGGCGGCCACCGTCCGCACGGTCTCGAAGACGAAGGGCACGGCATCTTCGACGTTGACTGCGGGCAGCGCGTGTACATCGGCCGGCGTCCGGACGGGGCGGTGGATCACGGGCCCTTCGCCCTTGGCGAATTCGAGCCCCACGCCGAGCGGCTCGGCGATCAGCAGGATGTCGGCGAACAGGATCGCGGCGTCGACCCCGAGGCGTTCCACCGGCTGGAGGGTCACTTCGGCCGCCGCCTCGGGGTTCCGGCACAGCTCCAGAAAACCGAAGCGCGCGCGCAGCGCCCGGTACTCCGGCAGGTAACGGCCGGCCTGGCGCATGAGCCAGACGGGGGTGAACGACGTCGGCTGGCGCCGCGCGGCACGCAGGAAGGGCAGCACGCGGGGCAGCCTACGCGCGGCGTCCCCGCGAATCAAGCGGCCTCACCCGTAAGGGGTCACCGTGGCCCTTGACATCTCCCGGGCCGGCCGGCACATAGTGCCCCCGGGGGGAACCGCCATGACCGCGCCGATCGTTCGCTCGAAGGACGAGATCCCGGACGCCGCCTACCGCAAGATGGTGCTCACGCTGATGGACAAGCAGGCCAGCCGCGAGGTGGCGACGGCCGAAGTCTTCGGGCAGTGCGTGCTCCACGCGCCCACCATCGAGGACAAGATCCGCATCACCCGGTTCCAGCACGAGGAGCTGAAGCACTTCCAGCTCCTGGCCCGGATCATGGGAGAGCTCGGGGTCGACATGGACGCCTACGTCCGCGATCGGCAGCGGGCCGGCGCGCGCTTCACGGGCGACGAGGCCGACATGCAGATCCGGGACTGGATCGACGCCACGCTCTTCAACTTCATGATCGATCGCGCGGCGACGTTTCAGCTCACCGAGTACACGCGGGGCAGCTACGCGCCGCTGGCCCGCGCCAACGACCTGATCGTGAAGGAGGAGGAAGGCCACAAGAACTTCGGCGAGGGCTGTCTGGAGGCGATGTGTCGCGACGCCGCCACCCGCGCCGAGATCCAGCGGCGCTTCGCCAAGTGGTTCGTGGCCTCCATGCGCATCTTCGGCCGCGCCGGCACCGCCGGCAACCGGTACTGCATCGAGGTCGGGCTCAAGACCCGCGACAGCGGAGAGGTCGCCGCCGCGTACCTCGACAGCATCCGTCCGGTCATGGCCCACTGCGGGCTCCGGTTCCCGGAGCGTGGCGACCTGGCCCTCGAGCTGCCGCCGCAGGTCGACCTGACCGTTCCCGCGTCGGCCGTCGTGGCGTAGGCGCGGCGCGCAGTTTATCATCCGCGCCATGTCATACATCGCCGGCAAGCAGGCGTTCCTCGAGATCCTCAAGCAGGAAGGCGTGTCGGTCATGTTCGGCAACCCGGGCACGACCGAGCTGCCGCTGATGGACGGCCTGGCCCGCGAGCCCTCGATCCGCTACGTGCTGGCCCTTCAAGAGGCCGTCGCCATCGCGATGGCCGATGGGTACGCGCAGGCCAGCGGCGGTCTCTCCGCGGTCAACGTGCACATCGCGCCCGGCCTCGGCAACGCGATGGGCATGCTCTACGACGCCCAGAAGGCCGGCGCCCCGATGCTGCTCACCGCGGGCCAGCACGATCAATCGTTCACCGCGACCGAGCCCATCCTGTGGGCGGACCTGCCGCCGATCGCGCGGCCGTTCGTGAAGTGGGCCACCGACGTCCGGCGGCTCGAGGATCTCCCGCGGTTGGTCCGACGCGCGACCAAGACCGCGCTCGCCCATCCGACGGGGCCGGTGTTTCTCTCGCTGCCCGTCGACGTGCTCAACGCCGTGCGCGACGTCGATCTCGGCGCGGCCACGCGCGTGGCCCCGCGGATCGTCGGCGACCGCCAGGCCGTCGACCAGGCGGCGCGGCTGCTCGCCCAGGCCGAGCGCCCGCTGATCATCGCGGGCGACGCGGTGGCCCACAGCGACGCTCTCGCCGAGCTCGTCGAGCTGGCCGAGCTGGTCGGCTGTCCGGTCGCGCTGGAGGGCGTGTCGAGCACGTGCAGCTTCCCGTTCACGCACCCGCTCTTCGCGGGGCCGATGCCGCGGCTGGGGCAGGACATCTACGCGCTGCTCATGCAGCATGACCTCGTCTTCTCGGTCGGCGGCGATCTCTTCACGCTCTCGCTGCCGTCCGACGTCGATCCCATGCCGCCGGGCATGCGGGTCGTTCACCTCGACGTCGATCCCTGGGAGCTGGGCAAGAACTATCCGGCCGAGGTCGCGATCCTCGGCGATCCCAAGGCCACGCTGCCCGAGATATCGGAAGCCGTCCGCCGTCACACCGGAGCCAAGGGGCATCGCGACGCCGAGCGGCGGACCGAGGCCGCGCGCACCGCCCACGAGTGGGCGCGCGCCGAGCTGGCCGGCCGCGCGGGCTCGCTCGACTCCGCCCTCCCGATCGCGCCGATCTCGCTCGTCCGCGCGGTGGCCGCGGCCACGCCGCCCGACGCGGTGATCGTCGACGAGGCCATCTCCTCGAGCCACGGCATCCGCCAGTTCTTCCGCTGCGCCGACGCCAAGAGCTTCTTCTCGCTGCGCGGCGGCGGCATCGGCTGGGGCCTGCCGGCCACGCTCGGCATCAAGCTCGCGCTCCCGAACCGGCCGGTCGTCTCGCTGGTCGGCGACGGCAGCGCGATGTACACGAACCAGGCCCTGTGGACGGCCGCCCGCGAATCGCTGGCCGTCGTGTACGTGATCTTCAACAACGCGTCCTACCGCATCCTCAAGCAGCGCACCCACGCGCTGAAGGGCTTCTCCGCCGAGGACGACCTCTACGTGGGCATGGATCTCGATCGCCCGCTCATCGATTTCATCGGCCTCGCCAAATCGCTCGGCGTCCCCGGCGAGCGCGTGGAGAAGACCCCCGACGTCGGCCCCGCGGTCACCCGCGCCCTCAAGAGCGGCGGCCCGTATCTCATCGACGTCCGTATCGACTCGACGTTCAAGTAGTGAATAGACTCGCCGGCAAGATCGCGATCGTGACGGGCGCGGGGTCGCGCGGGCCGGGGCTCGGCAACGGGAAGGCGGCGGCGATGCTGTTCGCGCGGGAGGGCGCGCGCGTGCTGTGCGTGGACGTCGCCACCGAGCGCGCGGAGGAAACGGTCGGATTGATCCGCGGCGAAGGCGGCGAGGCTGGGGCGTTCGCGGCTGACGTCACGCGCCCGGACGACTGTCGCGCGATGGTGGCCGCCGCCGTCGAGCGCTGGGGCGGTCTCGACGTGCTCCACAACAACGTGGGCATCGAGTCGCGTACCGATCTACTCGACACCACGCTGGAAGACTGGGATCGCACGCTGCGGGTCGATCTCACCTCGATGTTCCTCGCCACCCAGAGCGCGGTGCCAGCGATGGCCGCGCGCGGCGGCGGCAGCGTGATCTGCGTGTCGTCGGTGGCCGGCCTGCGCGGGATCGGACGCACGGCGTACGCCGCGGCCAAGGCCGGCGTGATCGGTTTCGTGCGCAGCGTGGCCGGACAGCTCGGGCCGCAGGGCATCCGCGTGAACGCGATCGCTCCCGGCCTGGTGTGGACGCCGATGGTCGCGTTCCACGGCGACGAGGGACGCGAGCGGCGGCGCGCGGCGAGTCCGCTCGCCACCGAGGGCACGGGCTGGGACGTGGGATGGGGAGCCGTCTATCTCGCCAGCGACGAATCGCGCTGGGTCACCGGCCAGACGCTCGTCATCGACGCCGGTCTGACCATCACCGTCAATCAAGGAGCCTGACACATGGGGATGACGTTCGGAATTCACTTCGGACACCTGGGCGGGCCGTGGGACGAGATGCAGAAGGTGTGGCGCTTCGCCGACCGGTCCGGCTTCGATTGGTTCTCGGTCGCCGACCACTTCCAGGAATCGCCGCCCCAGGGCGGTGACATGGACGCCTTCGAGGGCGTCACCACGCTGGCCGCGGCGGCCATGGACACCAAGCACGTCCGGCTCAGCAGCATGGTGTTCTGCGTGGTCTATCGCAACCCGGGCCAGCTGGCCAAGTCGCTGACGGCCATCGATCACATGTCGGGCGGGCGCGTGGAGTGCGCGCTCGGCGCCGGCTGGCACCAGATCGAAGCCCAGGCGTTCGGCTACGACTTCCCGTCGATCGGCGTCCGCGAGGACATGCTCGAGGAATACGCGCAGATCCTGCACGCCCTCTTCGATCCCAAGCAGCCGCGCGTCAACTTCGCGGGCCAGCACTTCAAGATGGTGAACGCGCCCAACAATCCCAAGCCCGTGCAGCCGCACATCCCCATCTGGATCGGCGGGCGCGGCGAGAAGCGCACGCTCCGCGCGGTCGCGCGCTATGCCGACGGCTGGAACGGCGCCTACATCGGCCCCGACGAGTGGAAGCACAAGAGCAACGTCGTCGACCAGTGGTGCGAAAAGGAAGGCCGCGACCCGAAGGCCATCGCGCGTACGGTCAACCTCGGCTTCTACCTCGGCGCCGACGCCAAGGGCGCGGCCCGCGGGGAGGCGGCGTACCAGCGTCACTACGGCGGACGCAGCGACGGCCGCCAGAACCGCACGGGCTTCCTGCGCGGCACTCCCAAGGACGTGATGGACATGGTCGGCGAGTACCGCGACGCCGGCTGCTCGCGGCTCAACATCGCCCTGCGTGAAGGCCCCTACGACTGGGACGCGCTGCACGCCTACGCCGAGCAAGTCCTCCCCGCCTTCGGCGCCCGCAAACCGTCGTGATGCGAGGTGTATCGAATTTGCGGCATTGACACGCCGATCGGGAGGTCGTGCAATCCGAAAGAGGGGTGATCGGGAATGATCGGGACCGTCAAGCGATACCGGTTCACCGTCGATCAGTACCACCGCATGGGCAAGGCGAGGATTTTCTCGCCCGACTGCCGCGTGGAGCTGGTCAACGGCGAGATCTTCGAGATGAGCCCGATCGATCCCTGGCACGCCGGCATCGTGAACTGGCTGACCCACCGGTTCATCACCGGACTGGGCGGACGCGCCATAGTCCCCGTTCAGAATCCGACCATCGTTGATCGGCGCTCTGAGCCTCAACCCGACCTCATGCTGCTGAAGCCACGCGAGGACTTCTACCGCACCGCGCACCCGACGCCGGAAGACACGCTGCTCATCGTGGAGGTCGCCAACACCTCACTCGGCCACGACCGTCGGCGCAAGCTGCCGCTCTATGGGAGGACGGGCGTCGTCGAAGTGTGGATCGTCAATCGCGGGGCCGACGCCGTGGACGTCTTCCGCGATCCGTCACCCGACGGCTATCGCGATCAGGTCCGCCGTGGCCGCGGCGAGCACGTGGCGCCTTCTGCGTTCCCCGACCTCCGGCTCTCGGTGGACGAGATCCTGGGACCGCCCTCCCCGCCGGCCCTCGACCGACAGCGATAGAACCTCGACGGGCTTCTCGCCGGGCGTGCGGCTCGCGAGGTTCAGTACAATGTGACAACCGGCGGACGGCGACGGGCGGGCGCCTTCGGAAGGCACCGCACCCGAGGCCGCGCCGAGAGGAGGCACACATGCCGAAGTTCGTGATCGAGCGTGAGATTCCGGGGGCGGGGAAGCTGTCGGCTCAGGAGCTGCAGGCGATCTCTCAGAAGTCCTGCGGGGTGCTCAAGGGCATGGGCCCGCAGATCCAGTGGCTCCAGAGCTACGTGACCGACGACAAGGTGTACTGCGTGTACATCGCCCCCGACGAGGCCACTATCAAGCAACACGCCCAGCAGGGCGGCTTTCCGGCCAACAAGGTCAGCCGGATTCGCACCGTCATCGACCCGACGACCGCCGAATAGCCGAAGAGGACGCACCGATGACCGAGGGGACGCGGTTGATCCGGGGGCTCGAGGGCGTGGTGGCCGCCGAGACCAAGCTGTGCGATCTCGATGGCGCCAACGCGCGGCTCGCGTATGGCGGGTACGGGATCGACGATCTCGCGCGGAAGGCCACGTTCGAGGAGGTCTGCTATCTGCTCTGGTACGGCGAGCTGCCGAGCCGGGGCCAGATCGATCAGCTCACGGTGTCGATGGTGGCGGCGCGCGAGATTCCCCGCGCCCTCGTCGACGCGTTCAGGCTGATGCCGAAGGACACCGATCCCAACCGGCCGCTCCAGGCCGCGGTGGCCATGCTCGGGATGTTCGATCCCGACACCAACGACAACTCGCACGCGGCCAACGTGCGCAAGGCCGTCCGGCTGACCAGCCAGATCGCCACCGCGATCTGCGCGCATCACCGCGTGCGCACGGGGGAGGCGCCGGTGCCGCCGGCGCCCGACCTCGGCCACGCCGCGAACTTTCTTTACATGCTCACCGGCAAGCGTCCGACGCCCGTCGTCACGAGGGCGTTCGACGCGAGCCTCACGCTCTACGCCGAGCACGAGCTGAACGCGTCCACGTTCACCACGCGGGTGATCGTCTCGACCAACTCCGACATGCACTCGGCGGTGGCGGGCGGGGTCGGCGCGCTCAAGGGGCCGCTTCACGGCGGGGCCGGCGAGGCGGTGATGCGCACGCTGCTCGAGATCGGCGAGATCGCCAACGTGGATGCGTTCACCGAGAAGGCGCTGGCCCAGCGGCGGCGACTCATGGGCTTCGGCCATCGCGTGTACACGGCGGGCGATCCGCGCGCGGCCATCCTCAAGGGCATGGCCGAGGACGCGTGCCGACAGTCCGGCCAGTTCAAGTGGTACGAGATGGCGGTGAAGCTCTACGAGCGCGTGAACGCGGCCAAGAAGCTGATCCCCAACGTCGACTTCTACTCGGCCCCGCTCTTCTACTCGCTGGGCATCCCCGTCGATCTCTTCACGCCGGTGATCGCCGCCGGGCGTATCGCGGGATGGACGGCCAACATCATCGAGCAGACCGACGACAACCGGCTGATCCGCCCCCGCGGCGACTACGTCGGGCCGGCCCGCCGCGACTACGTCCCCCTCGAAAAGCGCTAATGGAGCTCGCGGAATTGGTTGACGGTCTCACGTCGGGGGTCGTCTGGCCTGGGTCCTCGAAAAGCGGAGCTTCGCTCCTCTTTTCTGCGAAATCGGCGCTCGACCCCCGACGTGAGACCGTCAACCAATTCCGCGAGGATCATTAGAGCGCCGTGCGCGTCGCGGTCGACATCGGCGGCACGTTCACCGACGTGGCCGTCTTCGATGACACGACGGGCGCGCTGGCCGTCGGCAAGACGCTCACCACGCCCGAACGCCTGGTCGACGGCATCAACGCGGGCGTCGCCAGGGCCGGGACCGACTACGCGTCGGCGAGCCTCTTCCTGCACGGCTCCACGATCGCGGTCAACACGATCCTCGAGCGCACGGGCGCGCGCACCGCGCTGGTCACCACCGAGGGCTTCCGCGACGTCTACGAGATCGGGCGGATCAACCGGCCCGATTCCTACAACCTGTTCTTCCAGAAGCACGAGCCGCTGGTCGAGCGGGCGCTGCGCTTCGAGGTCGCCGAGCGCGTGCTCGCCGACGGCGAGGTCCTGGCGCCGCTGGATGAAGCGGCCGTCGAAGCGCTCGCCGGAACGCTGACCGCGCTCGGTATCGAAGCGACCGCGATCCTGTTCCTGCACTGCTACAAGAACCCCGCTCACGAGGCGCGGGCCAAGGCCATCCTCGAGGCCCGCTGCCCTGACATGTTCGTCTCGGCCTCGCACGAGCTGAGCCAGGAGTATCGCGAGTTCGAGCGCTGCTCGACCGTCGTGGCCAACGCCTACATCGGCCCGCGCGTGCGTGGCTATCTCGGTGAGATCGACGCGCATCTGCGCGGCGCCGGGTTTCGCGGCTCGTTCATGGTCGTGCAATCGACGGGCGGGCTCTACGAGGCGGAGCAGGCGCGCTCGGCGTGCGTGCGCATGCTGGAGTCCGGGCCGGCCGCCGGCGTCATCGGCACGCAGGCGCTCTGCCTGGCCCTCGGGCGCGACAACGCGATCGCCTTCGACATGGGCGGCACCACCGCGAAGGCCGGCGTCATCCATCACGGCGAGGCGCTG
>Ga0193725_1000298_pt1 | contig 15485 bp, 11 predicted proteins | sample H2a2metaG_FD_143058 | JGI IMG/M metagenome (GOLD analysis project Ga0193725, IMG submission 143058) | Soil microbial communities from a riparian zone of the East river system, Colorado, United States - H2a2 | ecosystem: Environmental > Terrestrial > Soil > Riparian zone | place: USA: East River... | reverse complement strand
ACCCAGGTGCGAGGATCTCGGCGACCTCGGGACGCGCGAACTCGGTGGGCACCAGCTCGCCGCGTCCGAGCAGCTCGCGTACCACCGCCCCGCTGAGCCCCATCCGATCCTGCTGTCCATGAGGGCACGTCTTGGGCGACGTGATGGTCTCGCAGCGACGGCAATAGAACGTCTCGTCGAAGAACAGCGGCGCGATCCCCAGCTCGTGGGCGCCGAACGCGCGGAAGATCTCGTCGACCCCGATCGGGGTGAAATCGTGCTCGACCGCCGCGTACTCGCGTCCCACGATGAAGTGGGTGCAGCCGTAGTTCTTGCGCACGAGCGCGTGGAAGACGGTCTCGCGGGCGCCCGCGTAGCGCAGGGCGCCCGGGAAGGCGGCGAGGACCACGCGGTCGCGCGGGTAGTACTGCTCGACCAGCACCTGGTAGCAGCGCAGGCGCACCGCGGACGGCAGCTCGTCGAGCTTGGTCTGTCCCACCAGCGGGTGAATCAGCAACCCGTCGTGAGGCTCCAGCGCGCACTTCTGGATGTATTCGTGGGCTCGATGCATCGGCTGCTGGCTCTGGAAGCCGACCACGCTGCGCCAACCGAGCGCGCGAAAACGCTCACGCGTCTCGGCGGGATCGAGACGATAGGGCTCGAAGCCGCGAAGCGGGGGACGCGCGATCAGGTCGACTTTTCCCGCGAGCAGCACGTCGCCGCGGTGAAGCTGGTACGCGGCGCCCGGATGGCGCGGGTCGTCGGTCCCGTACACGAGCCGTGCTTCCTCTCGCCCGTCGTAGGGGAAGCGCTCTTCCAGGTGCAGGATGGCCAGCGGCTCTTCCCAGGGCGCGACCAGCGCGACGTCCTGGCCTTCGCGCAGCTGGTCGGCCGCGGCCTTGCGGACCGCCAGCGTGATCGGCAGCGTCCACGGCAGCCCGTTCGCCAGCCTCATGTCGCTCAGCACGCTGCGGTAGTCGGCCTGGCCCATGAACCCTTCCAGCGGGCTGTACGCGCCGACCGCGAGCAGCTCCACGTCCGACATCATCCGGGCGTTGAGCGAGAGCCGGGTGAGTGACGACGCGCCGTCGCGAGCGGCCGCGAGCGCGTCCCCGACGAGGACCCGGTCGATGAGCCGACCGCCGTGTGGAGAGACCTCTGACGACGTAGTGATCGCTGACATGAACCGGAAAGTACCTTTGTCGATCGGGTAAGTCAAGAGAGGTTAGAACTCAAGTGACATCAAGAGGTTATAGGGTACCAAGCCCCAAGAAATCAGAGAACTTCAGGGTCCGGACGGGCGCGGGGTCCGATCACGGAGCGCTCGCCAGACGCGCTCGGGCGTGAGCGGCAACTCCGTCAGCCGCACGCCGGCGAGGCGAGCCAGCGCGTTGGCGATGGCCGGGCTCACCGGGATGAGACTGCCTTCGCCGACTCCCTTCGCGCCGAACGGTCCGGGGCCGTCGCCGTTTTCCACGAACAGCGATTCGAGCCGCGGCGGCAGGTCTTCGGCGCGCGGCACCCGGTAGCTCACGAGGTTACCGTTCAGCAGCGCGCCGCCCTCGTAGACCATTTCTTCGAGCAGCGTGTGGCCGATCCCCTGCACCACCGCGCCTTCATCCTGGGCCTCGCACTGCTGGGGGTTGATGCAGCGGCCCACGTCCGCGACCGAGGTGTACGACTCCACCACGATCGCACCGGTCTCCGCGTCGAGGCTGATCTCGGCGCCGCCCATCGCGACTTCCCAGAACGGCGTGCTGCCGCCCAGCGGCGCGCGCGTGCGCCCGGGCGCGACCACTCCGCGCCCGATCAGCTCGCCGCCGCGCATGCCGAAGTGATGGTCGATCAGCGCGGGATACGTCGCGCGCTGGCCCTCGCCGACGATCGCGCTGTCTTCCGCGCGTAGATGTCGTGGTTGGACTCCGAAACACTCCGCGGCGATCTTCACGAGCTGGCCGATCACGTCCGCGGAGGCTTCCTGCACCGCGCGACCGACCATTGTGGTCGAGCGGCTCGAGCTGGTCGTCTGGTCGTAGGGCGTGATGCTGGTGTCGGGCGACACGATCGTCACGCGCTCGAGGGGGATCGCCAAGACCTCGGCCGCGATCTGCGCGAGCACGGTCCTGGCCCCCTGTCCCATCTCGACCGTGCTCACCAGCACCGACGCGCTGCCGTCGGCGTGCAGGCGCACGATCGCCTCCGACACCGACGGCGCCACGCTGGCCTTCATCATCGCGGCCACGCCCTTGGCGCGCCCGGCCGGCGCCCCCGCCTGCCACTGGATCGCCTCGGCCACGCGATCGAGGCTTTCTTCGAGCTTGCCGTCGACGGGCGTGTCGCCCGGCGCGAACTCCTCGCCGTGGGCGAGCAGGTTCTGGCGGCGCAGATCGACGGGATCGCGATCGAGCCGCTCGGCCGCCACGTCCATCAGCGATTCCACCGCCCACACGAGCTGGGGGACGCCGAAGCCGCGGAAGGCGCCGCCGGGCGTGGTGTTCGTGTAGACCGCGTTGCTGTGCAGCAGCACGTTGGGCACCCGATAGGGACCGGTCGCGGTGTAGGTGCCCTTCTGGATCACCCGCGGGGCGATGTCGGCGTAGGCGCCGATGTCGTAGTCGGCGTCGCACGAGAACGCGTGGAGGCGGCCGTCGTGATGGAACCCGAGCCGCACGCGCACGCGGGCGCTGCACCGCCGCACCGTGCGGAACGCGTCGTCCACCGACGCTTGCAGCTTCACCGGCCGTCGCGCGACGCGGGCCAGCGCGGCGGCGACGGGCTCGAGCTTCGCGTAGGTCTTGCCCCCGAAGCCGCCGCCGAGCAGCGGGACCACCACGCGGATGCGGCTGGCCGTCAGGTTGAACAACGCGGCCAGCTCCGCGCGCACCGAGAACGGATTCTGCGTGGACGACCACACGGTGAGCGCGCCGTCCGGCTCCCACTCCGCGATCGCGCCGTGGGGCTCCATCGAATAGTGCTGGACGCGCGGGAACGTGTAGACGTCGTCGACCACGACGTCCGCCCCCGCGAACGCGGACTCGGGATCGCCGCGCCGATAGTCGAACTGGTGGCAGATGTTCGTCCCCGGCCTCGCGCGAAGCGAGGCGAGATCGGAGAAGTGCCCGGCCAGCGGCTCGCCCGTGTGCACGAGCGGCGCCCCGGGCGCGAGCGCTTCCTCGATCGTCATCACCGCCGGCACGTCTTCGTAGTCGATCTCGACGAGGTCGAGCGCCGCGGCGGCCGTGGCCTCGTCCACCGCCGCCACCGCGACCACGGGCTCGCCCTCGTAGCGCGCGACGTCGACGGCCAGGATCGGGCGATCGCGCAGCGCCGGCCCGAAGAACGGCTCGCACCAGGTGAGGTCGGCGCCGGTGAGCACCGCGTACACCCCCGGCAGCGCCCGCGCGCTCGTCACCTCGATGCGCGCGATCCGCGCGTGCGGATACGGCGAACGCAGGAGCCGCGCGTGCGCCATCCCCGCGACCTCCATGTCGCTCAGATACCGCGCCCTCCCCGTGACTTTCTCGAGAGCATCCGTCCGCCTCACGGATCTCCCCACGACACGCAGCGGTTCGAGCGCTCCGCGCGCGGGCTTCGCCTGCGCGATCCGATCCCCCCCTCCGAGCGCGATGGCGTCGACGATCTTGCGGTAGCCCGTGCAGCGACAGAGATTGCCGCGCAGGTACTGGCTCACGCGCTCCCGCGTCGGCGCTGAATCCTCCGCCAGCAGCGCCTTCGCGGTCAGCAGCATCCCCGCGGTGCAGAATCCACATTGCACCGCCGCACAGTCGATGAACGCCTCCTGGAGGGGATCGAGTGCCTCGTCACCGCCCAGCCCCTCGACCGTGGTCAGCTCGCGGCCGTCGGCCTCGATCGCGAGGTAGGTACACGCGCTCACCGGCGCGCCATCGACGAGCACCGTGCACGCGCCGCACACCTGCATGTCGCACGAGCGCTTGGCCCCCTTGAGCTGCAAGCGATCGCGCAGCACGTCGAGCAGCAGCGCCTCCGGGCGCACGTCGAGGGCCACGGCCCGTCCGTTGAGGACGAAGCGGATCTCAGACGACGATCGTATGGGGATGACGTTCATCGGTCTCGCGTCCGTCCGCCCGCGCGGCGGCGATCGTCAGAATGCGCCGCACGAACACCCGGACCATTTCGCGCTTGTACTCCGCCGACCCGTGGAGATCGCCGAGCGGCTCGACGTCCCGCATCGCCAGCGTCGCGACCTCGTCGGCGTGACGGCTCACCTCGGCCACCGTGAACCCTCGGAGCCGCTCCTCGGCGGCGAGCAACCGCTGGGGACGAGGGGTCACGCAGCCGATGGCCAGCCGCGCGCCGGTCACCACGTCGCCGCCGTCGCGCATCAGCGCGGCGGCGATCCCGAGCGTCGGCCGCTCGAACACGCCGAACTTCACGTACGCGCCGGCGGTCCCCGCCGGCCACGGCGTGAGCCGCACCGAGGTGAGGATCTCGTCCTCGCCGCGCGCGGTCTCGTACGGCCCCCGCACGAACTCCTCGAGCGGCAGCTCGCGCTCACCGCCGCGCGAGCCCAGACGCACGGTCCCGTCGAAGGCGAGGAACAGCGTGCCGAGATCGCTGTGCGGGTCCGCGAACGCGAGATTTCCCCCCACCGTCCCCACGCTCCTCACCCGGATGTTGGCGACGTGCCGCGCCACGCCGGCGATCAGCGGACATCGCTCACGGACGACATCGGAGCGCTCGACCGCGCGGTGGGTCGCGGTGGCCCCGATCGTCAGGTGTCCGTCGTCGGCGCGGATCTCCGACAGTCCGGGAATCCGCTTGACGTCGACGAGGCTGCCGACTCGAAGCAACCCTTCCTTCAGCACGAGCAGGATCTCGGTGCCGCCGGCATACACGACGGCGTCACTCCCCTCGCGCGCGAGCACCTCGCTCGCCTCGCCGACGGTCGACGCCTGATAGAGCGCGAACGGCCGCAACACGATCCCGCACTCCATACCACTTACCGGGGACTGTCAAGGACGCGGGATGGACGGCTTACAATGCGGCCCATGACCGTGCACGACGTGGCGGTGGTGGGAGCGGGGCCGGCGGGGGCGAGCGCGGCGCGCGTGCTCGCGGAGGCGGGCGCGCGGGTCGTGCTGCTCGAGAAGCGTGACGTGCCCCGCTACAAGACGTGCGGCGGCGGTCTCGTGGGACGCGCGCTCCGCGGACTGCCGTCCTGCGTTCGCGACGACGTCGAGGCGGCCGTGGTGGAGCGCACGTGTCACACCGCCGATCTCGACCTCGGTCACGACGGCCTGCGCTTCCGCGCGCGACGCGAGCGCCCATTGATCTCGATGGTGATGCGCGACCGCTTCGACGCCGCGCTGGTCGCCGCCGCCGCGCGCGCCGGCGCCGAGGTGCGTCCGCGCTGCGCGGTGCGCGCGGTGACCGTGGAGGCGGACCGGACGCGGCTCGAGACGACGGACGGATCCGTGGTCGCCCGCTTCGTGGTGGCCGCCGACGGCGCGACCAGTGAGACCGCGCGGCTCTGCGGCTGGGGCCCGGCGCGACTCTGCGCGCCGGCACTGGAAGCCGAAGTACGCGTGACCGACGCGGACTTCGCGCGACTGGCCGCCACCGCCCGCTTCGATTTCGGTCCGGTGCGCGCCGGCTACGGCTGGGTGTTCCCCAAGCGCGATCACCTTTCGATCGGCGTCTGCTCGATGCGGAGCGGCGTGAACCTCAACGTCGGCCTCGCGCAGTACCTGGCCGCGCTCGGCCTGGATCGTCCGGATCACGTGGAGAAGCACGGCTTCTTCGTCACGCTGGGCGCCCGCGCCGAAGGAGTCGCCCGTGGTCGGGTGCTGCTGGCGGGCGACGCGGCGGGCCTGGCCGACCCGGTCACCGGCGAGGGCATCTCGACCGCGATCGAGAGCGGCACCTTCGCCGCGCGCGCCATCCTCGACGGCGACGGGGAGCCCGCCCGCGTCCGCGAGCGCTACGAGCGTTTGCTGGCCAGACTGCGGCGCGAGGTCCGCATCGGCCGCGAGCTGGCCAAACTCACCTATGAGCGTCCACGGATCCGGCGCTGGGTCTTCGGCCACCACGGCCAGAGAATCGTCGAAGGCATGATCGACGTCCTCACCGGCGACCGCACCTACGCGTCGATCCTGGGCCGCGCCAAGACCTGGACGTTCCTGCTCGGCCTGTCCCGATAAGCCGCGGCGAGAGGGGACGGGGGCGCCGCCGCGAAAACACGTTCGTCGGCTGTACGGCGGTTTTCGCGGCGGCGCCCCCGTCCCCTCCCGCCGCTATGCGCTGGCCGGGCGGACGATATCTTCGGCGATCATCTGCAGATATTCGACGCGCGCGTCGACTTCGCGGGGAAGGCTGTAGATCGTGAAGCCGATCTTGTCGAGGCCGAGGTCGCCCGCGCGCTCCAGCGTTTCCACGCAGTCGCGCGGGGAGCCGTAGACCGTCCAGTCGTCGAGCGCGATGTCGGACGAGAGCTGGAGCGGGGCCATCGCCCGCTCCTGCATCTCCCACGTGCGGTACATCGCGAAGGTCTTCTCCAGATACTCGCGGGCCGCGGCGCGAGCGCGCTCCTTGTCGGCGCCCACGATCAGGCTGCGCGAGGCGCCGATGCTCCCCGGCCGGCCAGCGCCGCTCTGGGCGCGGGCCTCGCGGAACACCGCGGCCAGCTTGCCGATGTCGCGCCACGCGACCTGGGGACCGAAGAACACGCCGTCGGTCAGTCGCGCGGCCCGGCGGGTGGCGCCCTCGCTCTGCGCGCCCATCTCCAGCGGCGGGTGCGGCTCCTGGAACGGCGGAAAGCCCAGGCGGCCGGCGGTGAGGCGCGTGTACTTGCCGTGGAACGTCACCTCGCGCCCCGTCCAGAGCTGCTTCATGAGGTCGAGCGATTCCTCGAGCTTGGCGACGCGATCGTGGCGCGTGAGGCCGGCCGCCTCCAGCTCCCTCTCGCGATAGCCGATGGCCACGCCGACGTCCAGCCGTCCGTGACAGATGTGGTCGAGGGTCGCGATGTTCTCGGCCGCTTCCACCGCGTTGACGATCGGCAGCAGCAGCACGGAGGTCTTGAGCCGCATGGCGCCGGTCTCGGGGGCCAGGCGCGCGAGGATCGGAAACGGCTGCGGCCAGACGGTCGGGTGCGAGACCCAGTGCTGGCCGATGGAGACCCACGCGTAGCCCATCCGCGAGGCGGCGGCCACGACCGTGATGGCCTCGTCGATGATGCGCGTGGCGCCGCGATCGGTGGGGCTCCAGAACGGGGTGAGGTGGAATCCGATTCTCATCGCGTCTGGTACCATACGGACCCGGTCTCGATCCTGTCAACAGCGACGCCCCTTCGGGAGGACGGATCATCGATCTCGACGCGCTCTTGAAGCCTCGCTCGGTCGCCGTGCTCGGCGCCTCCGAGCGGCCGTCCGTCGGCCGCACGATCGTGGAGAACCTCCAGCGCATCGGCTTCCCCGGCGCGATCTATCCCATCAATCCGCGCTACGAGAGCCTGCTCGGCCTGCGCTGCTATCGCGCCCTCGAGGATCTGCCCGCCGGCGTGGACGTGCTCGCGTTCTGCGTGAATCACGAGCGGGTCCTGGAGGGGCTGCGGTCCGCCGCCGACCACGGAGTGCGCGCGGCCGTGGCCTTCGACGCGGGGTTCGCCGAGAGCGACGACGAGGGGCGCCGCCGCCAGGACGAGCTGATCGCGATCTGCGCCAAGGCCGGGATCGCCTTCTGCGGGCCCAACTGCATGGGCGTGATCAGCCCGCACGCGCGGAGCCTCGTGTATCTCAACGCGCTCCGCGACCCCGCGCTCCTGCCCGGCAACGTCGGACTGATCTCGCAGAGCGGATCGATCGTGATCGGGCTCTTGGCCGACTGCCGTCGCTTCGGCTTCAGCCACGTGGTCTCCACCGGCAACGAAGCCGTGCTGGTGGCCGCTGATTTCCTCGAATACCTGATCGACGACCCGCTCACCGGCGTGATCGCGCTGTTCCTGGAAAGCGTGCGCCGGCCCGAGCGCTTCGTGGCCGCGCTCGACCGCGCGGCCGAGCGTGGCAAGCCCGTGATCGTGCTGAAGGTCGGCCGCAGCGAGCGGGCGCGGCGCGCGATCGGCAGCCACACCGGCGGGCTCGCCGGCGAGTCGCGCGTGTTCTCGGCCCTGCTGCGCGCGCACCGGGCCATCGAGGTCGAAGACCTCGACGAGATGACCGAGACCATCGCGGCCGGCCAGGGCGCGCGCCGTCCGCCGGGAGGGCGCATCGCGGTGATGACGAACTCCGGCGGCCACGCGGAGCTGATCCTCGACGCGGCGGCGAGTGCCGGGCTCGAACTGCCGCCGCTGTCGCCCGCGTCGCGCTCGGAGATCGCGCGCGTGATCGGACCCGTCGGCGGCGACGGCAATCCGCTGGACTCGTGGGGCAACGGCGACTTCAACACCAACGTGCCGCACACGCTCGCGGTGCTGGGCGCGGCCCCCGAGATCGACGCGGTGGTCTGGTGCACCGACAGCGCGGACGGCTCGCCGATGGGCACGCCCGAGCGGTTCATGACCTACGCGCGCATGCTGGGCGAGGCCGCCCAGGGATCGACCAAGCCGTTCTACCTGATGGGCACGCGGCCGGGAATCTTCCGTCACGACCAGCGCGAGTACCTGAGCGCGCTCGGCATCGCGATGATCGGCGGCACCCGTCAGGGGCTGCGCGCGATCGATCGCCTGGCCCGGAGCCTGACCCCGCTCGCTCCACCCCGTCCCGCGCCTCCGGCGCCGACGCTCACCGTGGCCTCGCTGCCCGGCGGTCACGCGCGCCGGACCATTCACGAGCACGACGCCAAGCGGCTGCTCGCCGCCGCCGGCGTGCCGGTCGTGCGCGAGGCGCTGTGCGCGACACGCGACGACGCGCTCGCGGCCGCGAGCGCGATCGGTTATCCCGTCGCGCTCAAGCTCGTCGCCGACGAGGTGCCGCACCGCTCGGACCTCGGTCTGGTGGCCGTCGGGCTGCGCGACGCTCAGGAGGTCGGCGCGGCGTGGGAGCGCCTGTCCGCGATCCGGGCGCGCTCGCTGTCCGGCGTCGCCGTCGCCGGCTTCGTGGTCCAGCAGATGGTGGCGGGCGGTGTCGAGGTACTCGCCGGCGTCACGCACGATCGCGATTTCGGACCGGTGCTCGCGTTCGGTCCGGGCGGGATCGCGGTGGAAGCGCTCGGTGAAATCGCGCTGCGTCCGCTGCCGCTGCGGGCGGGCGACGCGCGGGCCATGATCGCCGAAGCCGCCACCGCGGCGACGCTGCTCGCGGGCTTTCGCGGCCGGCCCGCCGCCGACGTGGACGCGTTGTGCCTCTGCCTGGAGGCGCTGGCCGACTATGCATGGGCCGATCGCGCGGCGATCGCCGAGATCGACCTCAATCCCATCAAGGTGCTGGAGCGGGGCTGCGTCGTCGTCGACGCCCTCATCGTCCCGCGCGCCTGAGGAGTCCCCTTATGACCGCCGAGATCGTGACCTATACCGTCGACGGACGCGTCGGCATCGTGACCCTCAACCGTCCCGACAAGCTCAACGCGATCAGTGCCGACCTCAAGCGCCGGATGGTCGAGCGTTTTCATGAAGCCGACGGCGATCCCGCCACCAGCGTGGTCGTGCTGCGCGCCGAGGGCCGGAGCTTCAGCGCGGGCTACGACATCTCGCCGAACCCCGCGCGCGCGGCGCGCCGGGGCAACGCGCTGGCCTGGCGCGAATCGCTCACCGACGACATCCGTCTCGAGATGACGCCGTGGGACATGAACAAGCCGGTGATCGCCTCCGTGCAGGGCCACTGCCTCGGCGGCGGCTGCGAGCTGATGATGCTCTGCGATCTGGCCGTCGCCGCCGACGATGCCCTGTTCGGCGAGCCCGAGATCCGCTTCTCCAACGTGGGCCCCGGATTGGTGATGCCGTTCGTGGTCGGGCTCCGGCGCGCCCGCGAGCTGCTCTACCTCGGCGACACCATCGACGCCCAGCAGGCCCTGGCGTGGGGCATGGTCAACCGCGTGGTGCCGCGGTCCGAGCTCCAGGCGGCCACCCTCGAGTTCGCGCGCCGGCTCGCGCTGATCTCGCCCGAGTCGCTGGCCGCCACCAAGCTCGCGACCCGGCGGGGCGCCGAGGCCGCGGGCTTCCGCAACGCCATCCTCGCCGGCCTCGACGTGCTGGCCCCGCTCTACGCGGCGCGCACCGAAGTGGGGATGAAGTTCGACGAGATTCGCGAGAAGGAAGGCTTGGGCGCCGCCCTCAAGTGGAGGGCGGCGCAGTTCGAGTGACACGGAGGGCGGCCGCGATCTTAGTAGCGGACGGCGTCAGCGGGTGCGGGATCCGCGGACGAGCCCGGTGATCTCGCGCACGAGCTCGCGCGGGAGAACCGGCTTGGCGACGTGGGCGTGGAAGCCGGCGTGTCGCGCCCGCTCGCGATCGTCGTCGGTGGCGAAGGCGGTCAACGCCACGCTGAGGACCGGGCGCCCCTCCCGGCGCAACGCCTGCACCAGCGCGTAGCCGTCGGTGTCGGGCATGGCGACGTCGCTGACCAGGACGTCGAAGCGGTCGCGGCGGGCCGCACGCAGCGCGTCGGCGGCCGAGCTGACCTCGACGACCGCGGCGCCGGCCAGCGACAGCACTTCGCCGACCAGTCGGCGGCTGGCCTCGTCGTCGTCGACGACCAGGATCCGGAAGCCGATCAATTCGCCGTCTTCGCCGCTGGTGGCGCCCGCGTTCCCGGCGAGGGCCGGAATGTCGTGGGCGTGACCGCGCAGCAGGCCCAGCTCGACGGTGAAGCGGGCGCCGCACCCCACGCCCTCGCTGTCGGCCCAGATCGAGCCGCCGTGCAGCTCGACCAGGTGTCGCGCGATGGCCAGGCCGAGGCCCAGGCCTCCGTGCCGGCGGGTCGTCGACGCGTCGGCCTGCTGGAAGCGCTCGAAGATGCGCGGCAGCACGTCCGGCGCGATCCCCACGCCCGTGTCGGTGACGACCACGCGGGCGAACGCGTCGTGGCGCTCCACGCGCACGTCGATGCGCCCGCCCGACGGCGTGAACTTGAGCGCGTTGGTCAGGAGATTCCACACGACCTGCTGGAGCCGCGCGGGGTCGGCGAGGAGCTCGATCGGTCCGGCGTCGAGGCCCGCGTCGAGCGTGAGGCCCTTGGTGGCGAGGGAGGGGCGGATCGATTCGATCGCCGCCCCCACGATCCCCGCGAGGTCGGCGCGCTGGATGTCGAGCCGCATCTTGCCGACCACGACCGCCGAGAGATCCATCAGGTCGCTGATGAGCTGGGTCTGCACGCCGGCGTTGCGAACGATCACGTCGATGGCGCGGGCGGTGTCCGCGGCCGAGAGCTTGCCGCTGGCCATCAGGTTGGCCCAGCCGACGATCGCGTTGATCGGCGTGCGCAGCTCGTGGGAGAGCGTGGCCACGAACTCGTCCTTCAGCCGGTTGAGCGAGCGCGATTCCTCGAGCGCCCGCTGTTCGCGAAGGAGCAGCCCGGCGCGCTCGCGCTCCGCGCGCGTGCGCTCGGTGATGTCACGGGCGATCTTCGACACCGCCACCACGCGGCCGGTGGCGTCGCGGACCGGCGAGAGCGTGACCGAGATGTCGATGGGCGTGCCGTCCCTGCGGATGCGGACGGTCTCGTAGTGCTCGATGCTCTCGCCCTTGGCGATCCGGGCCAGGAAGTCGGCCTCTTCGGCGAGGCGATCGGGCGGAAAGAGGATCGTGATGGGCCGCCCGATCATCTCGGCCGCCGAGTAGCCGAACACCCGCTCGGCCGCCCGGTTCCAGGAGAGCACGATGCTGTCGAGGGTCTTGCTGACGATGGCGTCGTTCGAGGAATCGACGATCGCGGCGAGCTGGTTCTGCGTCCGGCTGGCCTGGCGCAGCTCGGTGACGTCGCGCAGGATCACCGCCGTACCGAGCAGGCCGCCCCCCTCGTCCCGCACGGTGGTGGCCCTGACGCCGACGGAGCGTTCGGTGCCATTCGAGGCGATGAGCAACAGTCCACCCGTCGCGATCTGCGAGGCGGCGGGGTCCGGCGGTTCGGCGACCGGATGGTCGATGCGTCGGCGGGTGGCCTCGTCCACGAGCCACAGCAGGGCTTCGATCGGACGCCCGATGGCATCCTCACGGCGCCACCCGGTGAGCGCTTCGGCGGCCGGGTTCATGAAGTTGACCCGGCCGCCGGGATCGACGCCGACGACGCCCTCGACGAGGGCGCCCAGGATGCCGTCCAGCCACAACTGCAGCAAACTTTTTCCCTCAGCGAGTGACTTTGACCAGCTCCGCGGTCACCGGATCCGCCGCGGTCGCAGCGGCGGCCTTGTCGAAGTCCGCGTCGGTGAAGGCGTAGAGGCCCGCGCCGCCCAGGAAGATTTGCCCGGCGATCTCGCGCGGAACGTTCTTCAGCAAATTTTCCGCCACGTGCGGGAAGTTCGAATCGAAGTGCGGGTAGTCGGTCGAGATGCACATCCGGTCGGCGCCGATGAGCCCGGCGGTGGCCTCGATCTCCGGCTCGCTGCCCTCGACGGCGGCCCAGCAGTTGCGGCGGAAGTACTCGCGCGGGGTCATCGACAGATACGGCGCGTGGGAGTCGCGGTACTGCGGATAGTCCCACTCGATCCGCGAGAGCACGCCCGGCGCCCACGAATTCTGCGCCTCCAGGAAGCCCACGCGGAGCTTCGGATGGAACTCGAACACGCCGCCGATGATCATGGCGATCAGCGCCTGCTGCATCTCGATCCAGTGGCTGGCCACGTGGCGGTAGAACCGGTTCTCGCCGTAGAGCACGTTCATGTGCGAGTACTGGGCGCCCGTGCCCTCGTGGAAGCCCCAGGTCACGTTCAGCTCCTCGTGGAGCGAGTACAGCGGATCCCAGTAGTTCGAGTGCCAGTAGTGGCCGTTCACGAGGTTGGGCCGCACGAACGAGCCGACCGCGCCCAGCTCGCGCACGCAGCGCACGAGTTCCCGACACGCGAGATGCACGTCGTGAACGGGCAGCATGGCCACGAACTTCAGCCGCTCGGGACTGTAGCGGGTGAACTCGTGAATCCAGTTGTTGTAGGCCTGGCACAGGGCCAGCGAGAGCCGCGGGTCGAGGTTGTCGCGCGCGATCAGCGAGAGCCCGGTGGTGGGATAGAGCACCGCGATGTCGACGCCCTCCATCACCATGCCCATCACCTGGGCTTCGCCGTTGTACTTGCGCTGGATCGCGAAGTCCAAACGTCCGGTGTCGGCCAGGCGCGAGCCCGAGAGCGGCTGGCTGCTGTCCGTACGCCCGGTCTTGACGGGCTTTCGATGCTGCTGGAGGTCCGAGTCCGAGATCGGCACGCCGTCGATGTAGATCGAGCCCGACGGACCGCGCCTGGGCCGGCCGTCGGCGCCGACCGACACGTTGACGCGGTGCTTGAACGCCGGATCGAGATAGCGCTCGAAGAGATCCGGCGGCTCCATGATGTGCATGTCGCAGTCGACGAACCGCAGTCCATCCTTCATGAGGTCCTCCTTTGTTAGTCGGGGGGAGCGAGCGCCGCTCCTCCCCGACACCCCCCACCGCGGCGGGGACCGCGGCGGGAACGGTTCAACGTTGTCGGCGTTGCTCCAACAGGGTTTCCACGGCCTCGAACAGGCGGTCGGCCCGCTCGTCCAGCTCCTTGTCGGTGAGGTTGGCGATCGGGTGCGGGGTGGCCAGGAACGGATACCCGGCCATGCCCCAGGCCAGCGTCATCGCCTCACCGGTGGGACGAAACGGCTCGGTCACGATGGCGATCGCCGGCGTCCCCGCTCGTTCCATCAAGATCGCGTCGAGCACACTGCTCGAGCTGCACGACCCTCAGTCGCCGATGCCGGAGATCACGAGGTCGCCCTGACGCGACAGCGCCGGGACCACGCCCTCCTCGATCTCGTGGCTGGGCGAGCGCTTGCGATGCACGCCGCTCACGGTCGTGCCGTGCTTCCGACCGAGGCGCTCGGCGAGCTTGCGCAGCAGGGTCTCGGAATTGAACTTGGTGTTCTCCACCAGCATCAGGCGCGCGCCCTCGAGTCGCGCCGGCGCCGGCGGCAGCTCGAGCTCACGGGACTTGGGGGACGCCGTCGGATCGAAAATCTTCACGGGATCGCTCCTTCCACCGGGATGGTCACGCTGCGCGTCCACTTCTTGCCCCAGCCGGGCAGGCACGCCGACCAGCTGCCGGCCCGCCCGCCCGCGCACACGATCAGGATGTCCTCGGGCGCCTCGAACAGACGGCGCCAGGTGGTCTCGTCGGCGGGCGTGACGTCGCCCGGCAGCCGAGCGGCGCGCTTGGCGTCCGCGAGCCTCAGCCGCGCGTGCTCGACGAGGAACTGCTGCACGTCGCGCCGGCTCCAGCCGCTGTCACGGAGAACCGCCGTGTGCTCGCCGGCCAGGACCACGAGGCTCTCGTTGAAGCCTTTGAGGTTCGGCGAGCCGAGGTTGGCCAGCGCGCTGGCCACGCAGAGCAGCAGCGGCTCCGGCGTGGCGGCGAGCTGGTTGTAGACCTGGTAGAGGCTGTTCGAGGCGTAGACCGTCACCGTGCTCCGGTCGCTCGCGAAGCCGCGCGTGGTGTGCAGCGGCGCCCACGGATGATCCGCCTCGTTCTCGGCGAAGCAGAAGCTGTACTTACCCGGGTTGCCGAACACCGCCCGATCGAGCACGCCCGGGCGCGTGTTCATGACGTTCATCATGGTCAGACGCACGGCGCGGCCGATGGTCGCGTTGGGACGGTGGCCCTGACCGAAGGCGTTGTTGCCCGAATTGATGCCGAGCGCGGCGGCGACCGGACCGTTGACGATCAGCACCATCGCCGAGCCGCCGGTGCTGCTGGCCGGTCCGTGATACGCGAACTCGGGACGGCAGAGTCCACGGATGGCCGCGACCACGACGGGAAAGTACTCGGGGCGGCAGCCCGCCATCACCGCGTTGACCGCGGCCTTCTCGGCGGTGATCACGGTGTTGCGGCTGGGGATCTCGCCGAGCACCTGGTCGCCGCGCAGACCGGCGGCGGCCAGGGTGTCAGCGATCGACTTGTCCGTCGGCGGCACGACGGGAAGCCCATCCGTGTAGCCCGCGGCGAAGTACGCTTCGATGACCGCGGCGGGGTCGGTCGTCTCCGAGCGCTCGGCGCTCATGGCGCTGAGGATAGCATCCTTGTCACCGGCGTTCGCCGCCGCCCTCCGGCGCTCTCCCCTCTCCGCGCCCGGGTGACATCCGGTCGGCCGCGGCGCCGGGAAGCGGACGGGCTTGTGGCTGCGGTCGTGGTGCTTCGACCCTCGGGGCGACCTGCGGACGCACGCCCTCCGCTCCGGGTGCCGGTGATGGTGGACGCGGGGTCTCGGCGCGCGGCGTCGGCGTTTGCTGGCGCGGGGTCTCGGCGCGCGGCGTCGGCGTTTGCTGGCGCGGGGTCTCGACGCGCGGCGTCGGCGTTTGCTGGCGCGGGGTCTCGACGCGCGGCGTCGGCGTTTGCTGGCGCGGGGTCTCGGCGCGCGGCGTCGGCGT
>Ga0193725_1000297_pt1 | contig 15572 bp, 8 predicted proteins | sample H2a2metaG_FD_143058 | JGI IMG/M metagenome (GOLD analysis project Ga0193725, IMG submission 143058) | Soil microbial communities from a riparian zone of the East river system, Colorado, United States - H2a2 | ecosystem: Environmental > Terrestrial > Soil > Riparian zone | place: USA: East River... | reverse complement strand
CATTCCGGCATATGTTTTCATCATCTCTGGTGACGAGAACTGTTCGTGGTATCGCGTGTCAATCACTCCCGGCGAGACCGCGTTTACACGCACTCCGAAAGGCGCGAGTTCCTTGGCCAACCCCTTGGTAAATGTGATCAGGCCGCCTTTCGCGGTCGAGTAATGGATCGAGCCGAGCGCTCCGCCGTTGCGTCCGGCGATCGAAGAAACGTTGATGATCGTACCCGTCTTTCGCTGCATCATCGAACCAGCCACTGCTCTCGAGCACAGAAAAGCGCTTTTCAGATTGAGATCGATAACTTCATCCCAACGCGCTTCAGTCAGCTCAAGAATCTTCAGCCGCTCGATCAATGAGCCGGCATTATTTACCAGGATATCGACAGGTCCGAGTTCAGCGACCGTCTGTTCGACGAGCGACTCAACCTCGCTCGTCCGGGTGACGTCTGCCTGAATGACGATGGCGCTGCCTCCTCCGCTAACTATTTCCGTGCGCACCGCTTCGGCTCCCGCTTCGTTGCGACGAAAATTGATGGCCACTCGAGCACCATTCGCGGCCAGGGCCTCGGCGGTGGCACGACCTATGCCCGATGATGCACCTGTGACGAGCGCCACCTTCCCGTTCAGGTCCAAAGAATTGCTCATTATCAATCTCCTCGAATGGCGGCCTTAACCAGCCGTAGCTCTTAGCGGCGGCTTGAGAGCTACGCGCGTGATGCGACCGGAAAGCGCAAATAAAACTAGCGTCCCAAGGGGCGCGAGCAAACCGGCAAAGACTAACACCGGCACGTATGAAAAATGATCCACCACCCACCCCGTACTGAGAATAAAAATCATCGAGCCAATGCCCGCGCCTGTTCCACCCAAACCCGCGACGGAGGCAACAGCTTTGTCAGAGAAGAAATCGCTGGGCAATGTCTGCACGTTGTTGATCCAAACCTGAAATCCGAAGAGCACAACGCCGATCAATGCCAGCGCGACCATCGCATTGTGCGCAAAGGCCGCAAAAATTCCCGCGGGCATTAACAAGGCGGCTATTAGAATTACTAACTTTCGCGACCGGTCCACACTCCAGCCCCGGGCGATTAAGTATCCGGACACCCAGCCGCCTGAGAGACTGCCGGCGTCGGCGGCAACATACGGCACCCAGGCGAAAAGACCAATCTTGACAAGCGAGAAGCCTCGCGCATCAGCGAGATACTTCGGTAGCCAACTGATGTAGAGCCACCAGATTGGGTCGGTCAAGAACCGCGCCAGGACAATCGCCCAAACCTGCCGATAGCGCAGCAGCTCTCGCCATCCGAGCGGCCCAGACGGCTCTGAAGCGAGAGCATCTGTCGCACCGTCGGCTCGCTGTCCCTTACGGATCAGCTGGCGTTCTTCCTCGCTCAACCATCTGTGACGATCCGGTGTCTGATAAAAGGGAAGCCACAATACCAACCAGGCAAAGCCAAGCGATCCCGTCACGATGAACGTCGTTTGCCACCCATACGTCAGACTAAGCCAAACGATCAGCGGCGGCGCTATCACGGAACCGATAGCGGCTCCACTGTTGAAGATGGCCATCCCAAAAGCACGCTCGCGAATGGGAAACCACTCGGCCACGGTCTTGGCGGCGCCGGGCCAGTTGCCTGCCTCCCCGAGTCCGAGAACGAAACGAAAGACGCTGAGACTGGCCAAACCGCGTGCGAAGGCATGCGCTATCGCGGCGATTGACCAAAGCGTGATCGAATAGACAAAGCCCCGTTTAGTGCCGACGCGGTCGTAAAGCTTTCCCGAAAGGCCCTGACTGATGGTATAGGCTAATAGAAACCAGGTAAGAATGCCGCCAAACTCAGTATTGCTGAGGCCAAGATCGCGAGTGATCACCGGGGCCAGTACGGAGATAGTCAACCGATCGATGTAATTAATCAGCGTGGCCAGAAAGATCAGCCCGACGATCCACCAACGCAATCCTCGGAGCTTGAACCCAGCCTCGGTCGCAGTCGCTTCAATTCGTTGTGAGTCCAGCATGCCTTGACTTCGGTCATCGGTCGATTAAAAGCAGCGCCCTGCAAGCCTGGAAGCGGCGACCAGAGTGTCTATAGGTCAAGATCTTTGGCCGAAGAGGTCCTTTAGCATCTCGGAGCTAACAACTTTGGGGCACTAGCCCGACCGTCGGGGGCGGCTCCGCATTACGTCGCCAAACCGATGCGCCTCCCTAGCGGTCGGGCTAGTGCCCCGCGATTTTGTCAGCAAACTCTAGAGACAGGACACTAGTCGTAACCCTTAACAACCTCAGCCTCAGAACGTCAGGCGCAAGCCAAACTGCATCTTGCGCATCGAGTTGGCCGCGGTGATAACGCCAAAGCTGGCGGACGTCGTACCCGCGGCAGGAACGCCGGCGCCTGGCTGTCCGAGGTTCACGTGGTTGAAGGCATTCGTGGCCTCGGCCCGGATGCGCAGCTTGAAGCGCTCGCTCAAACTAAAGTCGCGCGAGAGGGCCAGATCGACAGTGTTATAGCCCGGCCCGTAGAGAAGGTTGCGAGCCGAGTTGCCATCAGTGGCGACCCCGGTAACGACTCTGTTTTGGGCAAAGGCGGCCGTGTTGAACCACTGCGCCGCCGTAGGATTGGCGAGGTGGGGATCGCCAACCAACTGCGCCCGGTCGTTAGTGCTGCCGTCGAGGTTGGCGTCAACGTTGCCGTTGGTGACGCTGAACGGCAGGCCACTGCGCATCTTGATGATGGGGGAGATGCTCCAGCCGTTGAAGATACTACGCAGAATGCCGTTACTGCTTTTGCCAAAGTAATCGGGCTGGTAGGTCAAACTCATGCTAAAGACGTGTCGCTGGTCACTGTCGCCGGCGCCGTATTCTGCCGCAAGGTTGCTGTAGTTCTGTGCCAACCCCTGAGTCGTGCTGTTGTAGAGCTCTACACTGCTATTGGTCTTGCTGTAGGTGTAGAAAGCGTTAAAGGTCACATGGTGGCTCATCCGCATGGCGCTGGTGATTTGCAGCCCATGGTAATCCGCACTCTGGTCCGACTGAAGGAGGGTTACGGCACCGAACAGCGGGTTGGGCCGCCGTGCAAGTATGTTCGCTCCGGCACTCGTGGCAGTCGGTGTCAGGACCGGGTAATTGATGTCACGACCAAACGGCAGGTTGCGGCTCTCCGTCCCAACATACGCCGCTCCGACGACAAGGTCTTTAGTCACTTGACGCTGCACAGAAACGTTCATCTGATACGTGCGCGGCCACTTGAAATCCGATGCCACCGGGAACAGGCCTCCGCCGGTGGTAAATGTCCCCTTGTACGGGAAGGGATTTCCTCCAACGAAAGCGTTATAGGGATTGACAAGCGAAGCTCCCAGCGGGACGCCTGCTGCATTTGTCTTTTGGTTGATATTAGTAAAGGTCAACCGGGTGGAAAAGGGCTGGAAGTTGGTCATTGTGTTCCACTCGTTGCCTGAGATGCTGCCGTAAAACACGCCGAACGCACCACGGATCGACGTCTTTCCATCACCCAACACGTCCCACGCAAAGCCGATGCGTGGCGAAAAATGGCTGTAGCTGGTCGGAATGCCGCCACGTTCCACACCGGGATCGCCGTAGAACAACGCCCCCACAGGCGCAGTCGGGATAGCCACGGACTTCTGGCCGGGAACATAATTGACGACCCGGTTGAGAGGGTCGGTCGGTGCCGTTTGAACATCCCAGCGCAGACCAAGATTGAGGGTCAGGCGTGGATGAACTTTGAAGTCATCCTGGACGAAGAGTGCCGTGTACCAGCTATTGGTGTAGCCCGTTACGGGCGCGTCCTGCGTGACCGCGCTGGGAATGCCGATCAGGAAATCGGCCAACGCGTTACCAGCCGCAGCTGTCACACCTGGGGCAGCCACCCTTGCCGTTGAGCCCGCATTGAAGGTGAAAACCCCGTAGTTGTTTAGCAGCGTCTGCTGGATGTCCTTGTTGAGCGAGATCTCTCCCCCCAACTTGAGCGAGTGATTGCCCTTGATCCAACTGAAAACGTCGCGTGCGGAGTAAAAGTTAGTGCCGGCTATCGGGCCGCCGATTTGTTGTCCCAGGGTAAAGTATCCCGTGACGGTGATCTGCGGTAAATTCGGCGCGCCCTGGTTCACAAATGCCGAACCCAGATCGGCAAGCGAGGTCGCGGGGTTGTTTATGCGCCCGCCAAAATTCCGTGAGAAAGTCAACCAGACCTGATTGATCTTGGCTGCGCTTAAGACCCAAACGTCGCTGGCGTTGACGCTATGCTGCCGCCACGTGGAATCCTGGAGGCTCCAGGGCACGTTGGGGCTGCCCCCCTTCGTGGTGCTGGTTCCTCCGGTATTAAAGTAACTGACGGTCAAACGATGCACGTCGTTGAGCTGGTAGTCCGCCTTTCCCAGATACTCGTTGAAGTTATAGGGGGTGGGAATATTGCCCTGCCATCCTGCGTTGCCATTGCTGAGGGTAACGTTGGACAGGGGAATGTAGGTGTCGATGATCTTTCTCGCCACCGGATCAACACGATTGGCGCAGATCACATTCGTGACGCCGTTGCAGACGAAAGCTGCGTTAGTGGCGGGATCCGTTGGCTTGGTGGCTGACGCGGTGAAGTTGCCGGCGCGTTCCAGCGCCGTAGGAACGCGGGCGCCGCTCAGGAAGGTGCTCGTTGCCTGGCGCAGTCCCGAGTAGGAGACGAAGAAGAAGGCTTTGTCATGCTTGATTGGACCGCCGAGAGTGCCACCAAACTGGTTGCGATGAAAAGGCGCCCTGGCCAGAGTGGATCCCCAGTCATTGGCATTGAACACCGTGTTGCGCAGGAACTCAAAGGCCGAGCCGTGAAACTGGTTGGTGCCGGACTTGGTGAGCACGTTGATGATGCCGCTGGCATAACGGCCATACTCCGCGTTGTAGCTGTTGGTCTGCACTCGGAATTCCTGGATGGCATCCGGGTTTGGCAAAATGTTGCCGGTGTTGCGCAGGTTGGTCATGTTTATGCCGCCGTCCAGATAGTAGTTCACTGAGCCGGTGCCGCCGTCGGTGCCGCCGTTGATCAGTGTTCGCTGCTCCGGATAACCAAGGATGAACGTACTTGTGCCGGTGGACGCGGTGGCTACCCCGTTATTGTTAGACTGCACACCGGGCGTTAGGTCCAACAGCGTGTAGACGTTGCGCTCAACCAACGGCAGACTCGTGATTTCGGCGGACGAGATGGTGCGCCCAATCTCGGCCGTGCTGGTGTTGATCGCGGGCGACGCCGACTCTGCGATGGTCACAGTCTCGCTAACCTGCCCCACGGTGAGGGAGACATCCACGCGAGTGGTGTCGTTGACCTTCAGGACAATGTCGTTAAGGTAGGACTTCTTGAAGCCGGTGGTGGTGACTTCAAGAACGTATTTGCCTACCGGGAGAAATTCAAGCCGGTAAGTGCCTTCATCGTTGGAGGTCACGGTACGGGTGAGGCCCGTGTCGACATTCCGCGCGGTGACCTGGGCGTTGGGCACACTGGCGCCGCCCGGGTCCGTAACGGTACCGACGATCGTCGCGGTTGTGACTTGCGCGATGGCTATCAGGGGAAGGGCGAGCAGCAGTGCGATGACCGCAAACTGAATCGTCCGTAAACCAAAGTTTCTTAAACTTAACATGTCAGTGACCTCCAAAGAGAAATTCGAAACCGGCAAAAGCAACCTGGCCATCACTCGGTGGCGATCCGGTTACTCCCTAAAAGCTGTGCGCCCCCTTGGTCCTGTATAGCCACAGCGGATTCTTCGCAACTCTAGGCGACTCGTGGCGCCGCAAAGGTTGGCGCCGCGATCAGCGCGGCTGCTCCACGCAGTCGCGGATACTCTTGCGTTGAAGTAACCCGCAGCGGCGTCCGCGTGGCGGCTTCGGTCAGCGCGCGTTCGCTGATCGCCTGCCGCACGGTGTCTTCGATCAAGTCCCAGGCGGTGGTTATTTCTCCCGACAGATAAATACAATCAGGGTTGACCACGTTGATGATGGTGGCGATGCCCAGACCCAGGAAACGGCCGGTGTCCAGCACGGCGGCCAGGGCTTTGGAATCATTGCTGCGAGCGCGCGCGACCAGATCGAGAACAGTGAAGGAGCTCTTTTCCGCGTCCTTCAGATGTTTTGAACTGAGTTTGGACAAATTCCAGCCAAAATAACGCGAAAGGGTTGCAAGGTTGGACGTGTAGGCCTCCCAACATCCATTAGCGCCGCACATACAGCGCGGGCCGTCCATGTTAAGTGGCATGTGCCCAAACTCACCCGCGAGGTGATCGCGCCCGCGCAGCAACTCTCCGTTTACCACGATGCCCAGACCAACGCCGTCCGAAACACTGATATAGACAAAATTGTGGCCGCCGGTCGCCTCGCCACGTTCCGACCACAATTGCGCCAGCGCGGAAGCCCGGCCTGAATTCTCGATGTGCACCGGCAGGCCGATGGCCGCGGCCAGCTTTGAGCGAATGTCCACGTCGCGCCATCCCAGCGCCGGTGCGTTCAGAATTTTTCCCGTGCGTTGATCAACCATGCCCGGAACCACCAGTCCGACGCCTTCGCACCTAACCCCCAACTCCTGTCGTTTCAATAACTTGCGGACGCGAGCGGCCAGGTCTTTGACGAATTCCGGGATCGAGAAAACGGTGTCGTAGGTCTCAATGGCCAGTTGTTTTCCGGAAAAGTCGCACAACATCAGATAGGTCTTGGTGAAACGAACATCCACAGCTACGACCAGACGATCGTGGGTTCTGATGTGAAGAAAGGTCGGCTTGCGCCCGCGCGCTGCTTCGCCGGTGGCGCCCTCGTAGATTAACGCCTGGGCGATCAGTTCCTGCACCAGCACGCTAACAACCCCACGGGTCATCTTCATGCGGCGCGCCAGATCGGCCCGTGAAATCGGCTGGTGCTCGCGGATCAAATTAAGAGCGATGTGCCGGTTAATATCGCGCGAGGTTGTGCGCGTGGCAACGTGGAAATCGCGGGTGTTGATTTTACGCATCGGATGCCCCTGGGTATTGTTTGAAGTGCGAACAATATCCCCAGTGACGGATGCTGTCAAGACATTTTTCGCGATCAGAAAGTTTTTTTCGCAGGCGATTTGTCTGAGCAAAGAAGAGAAAAGTTGTGTTACCGGTAACGCGTGAGCAGTCTCTCAGAGCGATAACACGTCGGGCAAGAAATACTTATCGTCCGCTTCGCTCGTGATCGCGGGCCAGCCGTGAGTAGTCGTGATGATTTCGATTCCGTTTTCAAAGGCGATGCTCGTCTCTTCGACCTTTGATCCCGTGATCGAAGGATTCCACGCGAAGGCCTGGGAGTCTTGCACCAGCTCTGTGCAGGCCGGATGTGCGACCCAATCGCGAGTGCGATAGCCGGCCGCTCCGCCCTGGTGATGCAGATGCTCTTCGCCGGGAAAGCCTGCATCGCTGTAGGCACGCGTCGCGACTTCATAGAGGTCGGCTCCGGACGCGCCGGGCTTAGTAGCCTCTAACAGCTTAGCCTTTACTCCAGCGGTTGCCCGGGTGAGTTGCTTGAGACTATCAGGTATTGGTCCTGCGCAAACGATGCGAGTAAGCGAAGCGATCAATCCACCCCGGCGGGCACACACTACGACCATTAGAGTTTTTTCCCAGTGAAGATCAGTTGGAGTAGGATGGCGAAACTTTCTGAGCCGATCATCCGCGGCGACTAGAGTAACAATTGAATCAGCTCCAATGTTCGCCAAAGCCGAGGTTGCCTGACGGGCCACTTCACGTTCAGTTAAGCCGGGGGTGAGTGATCGCGCCATCTTCCCGATTGCTTCGCCGGTGTCTTTACCCAGCGCTCTGAAACGATCGACTTCCGCGGCCGTGAGTTTGTATCGCGACCGGGCAATCGCCGTGTCCACGACGCGGACCGTGGATCCTAAAGCCAGGTCGGAGCCCAGCGGCAATTCATCCGTCACCAGCGAGTGAGCCAGGTCAGCGACGAGAGATGGATTTGCTTTCTCGTCTTCCCAGGCAAAATCGACCGGCTCGTATCCCTGACCGTGCAACTGTTCCGTCATCAGCCGCGCCAGTTCGATTCTGTTGGCGAGTACAAATCGCCGTCCATCGCGACGTACCAGCAGAGTGCCGGCACCCGGTTCACGGCTATGATCTATTCCATTTGTGCCTCCGGCCGTAAGCCAGGCAAAGTTAGGTTGCGAATTGATCAGGACGCCGGCTAGTCCTTCACCAGCAATCAGGCGCGCCAGTCGATCAAGCTTTTCTTCGATCTCTTCTTTCATTTTTGACGCGATTTCGAGAGACATGACTGGGAGAAGTTATTGCTGCCACTATCTTCGGGACTTTAGCGCCGAAGCAATAGCCTGCTCAGCCAGCGGAGCCATTACGTCGTAGCCTCTCTGATTAGGGTGTAACCCGTCTTCGCTCAACTCCTCTTTCAAAAAACCCTTATCGTCGGCCATTGCCGAGTAGTAGTCGAGGTAGATGCCACCATGTGCTGCCGCGTATTGTTTTATCCAGACGTTAAGCGAAGTGATCTGTTCAGGCGGTCGCTGTTTGCTGCGGACGATTGGCTGACCATCCTTGTTCTTTTCGTAATCGCTGATCGGAAGGAGAGAGGCGAGCACCACTCGAATACCGTTTGCGTGCGCCAGCTCAAACATCGAGGTCAGGTTGTCTTCGATGGCCGCGAGGGTCATCGGGCCGGTGTTGCCGGCGATGTCATTTGTACCGGCGAGAATGACGACGACCTTCGGCTGCAGGGCAATTACATCGGGACGGAAGCGAATAAGCATTTGCGGAGTCGTCTGTCCGCTGATTCCCCGATCGAAATAGGGCTTTCCGGGAAAGAAGCCCCCGTACTTTGGATCGTCCCACGAATCAGTGATCGAATCGCCCATGAAAACCACCCGCTGTTGGTCCTTGCCAGGCGGAGCGGTTGTAATATTAGCCTCGCGATAACGCGCCAGGGCGGGCCAGTCTCTCAATCTGGCCTCGGCCCGCGTGGCGCGGGTTGTGATCTCTGCACAGGGATCAGTTGAACTGGGTGACGGAGTCGGTGATTGCGCCGATGCAATTGCGACACCGGCGAGCAGAACGAAAAAGGTAGCAAGTAAACGAGTCATTGAGGCACCTCTCAATCAAAGTTGAATCACGACCAGCCAAAATCCGTAGCACAGTCACCTCGGTAAATTTCCGCGCCGCACATCCAGATTCAAAATGGAGTGCAACAACGGGCCCGCGCCGCGGACTCTCCGAAAACCGAAATCCAGCTCTATGGCTTCACCGTGGTGGCAGGCACTCCTCTTCGATCCCTGCGCTGACGCGAAAAGCATGGCCATGTGCATCTAGTCAGGAAACCCCTACTTAGCCCAACTGAAACCGTGTTTCGACAGTGGCAGGGAACGAATTCGCGTCCCCGTGACCGCAAAGATCGCGTTGCATACTGCCGGCAGGAGTGGAGGCAGCGCCGGCTCGCCGAGCCCGGTGGGAGGGAATTCAGTTTTGAGGAAGTGCGTTTCGATCTCCGGGGGCGCTTCTGAAATTCGGACGGGAGTGAATTGATCAAAATTCTGCTCAACCGCGCGACCGTTCTTGATGGTAATTTGATATCCCATCAACTGACTCAGTCCTTCAATGATTGAGCCCTGAACCTGGTTTATTGCGTTGAGCGGGTTAATGACCTGGCTGCCGATATCCGCCGCGACCCAAACCTTGTTTACTCGCACTTTGTTTGAGCTATCGACGCTCACGTCGGCAACTTCGGCAAAATATCCGGCGTGACTGAAGTGGAAGGCAACGCCTTCGCCGGTTCCCTTCGGCAAGTTGCGCTTTCCCCAGTTTGATTTCGCGACCACCAATTCCAGCACGCCGCGCATGCGCTTGGCGTTGAAACCGATGGGGGCACCGCCGCCCGGGCCGCCGGTCGTTGGCAGCGGCAACGGCGTGGTATCGAGCAGCGCATAACGAAATTGGACTGGATCCTTTCCCGCAGCCTGCGCCAGCTCGTCAATGAACGATTGCATCACAAAGGCGATGCCGTTACTGCCGGGAGCGCGCAGCGCGCCCGTCGGCACACCTGAGGCCATGACCGATGTATCAAGAGAGAAATTCGGCACAAAGCGCGCTGGGAATTCGGTCGCGTTTATTCCGGCGCTGCTGCTAAATCTATCTCCCGCGCCAAAAGTTACAAAGTGATTCCGCCAGGCAATCAGCTTACCCTCCCCATCGACGCCGCCTTTGAAGAAATGGAATCCGGCCGGCCGGTAAAAATCGTGAGTCATATCGTCTTCGCGCGTCCACAACAACTTTACCGGAACGCCGATCTGCTTTGCGATCCAGGCCGCCTCAACAACGTAATCGTTGCTCAGACGCCGGCCAAAGCCCCCTCCGATGCGGGTGAGATGAAGCTTTATGTCAGTCGGCGCCAAACCGGTCGTCCTGGCGACAAGGTTTAGCCCGCCCTGTGGTGTTTGGCTGGGCGCCCAGATCTCCAACTTGCCGTCTTTGAAGTGTGCGGTGCAGTTCTGAGGCTCCAGCGAAGCGTGAGCGACGAAGGGATAGGAATAAGCAGCCTCGACCACTTTTACTCCGCTACTCAGCGCAGCTTCGACGTTGCCGTCGCTGCGAAGTGATCTCATGGGCTTCTCTTTCGCCAGGGCTTCGGCCTGCCGAGCGAATCCTTCGCTGCTCTGCGAAGCGGTCGCCCCTTCATCCCATTTCACTTCCAATTTCTCGCGTGCGGTCTTTGTCTGCCACCAACGATCGGCAACAATCGCCACCCCACTCAGGAGTCCATTGAGGTCAGTGCCGCCTTCGACCAGAAAAGCATGGCGCACACCCGGCATGGCTTTGATCGCGTCGAGGTTCGCCGAAACTGCCTTGCCGCCGAACACCGGACACTTGGCGAACACGGCCCAAAGCATTCCCGGAACGGTGAAATCTATTCCGTAGATTGGTTTCCCGGTGACGATGGCAAGGTTGTCGACACCCGCTCGCGGCGTACCAATGATCTTGTAATCCTTTGGATCTTTGAGCTTAACCGTTTTCAGATCAGGCGGAGTTAGCGTCGCGGCTTTCGCGGCAAGTTGGCCGTACGGAAGTGAACGCTTTGTGGTCGCATGCAAGACCTTACCAGACGAAGTTGTGCACTCAGACTCCGGAACGCTCCAGGTTTGCGCGGCCGCGGCGATCAGCATCTGACGCGCAGCAGCGCCCACTTGTCGCATCGGGTTCCAACTGTTCGCGATGGCCGTGCTGCCGCCCGCCGACTGATTCGCATACTTCGTGTTGTCCAGATCAGCCTGTTCGATCCGAACATCTTTCCAATCAACGTCGAGTTCGTCGGCGATGATCATCGGTAAGGAAACCTTTACGCCCTGGCCAATCTCCGGATTCTTGGCGACGATCGTGACGATCCCGTCGGGCGCGATCCGAATGAAATTGTTGGGAACAGGAACCGCTGGGGCGGGTTGGTTCTGGGGGAAGGCTGACGGCTTGAAGTATAAACCAAGCAGCATTCCACCTCCTCCGATCGCGGTAACTTGTAAAAACGCTCGCCGGCTGATTGATCTGGTCTTCACGGGCGCCTCCTGCCGTCGCTTATGACTGTTACTGTTTGGACTTTGAAGAAGAAGTCGATGATCCGCCATTTCCTGCGGCCTTATGAATCGCCTCGCGGATACGCAGATAGGTCCCACAGCGACATAAGTTGTCCTCCATTGCACTGTCAATCTGTGCATCAGTGGGCTTGGGATATTTTTTCAGCAAGCTGGCCGCGGACATTATCTGGCCTGCCTGACAATAGCCGCACTGGGGAACGTCTATTTCCATCCAGGCTTTTTGCAGGGGATGAGTTCCGTTTGGCGATAAGCCTTCGATCGTAGTGATTTTTTTCCCGTTCACTTCCGAAATCGATGTGACGCATGAGCGAGTGGCCACACCCTCGACGTGCACGGTGCACGCACCGCACATAGATATCCCGCATCCGTACTTCGTGCCGGGAAGGTTCAAAACCTCTCTGAGCACCCAGAGCAATGGCATGTCACCTGGCACGTCAACGGTCGCGGCCTTGCCATTAACATTTAGTTTGAACGGCATGATGTCGACTCCCTCGCATTGTGCTGATTATGTTCTGTCTATTTAACGCAGGCAGCCTGAAAATTGCAAACAAGCCAAGGGCCGGGGAAGCGGTCGGTTAGTTCACAATTTCAAACTCTCCATTCAAACGAATATCTTCCGAACCGGATCCGATCATCACCTTGAATTTTCCTGGTTCGACCACGAAACGCATGTTGCGGTCCCAGAGCGCAAGGTCGGCTGGTGTCAATGTGAAATTCACTGTCTTTGTTTCCTCCGGCTTCAGGCGAACTCGCTCAAAGCCGCGCAGGTTCTTTTCATAGGTTGTCACGCTGCTGACAACATCCCGTGTGTAAAGCTGCACTACTTCATCGCCTGCGCGCGTGCCCGTGTTCTTCACGTCAACGCTGACGGTGACATTGCCGCGCGGACTTTGCGTCAAAGGAGTCACACGCAGGTTGCTATAAGCGAAGGTGGTATAGCTCAACCCGTGTCCAAAGTAATAGAGCGCGCCGTTGACACGGGTCCTCTCGCCTTCCCATTGGGCCTTTGGCTTGGTCGGAAAGTTAAAAGGAATTTGCCCAACTGTCTTTGGAAAGGTCATGGTCAATTTGCCGCCAGGGTTGTAATCCCCGAACAAGACGTCAGCGATCGCCGTGCCTCCTTGCGCCCCGGGAAACCAGGCTTCGAGAATTCCCGGCACATACTTGTTGACCCAGTTGATGCTCATGGGTCGGCCGTTAATTAAGACAACGACGACGGGTTTGCCGGTAGCATAGACGGCCTGAACGAGCTCCAACTGATGGCCGGGCAAATCGAGACTGGTACGCGATGCGCTCTCGCCTACGGTCCTCATCGAATCCCCTAACACTACAACTGCGACATCAGAATTCCTGGCTGCATCGACAGCCTTGCTAATCTCGCTTAGTTCTTCCTGAGTCAGCGGTTCGGGCAGGACTTCAGTCTCCGGCCAATGAGCATCGGTAATGTCGCACCCCTTTGCGTAATTTACTCTGACACTGGTGCCGAGCTTGGTCTTGATTCCTTCCAGCACCGTCACACCCTTCACCGCTGAAGGGCCATAACGATAACGAGCCGTACTGTCGTCATCGGCGTTCGGTCCGATGACGGCGATTGATTTTATTTCTTTGCTTAGGGGCAGAATGTTCTTTTCATTCTTCAGCAAAACCATGCTCTCGCGAGCTGCGCGCAAAGCCACCTGTTGATGGTCGGCCGAGTTTACGATGCGCTCCGTCGCGTCGGCGTCGGCAACGTAAGGACGATCGAAAATCCCCAGGATGAACTTTACGCGCAGCACGTCACGCACGCGATCGTCGAGAGTCTTTATGGGGACCTTGCCTTCTTTCACCAACTCGCGCAGCGGCAAGATGAAATCTTCGGGTCTGGTGAAGTTCGTCTTCACATTCAATCCCGCTTCGATCGATTGCCGCACGGCGTCTTTCATGTCAGCCGCGACTGCGTGCTTGCTGTAGAGGTATTCGACCGCGGCGCTGTCGGACACTACATAGCCTTTGAAACCGAAGTCATTTCTCAGCCGCTCAGTTAGCCAGTACTTGCTCCCGGTGACCGGCACGCCGTCATAATCGTTGTAGGAACTCATCACGCCAAGCATGCCACCCTCTTTGATCGCGGCTTTGAAGGTTGGTAGCAGGAGGTTCTCGATCTCGCGCGGTGAGGTTTGCGGATCGGTGCGTGCCTCACCTTCGCGCGCGCCTTTGCCCACGCTGTAAACTGCGAAGTGCTTTCCCGTTGATGCGACCGTGAAGTTTTCTTGCAAGCCCTTAACCATTTCGACGCCCAGGCGCGACGCAAGATAAGGATCTTCACCGTAAGTGTCTTCCACACGTCCCCATCTTTGGTCGCGGGACACATCGAGAGTGGGCGCATAGACATTCGTGTAGCCAAGGGCGCGCGCTTCCTGACCGGTGATGCTCCCCATCTCGCGCACCAAAGCCGGGTCCCAGGTGTGCCCCATCCCTAACTCCGAAGGAAAGCTGGTGGCGATTGGAAACGCCACCCCGCGCAGACCCTCTTCGGTAAAGTCGACGGGTATGCCGAGGCGTGTCTCTTCAATGAAGAATCGTTGTGTTTCGTTCATTGCCCAGACGTGTTTCTTGACGTCCGTTGCATAAACACTCTTCGAACCGGCGGCCCAGCCATTCAAATGCTCATCGATGTTGGCGATCCCATCCTTCCAAATCTGGTTCTTCCAGTCGGGAGTTGGGAGTTCATCCTGCAGCACGCGTTTGTAGCCATAGAGGGTCGCGGTCTGACAGGTCTTCTCGTTGAGGTTCATTTGCGACAACAGATCTTCGACGCGCCGATTTATTGGCGCTTTTGAGTTTTCGTAAACGTCCATCCGGCCGTTCTTGTTCAGATCGATCCAGGTATCGTGATAGATCGGTTTCTTTGTAGCGATCTTGTCCTGGGCCGTAAGCGAAACGCCGCACGTCATCAGCGCCGTGATCAGCAAGAGAGAAACCATTCGATTAGTTATCATTTGTTTTATTGGCGCCCGGATGGACTCTCCTGACGCGCGCTTTTCAGCCGGCTCGATTTCATCTAGCCGAATGAATCCTCGCGACCCAGCCACCGCCTTCCGCCAGTTTGACCTTCAATTTTGTGGCCCTGGTGATCCGGATCACAACTTTTTGGTAATCACTCGCGTGCTTATTGGCGTTCGGCCCATCCTGGTAAATGTCCATCTGGAACTTGCCCGCGGGCAAAAACGAAAAATCAATTTCCAACTCGCGGGCCGTCCAATCGGTCATCGCGCCGACGTACCACTCGCCACCGCTTCTGCGCGCAACCATCACATAGTCACCCAGCTTCGCATCGAGCACCCTCGTTTCATTCCAGACGGTCGGCACGGGGCCAAGAAACTCCATTACCTCCGGTTCGCGCAGGTAATTCGACGGGTTATCGGCGAGCATCTGCAGCGCGCTTTCGTAAACGACATACATCGCCAGTTGATGGCAACGCGTCCCCAAACTCATCGGCTGGTTAAAGATATGAGCGAAGTTAGCTTTCGTGGCGTTGATCATGGCACCCGGCGTGTAGTCCATCGGACCCATAAACATGCGAGTAAACGGCAACGTGACGTTGTGCTCGGGCTGACAAATATCGCTCCATTTACATTGTTCCAATCCCAGCACGCCTTCGGTCGAGAGCAGGTTGGGCCACGTGCGGGTCATCGTCGCCGGCCGGATCGCACCGTGGAAATCGACCAGCATCCTACGCTTCGCCGCTTCACGACAGACCTTGTGATAATAGTTCATCACCTTCTGATCATCGCGTTGCATGAAGTCAACCTTGATTCCTTTTATGCCCCACTTTTCGAACTGGTTGAACGCGGGCTCGAACTGATCGTCGAGGGTCTTCCATACCACCCACAGAATGATCCCCACCTTTTTTTGCCGGGCATAGCTCGTCAGCTCTTCCATGTTGATGTCGGGCACGACCTCGAGGAGATTGCCGAGCTTGTACCACCCTTCATCGAG
>Ga0193725_1000295_pt1 | contig 15578 bp, 16 predicted proteins | sample H2a2metaG_FD_143058 | JGI IMG/M metagenome (GOLD analysis project Ga0193725, IMG submission 143058) | Soil microbial communities from a riparian zone of the East river system, Colorado, United States - H2a2 | ecosystem: Environmental > Terrestrial > Soil > Riparian zone | place: USA: East River... | reverse complement strand
CAGATCGTCGGCAAGCGCCGCGGCGAAGCCGCCGTCCTCCGCGCCGCCGCCGCCTTCGAAGCCGCGCGCCCGTGGGCCGACCGCGTCCCTCCAGTCATAGGCCTATAGCAACGAAGATCTCCCGGGGCCGGAAACCACTACGACTTTTCGACACGCGAGCCCACTGAAACTCTTGCATCGAGCTACGAAGGTTCATCCCCGGTCACAATACGGTAGTCGAGCGGTCCCGCTGTAAGCCAACCTCCCCCGCTTCGAATCAACGAGAGAAACTGCTCTCGTGGGCGGGGCTGATTCTCAAGATGCCGCATGAGGTGCAGGACATCGACCGTCCTCATGATGAGCACATTCATCCGCCGAGCGTGACGCACCTGATCAAGTGCCACTTGCGTCTCCAGACGTTTGGTGACCTCGGAAATGTCCATCTGGTTGTTGATCAGCAGCAGCCCAGGTACAACGTCCGTGAGGCCAAGGCGTTCCCTGTGACTGTCAACCTGATTTATGTGCTCTCGTTTTATCCCGGCATTGGTGCCTTTAGCTTCGCCGATACACACGATCGTTTTCCCATCAATGATCTTAAAGTCTTCTCGCCCCTCATCAACTGGATCGACGTCGAGCGCAAAGAATTTGCCGAGGATTTCTACGAGCGCCTCCTTGAGAACTGCGCCGGAACTCGTGAGGACTATTTTGCGACGTTCCCATAGTTTCAACTCCGCATCGAGGCGCAGAAGTCTCTGCTGGAGATCGGCGAACTCAAGTCGAGATTTCTGCTCACCGAAGAATTGAAAGTCATTAACCCATGCCGGGAGCTCAATGAGCATTTTCCTTCGATAGTCAATCACTGCGCATGCGAGTTGTTCGGCGAGTGCTGTCGATCTTTCGGGTGACGCGCTGTTCGAGTGGAATGGAAGAACAAAGAATTTAGAGTCGTATTCGAAACCTACAATGTCGTCTCCTGCTTTGGCGAGAACTCGGGCTCGATCTTGGACGCTAAAGATCGTTCGCGCTATGCCCCACTCCCTGATATACCGAGCGAATTCGTCACGCTTCGGAAGCACCACTCCAGTACCGTGGCTGTACGGCGTCCGTTTAACTGAGAAGATGTTCAACAACCGTTTCGCAAGGTCGCTGTCGTCTGAGCGGTAAGTACCGTATCCCCGGCCACTAGGAAACTCATCGACGATCTCGCGTGCAAGAATAGCCACCCATCCCCCGCCCCGCAAGACGTTGACGACGTAACGCTCGAGCGCCAAAAAATTCTCCCGATCACAATAAACCGTGGCGTCTCTATCACCCAAGATCGTCCTTCTGTACTCCACTCGTTCGAAAATTCCCGATGGAAAAATGATTCCTACGGCGTCGGGAATATCGGAACTCCCATAGGGAACCCATTCAACTTGATAGGTCGGGCGACGTACCGGCTCGGGGAGAGGTAGCTGCATTTGGTCAAACCCATACGCCACAATGACTTCCGCGCTCTGTTGGGAGGACTGTCGAGACACCATCACAAGGTACGGCTATGAAGGTGCCTTTTCAAGAATTTTGAAAACGTTGCGGGTTCAGCCCGCTACCGTCTTGCCGTGATCCGCGAGCACCTGCGCGACGCTGGCCGTCACCTTGACGCCCGTCGGTAAATCGATGAACTCGTTGGGGCCGTGGGCGTTGGAGCCGGGGCCCATCACGCCGGTGACCAGGAACTGCGATTGCGGGAAGCGCTCGCCGAGCATGGCCATGAACGGGATCGAGCCGCCGAGGCCGTCGAACATCGCGGGCTTGCCGAAATAAGTGCTCGACGCGCGCTTGACCGAATCGCTGAGCCAGTCGGCCATGACGGGCGCGTTCCAGCCGCCGCCCGGACGCTCGCTGGGTGTGAAGGTGACCGTGGCGCCGTAGGGTGGGTCGGCTTCCAGCATCTCTTTCATGCGCCGCGCGACGAGCGGACCGTCGGCAGTCGGCGGCAGCCGCAGCGAGAGCTTCAGCGACGTCTGCGGCCGCAGCACGTTGCCGCCGTCGGCGACCGCCGGGATGCCGTCGGCGCCGATCACCGCGAGCGCGGGGCGCCACGTGTTGTTGAGCAGCGCCTCCACCGGATCAGCCGTGACCGGATGCATGCCCGGCATGAACGGGTAGCGCCGGATGACCTCGTCACCGAGCACGCCCGCCACCGCGCGCACTTCGGCCGCGCGCTCGGGAGGGATCGCGACGTGGCACTCGCGGATCAGGATCTCGCCGCTGCGCTCGTCCTCGATCCGGCCGAGGAGATTGCGCAGGATGCGGAAGCTCGACGGCACGATCCCGCTGGCCGCGCCGGAGTGGACGCCCTCGCGCAGCACCTCCACCGTGAGGGTGCCGCTCAGCACGCCGCGCAGCGAGGTCGTGGCCCACAGGTGATCGTAGTCGCCGCAGCCCGAGTCGAGACACACCACGAGTCCAGGACGGATGCGATCGGCGAGCTTCTCGACGTACGCCGGCAGGTCGGGACTGCCGCTCTCCTCGGAGCCTTCGATGAGCACGACACAGCGCGCGTGGGGCACGCCCTGGGCCTCGAGCGCCTCGATGGCGGTGAGCGCCGCGAAGGCCGCGTAGCCATCGTCGCCGGCACCCCGTCCGAACAAGCGATCGCCGCGGCGCACGGGGATCCACGGCCCGCCGTCGGCGGCCCAGCCGACCATCTCCGGCTGCTTGTCGCAGTGACCGTAGAGCAGCACGGTGTCGCCGCCCGCGCCCGGCGCTTCCATCAGGATGACGGGTGTGCGCCCTTCGATACGCACGACCTCGATCCGCAGTCCCTCGATCCTCCGCCCCCGCGCCCAGCCCGTGATCAGCTCGACCGCGCGGTCGATGTGCCCATGCTCGGCCCACTGCGCATCGAACATCGGCGACTTGGCCGGAATGCGGATGTACTCGGTGAGAGCGGGCACGATGTCCCGATCCCACGCCTGTTGAACGAACGTGCGCGTGCGCTCGCTGTCGATCGTCATGGCCCCAAGGATCGCACGAGTTGCGTCAGCCGAACAGATCGCGCGGCGTCAGCTTCACGTCCGGGAAGGCGGCCGGCGCGAAGGTCTCGCTGCCAGTGGGCAGGCGGACGCTGCGGTAGCGGAGCCGGCCGGGGTTGCGGTGGATCTCCAGCCGTTTCACGTCGATGTTGACCAGCCAGGACTCGGCCACGCCGGACCGCGCGTAGAGCGGCAGCTTCTTCTGGCGGTCGTAGTAGAGCGACGCGTCGGCCACCTCGACGAGCAGCCGAACGCTCGGCGGCTCCGGCAGGCCCCCGACGTAGAAGTCCGTGCGCGGCACTAGCAGCATGAGGTCGGGTAGCGGCTCGGACTGATACTGCGCCAGCAGGAGCGGGTTCTGCGTCCACACGAGGGCCCGGCGATCGAGGCGCGTCGCGAACAGGTGGGCGATCCGGGCCACCGTGCCCGCGTGCCGGGTGTGGATCGACCCCATCTCGACGATGTCGCCGTCGACCAGCTCGACCCGGTCGCCGGCCCCAAGAATCCCCGTGTGCCCCATCCGATGATACTGATCGAGCGAAAACCGTCGGCGCTTGGCTTGAACCGTCATAGATCACCTCCGCTGCCGACATCTCGCCGCACCTCCGCACCCGCGTCAATGCCCATAATTGGATACACCAGAGCCAGTGATTCGACCGCCGCGGTCACGCCGCACTGCTCCTGAACACCCGATGAGTAGATGCCGCGCCAGAAAACGGTCGTCGCGGGCGGACGGAGGCGGGGTGGGGGCCGCTCAGCGATCCGTGGTGTACGCGTCCTCCGCGGACGCACGGTGAGGAGCGAGCGCGCACACCGAAGCCGTCACAGTCAGTCGGATCGTCGAGCGGCCCCCACCCCGCGTCCGTCCGCCCGCGCCTCGCGCGACCGAACGAAGGAACGCTACTCCCGCTCCCCCTGCCCGACGAACCACGACGCCCGGTTGCTGAAGAGCACATTGAAGGTGGTGAGGCTGCCGTAGCAGCGGGTGATGTACCCCTGGAGCTCCAGCTTCTCCTCGGGCGAGAGCGAGGGATGGCTGTTGAGCTTCTGCTCGAGCACGCGCAGCTTGTCGCGGACGCCGATCAGCTTCTTGAGGAACATCTCGATCGGCACGTCCTTGGCCTGCGTGTCGTCCTTGCCCGGGACGAGCTTGAGGGTGCCGCCGACCCAGCGCTTGCTCAGCTCGAGATCCACGTCGAGCCAGCCGTGGTCGCCCAGCACCTCGCGCATCGCGTGGACGATGCGATCCAGCTCAGGATCGCCGGCGCTGCCGTCGGCGGTGAGGCCGTCGAACGTGAACGCGACCATCTTCACGTCGCCGCCCGCGAACAGCATCACGTAGCGCTCCTGGTCGTACCCCACGACGCGCCCGCGCCCGAAATCCCGATGCTTGACGATCGTACCGAGTCCGAAGCTTGGATTCGCCATGCGCGCCACCATACCGCTGTCGCGCGGTCCGTGCTACAACGGCTGGGTCAAGGAGGGCGTGATGGACTTCGAGGTCACGTACACCGAGGAGCAGCAGCGATTCCGGCGCGAGGTGAGAGCTTGGCTCGAGGCCAACGTGCCGCCGGGTGTCACGCGCACGCCGGTGGACGCGAAGGACAGCTGGGACCGCTATCAGGACCTGCGCGCGTTCGGGCGCAAGCTCGGCGACCGGGGTTGGCTCTATCCGCGGGCGCCGGAGCCGTACGGCGGCGGCGGGCTCGACGTCGACCACACGATCATCCTCGAGGAAGAAGTCGACCGCGTGGGCCTCTCGCTGCCGCCCTACTACGACAGCGGCGGGCGGCTCGGCTCGGCGACGATCCTGGTGTGGGGCACCGAGGAGCAGAAGCGCGCGCTGCTGCCGCCGATCTACAAGGGCGAGGTCCGCACGTGGCAGCTCCTCACCGAGCCCGGCGCCGGCTCCGACCTCGCGGGCGTGACCACCACGGCCATCCGCGACGGCGACGAGTACGTGATCAACGGCCAAAAGATCTTCGTGGGCAGCGACAACGGCGCCGATCGCATCTGGATGATCGCGGTGACCGATCCCGGCGGCAAGCGCCACGAGAATCTCTCGTGGTTCATGATCGACGCCAGCCTGCCCGGCATCACCGTGCAGCCGATGGAACTGCTCGGCACCGGCGGCGAGGGCGGGACCGATCCGGCGGTGAAGAACACCGTGTTCTTCGATCAGGTGCGGGTGCCCGCGTTCACGCTGGTCGGCGGCGAGAACAACGGCTGGAAAGCGGCGAGCACCCACCTCGAGCTGGAGCACGGCGCGGGCGGGCGCATCGGACGCATCCGCGTGTGGGACAAGCTGCTGCGCTACTGCCAGGAGACCAAGCGCGACGGCATTCCCCTCGCCCAGCACCCGGACACGCGCGATCTGCTGGCGGATATCTACATCAAGACCGAAGTGCAGCGGCTGTTCGGGCTGCGCAACTTCTGGCTCACCTACGCCAAGCGTCCGCGATCGTACGAGGGGCCGCAGCTCTCGTACTGGCGCAAGACGACCGGGCTCTGGATGACCGGCGCGATCCTGGAGGCCGTCGGCTCCGCCGCGCTGACCACCGACGAGACGTGGGGCTCGCCCGAGGGATTCCTGGAATTGCAGCAGCGCAACGGGATCATCGCCGTGCATCCGGGCGGAACTTCCGACATCCAGCGCGTGAGCATGGCGCGTCGCATCGGCATCGGCCGACCCGCGCGCGAAGCCGTGGGGACGGTGCACTAAAATGCCTGTTCAATACGAGAAGCGCGATCATATCGGGGTCGTGACGCTGAGCCGGCCGCAGGCGCGCAACGCTTGGGGGCCGGACTTCAACGAGGGACTCGCTCGTCACTTCGCGGCCATGGAGGACGACGACGACATCCGCGTCGCCATCCTCACCGGCGACGAGAGCGGCGGCGCGTTCTCCGCCGGCGCGAACTTGAAAGATCCGAAGACCCACACGCAGGCGTCCGCGGCGGCCTTCATCAAGAGCATTCCCAAGCGTCGCGAGCGCGCGTTCGAGGTCCTCGGCAACTTTCCCAAGCCGATCGTGGGCGCGGTCAACGGCTTCGCGGTCGGCATCGGCTGCATCGTCACGTTCTGCTGCGACCTGCTGGTCGCGTCCGAGAAGGCGGAGTGGCGGCTGCCCCAGGTCGCGCTCGGCATCCTGCCCGCGTACGGCGGCTCCACGCGCCTGGCCCGCTGGGTGGGGCGCGGTCACGCGATGCGGCTGGCCCTCGGCTTTCCGCTGCCCGCGGAGGAGGCCTATCGCATCGGCCTGGCGCAATGGGTGGTCCCCCCCGCCAAGCTGATGGACAAGGCGCTCGAAGTGGCCGCGCATCTCGCCTCGCTGCCGCCGCTGGCCGCGCAGCTCACGAAGGAGTCGCTGCTGCGCGGTCTCGACATCCCGAACCTGTCCGACGCCTCGCTGGTCGATCTCTACCGCTTCTCCGCCCTCGAGCTGACCGAAGACAAGGCGGAGGGGCACCAGGCCTGGCGCGAGAAGCGCAAGCCCGTGTTTCGAGGGAGATAGTCATGGACTTTCACGGTGTCGAGGTCGGCAAGCAGTTCAAGCGCATGCGCGAGCTGGTTCCCGAGGCGTATCGCTCGTTCCTCGAGTTCGATCAGAAGGCGTTCAAGGACGGCGCGATCTCGAGCAAGAACAAGGAGCTGATCGCGCTCGGCATCGCGCAGATCACCCAGTGCCCCTGGTGTGTCCAGGCCCATACGAAGAAGGCGTCCGTGGCCGGCGCCTCCGACGAGGAGATCGCCGAGACCACGTTCGTCGCGATGGCCATGGCCGCGGGCGCGGCGTGGAGTCACGGGGGCCTGGCGCTCCAGTGCCTGCAGGAGCACAAGGGCTGAGGGCATGGACCTCTCGCTGACCGAACCCCAGGAGATGCTCCGGTCCGCGGCGCGGAGCTTCGTGGAGCGCGAAGCCCCGCGTCACGCGATCGTGGCGATGCAGCGCGCGGAGTCGAGCCTGGTGCCGGATCTCTGGCAGAAGGCCAGCGAGCTGGGCTGGCTCGGTGTGCTCATCCCTGAACGTCACGGCGGCGGCGAGAGCAGCCTCACCGACGCGGCCGTCCTGTACGAGGAGCTGGGGCGCGGTCCGCTGCCGGGACCGTTCTTCAGCTCGGGCGTGCTGGGCGCGCTCACGGTCATGGAGGCGGGAAGCGACGCGCAGCAGGGCGCGCTGCTCCCCCGCGTCGCCCGCGGCGAGGCGGTGCTCGCGGTCGCCGTCACCGAGCCCAACGCGTCGTGGGGCGCTCAGGGTGTGACCATTGCCCCTCAACGTCTCGATGGCCGCTACCGGGTCGACGGCACCAAGGTGTTCGTCAGCGACGCCACCTCCGCGACCGACGTGGTGGTGGCGGTGCGCACCGGCAACGCTCCCGGCGACGTGAGCCTGCTGCTCGTCGACGCCGACGCGCCGGGTGTCCGCGTTCGGAGACTGCCGGGATTTCTCTCCTGGCAGTGCGAGGTCACGCTCGACGGCGCCGAGGCGCGATTGCTCGGCGAGCGCGAGAACCAGGGCTGGGCCGCGCTCGAACGCGCGCTGCTTCGCGCGTGGCCGATCCTCTGTTCGTACATGGTCGGCGGATGTCAGGCGGTGTTCGACATGTCGGTCACGCACAGTCAGGTGCGCGTTCAGTTCGGAGTGCCGATCGGCAAGCTGCAGCGCGTGCAGGATCACGTCATCAAGCTCGTGAACCACCTCGACGCCGCGCGCTGGACGACGGCCGAGGCGCTGTGGAAGCTCGACACCGGGCGCGCCGACGCGGCGGCGGCGGTGCACATGGCCAAGGCCGTGAGCAGCGAAGCCTACCTCGAGGCCTGCAATGCGGCTCACGAAGTGCACGCGGGGCAGGGCAGTCTCATCGAGTACGGTCTCGCGGCCCACACTCAGATGTCGCGAACGCTGTTCGCTTACCTCGGGGATCCTCGCTGGCACAAGCGGCGGATGACCGACGCGTTGTCGTGGTGAAACGCCGCGGGGCGAGGGGGGGTGGGGGGAGCGGTCGACGATCCGACTGACCAGCTGACGCAGCGTTCGTCGCTGGCTCATTCACTCGTGGATGAGCCGGTGATCGCGTACCACACGGATCGCTGACCGCTCCCCCCACCCCCCCTCGCCCCGCGGCTGTCGGCGGTCAGTCAGTCGACGAAGAGCTGGCTGACGACGGTGTGGGTGCCGTCGGGGTTGCGGCGGAGGACCACGAAGGCGCCCATGGCGACGTTCAAGCCCGTCAGGTCGCTGACTACGCTGCCGTGAGTGACCAGGACCAGTGGGGGGCCGTCGTGGTGGGCGTCGATGGCTTTTTTGATTTCGGTGAGTTGGCGGCGGCGGAGGTCTTGGTTGTTGAGCGCTCCCTGGAGGACCATCCAGGGGTCGGCTTTGCCGAAAGCCAGGCGGGCGGTGTCGAGGCAGCGGCAGCGCGGGCTCGATCGCACGGCGCCGACGGTGATGCCGTGGGAGCGGAACGCTTCGCCGATGCGGCGGGCCTGGGCGCGGCCGTTTTCGTCGAGGTTGCGCTGGGTCGTGCAGTCGTCGAGCTTGGAATCGGGAGGATCGAACCCGCCGGGCGCGTAGCTGTGGCGCAGGATCACGACCGTACCCGGCGCGCGCAGCGCTTCCCAGATCGCGTCGGACGCGGCCGCGCCTGACGCGAGGGATACGCACAGCAGCAATGCCGCCACCGACACTCGCATTGCGTCGTTCCGCGTTCTAGTTTAGTCCTCTTCCCAGGAGGCTTCGAACGAGATGAAGGTCGGCGTGCAGGTAGGTCAGGTCGTCGCGCGGGGATACGACCTCCAGCGGCAGTGGCGGGAGCAGCTCGAGCAGTTCCGCGCGTGTCGCGACGCCGGGTTCGACTTCGTCTCGTGGGGACATCACTGGCTCATCGATCCGTTCCAGCACTTCCAGCCGATCCCGGTGCTCGCGCGCTTCGCGGCCGAGGCCGGCGCCATGGATCTCGTGACCGGCGTGCTGCTCACGCCACTCTTGAACCCCGTGCAGGTGGCGGAGGACGTGGCCACGCTCGACCACATCTGTGCGGGACGGCTCATCTTCGGCATCGGGCTCGGCTACCGCGCCGAGGAGTTCGAGGCGGCGGGAGGAAAGATGTCCGAGCGGGTGCCACGCTTCGAAGAGGGCCTGGCCCTCATGAAGCGTCTCTGGACCGACGACGAGGTCACGCATCACGGCCGCTTCTATCGCGTGACCGGGGCGCGGCCGACGGCGCGGACGTGTCAGCGGCCGTATCCGCGGATCTGGATCGCGGGGATGGCCGAGCCCGCCTATCGTCGGGCCGGACGCCTGGGGCATCCGTTCTACGCTCTCGGGACGCTCTCCGACGCCGAGCTGCGGCAGGCACTGGCGGTGTGGCGCGACGCGCTCGCTGAGCACGGGCACGCGGTGCCGTCAGAGATTCCCGTGCACCGCGAGTTCTACGTCGCGCCGACCCGCGAGCAGGCGCGGACGAAAGCGCGTCCCGCCGTCGAGGCCAAGTACCGCGGCTACGCCCAGCATGGCCTGCCCAGCGTCGCCGCCTCGCTCGCGACGGGCGGGGTCGACGGTCTCATGAACGATCCGTTCGTGATCGGCAGCCCGGGCGAGTGTCTCGAGAAACTCGCGCGGCTCCACGAGCTGGGCTTCACTCATCTCGCGCTGCGGCTCTTCTGGCCGGACATGACCCAGGGCGAAGCGCTCCAGATGATCGACCTCGTCGCGACCAGGCTCCTTCCCGCGCTGCGCAAGCTCTGATCCAACAGGTTATACTTTCGCGTGACGAACGTCGGCAGGGGGCGTGCGGAAGCGCCCGTGGGGCGAAGCCCCCTCCGAGAAGTGAGGTCGCCGATGAAGAAGACGATCGTGCTGCTCGCGGTGTTGGCTCTGATCCTGGCAACCGCCGCGCCGAGCGATGCCTGGCGCGGACACGGACACTTCCGTGGCGGCTGCTGCTGGGGCTGGTGGTGGCCTGGCGCCATCATCGGCGGTCTGGCCCTCGGCGCCGTCGCGGCGGCCACGGCGCCTCTCATCTACGCTCCGCCGGTCTACGCGGCGCCGCCCGTGGTCTATCAGCCTCCGCCGCCCGTGATCTATCAGCAGGCGCCGCCTCCCGCCGCGCCGGCCCCGCTGGTCCAGCGTGAGGTCGTCTACCCGCACGGCAAGTACGTGCTCTACGGCGACGGGGTGAGCCAGCCCTGGCAGTGGGTCTGGGTCGCCAGCAGCGTTCCAGCGCCCCCGCCTCCTCCGCGATATTAGGTTCGAGGCACGCCCCGGCTTTGCCGGGGCGTGCCGAGCGTGGAAGTGCGAGGTGAGCCGCGGTCGCGCGGCGAGCCGAGCCCTTCAATGATCGAAATCGGGCCTGGGGGGGCCCGCGGCTAGGCCCCCCATATCATCGATCGAGCGCGACTTTCCGGCTGACCCGCTCGAGCGAGCGGTCGAACGCTTCGACCATCGTGTCGATGTCCTGGTCGGTCATCGCGGCGTTGAGCCAACCGATGGCCGACCCGCGGTTGTAGTCCACGCCCTCCAGCAGCATCGCCAGGTGGAGCGGGTTACCGACGGCGCCCATCCCCCGGTCGAGTCGCGCCTCGTCCATCCGGTAGTCGGTGACGCCCAGCTCCTGGGCATCGGCGCCGAGGAAGATGCGATAGACCGACGCGGCGCCGTAGACGCAGCCGTGGATGCCGCGGGTCTTCAGCACCTGGTTCATCCCCGCGCGCAGGCGATCGCCCTTGCGGTTCAGCTCGCGCTGCACGTCACCGGTCTTGAGGATCTCCAGGGCGGCCACGCCGGCGGCGGCGATCAGCGGGGTCGCGCTATAGGTCCCCTGGTCGGCCACCCGGCGCGTGCGGTCGCGCTTGGCGTCGCCCGAGAACGCGATGCCGTCCATCAGGTCGGCCCGTCCGGTGAGAGCGGCGCCCGGCAATCCGCCGGCCACGGCCTTGGCCAGGCACGTGAGGTCGGCGGTCACCCCGAAGTATTCCTGGGCGCCGCCCGGGGCCAGGCGGAAGCCGGTGACGACCTCGTCGAAGATCAGCACCACGCCGCGGGCGCGGGTCAGCTCGCGCAGCGCGACCAGGAACTTGGGATCGGTCGGCACGACCATCGAGCGCGCGGCGGCCGGCTCGAGGATGACCGCGGCGATCTCCTGCTCGTCCATCAGCTCGCGCACGTGGGCGAGATCGTTGTGGCGCGCGACCAGCGTGGAGGCCAGCGTCGCCGGCGGCACGCCCGCGGTCATCGGCAGCTCGAACGGGTCCTTCACGCCCGAGACGACCGCGTCGTGCACGCCGTGGAAGTGACCCCGGAACTTGATGATGTGACTCCGTCCCGTGGCGGCGCGCGCGACCCGGATGGCCAGCGCGGTGGTCTCGGTGCCCGTCATCGTGAACCGCACGCGCTCGGCCCCAGGCACGATCGCGCGGATCAGCTCGGCCCAGCGCAGCTCCAGCTCGTGGCAGGCGCTGTAATGGAGCCCGCGCGACGCCTGCTCGATGATCGCGCGGAGTATCGCCGGATGGTTATGGCCGAGGATCAGCGCGCCGTGGCCGCTCCAGCAGTCGAGGTAGGCGTGGCCGTCCACGTCCCACTTGCGCGGCCCGTCCGCGCGCTCGACGTAGAACGGAAACGGGCTGATGGCGCGCCCGTCGTGGGCCACCCCGCTCGGCATCGACTGCCGCGCCCGCTCGTGCAACGCCCGCGACTTCGGCCGGGTCTCCACGTACTCCTGCTCGATGGTCTTCATCGCTCACCTCGCCTGTCGGTGCGATTCACGAAGGGACTTTATCATCAGCGATCGTCGGCAATGCAAGAACGCCACTACCGCGGACCAGGATTAGCGGCCGGACCGGTCACGGTCCGGGACGATCCTGAAACGTCGGCGACCGGCGATGCGGTACGTCTCGAAGTCGTCGTGATCGATCGTGAAGATGTCCGTCAGACTCTCGCGTTCAGCTAAGTGGACGAGAGTCGCGTCGGCGAAGTCCATCGCGCGATCCCCGTACTTCGTCATGAGGACTTCGAGGGCTGGCAGCTCCGCATCGAGGATCTCCCCGATGTGGATCGCACCGGACCGAATGAAGGCCCAGAGAGCCGCCCGCTCGCGGGCGCTGTCCCCGACCAGGTGAAAGGCTTCTGTCAGCACCGCCGTCGACGTCATCAGCGGGAGACGGAGATCTTCCAGGACTTCCACGCAGGCACGGTGCCATCGATCGTCCCGGTCGACCAGGGCCACCATCGGGCCCGTATCTATCAATCCGCTAGCGGGCACGTCGTCGAGTCAGTCGTTGTCGGACGAGGGTACGGGCTTGCTCGGACCTTCCGGGTTTGCCGCCGGCGATCGTACCGATGACTTTGGCCACGGCCGCTCGGAGCCGTGCCTGCCTGGCGGCTTCGCTTTCGTCACGTTCCGCCCGCGCCGAGAGCCACTGGGCTGTGATGTCGTCCAGCAGGGCCCCCAATGACTTTCCGGAACGACGCGCCTGGTCCTCGAGCGCGATCTTGCGGTTGCGCGCCAGTCGCCAGCTATACACCTCGCTCTTGGTCATGCACTACACTGTAGTGCATGAAGCGGCTTGTCGCAAGCTCAGTGGGAGACGCGGAGGACGACTTTGCCGAAGTGCCGGCGGGCGCCCATGTGGCGGTGGGCCTCGGCGGCTTCGGCGAGGGGGAAGACGCGGTCGACGACGGGCTTGAGGCGGCCGGCCGCGATGAGGGGCATCTGGACGTCCAGCTCGTGCTTGGTGGTGCTGTTGGCGCCGAGGAGCTTCAGTTCCTTGTGGAAGACGTAGGCCACGTTCATGTTGACGTCGTAGGCCGCGGTGCCCCCGGTGGTGACCAGCCGGCCGCCGCGGGTGAGGCTGCGGATCGACTTCTCCCACACCTCGCCCCCCACGTGCTCGAAGACCACGTCGACGCCGCGCTTGCCGGTCAGCCGCATGATCTCGGCCTGGAAGTCCGTGGCCGCGTAGTTGATGGTCTCGTCGGCGCCGATGGCGCGGGCGCGCTCGAGCTTCCAGTCGGCGCTGCCGGTGGCATACACGTAGGCGCCCACGGCCTTGGCGATCTGGATCGCCGCGGTGCTCACGCCCGAGCTGGCGGCGTGGATCAGCACGGTCTCGCCGGGGCGTAGCTCGGCCTTGGTGATCAGCATGTGCCACGCGCAGCCGAACGCGGTCGGGAAGGCGGCGCCCTCCTCCCAGCTCATGGCGTCGGGCATGGCGATCAGGTTTCTGGCCGGGAGCTTCACGTACTGGGCGTAAGCGCCTGGTAAATGCGCGCCGAGGTACTTGTAGTCGCGCGCGCAGCGGTTGGGATGGCCGGCCACGCACTGCTCGCAGCGCCAGCACGGCACCACCCACCACGCGGTCACGCGCTGGCCCGGCGTGAACGACACGCCGGCGTCGGGATCGATCTCGTCGACCTCACCCGCGAAGTCCGAGCCGAGGATGTGAGGAAACGTGCGGTTCGGCTTGTAGCGGCCCTCGCGCGCCATCAGGTCGAACGCGTTCAGCGACGCCGCGTGGACCTTGACGATGGCCTCGCCGGGACCGAGCACCGGCCGCGGCAGCTCGCCGTGGCGCAACACCTCGGGGCCGCCGTACTCCGTGTAGAAGACCGCCTTCATCGAGCGACCCGTCATCGCCGCTTCTCCGAACGAAGGCGACGATTGACGAGCTCGCGAAGCGCGGATGGCGCGTCGTGGTTCATGACGGTCGCCGCGCCGAGAACTCCAGCGTGCGCCGCCCGGTGAACGCCTCGGTCGTTTCGAAGCGATGCTCGTCGCCGGCGTCGGTCGTGAAGACCCACAGCCGCAACGGCACGATGGCCTCGCCTTCCAGGTCGACGGTCACCCGTCCCTCGCGCTCGTCGACGCGCGCGATCGTCGTGCGGACCTTGCTCAGCGCGTAGTCGGCGATGAAATCATACGGTGCGGGCTCGTACCGATGCCGCGGCAGCAGCGCGGCGGCGCGGCGCAGCAGCTCGCGCCACTCGTTCTCGCCCAGATGGCGGGCGAAGTGAGAATGGGTGATGCTGCCCCCGAAGAACATCGCGTCGAGCCCGAGCCGCGTGTGGTCGGCCAGGCGCCGCGCCGAGGCCGCGATCTGATTCTCGACGTAGAGCGGTCCGATCGTGAGGCCGTTCAGCATGTCCCACTTGTACGGTCCGTAGCCGCCGGGACGGTGATAGAGGAAATGATCGGCGTCGAGGTACGCGCGCGCCGCCTCGAAGGCGGGCGGGTAGTGGTTGTAGACGGCGAAGAAGCGCTCGGCCGGGGCGGGCAGGTAGTCGAACGCGTAGTCCATCGAGCCGTAGGGCGCGGGACGCCAGTCGCGGTGCGGGGCTTCCCAGGGCTCGCCCGGCATCGTGATGTTCATCTTGTAGGTGATTCCGCGCGCGACGAGCCCGGGGATCGCGTTGGGGCTCCAGCCGTGATCGTGGTCGCTGAGAATGCGTGACGGCCGGATCGCGAGCTTGGTCAGCGTGTCGTCGATCTCGCTGAACAGCTCGCGGAACCGCGCCGGCGAGTACTCGCCGCGCTCGTCGCCGTAGAACAGGCTCGTGCTCGGGGCCAGCGTGTGGGGCGAGAACTCGGCCTGGCCCCCGGCGAAGAGCGCCGACGCCTTGGCGGCGCCGTCGGCAGTCAGCGAACGGATACAGAAGCTGAGGTTGGGCACGTGGCCGGCCTCGTTCAGCACATCGACGAAGCGGAGATCCTTGGCGTCGCGCCAGAGACCCTGGCAGTCGTCGAAGCGAAACCGTACGAACGGCGGCATGGCCTTCATCACGAACGGCTTCCGCGCCGCCCACGTGATCCCGCGCAGCCACACGTCGTCGAGACCGAAGGTGTGGCCGAAGTATTGCCGCCGCCACACCTTCGGCGAGACCAGCCACTGCACCACCTTGCCGCGTCCGAAGCGGCGCGCCACCAGCATGGGCGCGCCGTCGCCGTCCTCGAGCAGCGTGGTGGCGTCGACCGCCCGCGCCAGCGCCGTCGGCGTCGGAACCTTCAACGCCTTCTGCCGCTCGCCGTCCTGCCACCACGTGATCGGATGGCTCGAATCCGTCACGCCGAGCACCTGGGTCCCGCCGGTGACGACTTCGCCACCGCGCCCCGCCCCGGCGAGCCCGGCCGCGCTCAACCACGCCGCGCCGTACGCGGCGAGATCGGCGTCGAAGCTCACGAGGCCCATCCCCTGCTCCGCCGCGCGCAGGAGCGTTGATTGCCCGGTCGCGCCCAGACGACCGCCGAGATGTTCCTGGGCGACGAGGGCGGCGCGACAGCCCGCGAACGTTGCGTCGGTGAGCGACCCCGTCGCCAGATCGGCAACGCGGAACGGGATCCCGAAGTGAGCGAGCGCGCCGAACGTGGTCTCGAACAGCAGCGGAAATTCCGGCTGGCTCGAATCCACAACCACGACGACGGCGAGGTTGCCGCGCGACTGACGATACGCATCGAGCGAAAGCGCGATCGGCACGCGGGCCATCCTACAACAGCCCGCGCGGTCTCGAACTGCGGATGCTTACGGCGTCAACCGCGCGATCGTGTCCGCTTCGTGCCAGGAAGCACGGGCCTCAGTGGCCCGCGATG
>Ga0193725_1000294_pt1 | contig 15646 bp, 16 predicted proteins | sample H2a2metaG_FD_143058 | JGI IMG/M metagenome (GOLD analysis project Ga0193725, IMG submission 143058) | Soil microbial communities from a riparian zone of the East river system, Colorado, United States - H2a2 | ecosystem: Environmental > Terrestrial > Soil > Riparian zone | place: USA: East River... | reverse complement strand
CACGGCAATGGGGGGGGGGGGGGGGGGCGCCCGGCGCCCGGCGCTGAAGTACGAGAAGCCGATCGTAGCGAGGCTGTTGTACGCGGTCTTGGCCCCGGGCAGGGCCGCGTAATGCTCGATCCCCATCCGTCCCTCGACCCGGAGCGCGAGATTCGGGCTGAGCATGTTCCGGAAGCCCACGCCGAGGTGCGTACCCCAGGTCGGGTGGGTTTTCCGGCTGTTTTGGCCGGTGATCCGGGTGAACTGCGTTCCACCGGTGAAGAAGGGGCTGAACCGGGCGTTCAGGTTGAACGTGTAAGTCGCCGCGGCGAAGGGCGTCAGATACTTCACCCCGGAAGCCTTGGCACCTGAGGTGCCGATGCTGAACCCCCAGTGGTTCGACACGTTGTAGCCCACGCGCACCGCCAGGGCGGGCGCGAGGCGACTCGGCTTGGCACTGGTGCCGTACCCCGTGCTCCCGAGATAATCTCTGAGGGCACCGTCCGTGTACCAGAGGCCGGCACCCACGCTCCACTCCCAGCTATCATCGCGCTGCGTACCCACGCTCTGGGCCGCCATGGGCTGCGCGAGCGCCAGCATCGGCAGGACCGCCGCCAGCGTCCGCACGCTCTTCAGAATTCGGTCACGCATGTGCTCTCCTCAATCTCTCTAGAGTCATCGCTTCCGCGGGGCAGGAGACGGCGACCGGACTGGTCGCCGGCTCTCGGCCCGCGTGCGAGCGTACGCCTTACGGCAGGGTAATCGTGTTGTTGGTGCCCAAACTCACGGCGCCGTTTCGCGCCAACGCTCTCCCGAGCATCGTCGCGTTGTCGACCAGCGTAATGCTCGTGAGCGCCAGGATATTGCCCCTGAACGTGGTGCCGGTCCCGAGCGTCGCGGAGCTGCCGACTTGCCACCAGACATTCTTCGCCTGGGCGCCACCGATCAGCGCGATGTTCGCACTGGTGCCGGTTGTGAGCGTGGACCCCATCTGGAACACCCACACCGCGTTGGCGTTGCCCTGGCCGTCGAGCGTGACGGTTCCGGTCACCGCCATCGATGACGCGGTGCAGTAGATCCCGGGCGCCAGCGTCCGTCCACCCAGATCAGCAGGCGTAACTACCGTACCGCACGGCCTGCCGGCCAGGTAATTGTACGCCGTGGTGAGGTCGAGCTGCGCCTGGGCGGACGCGGCGTTCGCCAGGTTCGTCGAGCCGGTGATCACGCACGGTGGGAAGCCCGTGGTTGTGCTGCCCGGGCTGACGCCCACATCGGCGTTGATGGTGCCCCCGGTGACACACGTGACCGTCGAGCCGGCCAGGATTCCGTACGTCACGGCCGAGCCCAGGACTGGGGCCGCCGTGGCGCCCACTATCGCAGTAGCGAAGCCCGAAATACTGCCGCTCCTCGCCCGGATGGTATTAGGGTATGTCCCGGGCGTCGCGCCCGCGGTGAACAATCCCGAGCTGCTGTTGATCGTTCCGGCCGTGGCGTTCAGATTGGCCCAAAGGAGCGGTGGAGGAATCGTGACAGTCGCGCCGGTCACGTCCTGGCCCGCGGCCGTGTATTGGATGTTGTTCCCGACTGCTGCGCTCCCAGGGTTGGGCGAGACGGTGATGGTGAACAATTGACCGGCAACCGGCGGGCCTTCGTTATGCTCGCACGCGGCCAATAGTGCCGCGAACGGGACGATGACGAGGAGTCGGGCCGTGGATCGGGATACAGTGAACATTTGCTTCCTCCGAGTGTTGCGTGTCGTACAACGCACGCCGGGATCCGCGTGGATGTCGGAACTTCCTCGCCGCCAGATTCTCGTGGGAGGTATGCTCCGGAAGACCTCCGGCGGGTATCGCACAATGAGGTGAAAGGTGAGTGACAGACGGATGCGGTATGACCAATCCGGATTAGTGATTCGAAAGGACTAGGGGATAAACCCTGCCTGAATGCTGGACTAAACATGGCGTGCCACGTTTCTGTCCTCCTCGAGGCAAGGATTTCGCGACCCGCTCTACTTCCGGCCCGGCACTTCCCACTAGGGCCGCTGGGCGCGATGGGTGCGCCCGGATAGGCCACCGAGGGCCCCGCTACAGCGACCGGAAAACTACTGCACCAAATCCGACCAGGATCCAAGACCAGAAGACGAAATCTGAGGGCGCGTGCTCAAGCGAAAGCCCCAGCGGATGAAAAAACTGTGACGCCCTCCTCCTCCTCGCCCTGGCGATCTTGTGTGCGCAAGACCGTCTTACTTCGGCGCCCGGATGTTATTGCTGTCCATCGTCACCGCCTCGCGCGCCAGGGCTCTGCCCGACAGGTTTGAGGCGGTATTCATCGTAATACTCGAGTAGGCAAGGATATTTCCCACGAACGCCGTACCGCTGCCGAGCGTGGCAGCGCTGCCGACCTGCCAGAACACGTTGCCCGCGCGAGCGCCCTTCCTCACCAGCACTGACGAGTTGGTGGCGGTCGTGAGCGTGCTGGCGATCTGAAAAATCCAGACCCCATTGGCGCCCTTGCCCTGGCCGTCGAGAACGAGCCGGCCCGTCAACTGCGCCGATGACGTGAAGCAGTAGACGCCGGGCGCGAGGGTCTTGCCGCCCAGATCCTGACCGGTCAACGGAGTGGTGCAGGGTTTGCCGGCGAGAACAGCGTACGCGCTTTGGGCATCGGCTTGTCCCTGGTTCGCGGCCGGATCACCGACGTGTTGCGCTCCTCGTGCCATCGTGCCCGGAGGAAAACCGATGACAGACACGCCCGGGCTCGAGACACCCAGATCGCCGGTGATGGCCGTCGCGCCGGTGTTGGTCACCGTCGAGCCGCCCAGGACCGCGAAACTCGCGGCCCGGCCCAGCGATGGCCCGGCCGGTTTGCGGCTGCCCGCAGAGACGAAGGCGGACAGCGACGCCGCGACCAAGGCCGTGACGAGAATCAGTCCATAAAACATCAGGTTCTTCCTGGGATCGCTCATGACGTCCCTCTATTGGCTTCTCTGTGGTCTTGCCGGGCGCGCTTGTCCGCGTCCTTGACGAGCTTGTTGGCGACTTTCGTGTCGTGGTCGGCGGCCCGCTTCGCCTGTTTCGATTCGGCGCCGGAGAGCCCGAGGCTCTGGAGGGTCCAGCCGATGCTCTGACCGTTCTGCAGCCCGGACAGAATCGCCCCAGTCGTGACGTTCGGGTGTTGCGCGCCGAGGTTATCCGCCAACACGTTGGCTGCGACGAAGTTTCCGCGACTCAGCTTCGGATTCGCCGCGCGCGCGCTCTCGAACGCGTATTGGAGCGCCGCCGGCGTCGTGTTCAACTTCGCCGCAATGCCGCGAAACGATTTGAGATTCGCTGTGCGTTGCCGCTCGACCCGGGAGCTGTCTGCGGCGGTGCGCACGTGGACACTGCGCGCGTGCTGCTGCGCCGCCGTGGTGGTGGTGGTGGACGCCGCCAGCATCGCGAGCGTCATGAGCACTGTGAGCTTCATATAACTCTCCGACCTTGAATGACACGAACGACGATCACGATGACCGCGATCACGAGCAGCAGGTTAATCAGTCCGCCCACTGCGCTGACGCTGCCGAGCGCCCACAGCGCGAGCAGCACGATCACGACGGTCCAGAGCAATCGATCTCCCTTAAGCGCCACGGGGCCTCCTTTGCAGGCCGGCGCCTACGAGCAGCGCCCCACCGACGATGGCGACCGCGCCGAGCCACGTCGGAACGGCGCGTTGCGCGTCAACGGAAGCCCGGACGTCACCGACCTGGATGACGCTGCGCTGCGAGCCGTAGCTCAGGCCACGGAACAGGATGAAGGCGCCCAGGGCCAGGAGCAGGATGCCCACTACCAGTTGGGGTTTCATGCGCGGTTCTTCCGATCCTGCGACTTCTCCGCCTTGCTCTTCTTCGACAGATCGGCCCGATGCGCGCGCGCATAGGTCTGGATATCGAGGAACCGGCCCTCGGCATCGCGCACGGCATAGAGCTTCTTGCCGGCGCTGCTGCGATGTGTGGTGCGATGCGTGGGCATGATCAACTCCTGACGATGTTGAGACGTTGCGACAGCGTGACGAGGATGTGCGTGCCTGCGGGAAGGCTGATGTCGCCGTCCTTCGTGGCCGCCGCGTACGCCCCGCCGGCCGCCGCGCCCACTACGGCACCGATGATGGTTCCCTTGGAGTTCTTGCCGATGATCTGGCCGACGATCGCGCCTGCGGCTGCGCCGACTCCTACCTTCACGGCGTCGCCGCCACTAACGGGACGCCCGTGCCGCTCGGTCGCGAGGGAATCGATGGTCGCGTTGATCGGGTAACTCCTGCCGCTCACCGCGATACTGTTCACGGCCAACGTCAGCGTGCCCGGGCTGCTGGGGTTCGGTGCGGGCTTGACGTCCGTGATCGTCCCGGACACCAGAGAGCCTGCCGGAATCGCGACGCGGCCCGCGGCATCCTGCACGTCAGCCACGACCGTCGCGGTGAATGCATCGCCCGGCTTCGCGGTGCGTGAGCTGATCGTTGCCGTCGTCGCCATGGAGAATTGCCGGAATGCTTCCAACGTACGGTTGGCGCTGACCGCCGGGGCCCCCGACGTCTCCTTCTTCGAGACTTCCGCCGCCTGGCCGGATGGCTGGCAGGCTGCGAGCGCTGCGAGACTGAGTGCAGTGATGAGGCTGGTCTTGTAGTTCGATTTCATGGTGTCGTCCATTGTGAGGGAAAGAATCTGGGAGGAGGTATAGCGTAGCGGACGGCCGGCAGGAATCGCACAACAAAGCTACGACGGATGAGGTACAGCGTTACGTGCCGGTGAGATCGCGCTCCGCCGCCACGTCATCGGGAGTGACCGGGAGCGCAGGCTCGTCCGCAACCGCGATCGGGACCGTAAGCGAGAATCCCGCGTTCAGCTCCTGGAGCTTGGCTTCGAGTCTGCGGTTGACCTCGTGATCCTGCTCGGGACTGTCGCTCACGATGAGGATATGCGTGACCTGCTCTTCGACGACGACTCTCCCGGTCCACGTTCGCGCGTCGCGCCGGGCCTCGGTGTGTGCGTGGTCGAGGAGGGTCTTGATGGAGTGCAGCCGTGCCGCCGGCTGGGGCGGCAGGATTTGATAGGCATACGCCCAAACCGTTTTCGGCGTCGGAATGCGTTTCGTGCTCGGCATATGTTCCTCACGCGTCCTTGCACCATCGACTGCTGTGCGGGAAGGACGACCTGTAAGAGACCGACTGTGGGACAGAGACTAGCGGAGTGAGACTGCAGCAGATATCGCACAAAAGCATGAAAAACGAGGTACCTCGCTACGCCCGGGCGCTGCTCCTCTCGTTCGCGTAAGCCGCGATTTGCAGCCGCGTGTGCAGCGTCAACTTCTCCATGATGTTGCGGACGTGGCTCTTCACCGTATGGGTCGCGACGTTGATCCGTCCAGCAATCTCCTTGTTCCCCAACCCTTCCGCGATCAGGTTGATCACCTCGCGCTCGCGTGGCGTCATGCGCACGGAGTCGAGCGCTTCCGGCCGGCCCTTCGCGATCGCGTCCCGCGCGATTTGCGAGAAGAGCGTGCTGGTCATCTCCCGCGGCAGCACAGGGATGCCCTCCGCGACGGAGCGGATGGTCCTGACGAGATCGTCGAGTGTGGCATCCTTCATGATGAAGCCGGACACGCCTACGTTGACGAACTCTACGATGTCTTCGTGCACCGGGAGGAGGTCCATCACGATGACCTTGGACTCCGGGAAATCCTTCTTGACCTGCTCGGCCACGCGCAGGCTATCGCCGTGTCCCAAGCCGAGATCGAGCAAGACCACCTGCGGCTTCGATTCTCGCAGCACGGATGTATCGGCGGCCGACGTCCCGGCGACGACCTTCAGGTCCGGGAGCTGACTCAGCAGCGCAGTTATCCCCTCGCGCACTAAGCGATTGTCTTCGATGAGGGCGATTGAAATCACGGCGCGACCCCGACCATGCCCACCACCTTCCGCAGTACCGAGGTCAGGGATTCCCACCAAAGAAATGATACGGTCCCCCCCCCGCTCGGATAGGCGGGGGAATCCCGCCCCGGGCACGCGGTGTCGGGGAAATCCTTACAGCAGGCTACGAATCGGGAGCGAGGATTCCGGACTCGACGGCGAAGCGATACAGCTCCGCACGGCCTTTGAGACCGAGCTTCTTGCTCAGCCGAGTTCGGTGCGTCTCCACGGTTTTCACGCTCACCTTGATTTGCGTGGCGATCTGCTGATTGGAGTACCCCTGCGCCAGCAGCTGGAGCACCTCCCGCTCGCGACGGCTCAAGTCCTTCGGGCGCTCGGCCTTGGCGCGTGCCCTGCCCGAGACTGCGTGCGATCGCGAGCCCAGCGACTGCGTGAGATCGACAAATGTGCGCCCCGCGTGGACCGCCCGGATGGCGGACAGGAGTTCCGAATCGGCGACCTTCTTGACCACATACCCGGCCGCGCCGGCCGCCATCGCGGAGGCGAGATACGCCGGATCATCATGCATGGTGAGGACCAGCACGCGTGTCTCTGGGCAGCCTCGCAGCACCTGACGGATGACGTCGCCGCTGGGTGGTCCGGGCATCGAGAGGTCCATCAGGACGACGTCGGGCTGCAGCTCGCGCGCCTTCTGCAAAACCTCCACGCCGTCGCCGGCTTCCCCCGCGACCGCCATGTCATGCTGGACTTCGAGCAGCATGCGGAGTCCGGACCTCAGGACGGCATGATCGTCGGCGATCAGGAGTCTAATTGGAGTCATGGCGGCGAATCCCGGGAATGCGCGCGCGGATCGTGGTCCCATGTCCCGGCCGCGACTCGATCTCCACCGATCCGCCCAGCAGCGCGACGCGCTCCTGCATCCCATGCAGGCCGAGTCCCGATGCTTCACTCAAAGCGGCAGCCGGGTCAAATCCGACGCCGTCATCACGGATCGCGAGCTCGAGCATAGCGTCCTTGTGTTTTAGCACGACGCCAACCCCTCGCGCCTGGGCGTGACGGGCCACGTTCGTCAGCGCCTCCTGCAGGATCCGATACATCGTAGACTGCACGAGTGGGGCCATTCGGCGCGGAACATTGCCGACGACACGGAAGTCGACGGCGATCCCAAACGCTTTGGCAAAGTCGCTCGCGTGTCGCCGGGCGGCCGCCACGAGCCCTTTGTCGTCCAGGACGGCGGGATGCAGCCCGCGGGCCAACCGCCCGACATCGTCCACCGTGTGTGCCGCCACTTCCCGCAGCCGCTCTGCCATTGAGCGCACCTCCGCGAGCCCCGTCTTGTCCCCGATGGCACGGAGGCCCACCAACAGAGTGGTGAGCGACTGCCCCGTCTCGTCATGCAGCTCCCGCGCGATCCGCCGCCGCTCCTGATCCTCCGCGGAAAGCAACCGCTTCAGCAACCCAAGCCGCGTGGTCTCGGCGTGCTTGCGGTCGGTCAGGTCCGTGATGATCACCATACGAACGCTGTGCCCGTTTCCGGCCTCGAGCGGCACCTGAGCAAGCGCGATCCACACAGGCGTCGCCGACCCTGCTTCACCCATGAAGGCGAACTCACGCCCGCCATTGCGCCCTCCCCGCACGAATGCCTCGAGGCTGTGGCGCTCGGCTGGCGCCGCGAACTGCGGGAACCGGGAGCCACGCACGCTCTCGAGTGGTGCGTGCGCGATTTCCGCGAGGCGGCGGTTCCCGAACAGAATCGTCCCATCGGGACTCAAGAGTGCGGCGCCGTCGCTCATGGCGTTCAGCAGCACGTGGTACGGATGCGTCGCGCCCTCGAAGGCGCGCGTCTCCTCGCCGCCGGGACCCGAGACGACGACCGCGTCAACGGCGCCGCTGCGGATGGCCTCGAGCGTAGCTTCGGCGTCCTGCAGGCGCGCTCGAAGTCGCTGCGTGGGACTGCGGCGCTTGCCCGAAATCCGCTTGCGCCTCATGACCTGCTAGAAGGTCGGGGGCGCAGGTCCAGCCCGACCAACGCGCGCTCGGTGTCGGAGAGATCGCCGACCAGTTTGCGCATCGGTTCGGGAAGTTTCCGGATCAGGGTGGGAAGCGCGAAGATCTGATCGCCGCGCGCCAGTTGCGGGCGCTCCAGCAGATCGATCACCTCGAGGCGGTAGCGTCCCTCCAAGTGCTCGTCGCAAATACGTTGGAGATTCGCCAGGGCGGCGAGGGAGCGCGCGGTCTGACCCGCGATGTACAGGCGGAGATCGAAGAAATCAAGCTTCGCCTTGGTCTTGCGCGGTTTGCCCGTGCGTCGCGATTTCGCTTTCACGGACGCGGCGCGCGCTTCCCGGAGCGCTGTGGCCCGACCGGTCCGTCCGTGGCTTGGGCCGCCCGCTCCGACCCGATCAGCACGCGGCCCTGATGGCGCACCACGTCGAGCAGCTTCAGGCCCTGGCTCGTCAGGAGGAACTCGCGCACCTGATTCGAATGCGGCATGCCGCGCGATTTCAGCACGTCGAGCGTGCGGATCCGCTCTCCGTTCCGGTCGATGTTCCGGAGCACCAGCCACGTGTCCATGAACGAGGAAATGCCGATGTCGGTGCCCTCGGGATGCCCTTCGTCGATGGTCAGCGACGTGAACAGCGCGGTCACCTGTCTCACCTTCATGAAATCGATCAAACGCGCGAGCATGGCCCTGACTTCGACGGACGTGCCCACCGAGATCAAGTTGCTGATCGGGTCGACCACGACGACCCGCGGCTTCTTTTCTTCGATCAGCCGGTGCATCGCGCTGAGGTGCCCTTCCAGCCCGCTGGTCGTCGGGCGTGCCGCGTGGATCTGGAGCAGGCCCTTGCGGAGGAACGGCTCGAGATCGAGGTCGATGGACCGCAGGTTGCGCGCGATCTGGGCGGCCGACTCTTCGAACGCGAAGTAGAGGGCGGACTCGCGCCGGCGGCAGGCGGCCTCTGCGAAGTAGCCCGCCAAGCTGGTCTTCCCTGAGCCTGCGGTGCCGGAGACGAGAATGCTGCTGCCCCGGAAGTAGCCCTTGCCCCCCACCATGGCGTCGAGATCCGGCACGCCGGTCGAGAGACGGCCGGGAGCAATGCTATGTTGCAATCCCAGCGACGCGATCGGGAGGACCGAGATGCCGGACTCGTCGATGAAGAACGGCGACTCGTTGGCCCCGTGCGTGGAGCCGCGATACTTTACGACGCGCAGCCGCCGGGTCGCGTTCTGCTCCACCACCCGGTGGTCCAGCATGATGACGCAATCGGTGATGTACTCTTCGAGGCCGTGGCGCGTCATTCCAGTTTCGCCGCGCTCCCCCGTCACGATGGCGGTGACGCCCTTGGTCTTCAGCCAATTGAAGAGCCGGCGCAGCTCGGCGCGCAACACGCGCGTGTCGGACAGTCCGGAGAACAGCGTTTCGATCGTGTCAAGGACGACCCGCTTCGCGTGGACGGAGTCGATCGCGTGCTCGAGCCGAATGAAGAGGGCGTCAAGGTCGTACCCGCCGGTCTCCTGGATCTCATTGGGTTCGACGCGGATGTAGTCGAGCGCGAGTTTCTTGCGGGCCGAGAGCGGGCGCGGGTCCAGCCCGAGCGAGGCAAAGTTCGCCGTCAGATCTTCGATGGATTCCTCGAACGACAGGAACACGCCCGGTTCATCGAACTGGCGGGCCCCGTTGATCAAGAACTCCATCGAGAGGATCGTCTTGCCGCACCCGGGGCCACCGCAGACGAGCGTCGGCCGGCCGCGCGGCAACCCACCTCCGGTGATTTCGTCCAACCCCTGAATGCCCGTCGGAGATTTGGGGACGGGCTGAACCAGGGCTGGGCGTCTTGCGGTCTTGGCCACGTCAGAAACTACGCGCCGAAAAGCAGCGCACGCTAGTCAGTCATGGTCTCGGCGTACCTACCTTTTCATGCTTTCGTGGGATATCAGTGCCGCGCCGTCTGGGCTTAATTGCCTAGTACAAACCGGCGATGGGTAGGTCGGCTGCTGATGTGCCAAGGGTTGGGGTTCGCGGGCACAGCACACTCCTTCGACTGTCGGTTCCCCTCGACACCCGAAAATCCTCACGACGAAAGACCATATGAAACGCTTTACGATCTTGTTTGCGTCCCTCGCCCTACTGGGCGTTGGGTGTAGCGATTCCACCGGCGCGGGCCGTCAGAACAACCCGCCCAATCCGAACGGCCTCGGTCCGGCCGCCCTGAACCTGGGCACCGCCGGCGCTTACGTCATTCTGGCCAAGGCCGGCGTCTCCACTACGGGAGTCACGGCCGTTGTCGGCGACATCGGGCTGAGCCCGGCCGCCGCGTCGTACGTCACCGGATTTGCCCTGTCCAGTCCTGCGACGACGTTTACGACGTCCGCCCAGGTCACCGGGAAGGTGTGGGCCTCCAACTACGCAGTGCCGACGCCGGCGAATCTGACTGTCGCCGTCCTCAACATGCAGAGCGCGTATACGGACGCAGCGGGCCGCACGTCGCCCACCGCCACTGAGCTGGGTGCCGGCAATATCCAGGGGATGACGTTGGCCCCCGGGCTGTACAAGTGGGGAACGGGCGTTTCCATCCCCAGCGCGGTCACGCTTTCGGGTGGCGCGAATGACGTCTGGATCTTCCAGATCGCACAGAATCTCACGGTGGGCAACGCCGCCATGGTCACGTTGAGCGGCGGTGCACAGGCCAAGAATGTCTTCTGGCAAGTCGCGGGTCAGGTGACGTTGGGCACGACGTCCAATTTCAAAGGCATCATTCTTTCCAAGACGCTGATTGCGTTCAACACCGGCGCCGTGATTACGGGCCGCGCGCTGGCGCAGACCGCGGTTACGCTGGATGCCACGGCCATTACGAATCCATAGTTCTTCGCAAGGCCTAGCCTGGTTGTGCTGCAGGGGTCTGGATGTCCCAAGTGGGGCGTTCAGGCCCTGTTTGTTGCGAATCGCATCGAGGAGTTAACCCCAGAACCGCTCGCCGGGTCTTCGGGTATGCCCACCATACTCTGGACAGGAGATCACATGCGGTTGCATACCATTACGACGCTGCTGCTGCTCGCCGCGCCGTGCGCGGGCGCACTGGCGGCGCAGGCGAGTACCCCGGGCGCCCTCAGCGACGACATCGTGCTGCGGCAGATCCATCGCACGAATCTGGAAGAGATTCGTATGGGTCAGCTCGCGCAGCGCAACGGATCCTCAGCACAGGTGAAGCAGTACGGAGCGCAGCTCGTCCGCGATCATAAGGCGGCGGACCAGAAGGTCGTGGCGCTGGCCAAGCAGCTCCGGATTGCACTCCCGCAGGAACCGGGACAGATGAGTCGCGGACCGGCGAGAGATTCCGTCAGCCGGCCCGGTTACATGGGCCGCCGGGACTCGACGGCCGAATTGACGACGCCTCCAGACTACTCGCAGAGCTCCCCGCAGCGCGGCGATCCACCGGACCCTCAGGGCGAACGACTGCGGTCCCTGCGCCGCGCAGCGTTCGACACCGCGTTTGCGAACGCGATGGTCGAAGCCCACACTCAGGCCATCAGTTTGCTCGAGCTGGCGCAGGGCCAGGCACAGCATGACGAGCTGCGGTCTCTCATCGCGAGCACGCTGCCGACGTTGCGCGAACACCTCCAGAACGCGCAATCACTCGCCAGCGGCGCAGCGACAGGCAGTAGCAGCCCGCAGAAATAGTGGACCGAGGGCGCGCCGCTCTTGACGCGATCTGACCGGATGAGTTAGAACCCACCGACGATGACATGGTCGGTGCGGTGGCTGGCGTGCGCGGCGGCGGCGGCGGCGGCGGCGCTGTGGTGCGTGCCGCTCGCGTTGCACGGCCAGATTCCCGCCGACACGACGAAGCCCTACCCGCTCCCACCGCTGACCGTCTCGGTCACGCGCGCCGAGCTGCCGCTTTCCAAGGTCCCGCTCTCGGTTCACAGCGTCGATCGCGCGCAAATCAGTCGCGCCAAGCCGACATGGGGCTTGGACGAGGCCCTCGCGAATGTGCCGGGCGTGTTCGTCGCGAACCGATACAACTTCTCGCAGGATCAGCGCATCTCGATTCGCGGCTTCGGCGCCCGCTCGGCGTTCGCCGTGCGCGGGATCAAGATTCTCGTGGACGGAATCCCGCAGACCCTTCCCGACGGCCAGGGCCAGCTCACCAACCTCGAGCTGGGCGAAGTGGACCGCATCGAGGTGCTGCGCGGCTCGTCTTCGGCGCTGTTCGGGAATGCGTCCGGCGGCGTGATCAGCATCTGGACCGATCCGCACGCCGTAGCGGGGTTGCGTGAGGACGCACGGTTTGTTGCCGGGCGGTTCAGCGAGCGGTCGGGGCGAGGCTGGAACAAGTGGCAGACCACGACCGCGGTCCCTGTCGCAGGCGGGAGCGCCTCGCTCACGGTCTCGCGGCTCGATTACGAGGGAGAGCGCGACCACAGCGCTGCCGACCAGCGCGTCTTGAACGCGCGCCTCCGGCTGCCTCTGGCGGACGGCTGGTCGCTCGCCCTGGTGACCGATGTGGGAGACAACCCGCGGGCCGACAATCCCGGTTCGCTGACACTCGCCGAGCTGAGCGCGAACCGCGATACGGTGCCGCTGCTGAATCAGAATCGCAACGCCGGCAAAGCCGTGACCCAGTTTCAGACGGGTGCCACGCTGCGCCACGCGACGCCGAGCGGCGGGGAGGCGGCGCTGACGGTATTTGGACTCACGCGTGACCTCAAGAATCCGATTACTACGACCTATATCGATCTCAATCGGCTGGATTACGGCGCGCGCGCGACGGTGACGTATCCGCTATCCATCGGCGCGCTGACCCACCGTCTCACCGCAGGTGTTGATTTCCAACGCCAGCGCGACAATCGCAAGAACTTCAATTATCTCAACACGCCTGGCGACTCCGCCAAGGCCGACACCGTCCGCGCGCTCGATCAACTCGAGCGGGTCACAGAGATCGGCCCGTTCGTCCAGAGCGCGCTCGAGCTGTCGGCGCGCACGACCGTCACCGCGGGGCTCCGGTACGATTGGGTCCAGTTTGGCGTGCAGGACCGACTGGTGACGACCACTCCCCCCCCGAATCCCGACGACTCGGGCGACCGGTTGATGCGCGCGCTCTCCGGATCATTCGGCCTCGCCGTGAATCCATCGACCCGAACGACGTTGTACGCCAACATCGGCTCTTCATTCGAGACGCCGACCACCACCGAGCTGGCGAACTCGTCGACCGGTGCCGGTGGCTTCAATCCCGATCTCAAGCCGCAACACGCATGGAGCTACGAGGTCGGGGCGCGCGGGTCGCTCGGGGAACGGCTCGCGTTTACGGTCGCAGTCTTCCAGGCCGACGTCCGCGATGCGCTCATCCCCTACGAGATCGCAGCGCCGCGATTCTACTATCGCAATGCGGGCAGCACCCGCCACCGTGGTGTCGAGCTCAGCGGGGACCTCGCGATCGCGGCGGGGGTGCGTCTCAACGTGGCGTGGACCTACGCGGACTATCGATATCGCAGCTACTCGTTCAACACCGGCACCGGCGTCGGGACCGTGGTGCATACGCTCGACGGCCGCGCGCTGCCGGGAATTCCCCGGCACTGGTTGAATGTGCTGGTGCGGGCGCAGCCGGCCGGATTCCGCGGCGCATGGGCGGAGATCCAGCAGAGCTATTCGTCGGGATACTTCGTGAGCGATACGCTGAGCACGCGTGCCTCGCCGTGGTGGTCCATGAATGTGCGCGTGGGTTGGGAGGGGACTGCGGGCGGTATGCGCCTCGGACCGTTCGTGGGCATCAACAACGCATTCAATCATCTATATGTCAGCTCGGTGGTCATCAATGCCGCGCGCGACCGCTTCTATGAGCCCGCTCCAGGTCGGAACATTTATGTGGGCCTTTCGGTCGGAGCTGGTCGATAGGTAGCTTGGAACCCATGACAAAACTGTTGAGCCTCTTTGGCTTGGTATTCCTCGCGGCGCCCGTCTGCCTGGCGCAAACTCCAGCCGCGCAGATCGACCGCACCTGGCTCACCGTCGATACGACAGCCAAAACCGCGACCTTCCAGTTGACTGCGGGGCTGACGCAGCTGAACGGTGGCCTGAACTTCAACGGGTTCAACGACGGCAAGCTGACGTTGACGGTTCCCACGAACTGGACCGTCGTCCTGCGCTTCGCAAACCATGACGCGAATCTCCCGCACTCCGCCGAAGTGATCGATACGACGAAGCCGATGCCCGCCGGCCCGGTTGAGCCGCCGGCGTTCCCGCGCGCCATGACGGCGCAGGCGCGGCTGCTGCAAGGCCACGGCTCGGGCGAAACGGACTCGGTGCGATTTGTGGCGAACAAGGCGGGATCCTATATGATCTTCTGCGCGGTGCCGGGCCATGGCCTGGCGGGTATGTGGATCCGGCTGACGGTCTCGCCGACCGAGAAGCGGCCGACGCTGACGAGCTCGACTACCTCGCATGACCGACACGCAATCTCCACACGTCGAGACGCCGCACGGCTTCTGGCAAACGATCCGCGAAGCGATTCGCGGCAGCCATCACGACTATACGTCCGGGCCGATCGGCCGCGCGATCATCCTGCTCGCGGTGCCGATGGTGCTGGAGATGCTGATGGAGTCCGTATTCGCCGTCGTCGACATCTTCTGGGTCGGGCACATCGGCCCGGACGCGGTGGCGACGGTGGGACTCACCGAGTCGATGCTGACGATCGCCTATACGGCCGCGATGGGACTGTCGATCGGCGTGTCGGCGATGGTGGCGCGCCGCATCGGCGAAAAAAATCCAGAGGGGGCGGCCGAGGCGGCGGTCCAGGGCATCGCGCTCGGCGTGATCGTGGCGGCCGTCATCGGCGTGGCGGGCGTACTGCTCGCGCCGAAACTGCTGGCGCTCATGGGTGCGTCTCCCACGGTCATCGCGACCGGCCAGACGTACACGCGCGTGATGCTGGGCGGCAACGTGGTCATCCTGCTGCTCTTCCTCATCAACGCGATCTTCCGCGGCGCGGGCGATGCCGCGATCGCGATGCGCGTGCTGTGGCTCGCGAACTGGATCAACATCATCCTTGGACCGCTGCTCATCTTCGGCATCGGTCCGTTTCCCCGTCTGGGCGTCACGGGCGCCGCGATCGCGACGACGATCGGGCGCGGCATCGGCGTGCTCTATCAATTGTACCGGCTGTGGCGGCGCGACGGCCGCGTGGTGATTCACGGCCACCAGATTCAGCTCAAGCCGGCGGTGATGAAAACGCTGCTGCGGCTGTCGGGGACCGGGACCTTCCAGGTGTTCGTCGGCATGGCGAGCTGGATCGGCCTCACGCGGATCAATGCCTCGTTCGGAACGGACGCGCTCGCCGGATATCAGATCGCAATCCGCATCATCATCTTCGCGCTGTTGCCGGCATGGGGTCTCGCGAACGCCGCGGCGACGATGGTCGGCCAGTCATTGGGGGCGGGGAAGCCCGAGCGTGGCGAGCAGGCGGTGTGGCAGGCGGCGTTTTACAACCTGATCTTCCTCGGCGTGGCGGGCCTCTGCTTCGTCGTGTTCGCGAATCCGATCGCGCATGCGTTCACCAAGGACCCGGCCGTGGCGTCCATCGCCGCGGAATGTCTGCGCATCATCAGCTACGGCTACCCGTTCTACGCCTACGGGATGGTGCTGACCAATTCCTTTAATGGTGCTGGCGATACCTGGACCCCGACGTGGCTGAATCTGTTTTGCTTCTGGTTGTGGGAGATTCCGCTGGCCTGGGTGCTCGCGCGGCATTTCAATTTGGGACCCCAG
>Ga0193725_1000293_pt1 | contig 15653 bp, 18 predicted proteins | sample H2a2metaG_FD_143058 | JGI IMG/M metagenome (GOLD analysis project Ga0193725, IMG submission 143058) | Soil microbial communities from a riparian zone of the East river system, Colorado, United States - H2a2 | ecosystem: Environmental > Terrestrial > Soil > Riparian zone | place: USA: East River... | reverse complement strand
CCACTTCGGCCTACCTGGCGACCCACAGCATCGGTCGGGCGCTGATCTATCCCATCACGGTCCCGGCGGCCGCGTTCGTGTTGTGTCTGTTCTTGATGCCGGAAACCCGGAAGATCAGCATCTGGCAACCGTCCGACGTGCGCGCACCAGCCAGGGGGTAGGAAAAGGCCGCAAACAAAGAGGGGCCGAGACCTTGCTTGTCCCGTCCCCTCAAAGAACTAGACGCCTCGACGCCTAGACGTCTAGTAATTCACGGCTTCCATCTCGTTGTCCGCCACCTCATCATGATCGCGGTGCCGATCCCGAATGTGCTCCACCAACCGATGCAGGATCTGCATGCCGCGCAGGTTCAGCGCGAGCGCCGTAACCTTGTCGCCCCCGGCGAATGCCGCATCGGCCGAGGCACGTAGCTCCTTCACGTGACCCAGGATGGCGCGAATACGCGGCGCGTCGCGCCCGCCCAGAAACTGCTCGATCCGGACGATCGCCTTGTCGACGGCGAGCCCGGTCCGTTCGGGGGCGTTGGGGAAGATCTCGATCACCGCGGCGAGCACGGAACGGAACGCGAGGCGCCGGTAGCTGCGCGCTGCGGTTGTGTCGCCCGCTTCCCAAGCCGTGCGCGCCGAGTCACGGTACGCAGCGGCCGTGTCGAGGAAGGCGCGAGCTTCCGGGTCATCGGTGGTACGCAGCGTGTCGCGCAGCCGCCGCCACCAGCCTTCACAATTAGTCCCGGTTGACGCTGCCACATCCTGTGCGATCACCTGGGCATCCTGGGCGAGCACCAGCTCGCTGTTCGACACTCCGGTCGGGTCCTGGCTGCAAGCCGCCGTCATCGCCATCGCGACGAGTGCGGCCGTCATGTGCTTCCGCATTGAGTGCTCCTGTAAGGCGTCCGGGTGTTGGACGGCTGGTCCGTACGACCGTTAAGCCGCTTCGGGAGCCCTTGTCGGAGCGTGACTTACGGGGCCAAGCCCGAGGCTCATCAGACCGCCGAGCAGCATCACGCCGCCCGCCAGGAGAAACGAGCTGCGCGAGCCCAGCGCGTCGTACGCCCAACCCATCGCGAGTGGACCAGCCGTGCGCCCCAGCGCGGCAAAGGCCTGGGCGGCTCCAAGGATCGTCCCCTGCTCCGTCGGGTCGGCGTAGATCGAGACCAGACCCGACGCGGCTGGCGAGAACAGGCTGTTCGAGAAGGCGAGAGGGACGGTCCAGACGTACACCAGGAAGCTGCTCCCGAGGTACGGCACCGCGGCGATGCTGATCGCCATGCCGAAGAGTCCGACGACCAGCAGCGCCCGGGCTCCAGTGCGGCGCTCGATCTTGCCGAACAGAAACCCCTGCACGATGGCGGCGATCACGCCGATCACGACGAAGAGCCAGCCCAGCTCCTTCGCGCCCCAGTCAAAGAGTTTCGTGGTGTGCAGCGGCAACACCACCGTGTACCCCGAGAACGCGAACGGCGCGAGCAACCATACCAGCATCAAGGGGCGGAGCTGTTTGCGCGCCAGCGCCTCGACCATGTGCCCAAAGTCAAACAGGGGCCGGGTCGTGCGGTGCTCGACGGCGAGCGACTCCTGCAGGATGGCGCTCGCGGAGAAGAAATTGACGATCGACAGCCCCGCCGCGATCAGTCCCGGCGCCAAGTGACCGATGTAATGATCGGCGAGGCCCCCGATCAACGGACCGAGCACGAAGCCGATTCCGAACGCCGCGCCGATCATCCCCATCCCGCGCGAGCGCTCGGCGGGCGTCGTGATGTCCGCGACGTACGCCTGCGCCGCTGAGATGTTGCCGCTCGCGCAGCCCGAAATCACCCGGGCGACGAAGAGCCACCAGTACGACGGCGCAACCGCGAAGAGGACGTACCCGGCCGCATTGATGAGCATCGTCGTGAGCAAGATTGGCCTGCGGCCGATCCGGTCCGAGACACGACCGAGCAGTGCCGTTGCGAGGAACTGCATCGCGGAAAAAATGAAGATGAGCGCGCCGTACCCGATGCCGTGGGCGCCGAAGCGCTGCGCATAAACGGGCAGGATCGGCAGGACGATGCCGAAACCGATCAGGTCGATCAGCACCGTGAAAAAAATGACGCCGAGACGCGCGCGGGAAGCGGACATGACGGCTCGAATATAAGGTCGGTTCGTACCCTGGCGGACGTCGCGACGCGGACACATCGTTTTAGGGCGACCCAAAACCACTCGGGAGGGATCACCTGCCATGAACCGTCCATCGACCACCATTCGCGTCGCCGCTGCCGCCGCACTCGTTGTTGCCGCTGCGTGCAGCGACGGTACCCGCTCCACCGGGCCGGAGCCCGCTCCCGTGCTGCGGACCGCACAGGCTCCCGACCTCGGCAGCCTCGCCCGCACGGTCCCGGGATTCGGCGGCCTCTTCCTCGACCACGGCGTGCCGACGGTCTATTTGACCGACGTGACGAAGCGCGGCGCGGCCGAGCGCGCCTTGGGCGCGTTCGCTCAGAGCCGCGGTTTCGCCCCCGGCGACATCCGCGTGCTCCAGGGCCGGTATGCCTACGGCGATCTCGACCGCTGGACTCAGGCCGTGTCGTACGAGGCGTTCGATCAGGGCGGTGTGGTGTTCGTCGACCTCGACGAGGCCGCGAACCGTGTGCTCGTCGGCGTCGAGCGCGGCGCATCGCACGCCAACATCCGCGGCCTCGCCGCACGGTTGGGCGTGCCCGCCGAGGCCCTCGTGGTCCGCGAGACGGATCCGATCGTCTACGCGGCGACACTGCAGGATCAGGTGCGGCCGGTCGTGGCGGGCGTGCAGATCCACTTCGGCAACTTCCTCTGCTCGATCGGCTTCAACGCCGTGAGCGGCGGCCAGAACTCGTTCGTCACCGCCTCGCACTGCACCAACAAGCAGGGCGGCGTCGAAGGGACGCAGTACTTCCAGTCGTTATCGAGCCAGGCGAACAGCTTCATCGGCACCGAGGTCGCCGACCCCGCGTACAAGCGGAACCTCGCGCCCGGATGTCCGAAGGGGAAACTGTGCCGCTTCAGTGACGCCTCGCGTGCCGCGTACGCGGCGGGCGTGCCGTTCACACTCGGCGGGATCGCGCAGACGAGTGGACCCAACAACGGCTCACTTACGATCACGGGCACCTTCTCGATTACGTCCGAAGGCAACGCGGTCGTCGGTGATGTGGCCAACAAGGTCGGCCGGACCACCGGTTGGACCCAGGGCGTCGTGACGAACACCTGCGTCAACACCGGCGTGTCGGGCACGCGGATCGTGCAGCTGTGCCAGACGTTCGTCAGCGCCGGCGTCGGCGGTGGCGACTCGGGCTCGGATGTCTTCGGCCAGACCGGCGGTTCGAGTGTCCGGCTCCTCGGCATCCTGTGGGGTGGGAACCAGGCGGGCACGCAGTTCGTGTACAGCCCGATCACGAATGTCGAGCAGGAGCTCGGCCCCCTCACGACGTTCTGATCATGTGGGGCGGCGCCGTGTTCTGCGGCGCCGCCCTGTTCGTATCCGGGAGAGGGCTCCCCCAGCATCCCCTCCGCGTTACGCTCGTGGCGCCCGCCTCGGTTCGCCAAGGCAAGCCGGTTCCTGTAACCCTGCGCCTCACCAACACGAGCGACGCACCGGTGACTGTCTATCTCACCGGGCGCACCATCACGTTCGATATCATCGTGGAGCGGGCCGGCGAGGTGGTGTGGCGCAGGCTGGACCACGTCGCGACGCAGCAGATCGTGCAGGTCAAGACGCTGGCGCCGGGCGAGACGTTGGAGCTGCGGGCTCGGTGGCGCGCGGCCGCGCCGCCAGGGAACTACACCGTGACCGGCGTCATCCCGACCGACCGCGAGCCGTTGCGGGCGGCGTCCGTGAGCCTACGGATCAAGCCGTAGGGCTTATCCTCGCGTGACCCGGAGCACTTCGTCGATCGTTGTTATTCCCTCGCGCACCAGGCGCAAGCCATCCTCGGCGAGCGTCCGCATGCCGGCCTTTATCGCCAACGCTCGTAGCTCTGCGGCGTCGCGCTGTTGAGATAGCTCGGCCCGTATACCGTCGGTCATGACCAATAGCTCGTATATGCCAGTGCGCTCGTGGTACCCAGTTCCTCGGCATGCATCACAACCGGTGCCGCGATACGCTGGGTACTCGGTCAGGCCCGAGTTGGTGACGATCGTCTTGCACACCTGACAGATCTTCCGCACGAGGCGCTGTGCCAAGACCGCTTCCACGGTGCTCGCGACGAGGTATGGAGCGACACCGAGGTCGATCAACCGCACCAGCGCGCTCGGCGCGTCATTGGTATGGAGCGTCGACAGCACCAGATGACCGGTGAGCGCCGCGTGGGTAGCAATCTCGCTGGTCTGCTCGTCCCGGATCTCGCCCACGAGGAGCACGTCGGGGTCCTGACGGAGCAAGGAGCGGAGCGCGGTGGCAAACGTGAGGCCGACCTTTTCGTGGACGGGCACCTGCGGTACGCCGGGAAGCTCATACTCAACCGGGTCCTCCACGGTGAGAATCTTCTCGCGTCCGGTTCGGATCCGGTCCACCGCCGCGTAGAGACTGGTGGTTTTCCCGGAGCCGGTCGGTCCAGTCGCGAGGACGATGCCGTGGGGTCGGGTGATGACCTCCTCGAACCGCGTCCCCGGACGTCGTCTCCCATCCAGGTCACCAAGCCCGATGCGGCCCCGCTGCTTGTCGAGCAGCCGCAGGACGATGCTCTCGCCGTGGAGCACAGGTACCGTCGAGACACGCACGTCCACTTGCCGATCCTGAAGACGCAGGCGAATCCGGCCGTCTTGCGGCACGCGCCGCTCGGCGATGTCCAGGTCCGCCATGATCTTCAAGCGGCTGACGATCGCCGCCTTGAGGTGAGCTGGAGGCATCGGCCCTTCCTGCAAGACGCCGTCGATGCGATAGCGCACGCGCAGCTCATCGGCGTATCCCTCGACGTGTACGTCCGACGCGCGCGCCTCGAGCGCCTCGAGCAGCAGCAGGTTCACGAGCTTGACGACCGGCGCCTCATTCGCGAGATGGACCAGATCGTCGAGCGGTACCTCCGCCGGCGCCGCGTCGGACGCCTCTTCGTGACCGATGCCAGCAATCACGCCCTGAGCGGTGACGCCTTCGGCGCCGTACACGCGCCGGATCGCGGCCCGCAATTCCGCCTCCGGACCCTGGACAACGTCCGGCTCGGCGTCGAATACGAACCTCAGGTCGTCGAGCACCTGGGGGTCAACCTCGGGCATCCAGGTCGCGATCGCGACGCGCCCGACGTCGACCCGTAACGGCAGCACCGCGTTGAACTCGAGGTAGTCGGCCGTGAGGCGCTCGGAGAGGAGCGCGAGGTCGGTGAGGTCCAGTACTGCCGCACTGGTCATGGTGTCGAGTCCCGGTGTTGCCGCGTCGAGTCGATCAGCGGCCGCAGCGGGAGCGCGCCTCGCAGCAGCTCGGCCCCGTGGGTCGCGCCTTCCCTCGCCCGATCGGCGTCCTCGTCCGTGACGATGACGTGTGGCGTGAGGAACAAGAACAGCTCGCTGCGCGTCTCGGAACGCTGCGTGCTGCCGAAGAGGTGCCCGAGCAGCGGGATATCCTTGAGCAGCGGGACGCCGGAACGGGACCGATCTTGCTGCCGATCCACAAGGCCGCCGATGACCACGGTTTGACCGTCGCGCACGAACAAATGGGTGGACGCTTCGCGCGTGCTGATCACCGGCGCGCCGAACTGCACTTCGGCAGTGGCGTTACTGACCTGCTGCGCCAGCTCGAGGTTGACGTACCCATCCTCGTTGATCGTCGGCGTGAGTGTGAGCTGCGTTCCGACGTCCCGGTACTGCACCACCTGATCGCGAACGGCGGCGTCGGTCGGCAAGGACCGGAACACCTGGACGAACGGCCGCTCCGATCCGATCAGGATGCGTGCTTCCTGGTTGTTCTGGGCGAGGAGCACGGGCCTGGAGATGATCCGGACATTGCCGTTCGAAGAGAGTGCGGTGAGCGCGACGTCGACGTTGACGCGTCCGACGCGCATGACGCGCATCGCGAAATCGGCGGCAGAGGCGCCCTGCAGCGTGGCGCTCGCCGCATTCCCGGACCGTGTGGAATCGTCCCCGACCCGCCCGGAGACGCCCAGCTGAAAGTCGCGCGTGTTTTGCACCTCCGCGATGAGCACCTCGATCAGGACCTGCAGCGGGCGCAGATCCAGCGTCTCGATCGACTGGTGCAGCACGTCCCAATCCTCCGGCTGAGCCCGAATGAGCAGGGAGTTCGTCGCCTCATCGGGAACGATCTGCACCTGGCCGCGCAGCTGACCAGGGAGGCTCGGTGTTCGAGTGGCGCCAAGCGCCACACTCACCTCCGGCGCCTGACCGGGCTCCGTGGGCGGCACCTGTTGCTCGCGCAGCTCCTGCGACAGCATGGGCCGCGCCGCCGCACGGGCGCCGGCCCCCGGCTGGTTGCCGCCGCCGCCGAAAATCGCCTGGAGGGTGCCGGCGAGCTTTGTCGCGCGGGCGTGTTTAAGCCGATAGACAAAGAGCCGGAGGTCGGCAGGAGTCGTCGTGTCCTTTGGCGTCGCCATGGGGACTTCCCGGGCAGCGGCCTCGATCCTGATGAACGTCTGGTCCTCTATGACCTTGAGGCCGTTGGACGCCGCCAGCCCTCGCAACAACGGAAGGATCTGCTCGACGGGCACGGGCTGGTTCGTGCGCAACGTAACGCGGCGGTTGGGCAGCTCCGAGTACACGAGGTTGAGTCGCCCCGCTTCGCCGAGGGCCGCCAGCACGAGACGCAAATCGGCGTCCTGAAAGTCGAACTGCAGTCCCTGCGCCGTGGCCGTCACGGGAGCCGGCTCCTGGGCGGGCGCGCGGACCGCCGGGAACAGGGCCACAAGAGTGAGAAGGATGCATCGATGGTCACGCATGCTATGCCCCCGCTTTCCGGACCCAAACCGTGACCGTGGTGCCGGCGGGCGTGGCAAACTCCGCCGCCCCCGGCGATACCTTCGTGAGCGTCCAGTCCCCCACCCGTTCTCCGGGTCGCACGATGCGAGGCGCGCCGCCCTCCCACGCGCACATCGCGAAACCGGGCCCGTCGGGCGTCACAGCCGTCCCGATCAAGCGGACGCCGATTTCCACGGCTCGAGCCTCATGCGCTGGCCCGGCAACCGCTTCTCCCGGCAAGCGGAACCGCGTGCCAGGCCGGCGCCGCTCCGGGTGGAATGGATCTTTCGTCACTGTCGTGAGGACGCGGTCGACCGCGTATCCCTGGACGCGCACCGGCGCCACCAGTGCCGCAGCGACGCCCGCCGACGAATCGGTGGCTAGAGCGTCCTCCGACCGAAGCGCACGCCGTACGGTGGCGCTCACTGCGAGGCCGGCCAGGGCCAGGGCGCCGATGGCAACGCGCAGGAGCGGCGTCCGAAGGAGCCAGCGGTTCACGGCCGGACCTCCCCGCGGGGAGTCGTGAGCACATAGCCGCGCACGGTCGCCCCGAGCGTGAGCGTTTCGACGTCCGTCGGGTCCCCCGCCGCGCCGCCGCTCAGACGTGCGATTCCCAACCGCTCGACCCGCAGCAGCCGATCGCCGCTCTCGATCGCCGTGAGCCAGCGCAGCAGCCCCTCGAGGTCTCCCCGTCCGCGCACATTGATCTGCACGGCGACCAGGCCATCGCCCGCATCCTCAGGGGCGGCGCCTTCGATCGCCTCGATGAAGACGTCGTGCCGCCTGGCCGCGTCCCCCACCGCATGAAGGAGCGTCGCGGTCGCGGCGAAGGCAGCACCTGGCAGGAGCCGGGGACTGGCAACTCTCAGCACCTGCGCGGCGTCACCGACCTGCTCGGGTAAACGGCTCGCAGCGGCAACCAGTGTCAACTCGCGCGCCAGGAGCGCGTGCTGCTCACGCAGCCGCTCGCGGAGTGCCGTCCGGGCATGTACGAATGGTCTGACGACGAGTGTGAAACACAACGCGGGCAGCAGCACCGCCGCCCCGAGCATCACCGCACGGCGATCCCGCGGGTTCATGGCGTCCGCAACCGCACGCTCAAGGCAAACAACTCCCGCACCGTGCCATCGGGCGCGACGTCTTGTCGGATCGGCGCCTCGGCTCGCACGGCCGCGACGTGCGGCATCTGCTGCAGTGCCTGGAACACCTCTCCCGCTCGACCCGCGATGCCTTCGACCGAAACGCTGTCGCCCCGCCCACGCAGCGCCACGACGTGCGCCTCGCGCGGCAGGAAGTCCGCGAGGTCGGTGAGGAATGCGGACCAGTGCGGCGCGGTGGCTTCGAGCGAAGCGAGCCTGGTCAGTCGGCCCGTGAGCACGCCGAGCGAGTCGCGCGCCCGCATCGCCGCCGCGACCTGGGGCGCGACGGCGGCGCGGCGCTCACGCACGGCACGCAGCTCGCGTCCCATGCTCCAGTAGTCGATCCCCGCGGCCAGTATGAGCCCCACGACCGCGAGTCCCGCCAGGGCTGCGGCCACCTGCCGGCCGCGCCGCCGCCGCAACGCGTGCCCCCGCTCGGAGCGGAGGTCGGGGCCGGAGACTCGGTGGACCTGCTCCGCCGCCGCCGTCCAAGGATCGTCGACGACGGTATCGGCGGACGCTGGGTCTCCGGCGGGGAGGCGACGCCGTTCCACGACGTTCCCGCGTTCGATCCGGAGAACTTCGGTCGCGTCCGGTAGGCGAACGACGGATACGCCGTCACCGAGCGCGGCCCAAGCCGCGTGCGCCGGTACGACCGACGCGAGGGTCCACCCCACCGCGGCGACGCCCGCTTCAATCGCGTCGATGAGGGCGGCGGGCGCGGCCGCGGCGAAGAAAGCGTCACTGCCAACGACCTGGGGCTCGCGCACATCGACGAAGTAGCGGCCCACGTCGCGCGCGATCACGCGACGTCGCTCGTCCGGCGAGAGCGGCGGCAGCGACAGGTGCCGGACCTGAACGAGAGGCGGCACGAGGGCGATCGACACGGTGGCTCGTTTCAATTGCGTCGCCTCCCGCAGCTCGACAAACGCGCGGGACAGATCCATAACCTCGGTGGTTTCGAGACGCCGCCCGCGCGGCAGCGCGGCGACGAGCCGGCCCGGGCCCAGTGCGATACCGATCATTCGGCGCGCGCCCACACGTAGAACACGGCGCTCCTCGCGCGCACGAACACGCCCGTCATGCGGGCGCGTACGGGGCTGCCGCCCAACACCGCGTCGCTTGTCACCTGCAACTCGCGAATCTCCGTGGTCGTGCGACCGAGCAGCTCGGGGAGATGCGATGCAAACACGGCGCGTGCCCCGGGGGGGAGATCCCGCTCGAGATCCATGATGCTCCCCAGCACGCGGCGCTGGCGACGGTACCGGAACAGGACCGCCACTGCATCCTCGGTTATGCCGGGTAGTGCCAGTAGGACCGGGCGGTCGGCGACGTTCAGGTTCACCTGGCCGGAGCCGAGCAGCGTCAGGTACGGCTGCACGCGCTGGTACAGGTCAGCCGACATGCCCTGCACCGCGCGCAACTCGGCGATGCTCTGGAACGGTCCATTGTGCGGTAGGTCTACCGCTCCGGCCCGAAGGTAGGCATCTCGCTCCGCACCCCGGGCGCGGTGGAGATCGTCCGCGTCCCGCCAATCGAGGATGCATTGCGCCACGCGGTCGGCCTGCCCCGCGTCGATGCGCAGTGCGATGAACAAGCGGCGCAGCTCGTCCTCGGTCGCCACATTGAGGTTCAGCTGCGCCCCGACGTCGCGCACGGAGACATCCACCTCGGCGGCGCCGATCGTCAGCGTGTCACTGAGGAGTGAGTCCACGTTGGTCCAGGGGTCTACTCCCTCCAGTGTCCGCTCTGCGAGCCGGCGCACGAGGCGCCCTCGGACCTGCTCGATGCCCGCCTGAGCGGCCGCCCGCGCCCTGATCCCCTCTGCGAGGTTCGCGGCCGAGAGCCGCCGCGTCCGGGCGGCGCTCTCCAGGGCGAGGCTCGCGACCGAGATCGCCACCAGCAGCCACAGCGCGGCGAGGAGCGCGAAACCCCGTCGGTCGCTCATGCGCCGCGCCGCAGCGGCACCAAGATCGGTAGCCGCAGGAGAGGTGGCAGGGTGTCGCCGGGCGCCGCCACCGGTAGCAGCTCGACGCCCGCCGGCATGAGCGTCGACGAGATCCAACTCGGCAGCCACCCCGATCGGAACTGGAAACTCGACAAGTAGCGGATGTCGAGGCCCTGCACCCGAGGATCGAGCTCGATTCGAGTCGTCGCGGTGCCGCGCCACTCGGCGAACGCGACCGTGAGCCCGCGCTCGGGCGTGGCGTCGTCGCGGTCGACGTAGAGCCTCACGATGACGTTCCCCGCGCCGAGCGGCGTTGGGGACGTGGTGAGGAACGTGAGCTGAGCGTCCTGCCGCACGCCGTCGAGCCCTCGGAACTGAGGACCGCCTTCGTCGGCTAGCAACGTTGCACCGCTCACCCACGACATGATCTCTGCCCGTGCGGTTGCCTGGCGAGCGACCGCGTCCATGGCAGTCTCGAGTTGGCCGCGCCGGTCCCCGATGGCCGCGGCCGCGGCGAAACCCGTCGTGAGCACGAGAGCCGTGACCGTGAGGCCGACGATCAGCTCGAGCAGCGTCATGCCGCGGCGCATCACGGCGTGGCCCCTCCGAGTGAGGGACGGTACAATCGCGTTGCCAGCGCATAGCGCGTGGTCTCACTGAAGACCTCCACCGTCACGCTGTAGAGATCGCGCTCGCCGAGCACGGGCCGCAGCTCCATGTTCCACGCGTAGTCCTGGAACGGGCTGGCGAAGGTGCCCCGGGCCACGGAGTCGGCGAGCGGCTGTAGCTCGGCGATCGGCAGGAGCGTGACCACCGCGAGGCGGTCCTGTGCGAGGGCCGACACGGTGACCGCCGCCCGGGCTCGGTCCGCGGCTCGCAACTCGCCGCCGACCGCTTCGAGCGCGGCGACGCCGGCGATGCCGAGGATCGCCAGGGCGACGACCGCTTCGAGCAGGGTGAAGCCGCGCCTACCGGCGTTCAACACGCGCTCCGCCCGTCCAGCGGTCGAGCACCAGGGCCCGCGCGCCGCTCGTTCCGAGAACGAGGAGCGAGTCACCCTGTACGACGCCGATCCGGCTGAACCAAAACGTCGGCCGCACGGTGGCGCTTGAGAGCCGCACGCCGGGGCCGAGGGGCGCCGCACCGGAGTCCAGAGGAAGGACCGCGCCGCGGTCTTCCTCGTACACCCAGTAGCGACCGGTCTCCGGCACGATGGTGACTCGCACGGCGACTGCGCGGGTCAGAGCGGTCGTCCGAGCCGCGTCAAGCAGCTGCTCCATGGCCCGGGCCGCGGCGGTGACGGGATCGTCGTCGATCGCCCGAGTGAATGCCGGCACGACCGCCGCCGCGGTGATGCCAAGAATGGCGAGGACGACGATCATCTCTGCGAGGGTGAAGCCTGCCCGAACCCACCTCACCGCAACACCCCCGCGTTCACGCCGTAGATCGCTTGGAGCACCGAGAGCGCCACGAAGGCGACCACCAGCCCGAAGCTCACGATCATCGCCGGCTCGAGCAACGTGACGAGCCGTTGGGCGGCTCGCTCGGTTCGCTCCTCGAAAATATCGGCGGCTTTGAGCAGGAACTCCTGCAGGCGTCCAGATTCTTCGCCCACGGCGATGAGTTGGGCGAGGAGCGGATGGAACAGTCCCCCCTGCGCGATGGCGCGGTGCAGCGGAGCGCCCTCGCGCACCTGGGTGGCGGCGCGCTGCACGTCCAGTTGCGCCAGGGGATCGGCGAGGCAGGCGCGCGCTTCGTCGAGCGCGGTAAGGAGGGGTGCACCGCCGCCCACGAGGACGCCGAGCAGTCGTGCCGTGCGCGCCGAGAGCGCCTGACGACGGAGAGTCCCGAGGAGTGGAGCGCCGAGCAGCAGGCGGCTCACGGCGATCCGGCCGTCGTCCGTCTGGCGGCTCCAGATCACGGCGAGCGGCAGGGCCGCCGCGCATCCGAGCAGCAGCGGCCAACCGCGGCGGATGCCGTTGGCAGTGGCGAGGACGACGGCGGTGGACCGCGGCAGGACGGCGCCGGTGCTGTGCAGTAACTCCGCGAACCGCGGCAGCACGAAGAAGGCGAGGATGATCAGGGCGACAGTTCCCGCAGCGGCGAGGACCAGGGGGTAGATCGAGAGCGACAGCAGGCGCGAGCGCAGCCGTTCGTCGCGGTCGAGCTGGTCGGCGAGCCGTGCGAAGGCGCCGGCGAGGTCGCCGCTGCGCTCTCCGGCGCGTACCACGCCGACGTACAGGGGCGAGAACAGCGTCGTGTGGCCGCTCAGGGCGCCGGCTAGTGATTCTCCCCGGGAGACTCGCTCTCGCACCGCCTCGATAACGGGTCGGGTGTCGGCGCCGGCCACGTGCGCGGCCGCGCTCAGCGCGCGCGCGAGCGGCAGACCGGCTTGCAGCAGGGCCGCGACGGCGCGGGTGACTTCGAGAACGGCCTGGCGTGAGCCACCGAGCACCCCGGGCTTTCGCCCGGGGTCAGCCCGGTTCTCAGCGACATCCACAACGACCAGTCCCCGGGCCTCGAGCGCCAACGTCAACGCTCTGGGGCTCGGCGCCTCTTCGGCGCCACGCAGCCGTTTTCCGGAGCGATCCACGGCGCGGTAGGCGAACGCCGGCATAGCGAGCTACTTCCAGCTCACGACGTCGCCGGCTTCCCCATCCCCACCCGGTTGTCCGTCGGCGCCGTACGACACGAGATCGTAGCCTGCCGGGTTGTGTTCCCCAGGACAGACGTAGGCGTAGGGGCGTCCCCAGGGATCGAGGGGCACGTCCTTCCTTAGGTAGGGGCCCTTCCAGTTCATGGGTGGATCTTGGGTGGGCGTTTGCCACAGCGACGCCAGGCCCTGGGTCGTGACGGGGTAGCGGCCGTTGTCGAGGCGGTAGGCGTCGAGCGCGGCGCCGAGCATTTCGATCTGGGAGCGCGCGGTGACGTACTTGGCTTCGCCGACGTGCTTGAAGACGTTGGGCGCGACCAGGCCCGCCAGCACCGCGATGACGACGATGACGACGAGGATTTCGATGAGGGTGAAGCCACGGCGCATGCCTTAAGGATCAGGCGCTGGCAGGCGATCTGGTATTCGGAGGATTGCGGATCGGCGTTCTACGTAGTTCTACGGATACTCATGAATTGGTGGCAGCGCTTGCTCACCTTCGGGTGGTTAGAGCGGTGGCAATGGCTTGGCCCTAACGGGCCCGAGCGACCGAATGGGGATGAAGGGCTCGAATGCGCTGTACAGCGCGGCGAATTGCTTTGGGGGAAGCAGGTCTTGCACAACGAGTGTCTCGATCGCGTCGAATGCTGCCGCATACTGGAGATCCGCCTGAGTCAATTTGTCCGCCGCCGTGGTGACGCCGAGACTCTTGGATAGTTCGCTCATCGCCTCCATTCGTTCGGCGTCTCGCCCCACGGCGTCGAGCGCCCTGGCGCCGGACCCACGCTCCGCTCGGGCAAGGATGCGCTGCCACTCCTCGGCCGAAAGAGTGCGCAACGCCGCGAGAAACTTGACGACCTGTGCGTGGTGAGGTCCGAGGAGCGGGTTGCTGGTACCGGGAGCCTTGGTCGGCAGAGGCCGTGCCCGCACTCGCCGCAGCGAACGCGCACGCATGAACTGTGCGATCCAACCACGCCTCTCGGCAAAATAGAAGGAGAGACCAGCTACGACGCCTGCTGCCGGCAGAGCCCAGTACTCCGGTCCGTTCCTGCAACGGCCAACGCAGCGGCCACAACGAGAGACCACGCTGCAATGCCGAGGCCGCCCTTGCTGTCGAGGAAGTCCGCAACGAACCTGTTGATCTTGTTGCTCAGCACGGTCACCACGACCGCCGCGGCGAAGAACAGTATCCAGAACAGGGGCCGGGACATGAGAATCAGAGGCCGCTCAACCAGCCCTGGAAGTCAGATATCGCTCACTCTTGACGCCGGGCCTTCACGAAGAAGAAGGCCCCAGCCCCCAGCAAGCCGACGATGACCGCCAGTGAGGCAACAACACCAAGGCGGTCTTCGAAGAGGGTACGGACCGGGATAAGCAGCCCAACGGAGATGGTTCCGAGCATGCGATACCTAGTGCTCGTGACTCCTGGTGGGGCCTTTCGGCGCGTAGCCCAAATGACGAAGAGCGCCGCGAGTATACCTAGCCCAGTCAATACTAGACCAGCGAGTTTCAAGGGGCTCATGCTCACGGTCCGACCAGGTCGGCGCCGATCGCCGACGTGCAGGCATCGATCGCTTCCCCCAGGTCAATCCCTACGCCGATGACGGGGAGGACCGAGAGGATTTTCCACCACCAAGGCCGGTCACTATCGACGGCATCAGCAACCTCGTGTATTTTCACGCCGACGCCAACTCCCAGTTGAGGCACGCCTTCGGCTGCGAAGCGAGTTCCCACGCCCTCAACGCGCTGGGCGAACTGTGATCGACGAGCCGCGGCCGAGATTTCATTGAAGTCCGCCAATAACGACGCGGTCGCATCGGCGCGCATCGCGACGCGGTCGAAGGTGGCAATGCGCCCGAGTTTTCCAAGGGCCCCCAGGATCTCTGCTCCAAGGAGGTTGGCACCCGCGTTGATGCCGAGTCTCCACAGGGCCTGCTTGCAAGCGGCCCACGGATCTTTGGCGCATGGCGCCAACCCGCTCGGATCGATGAAGTTAATGGGATCCCGACCATAGGCGTAGAGATTGGCGTTGCGTCCGCCGAACAGCAAGGCATCACGGCTGGTCCACCGGCCGATCGCAGGGTCGTAGTCTCGCGCGCCAAAGCGTGTAAGGCCCGTCTGAGCATCGTAGAGACCGCCGACAAACCCGAACGGCTGGAACCCGGGATTCGTGTTCTGGATGACGTTGCCCCATTCATCGTAGTCCATCCGTTGGGCGACCCCGCCTGTGGCCACATCCACCACCAACCGGACGCTGCCAAGGTGGTCGCCGACCAGTCGGTAGGTGACGCCGTTTCTCACCATATAGTCCGGCACGTTCGCCCTAGTGACGTAGACGAAGCGGCTCACAAGATTTCCGCTCCCGTCGAGCTCCGCCACCGGGTTCAGTTGATTCTGGTAGAGCAGCGCCTGGACGAGAGCGCCGTTCACCTTCCGCCCGACGCGGCGGTTCTGCCCGTCAATCACATAGTCAATCCGGGTCCCGCTTGGCAACACGACCGTCATCAGATTCCCGAGCGCATCGTACGTGTTCGTCGTCGTGCCTACCCCCGGAACGGTCTTGGTTCTCAACTCACCGTTCGACCCGTACACGTAGCTCGTGGTCCCCGCCGTCAGCAAGCGATCCTGCGCGTCGTAGGTGTAATTCACTGTACCGTTGCCGGAGGCGAAGGTCGCTCGGTTACCATTAGCGTCGTATGTGAACACGTGGAAGATCGCACCGTTCGTACTGTCGGCGGCAAGCCGCCCCAAGCTGTCGTACACGAAGCTCCAGCGGGTGGGCGTACCCTGGGTAGTATCGAACAGTTGTCTGATCCGACCCAAGCTGTCCTGCTCGTATCCCGTAGCAAAGAGTGTCGTATTGTTGTGTTTAATCTGAAATCCCTGGAGTTCCCCGCGAGACGTGTAGCGATACGCGCCGAGCACGAGCCCCAGCGTGTCCGCCAGCAGCAATCCGTTCGTCGTGGTGCGGCCCAACGAGAGCGCACCCGCGCGGGTGAGCACCC